>Ga0335085_10001353_pt1 | contig 53481 bp, 50 predicted proteins | sample Lox_Sample_45_FD_206712 | JGI IMG/M metagenome (GOLD analysis project Ga0335085, IMG submission 206712) | Soil microbial communities from Loxahatchee National Wildlife Refuge, Florida, United States - Lox_Sample_4.5 | ecosystem: Environmental > Terrestrial > Soil > Wetlands | place: USA... | reverse complement strand
GTGCGGACGGTAATGGAGAGCACCGAGCGCCAGTTGGGAACACCCAGGCCCAGCGCGGCTTCACGCACAGCGTGAGGCACCATGAGGAGCATCTCCTCGGTAGTGCGGCAGATCGTGGGAATCATCATGATGCCAAGAGCCACCCCGCCGGAAAGCGCCGAAAAGTGATGTTGCGGCACGACGATCAGCGCGTAGGCGGCCAGTCCCATGACGATGGAGGGAACGCCATTGAGCACATCCGCCGTGAAGCGGATGGCGTTGGCCAGCCGGGTGCCTCGGCCAAACTCGGCGAGGTAGATGCCGCCCCCGATGCCGATTGGCACACCGATCAGGCTCGCCAGCGCGAGCAGCGTGACTGACCCAATGATGGCGTTGGCCATACCGCCACCCAATTCGCCGACGGGCTTGGGGATTTGCGTGAAGAAGGCCAGATTCAGAGAGCGAGCACCCTTGAGAATGAGGTAAACAAAGATGGCGACGAGCGGCAGAATGACCAGGATGGTGGACAGCACCGCAAGGAAAGTGGCAGCACCGTTGGCCGCTCCGCGCAGACGCGTCCGCAACTGGAAGTCGGCCTTTGGTCTTGCGCCGTTCATCGCGTCGTCCTATTCATGTTCCACTCTCAGTCTTGCGTTCTGCCTTAGAGGCCACCGGCTTTACTTCTTCTTTTCATCTCTGACCGCGGAATTCAGAGAAAGCTCCGTTACCTTCAGCGCACCTGCGCCGGGGCACCGCGAGTCACTGCCCACACGAGCAGGCGGGCAATCGCGTTGACGATGATCGTGACGACAAACAGCGCCAGACCAATCTCGATCAGCGCACTCAGATGCATGGCGCTGACTGCTTCAGTGAACTCATTGGCGATTACCGAAGCCATTGAACTGCCATTCGCCAACAACGAGCGGCTGATAGAGGGGGTGTTGCCGATGACCATGGTGACGGCCATGGTTTCACCGAGCGCGCGGCCCAAGCCAAGGATAACGGCTCCCACAATGCCGATGCGCGCGTTGCGCAGCACACCCATGCGAATCATCTCCCAGCGGGTGGCGCCCAGGGCCAGCACCGCTTCGCGCTGCGAATGGGGAACGGCCGACATGACTTCGCGCGTGAGCGAAGAGATGATGGGCAGAATCATGATGGCAAGGATGACGGCAGCAGCGACATATCCAAGACCGGTGGGATTGTCCTCGGAAAACATGCCCGTCCAGCCCAGCCCTTTGATCAGGACCGGGTTTACATACTCGCGCAGCAGCGGCACAAGGACGAATACGGCCCACAGTCCATAAATGATGCTCGGAATGGCGGCCAGAAGCTCCGTAAGAAACGCCAGCGGGGCGCGAAGAAACCCGGGGCACATCTCGGTGAGAAAAACAGCGACGCCAATCGATAGAGGAACGGCGAGCAACAACGAGAGGAATGATGAGACCAGGGTGCCATAGATGAACGGCAGCGCGCTGAAGTAGCCATTGACCGGGTCCCAGTACGAGGGCAAGTTCGTCGTGGAGTCGAAGTAGGTTTTCCAGAAGAATTGAAGACCGAATGCATGCATGGTGAGGTGCGACCGCTGCAACAGCTCAAATAAAATGAGCGCGACGATGCCGAAGATGCTCAACCCGCACAGCGCCATCAGTATTTTGAATGCTCTATCGGTGAGGGCGGAGTTGCCGCGATTCAGCAGATAACGGCGAATTGCCGAATGCTCTTGCGGTACATTGACAACCTGCGGCTCAGCCGGGGCCGGTTCACGGTCAGGCTGAGGCTGAGTATGGGCGATGCGTATCTCAGGCACGGTGGCGTCCACAAGTTCAGGCTAACGGTGGATTATGAACAAGAGGTTACAAGTGTGCAAAATCAATTGCATACGGATGGAAATCGCAAATTAAGCAAAGGTCCCAAAAACCCCGGTCGAATCGGGGTACCCGTGCAGAACTTCATCAGGCCGATTGCAGGCTGAGTTACTCCCTCGAGGCCCCGGCCTGCGCCTGCGCCGGCCCCGATCTTGAACAGAAAATCGATTCAGTGGACCAGAAACGGTATATTCTCCTGCTCGGGTTACGTGATACAACTCCAACATGGCCAAAGGAAAGAACATAACCGCGCCAGGCCACGTGAATCTGCGCATGCTGGCTGAGCACCTAGGACTTTCGCAGACCACGGTTTCGCTTGTCCTGAACAACTCACCATCCGCCAAATCGATTCCCCAGGAGACGCGGAGCAGGGTTGTGGAGGCCGCGACCCGACTGAATTATCGTCCCAACTACTTTGCCCGGTCTCTCCGTCAGAGCCGGTCAATGAGCGTGGGAGTGCTGGCTCCCGATCTGAGTGAAGGGTACTTCACCCGGGTGATGAGCGGCGTAGTGGAGGAACTGACGGCAGCACACTACTTCTACTTTACGGCCTGCCATGACTGGAAAAAGGAGCTGATCGAGAAGTATCCGCGCATGCTGGTGGAGCGGGCGGTGGACGGGTTCCTGCTGCTGAATACAGCCGTGGATGAGCTGGCGGTGCCGGTGCCGGTGGTGGCGATCTCGGCGCACAGCGCGGCTGAAAACGTGACCAACATTGTTCTCGATCATCATCTTGCCGTGCAGCAGGCCCTGACGCATCTGCACAGGCTCGGCCATCAGCGCATTGCCATTATGCGCGGGCCCCGTGTGATTCCCGACTCGGAATTCCGTTGGGAAAGCATCCAGCAGGTGGCGGGAGAGATCGGGTTGAGAATTGATCCGGCGCTGGTATTTCGTATCGACGCCGCAGGTTGGTCGATGAAACCCGGACATCACCCGATGGCGCCGGAGATCGGCTACAACCCCATGCAGGCATTGCTCGAGAAAACGCGGGCATTCACAGCCGTCTTCTGCTTTAACGACATCTCTGCCATTGGGGCAATTCGTGCGCTCAAAGACGCCGGACTGAGCGTGCCTGGAGATGTTTCGGTTGTCGGGTTTGACGACATCCTCTCAGCGGCCTACGCCACCCCTTCGCTTACGACAGTTCGGCAGCCACTTTCGGAGATGGGCCGCCGTGGAGCCCAGGCGCTTCTGGAGCGCATCGCCAACCACGAAAAGCAATTCCCTTCCGAAATCGTGATGAAGCCTGAGTTGGTGGTGCGGGAGTCGACCGGGCCGGCGCGCGGATAAGCTCAGAAACCGATTTTCAGCTGCAGGCGGCCGCAAGCCAGCGGCTAATGTAAACCTGCGCGTGCGCCTCACCGCAATAATGCCGAGCACCCTGCGATTCGGCGGCTTCCTTGGTCCATTTGTACACGGTAAGTTGAGCGTTGTTGCAGTGAATCACGAGCCAGCGCATGGGATTGTCGCTCTCTTCGCCGCAGATTTCACATCGATAGATTGTGCCAATCATTTCAACCTCGTCGGTAGGGGTAGGGACGCAGGGGCCAGGGACACAGGGTACCAAACCGGCAGTGGATCATGAAGCGAGAACCAACCAGAATATTCGCACTACTACTCCAGCATCTGCAGGTCGAGAGGCTCGACTAACATGCAGTCCATCGCGCACACATGGGCCAGGGCGCGCTGCAGCGCGGATGTCTTACACGGCTCAACGGTGACGACAAATGGGAGCGCATTGGCCGGATAGCCGGGCTTCTGCACAATGGCGCGGATGTTAATCTGCTCGTTGGCCAAAGCGGTGGTGATGGCCGCGACGATGCCGGGCCTGTCAGCAACCAGGAAGCGGATGTAATGAGGTACTTCAAACTCCGCGCCGACGTGCGCCGGTCCGGAAGGAATATCGACGCGCCGTGAGCCATGCGCCAGAGCGATCAGGTCGCTGACAACCGCCACCGCAGTGGGATGACCACCCGCTCCGTGCCCGGAAAACACGACGTCGCCGCCGAAGCGCCCCGTGGCGATAACCATATTCTCCGTTCCCTGCGACCAGGCGAGCGGCGAGCGCAGCGCAACCAGCATGGGGCCAACCGTGGCTGCGAGCCTGCCATTACTCTGCTCGGCGCGCGAGACCTGGCGGATGGTGCAGCTGAGGTCGCGCGCGTAACTGAAGTCGACAGGCGTAATCGCGGTAATGGATCGGGGAACGATCTCTTCGGGATTGACGTGCGCGCGGAGGGCCAGCCGCATGAGGATCGCCAGCTTGGCGCGCGCGTCGAAGCCGCCCACATCCTCGGTTGGATCTGCTTCAGCGTAGCCTCTGGCCTGGGCCTCCGCCAGCACTTTCGCGTATTCGGCGCCTTCTTCCATCTTGCTCAGGATGAAATTGCAGGTGCCGTTGAGGATGCCTTCAATGCGCTCGATGCGGTCGCCGGCCAGGCCCTGCTCGAGGCCTGGGATTACAGGGATCCCGCCGGCCACGGCGGCGCCGTATTTCAGATGTCCGCCTTTGGCAGCAGCGATCCGCTCCAATTCAATGCCGTGGTAAGCAATGAGCTTCTTGTTGGCTGTGACCACGCTCTTGCCTGCTTCAAGCGCGCGGCGGACCCAGCTTCCGGCTGGATCGAGGCCGCCGACCAGTTCGACAATGACATCCGCACCGGAGGTCAACACGGAATCGGCGTCTTCGCTCCATACGACGCCGGCGGGAACCCAACCGACGCGCTTGCGTGCCACGCCGCGATTGAATACGTGCGTCAGTTCAAGTCCGTGCGGTTCGGATTCGACGAGGATGCGCGCCACCGAACTGCCGACCGTCCCGAATCCGAAGATGGCAATGCGCAGATGGTGCGCAATGCGCGGCTTCCGCGCCGGCGTGGAAGCAGATTCAGAGAGCGAGGCAGAATTGTGCGCGTCAGGCAACTGCAAGTTCCTTTTTTGAGCTCTGGATGGGCGAAGACCAATCGATGTATCGATTCTAAACGAATCAATTGCCGGACGATCGAAGGAACGGCACTCATGTAAGATGAACTTCAGATGCGGCGCGGCTTCTCCATCGTGTTCATCCTGTTTTTCGGGCTCGGCCCACTGTCGGCGATGATCCCCGGCAGTGAGGATGCGAGCCTGCCTGCATGCTGCCGGCGACATGGTGCACACCATTGCGCCATGGCCTCGATGCTGGCACAGTCTGTCGATCTGCAGGCGGCCTTTACAGTTCCCCAGACCTGCCCTAACTTTCCCGGTCTCTCGTTTGCGATCCTCACTCCGGCTCATGCGTTGGCAGTTGTGCCCGCCGGTTTGCGCGCGATGCAGCCGGACCGAAGAGTGTCTCTTTCCGAGCAAGCCGCGGCCTTCCTCACCCTGAATCGCACGCGTGCCGGGCGCGGCCCTCCAACCGCAAAACTCACTTAGCAACTTCCTTGAAGATGTTGTCCTGATCCGCGGGATACGTGTTCGCGCTGCTGAAACCCGGGCAGCGACCGCGCGCCGTGAGGGGAACCTTTCCCCAGTTCAAGAGCGGCATTCAAGGATTTCTCATTCACAACGCAGCCACGCGTCTTTCGCCAGGACGAAGAGGCGGCGACTGCGCGCATTGGAAAGAATCTGTCCGGAGGTCGTTCCTTCATGCGTATTGATCATCTTGTGGCGCTGTTTTTGCTTGCCGCTCCCCTTCCCGCGTCAGCGACGGTCTTTGCCAACATGCGCGGAATTGTGCACGATCCGCAGCATCGGCCCATTGCCGGCGCGACGGTAACGCTCCAGGCCAGCGGCTCCAATTTCGAGATGCACGCCGCGACCAATGACGACGGAGAGTTCACTCTGCCGCAAGTGCCGATCGGCGTTTACGAATTGTCGGTTAAGGCAAATGGCTTTGAGAATTCCACGCAAGCGCTCACCGTCGCGTCTGGCACAAATCCGGTTCTGCATATTCCGCTCAATATCAGCGGCGGCACGGAATCGGTCGTAGTCAGCGGTACGGCCAGCGCTGCCGATACCGCCACGCCTTCGACGCTTGTGACGCGCCAGATGATTGATGAGACGCCCGGCGCGGACCGTACGACAAGTGCAGAAATGATCACCGACTTCGTGCCGGGCTCCTACATGACGCACGACATGCTGCACATGCGCGGCGGCCACCAGACAAGCTGGCTGATCGACGGCGTACAGATTCCTAACACGAAAATCGCTTCCAATGTCGGGCCGCAGATCGATCCCAAGGATATCGACTCGCTGGAAACACAGCGTGGCAGCTACGCCGCTGACGTGGGCGACCGCACGTATGGCGTATTCGACGTGCTGCCCCGCAACGGATTCGAATTCAACCGGCAGGGCGAACTGCTGCTCTATGGCGGCACCCCGTACACCGGCCAGGCGCAGCTTTCGCTCGGCGATCACACTGAAAAAAGTGCATGGTACGCAAGCGCGACGGGTTCGCGGTCAAACTACGGACTGGCGACTCCCGTCACAGCGATCCACCATGATGCAACTAACTCCGAGAGCGGATTCGTATCGTTGATTCGTAACCAGACTCCGCAGGATCAATTGCGCCTCGATGCGCAGGTGCGGCAGGACATCTTCCAGATTCCCTACGATCCTGACCCGAATGACTATGAATGCGCCTCAGACTATTACTGCTCATCGGGCCTGCGTGACCGGCAACTCGAGCGCGATTCGTTCGTGATTGCCAACTGGGTGCACACTCTTTCACCGAGAGCGCTGATCTCCATCGCGCCGTTTTATCACTTCAACCTTTCCAACTACGATTCACCCAACACCGACATGCCTGTCGCCACAACATGGCACCAGACGTCGAACTATGTGGGCGCACAGGCCGATGCTCATCTCGATGCTGGATGGAACAGCTTCTCAGGCGGGCTCTACTCGTTCTACCAGAAGGAAAACGATCTCTTTGGTGTCGAATCTAACGGCCAATGTCTCACCGCATCGTCCCCGTGCAACTCGCCCGCCAACGCCGGCGCGGGCCTCGTTGAGCTCTACTTCGCCGACCATTTGCGGCTGGGCCAGTATGTGACGCTGCTGGGTGGCGAGCGGTTTTCAATCTATCGAGCAGGTTTGAATGAAACCGCCATCTATCCGCGCATTGGAGCGACGGTGCGGATTCCGCGGCTCAACTGGGTCCTCCGCGGATTCTACGGCCACTACTTTCAGCCAGCGCCCATTCTCACTGTCTCGAGCTCCGTGCTGAATTACGCAGAAAGCCTGGGCGGTGGCGAGGACACGTTTACGCCACTGCCTTCGGAGCGCGATGAAGAACACCAGTTCGGCATTGATATTCCGTACCGGGGCTGGCATCTTGATGTGGACACCTTCAAGAATCGCGTGAACAACTTCCTCGATCACTCGAACCTGGGCGAGTCGAATATGTATTTTCCTATCGCGGTGGATGGGGCTCTGGTGCGCGGATGGGAGATGACGCTGCGCTCGCCCGAGCTTTGGCGGCTCGGACAGTTTCATGTGGCCTACTCAAACCAGATCGCAGAGCAGCGCGGGAACATCATCGGCGGCTTTACATGCAGCATTGCTGACGATCCTTCATGCGATCTTGGCCCGGATTACACGCCCGTGGATCACGACCAGCGCAACACGCTGAACACGGGATTCACGGCGAATCTGCCGCTGACGACATGGTTCGCGACGAATGTGTACTACGGGTCGGGATTCACGAATGGGCTGGCGAATTCTGGTGAAGGCCCCTATCAGGGCTCATATCTCCCGGCGCACACCACGTTCGACGTTTCGGCGGGGCGCGTGTTCGGCGAGAACTGGAAGCTGTCGGCGACGGTGATCAACGCGACGAATCATCGCGTGCTGCTGGATAACTCAGTCACCATCGGCGGATTTCACTGGAACGATCCGCGAATGTTTGCGGTGGAGGCGAGGTATCGGTTCAAGTTCTAGCTTTCAGCTTCTAACTTTGAGTTAGTTCGACCCGGAAAAGGCCCGGCAGCACTTCTCCCGCCTTCCCTTCGACGATCTGGGTGAATGCTTCGGCATTGAGCGGATGCACGGGCCCGACATAGACCGTGCGTGCGCCGGCCTGGCGCGCCCAATGCACAAAGCCAGCCGCGGGATAAACATTGCCCGAGGTTCCGATGACAAGCATCAGCGTGGCTCGCTCGATCTCGCGCTCGATGCGTGGCATCTCGAGCGGAATTTCTCCGAAGAAAACGATGTGCGGGCGAAGGCGGCCTCCGCAGACGCAGCACGGAACCTCGTCGAGGCTTGCGTAGACAGCGCGGTCCTCGACCGGCGGACGACCGCACTCGCGCTCGCAACGCGATTTGGCCAGCTCGCCGTGCATGTGGACGAGATTTTTGCTGCCCGCGCGCTCGTGCAGGTCGTCGACATTTTGCGTGCAGAGAAAGAATCGGCCTGGGAGTTGCGCTTCGAGTTCGGCCAGGGCAATATGCGCGGCATTCGGCTCGGCCTTCGCGCCGTCGGCGCGGCGCCTGGAATAAAATTCCCAGACCAGCGCCGGGTCGCGCCGCAACGCATCGGGCGTGCAGACTTCTTCCACGTTGTATCCCGCCCACAAACCGTCAGAGGCGCGAAACGTCGGTAGGCCGCTCTCGGCGCTGATGCCCGCGCCGGTAAGGACGAATACGCGGTCAGCGGAAGTGATCGTGATGGACATAAGCGGTGGTCAGTAGTCAGTTGTCAGTACCAGTTTGGGCTTATGGCTATGCCTCAATGATATGCAAATATAAGTGAGCTTTCGGCCGCCATCGCCTTCCCTGTTCCCTGATCCCTGTTCCCTGCTTTTCACGGCACGAGCAGAATCTTGCCGGTGGTTTTACGCTCGGCCAAGTCGGTTTGTGCCTGTGAGGCCTGAGCTAGTGGATACGTGTGTTCAGTGCGCACTTTCAGTTTGCCGCTTGCGGCCCAGCCCAGCACATCGTTGGCGCGCCACTCAAGCTCAGCGCGCGTGGCAATGTAATGCCAGAGAGTGGGCCGCGTGATGAATAGCGAACCTTTGCTGTTGAGTTGAATCAGATCGAATGGCGGAACAGGGCCGCTGGAGGCTCCGAACAGGGCAAGCAGACCACGGGGGCGCAGGCAGTTGAGGCTCTTGTCAAACGTGGTTTTGCCGACGGAGTCGTAGACCACATCGACACCTTTGCCGCCTGTGAGTCGCTTCACCTCGGCTTCAAAATCCTGCTCGGTGTAATTGATCACTTCAGATGCGCCCGCGCCGCGCGAAAGTTCGGCCTTGGCCTCGCTGGAAACGGTCGTGATGACGCGTGCGCCAATCTGCGCAGCCATTTGCGTCAGCAGAAGACCTACTCCGCCCGCGCCTGCATGCACGAGGACAGTCTCCCCGGCTTTCAGCAGATATGTTGAGCGCGTGAGATAGTGCGCTGTCATGCCCTGCAGCATCGCGGCCGCGGCGCATTCCATGGTGACACCCTGCGGAATTTTGACGAGCTGTGCCGCAGGAACCAGTGCGTATTCGGCATAGCTGCCCATCATGCTGGTGGAAGCGACCGCGTCGCCGGCAATGAAGCCCGTCACGCCGGGCCCGAGCTCTTCGACGGTTCCGGCCGCTTCACTGCCGAGCGTCATGGGGAACGAAGCCTTGTAGACGCCTTTGCGGAAGTAGATCTCAATGAAGTTAACACCAGCGGCTTCAATGCGGACGAGAACCTGCCCCGGTCCGGGTTCAGGGATGGGCAGTTCGACCAGTTCCAGGACCTCGGGCCCGCCTGTGGACTGAATCTGAATGGCTTTCATGTCGGGATTAGGATGAACCCTGAGGGTGGGGTGAAGCAAGGGAGTAGCCAATAGGAAGCAGCAGTATTGAACAGTACGATTCGACTTCAGAATGCGCTAATCGCACTCGATGAATTGAGAATCTCTAACTGAGAGGCGGTTAGAAGTATTCGCCGCCCGGTCCTTACTGGCTACTCCCTGTTGGCTGTTTCATAGCAGCCCGTCCTGGCGTTCAGAGAGCAGGCTTTGCTCGTCGTTGGAAACAAGCCGCACCAGGCGATCTACTGAATACGCGGCGGGACGCTGGCCAGTGTAGTAGTGGCGCACCTGCAGTTCACCGAGAAGACCAATGGCGAGCATCTCAACTCCGGCGACGATGAGCACCGAGCCAATGACGAACATGGGACCATGCATGCGCATCAGATTCATATCGGGATGAATGATTTTCATGCCGAGCAAAATGGATGCCATGATGCTGCCCACAACAATGCCCAACGCAGCCAGCGGCCCGAAGAAGTGCAGCGGCCTGCTCATGTACTTGAGGAGGAAACGAATCGTGATGAGATCGAAGATGACGTGAAAGGTGCGGCCAATGCCATAGTGGCTTTTGCCGCGCTCGCGGTTCACGTTGCGAATCGGGACTTCGCAGATGGATGCTCCATACCAACTGGCCAACGCCGGGATAAACCGGTGCATTTCGCCATAGAGCGGAATATTTTGGATGACGTCGCGGCGATAGGCCTTGAACGTGGTGCCGAAGTCGTGGATGGGAACGCCAGAGAGGCGCGCCATGATCCAGTTTGCGCAGGCTGAAGGCACGCGCCGCATGATGAAGTTGTCGATACGTGACTTGCGCCAACCGGAGACGACATCGTATCCCTCGTCGAGCTTTTCCAGGAAGATGGGGATGTCATTTGGATCGTGCTGAAGGTCGCCATCCATGGCCAGTATGAATTCGCCGGAGGCGTGATCGAACCCCGCGGCCAAGGCCGATGTCTGTCCGAAGTTGCGGCGCAACTTGACCACCAGTACACGGCTGTCAACAGCGGCAATCTCTTCGAGCAGTTTGTAGGTTCGATCGTTGGAGCCGTCGTCAACGAGCACCAGCTCAAACGACTCACCTACCTGCTCCATCACTTGTTTCAGCCGCGCATATAAGGCGGTTACGTTTTCCTCTTCGTTATGAAAAGGTACGACAATTGAGTATTTCGCCATTCTCATCCTTTAGACGCCGAGTCAAGGTGCGAAGGTTCGACCTAACCCCTGAAAAAACTTCGCCGTAAGTGGGGCGGCGAGAGCTGATCGGGCAATTGAACGGATTCCATGGCCTGAATCCGCGACTCCGTTACAGTTGCAATTCGTCCAGCAGCGACTGCATCTCACTGACTGCATGGGCATTACCCTCGCGTTGAGCACAACTGATGCCGGCTTTGAGCCGATCTATCGCTTCCGACTTTCTGCCGACCCGCGCCAAGGCCTGCGAAGCCATGAAATAGCCTTGCGTATATCTGGGATCGTTGGCAAGGAGCGTTTCAAACTCGGCGAGCGCAGCGTCAGTTTCGCCGCGGCTCACCAATTCCATGGCAATGCCATAGCGGGCAAAGCTGTTTCCGGGGTCCACAGTGAGAATTTCGCGAAGCCCTGCAATCTTGTCCATCACGCTCACATCTGGCCCAACTTAATGACTGTGGACCGAGAAGGATTTGCGGTTTTGGCGGGGATTGCTGAAACTGGAACAGGGCCTTGCAGCGAATGCCCTGATCGAACTTGCCGCCGGTTCTATTGTATCCGGCTGAGAAGATGGGCGAAGGCGGGAACATCAAAATGTGGAGCCCTGAGTGAGCGGGGTGGAGGCGCAATGAACGGCAAAGAGAACCTCCCGGTAATTCGGACCGTGGCCAGCACGCAGTCGGAAAAGACAGAGATCGTGCTGCCCAACGACACAAACATGCTGGGCCACCTGCTGGGCGGACGATTGATGCACTTTATCGACCTGACGGGCGCTATGGCAGCCTACCGGCATGCACGAACCAATGTAGTGACGGCGTCAATGGATCATATCGATTTCATCCAGCCCGTTCATCTGGGCGATCTGGTGACCCTGAAAGCCAGCGTGAATCGCGCGTTTACGACGTCGATGGAAGTCGGCGTGAAAGTCTGGGCTGAGAATACGCGGACCGGCACGGTGGCGCATGTGGCCAGCGCTTACCTGGTGTTTGTGGCCGTAGATGAGCACGGGCGGCTGCAGAAGGTTCCGCAACTCAAGCCTGAGACGCCTGACGAAATCCGGCGCTACGAAGACGCCCTGCGGAGGCGGCAGTATCGCGAACGCGAGACCGCGCGGCGCAAAGAGGCCAGGCTGGCCACGGCTGCGCTTGCCGAGGGGTCTGAGACAAGCTGAGGTATTCGACGCTCGTTGAATCGAAAGTTATGAAAAAGGAGAAACGGAAACAATGGCCCATTCCCATGCCATGCCGTCGCCGGTAGCATTGCCGGGCGTATCAAAGATTGTCGCAGTGGGTTCAGGAAAGGGCGGCGTGGGCAAAACCACCGTGGCCGTGAACCTTGCCATCGCGCTCAGCAAATTGGGCAAGCGGGTGGGGCTGATGGATGCCGACGTCTATGGACCGAATATTCCGCTCATGATGGGCTCGTCCGAGCAGCCGCGGGTTGGCCCGGGCAACATGATCGAACCCAACTTGACGCACGGCATCAAGACCATTTCGATCGGGTACATCTCGCCCGGTGACAAGCCGATGGTGATGCGCGGACCGATGCTGCACCAGATCATCCGTCAGTTTTTGCAGCAGGTGAACTGGGGTGAGCTCGATTACCTGATCGTCGACCTGCCGCCGGGGACGGGCGACGTGGCCATCTCGCTCGTGCAGACCGTGCCGCTCACCGGCGCGGTTGTGGTATCGACGCCGAGCGACGTCAGCCTTGAAGACGCACGCAAGGCACTGGAGATGTTTGGACAGGTGAATGTCGACGTGCTGGGAATTGTCGAGAATATGAGCCAGTTCACATGTCCTCACTGCAATCACGTGATTGACATCTTTTCGAGTGGCGGAGCGGAACGCACGGCGAAACAATTCAATGTCCCGTTCCTCGGATCGATTGAGCTGGTGCCTGCCATCCGCGAAGGCGGCGACCGCGGACTTCCGGTTGCGCTCGCAGGACCGAAAAGCCCGCAGGCTGCGGCGTTTTACGGTGTCGCAGAGAAACTGATGGAGCAGGCCGAAGCGTCGGCGGCTGCGGCGACCGATGTAATTGAGATCAAGTAAAGCAGGGACCAAGAGAACAAGGGCCACGGGACCAGGAAAGCAACAGCAGAAGCGCAAAAAGCGGGGCGCGATACCCCGCTTTTCCGGTTTCAGCAGCAGAGCGCTCTCTGCCCGTCTAGCGCCAGTGGCCTTCGACCAAAACCCAGCCGCCGTGGCGATGTTCCCAGCGATGGGGAACCCAGACAGCATGAGGACGTGGCGGCGCGGCCCAGTAGCCAGGAACCCAGACGTAGCGTCCACCGTCCCAGCGATGGTAGCCGGCGATCCACACCCATCCTGGATGCGGAGCGCGGCCATAGTGCTCAACAATCGGCGCGGGCGGAGCCACGCGCACCACGACGCCCACCTGTGCGAACGCGGCGGCTGGCGCAAGACACAATGCGAGAACTACTGCGGAAAGGATTCTTTTCATTTTTTAAACCTCCGTGAAGTGGATGCTTCCGGAGCGAAGAGCCTCTCCGGTCGAACAGAGGTATCGACGCGAAAATTGCAGAGGAGTTGCGGCGAAAAACCGCGGAAAAAAGTTGCGGCGAAAATGCGGTCCGCGGAGAAATTCCTGAGCGCCATTCCCCGTCTGGAATCGATGCTAAGGCGCCTATCCGGCAATTGCCGCGGGCTCGCGCGGCGCGAAGACATTGCCCATCCGCTGAATCTGCGCGCCTACACTGCTCAGCTTCTCTTCGAAGCGCTCGTAGCCGCGGTCCATATGATACACACGGTCGATGATGGTCTCGCCCTCGGCAACCAGCGCGGCGAGCACGAGCGATGCCGAGGCGCGCAGGTCGGAGCACATGACCGCGGCAGAGGAAAGCCGCGCCGGGCCGCGCACGGTGGCTGTATTACCTTCCACCTTGATGTTCGCGCCCATGCGGACCAGTTCCTGCACATGCATGAACCGGTTTTCGAAGATGTTCTCGCGGATCACGCTCACGCCCTCGGCCTGGGTCGCCAGCGCCATGTACTGCGCCTGCATATCGGTGGGGAACCCCGGAAACTCTTCCGTGGAGATGTCGGCAGCCCGCAATTGTGCCGCCGCGCGCACGCGCACCGCATCGTTTCCGATCACATCGATGCGGGCCCCTGCTTCGCGCAGTTTTTCAATCACAGCGCCGAGATGTGCCGCGTTGCAGTCGATCACAATGAGGTCGCCGCCGGTGATGGCGCCCGCCATAAGAAATGTGCCCGCTTCAATGCGGTCGGGATTGATGCGATAGCGCGCGCCGTGGAGGCTGGTCACGCCGCGCACGCCAATGGTGGCCGTTCCCGCGCCTTTTATTTGCGCACCCATCGCGCTCAGCAATGCGGCGAGGTCGACAACCTCCGGCTCGCGGGCGCAGTTTTCCATCAACGTCTCGCCCTCGGCCAGCACCGCAGCCATCAGCAGATCCTCAGTGCCCGTGACGGTGATCTTGTCGAAGGCGATGTGCGTGCCGTGCAGCCGTGGTGCTCGGGCTTCAATATAACCGTGTTCCTGCGTGATCGTCGCCCCCATTTTTTCCAGGCCCTTGAGGTGCAGATCAATGGGGCGGCCGCCAATAGCGCAGCCGCCGGGCATGGCCACGCGCGCCGTTCCAGCGCGAGCTACCAGCGGGCCGAGAACCAGCGAACTGGCCCGCATGGTCCTGACAATCTCGTAGCGCGCCACCGGTTCGGAAAGATTCCGGAAGCTGATGGTCGTGCGGTCCTGCGCCTCGCCCTCGCGCAACGCGACCTCCGCACCCATCGATGTGAGCAGGCGCCGCTCCGTCTCGATATCGCGCACTTGCGGGATGTTCTCGAGCGTGACCTCGTCTTGCGTGAGGATGGCCGCCGCCATGCAAGGCAGCGCCGAGTTTTTCGCCCCCGAAACACGAATCGTGCCGACAAGGGGATTGCCGCCGCGAATGACGAATTTATCCATGAGAATGAGAGCGGTCAGCTTTCAGCTTCCAGCCCTCAGCTTCTTGTGTCAATGCGGAAAGAGGTACCGGCAACACAAAGGTAAGGAAAGTGGAATGAGCCCAAGGCGCAGCTGGTCTGAGGCTCAGTGTGCCGTCTCGCAGAGGACTTTCGCACGACACGCCCGTGCGATCAATGGTGAGAAGGAACCGATCAGTTCGAGGATGTCTTGAGCGAGGGAGGGCCCCAGGCAGAAAACGTCTGCCCCACGGACGAGAACTTGACAGCACTCCAGCGGCCGGAATCCGTCTCAGGGGTCTCGCGGTGTTCGACGGAATCTGCGGATGGTTCAACTGTCCTTTCCCAATTGGTCGCTGTCCGCCGGCTTAGTAACTGACTGCAGTTCATTTCTCGCCTCCTTGGCTGGGATGACGCCCATTGCGCCATGATCCCAGCACTTTCGCAGAACCTAATTGCCGGATTGAGCCGCGGGAACCAGGTTGAGCGGCTCATTCAACGTGAAGAGCAAATATGTGCCACTTTCCAGATGAGCCTGGGGGTGGCTGATGAGCAAATGCGCCGTAATGACTCCTGCCCCGATAATCGTGCCGGCCAGCGCGCCGCCCGGTCCGCCCAAAATGGCTCCGGTCACAGCGCCCGCGCCGACGGCTCCTCCGTACTCAATCCCGTCTTTTTTGATGCGCGATCCAGGCGTCACGGCGCCCTCATCGCTGATATTCGTTCCGGAGCCGGGCGCGCCGGAGAGCTGAGCATACATGTGAAAGCGCGAACCATCGGGAAGGATCACGGTTTCGGGCCGCAGATGCATCGACCCGTGTCCGCCGGCACGGCCAGTGGAGACGCCAACCACGATGCCATCAATCTCAGAGTCGGCGGGAATCAGAACCTGGCCATCCTGAATTACGTCAGAGGCCACGCGGGTATGGAATTGTTCGCCGGGCTCGCTGGAGGCGGTGGAGAGGCTATCGAGCAGGCGAACGCGGATGACCGCGCCCGCGCCCAGCTCCCCGGGCGGCAAGGCAGCGGGGTGCACGATGTCACCATCGGGATCGCTTGATGCAGTGCGGCTGCTCAACTCTGGCTGAGAGAGAGTTTCGGGCGCAACTATGACGATGCCGTCATCTGTGCCGTCGGCCATGCCGGGTGCGTAATTATTCGTCGCTGCAATGGCTGGGGAGGGCTGAGGTTGAGCAGCCGGTTGCGCTGGAGAGGGAGCAGTGGCCATCTCGGGCGCAGCAGGCTGCACTTCCACACGTTGACTCGGGGAGGGCTTGGCAACAAGGGGCTGTTCGGGCACTGGTGTCGTGATTGTGGTGTCAGGAGGAGGATTCGAGGTGCCTTCATACGGGTTTGCCTGGCTGGCTTGCTGCGCCGCCAGCGAAACTGCCGTTCCGGCCAACAGGGCATAGAGAAGAATGTTCTGCTTCATCTCGATCTCCTTTTGCGCACAAATATCCCCTCACAACTCAAAAACCCAAATGTGATGTGAAAGTTCTGCACGTGCGCCGTCACCTTTGAAGCGCTTGCGCAAAACAACCCAAGATCAGCGTAGCGCGGGATTAGGCAATCCCGATTTGGCGTCAGATGCGATGTGCCGCTGGTGGTAAGAATCAAATTAGTAACCCGTTGAAATTGCGCGCACTTCTGCTAGGAAGATGTGACCGCTGCCACAGGTGCTGAAACTGCACGATTTGTTAGAATCCAAAGGGATAGAGACAACTTACTACCTGCCTTTTTGACGGACGGAGAAGGAATTTGTGCGCGCGCAAGGGCTTTTGAGTTCGATTCAAAGCGCTGCCGGAGAAGCACTTGCCGTGGATCGCCGTCCCCGACTGGATGACCGGCTGCAGCACCAAATTGTGAGGAGCGAAATGACTGAGATTGTTGCGGTACGCGCCCGCGAAGTTTTGGACTCGCGTGGAAATCCAACCGTGGAAGCAGACGTAATTCTGGATAGCGGCGCGATGGGACGCGCTATTGTGCCGTCGGGCGCATCGACCGGCGAGCACGAAGCCGTGGAACTGCGCGATGGCGACAAAAACCACTACATGGGCAAGGGTGTGCTGCAGGCTGTGGCCAATGTTGAAACCGTAATTGCGCCGGAGCTGGAAGGCATGGATGCGGCAAACCAGCGTCTGCTTGACCAGTCAATGATTGCGCTGGACGGAACACCGAACAAGAACAAGCTGGGAGCGAATGCGATTCTGGCTGTCTCGATGGCTGCGGCGCGCGCCGTGGCGCAGACCTTGGAAGTTCCTCTCTATCGTTACCTGGGCGGCGTGAATGCCAGCGTGCTGCCCACCCCGATGTTGAACGTCCTGAACGGTGGCGCGCATGCCGACTCCAACGTAGACTTCCAGGAATTCATGATTATGCCCGTAGGGGCAGAGCGCTTCAGCGAAGCGCTGCGCTGGGCGGCAGAGACCTTCCACACGCTGAGGAGCGTGCTCAAGAAGAAGGGCTACAACACGGCCGTCGGCGACGAGGGCGGATTCGCGCCTTCGCTCAAGTCGAACGCCGAAGCTGTTGAGCTGATTCTCGAAGCCATCGAGCAGGCTGGCTACAAGCCCGGCGAGCAGATCGCGATTGCGCTTGACCCGGCATCGAGCGAATTCTACGACACCGAGAAGAAGAAGTACGTCTTCAAGAAGGGCGATAAGAGCGAACTAACGAGCGAGCAGATGGTGAGCTTCTACGACAACTGGGTGCGGCAGTATCCCATCGTGTCGCTCGAAGACGGCCTGGCCGAGAACGACTGGGAGGGATGGCGCATCCTGACCGACAAGCTCGGCGGACGCATCCAGCTCGTGGGCGACGATATCTTTGTGACCAACGTGAAGCTGTTGCAGCGCGGGATTGAGGAGGGCGTCGCCAATTCCATCCTGATCAAGCTCAACCAGATTGGAACAGTCACCGAGACACTGGAGGCGATCGAACTAGGCCGCCGTTACGGATACACCTCGGTGATGTCGCACCGCTCGGGCGAAACCGAGGACACATTTATTGCGGACCTTGCTGTAGCGACTGGAGTAGGCCAGATCAAGACGGGTTCCGCGAGCCGCACTGACCGCATCGCGAAGTACAACCAGCTTCTGCGCATTGAAGAAGAGCTGGGATCGGGCGCGGTGTATCTGGGGCTGGAGAGCTTGAACTACAACGAGTAGTCTTGCTCAGCAAATCGGGCAAGGATCGGGCGGAGGAAATTCCTTCCGCCCTTGCTATTTAATGGCCAGGTTATTTTACCGGCTTGCTGCGCCGGTGCTCTTCGCCTTGTTGACTGCCTGCTCAATTTGCGCTGCGTCGCCGAGGTAATAGTGCCGCGTCGATTTCAGGTTGCCGTCGAGCTCCTGCACCATTGGCACGCCGGTAGGGATGTTGAGGTCGACGATCTCCTGATCGGGAATGTCTTCGAGATACTTCACGAGTGCTCGCAGGCTGTTGCCATGGGCGGCGATGAGCACACGCTTCCCTGATTTAATGCTGGGGGCGATCACTTCGTGCCAGCAGGGCAGAAAGCGCTCTACCGTGTCCTTAAGGCATTCAGTGAGCGGAAGCTGCTGCTTCGTCAGGCTGTGGTAGCGCGGGTCCTTCCCCGGATAGCGTGCATCTGTCTCTTCCAGCGCCGGCGGGCGGATGTCGTAACTTCGGCGCCATATTTTCACCTGGTCCTCACCATATTTGGCGGCCGTCTCGGCCTTGTTCAGGCCTTGCAGCGCCCCATAATGCCGTTCGTTCAGCCGCCAGTCGCGTTGCACTGGAATCCACATCAGGTCCATCTGGTCCAGCGTGATCCACAAAGTGCGTATCGCGCGCTTCAATACCGAGGTGATGGCGAGGTCGAATGAATATCCCTGCTCCTTCAACACGCGGCCGGCCTGCGTCGCCTCTTCTCTGCCCTTTTCAGAGAGGTCAACGTCGGTCCAGCCGGTAAACAGGTTTTCCTTGTTCCAGGTACTTTCTCCATGACGAAGTAAAACGACTTTATACATTTCGGCCCTCTCTTCCGCAGGCGGAGTCCTTTTTTCTTATGAAAGATTCTTACTCATTATACGGAACCAATGCACTGTTTCCCGGGCAGACACTTTGGCTCCTCTGCGATCGAAAGCCTTCGAGAAGCCGGCTATATACGGATCACGCAAACCTGAAGCACCAAAGCCTCCCGCGAAGGGAGGCTTTGTGAGCTGGGAGGGCAAATATTCTCTTAGCGCGGACGAAATGACCGAATGGCGGCGACGCGCTGCTCAATCAGCTTGGCGCGCTCGGCGGCGATACCGCCTAGATACGAAGGAGCGGGAGTGGCCATCAGCACGAGAGCCATGGCGATCACCGAGAAACAGAGGCCGGCAATTCCGGCAGACACCAACATGTGATACATGTCGAAGATATCCAGGCCAAGCACTTTGAACGCCATGTGCTCAAGAGGCCGGATGTGCTTGAGAACCGCGAGAGCAAAGAGGAAAAACAGTGCTGCCAGCGAGGTAAGAACTGCCAGGCTGACGTCAAGGCCCCGATGGAACTTCTGTCGCCCACTGCATCGTGCGCATTCGGCAAAGTGGTGCTCATAATCTCTGCGCATTTCAGGAGAAATGCCGGAGATATCGTAGCGCCAGCTTGCCAGAATGGCTCCAATAACCCGGTCAGTACACGCCAACTTCGCAGTAGACATAAAGACTCACCTGCAAAAATCAATCGAATTCAATAGTTTAGCCTCCGCTTATTGGCCGTCTCCGGAAGCTTTGATCATTGGACGCCTGGTGCCCATGCGAGGATGCAAGCTTCCTCAAAAACCGGGAAAACCCGCACCCATTCGTGGCGCCTTATCGCGGCCGCAATGACCCGTTCTTTTGTGGCCGTGAACTGCTTACCATTGTAACCCTTCTGTAACCAGTCTCGACTAAAAACTGATGGCGGAAAGAGGTCGATGTTGCTCCGCAAGTAACAGGCGATTGGCCAGCAGGCTGGCCCGGCCCACCAGCGCGCGCTCGGCGGCGACGCGGGCGAGTTCAGGAAGATTATTGTTTTCAGAAAGATGGGCCAGAATGACGTAAGCCGCTTGGCCGTCGTAATCGTTCAACAGGAATTCGGATGCGGCGTCATTCGAGAGATGCCCAACGCGGGAAAGCACCCGCTGCTTCACCGACCAGGGGTAGGGGCCGTCGCGCAGCATCTCCAGGTCGTGGTTCGACTCGAGCAGGAGCAAGTCGAGGGCCCGAAGCTGTTCCTTCACATTCGGCGGAATGTATCCGAGGTCGGTGGCAAAGCCCATCCGCACCCCTTCGACCGTGAAGACAAATCCGACTGGGTCGGCGGCGTCGTGCGGAATGGTAAAGGGGCTGAGCCCGATATCGCCGATGGAGAAGGGCTGTCCCGCCTGAAAATACTCCACCGCCGGAAGCCAGGTCGGATCATCTTTGAGCGAAGGTGGCTTGGATGGATCGCGCTCGGGAACTATTGGGTCCCGAGCCTGCGGCATCGCAACCGTGGACTGCGCCTGCTCGTCTGCCTCTCGTTCTTCCGGGTCATCTTCGTCGGTCGCGCACCCAGTCGCCGACTCCGGCTCCGCATGGCGCTCGGCCGCCTGTTTTCGGCAGAGCTCAAGCCACTGCGCATAGGTCATCTGGCGGCGCGGAGTGAGCCAGCGTGTCCAAGCGCGGTGCGTGGCCTCGGTCAAGTAGACGGGGATGCCCAGTTTGCGCGCAGTAACGGCTAGGCCGTTCACATGGTCAACATGCTCGTGCGTAATAACAATTGCATTGAGAGTGATGGGATCTTCGCCTGCCAGCTTCATACGGCGGAAAAGCTCGCGGCAGCTCAGCCCCGCGTCGACCAGGATCCTCGTGCGCCCACCGGAGACAACCGTACTATTCCCCTTGGATCCCGAAGCGATCACCGTGAAGCGGACCATAGATTGAGAATAGCGCGAAGGGCCGTGCAACGCGCATCCCGAAAAGACCGCGCGAAGATGAGGAATCAGTGCATGCAAACACGCGCACTATAGCCCCGATGTGAGCGGCGAGCCCGGCGCGCCCAGCGGATCGGCTGGAGCGGTGGCGTCTGTTGCGAACGCGTGGAGAAACTCCTGCAGAAGTTCAGGCGCTGTGCGATGAGGCCGGTCAATCTCGGCAGGATGCCGCTCGACCCATTCATCGAGCATGGTCAGCAAAATGAGTTCGTGAGGCTGGGGGTCGCCGTTGGTGTCCCATTTCGCCAGGATTTGCGACAGCTTGACGGGCGGGTTGATCCCGACAACCTGCTTCGTCTCAGGATGATCGCAATGCTCCGCGGGCGAAGCGACGAGGTATTCACGGCAGCGCAGAGGACGCATCGGGTGGATGGTGCATCGTTCCTCTTCGAGAAACGGGCATGGAATGCCGAGGGCAAAATAATCGAGCCCCAACTGAATCACTGCGTCGCGGCCGGCAGAGCCCGCCGCATCGCGAACGCGCTGCGCGATTCCGGATTCCTGCAGGCGCGCAGCACCCTGTCTGAAGCGTTCGCGCAGGACCGCCTGCTGTGCATGTGGCTGCTCATCGATCCATTCCGCCAACATGCGCGCCTCAATGGGCGTGATGGGCACCGCCTGCCGGCAACATGCGCCGCAGCCTTCGCGGCAGCTTAGTTGATTGCCCAACTTTTCCGCGCCGCGCACCCCAAGCTCCGACATTGAATTCGACAGATTTCGCAGAATAGGAAGCAGCACAGCCGGATGAACCGGTCCTTCGGGAAGTTCCGATTTCACCTCGAGCTTTGCGTCCTGAACCTTCAGCGCAAATTGCACCGTGCCAAGTTGGCGGTTCTGAAGCTCAGGAGCGCTGGACATGTGGGGCAGTGTAGCACGTGCAGAAGGCCGGCACGCCACGGCTGTACGTCTATGTTGTCAAGCGGAAATCCCACTGGCGGGGATTTCGATGGAGACGAGCGTGCCGCGCCCGGGGTTGCTGACAACATTGAAGTGCGCCTGGTTGCCGTAAAGCACTTCCAGCCGCTCCCGCACGTTCTTGATGCCGATGCCGGCGCCCGTACGCCGCAATGCCGTCGCAGGACCGGCAATCATGCCCACTCCGTCATCGGCCACCTCGATTGCGATGTGATCACCTTCGAGACGGCTGCGCAGCGTGACCGTGCCGCCGTGGATGCGCGGTTCAAGTCCGTGCTTGATGCTGTTCTCAATCAACGGTTGCAGCAGAATGCTGGGCACAAGCACTTCCAGTGTGCGTGGATCGATTTCTTTTTCCACGCGCAGTTTTTCGGCGCCAAAGCGGACCACTTCGATATCGAGATAGTCGTCTGTAAACTTCAGCTCTTCACGCAGCGGCACATAGGTATCGTGATCCTTGAGGAGAGCGCGCAGAATGTTGGCAAGCTTGACCGTCATCTCGCGCGCGAGCTCCGGCTGGCTGCGTACGAGCGCCGCAACGGAATTGAGCGTATTGAAGAGAAAGTGCGGATTGATCTGGCGCTGCAGGGCATCGAGCCGAGCTTCAAGCAGCAGCCGCTTCTGCTCTTCCAACGACATTTCTATACGCAGCGCATTCCACACTTTCAGTGCGATGCCCACGTTGATGGGGGCGGCGACCCAGACCAGCGCCTGCAGCCAGATCTGATCGGACACCAGCGCAAACAGCCGATGTGGAAACATCTGCGCGATCCAGCCGCGGACCATCTCGAAGACGGCGATCAGGACCAGCAGGAGAATCTGGCGGTCGAAGCGCGGCTTGATCACGTTGCGCCTGATCCAGCGATAGAGGCTCAGATCGACGAATGGCGTGAACGACCAGATTTCGTCCTTTTCCACGGAGCGTCCTACGATTCCTGCCGCCAGTCCCAGCACGACATTAAAGGGCAGCGCCAGAAATTCGTAGTGAAGAAGGGCGGGAACCGAAAGCACAGCCCCGCCCAGCATAGCCCAACTGGGGCCGATCAGCAGGCCGAGCAGAACCACTGTCTCAAAGGAGATATCGGCAGCCAGAAAGTTGGGAACCAGCAGCCGGATCCAGACGCCCAGCGTGAGTGGAACCAGAAAGAAGGCCAGCAACCCAAGAGTCTGGGTGGGCCGGCGTTTTTCGGCAAAAAACAGGCGCCTGAAGGTGGAGGCGCGCGCCAGAATGCTGGCCACCGAAGCGACCACGCCCAGCTTGACCAGGAGCGTGATCAGAATGATCTTATCGGTCACCCCATCAATGTACAGCAACGATAGGGAGCAGGGGTCGGAGATCAGGGATCAGTGGCCGGGGATCCGAAGAATGTTAGAGCCTCTTGCGGATGAAGATGGCGCCTTCGGTGGGATGCTCTGAATATGACTCGCCGCGCTCGAAGCCCATACGGTCATAGAGCGCCAGCGCCTCGTGCATCACCGGCATGGTATCGCCCACGATCTCCTCATAACCGATTGCGCGGGCTTCCGCCATTACCCATTCCATCAAGGCCTGGGCAAGCCGCATCCCTCTGAAAGCAGGCCGCACATAAAGCCGCTTGACCTCGGCACGAAGATTATCAATGCGGCGCAAGGCGATGCACCCGGCAGGCTCGGAATAAATCGTAACCAGCGCAAGACGGCCGCCGGGCGGCGCGTAAGCTCCGGGCAGGCCGGCAAGTTCGTCGCCGAAGTTCTGAAAGCATGGAGTGAAGCCGAACGAGTCCCAGTACTCCTGCATGAGTGTACGCACCATTGTCAGGCGAGGCTCGTCCTCGACACGCTCGATCTGCCAGTTGGCGCTCATCGTCTCACTCCTGATCGAGAGCTATCGTCGCGACGGGGGATATGTCAAGCGTGGCACCCACGACGCGCTTGAATTTGCCGCATCGTAAAATGGAGACATGGGACTGGAGAGCGTGAAGAAGATCGCCGAAGCGGAGTTTCCGACGCGCTCGGGAACCTTTCGCATCCTGGGCTTTGAAGGGACGCGCTCGGCAAGCCAGCCTGGCTGTGGGCCGGCCCAGACAGTAGAAGGCCTTGTCGCGCTGGTCATGGGCGACATCCATTCCGCACCGCCCCTGGTGCGCATCCACTCGCAATGCCTCACGGGCGACGTTTTCGGCTCGCTGCGCTGCGATTGCCGCCTGCAATTGGAAATGGCTCTGAAAAAAATTGCGCAGGAGGGCGCGGGAATTCTGCTCTATGAGCAGCAGGAAGGCCGCGGCATTGGCCTGATGGCCAAGCTCAAGGCTTACGAATTGCAGGACCGGGGACTGGACACCGTTGAGGCGAACGAGGAGCTGGGTTTTGCCGCTGACTGCCGCGCATACGAAATGCCAGCCGAGGCGTTGAAGTTGCTCGGCGTGTCGCGGGTGCGCCTGATGACCAACAATCCTGATAAAGTGGCCGCGCTGGAGTCAGCAGGAATCAAAGTGGCTGAGCGCGTTTCGGCGGAAGTGGCAGCACAGGAGAGCTTCGAGCGCTACCTCAAAACCAAGCAGGAGAAGATGGGCCACATCTTCGACGGGGACAACATCACAAACCAGGTTCCGTAATTCATTCCTCACGGGAGCCGGCGCGTTCACAGAATTCCAGAAGATACTGAGGGTACTCTAACGCTGGGTGCCCGGTTTCAGTTGCACATTTTCTGGTGCAAAATTGCAGTCAAGTCCCTAGCCGAGAAATGACAGACCCGGGAAATACCCAGCTCCCAGCAAGCACGGCGCCCGGCTTAGCCCATGCGTGCCGCCTTAGATGGAGCGCGGCCGTTTCAAGCCGCGCCGCACTTTCAGATCCATTGAGGGAAGGCGTCCGGGTCCTGCGCGGCTGCGGCCTCGCGCAGGCCAAGCTGCCATTCAGCCACCTAGTGCAGCGTGCATCCCTTCCCCCATGTAAGGCATCCATCCAGACGAAACGGTGTACGCAATAATCTCCAAAATGTCACTAACCAAAAACAAAAAAAAGACTGGCCAGAGTCATTTGTGCCTGATAAGCTTCGGCTACACGTGGACAATTCACCGTTACAGGTGGTAGGCCAATCACTTTTAGATATCCCCCGGCAATTGGCATAGAGAGGTTCAACCGCACAACCAGCGATCTCCTGCAGCACCCTTCATTCGCACTGATCTGATACGCAGGAAGTGGAGATCAAGTGTTCGGCGCGCTAAGTAAGCCAATTTCCGCACCGTGGCTCCTTCGTGTCTCGCGAGCCGGCATTTCGCTCATCGAGCGGCCAATTCCTGACCAGGGCGCAGCTACAGCAGAAATGAAGGGGGTATCCACCGTGAAGTTCCCTTTTCGCCACGTCGTCGTCTTTGCATCGGTCCTCCTCCTTGTTGCCGCAAGTTCGTCTGCGCTAGCTGCGGAGGCGGCGCAGGCTGCTGCGAACAACCCGAGTGCTGCATCTGGCGGTAGTTCCTCACCCGCGGCGCAACGCCCGGCGGACACGATCGTCATTCCCGGCCCGCTGCCGTCGTTCCTTCGCATGGCGGGGATCAGCCAGGAGGTGGCGGGTCCCGATGTGCTGCCACTGCTTGCTCGCAATGCCTTCCTATACGGCCATGTCGGTGATCGAAAGACCGAGTTCCTGACACTGGCTCAAAGGTACGTGCAGCTCGCGCGTGAGTTGCGGCCATTGGCGGGACCGGACGGCGTAATCCGCGTTTCTGGATGCGCCGATGTCGGGCCCCTGATCCAGATTCTCGGATATAAGTTTGAGCGCGGTTGCACACACGACGACGCCTCGCTGATCACCGGAGATGCAGAGCGGGCATTTCTCACGGTCGATTCGGGATTCCCCCTCACCAAGCTGGAGCAGTCCCTTCAGGAAGGCACACCCTTCACCTATTCCTTCCCAGCGTCGCATATCCCCATCCTCTATTCTGAGCGGGATTGGATGGGCCTGCTTTCTTCGAAAGTTCGTACGGGCTCCGATCTTCTCGATCTTGTTCTAGACGACGAGAACGTTGACCGCCTGTACTCGGCGATTTCGCGGCTCGACCCGCAAACCCAGCATGAGCTTTACCGCGCACCGGGCCTTAGAAGGCTGCTTTACTATGGGCCGGTACTGGATTTCTATGGAAGCCGGTTGTGCATTCATGACGGGACCGTTGACGTCCCGGGAGGCGACGCAGCCGAGAAGAGCTGGCAGGATCTGGTGGGAGCCAGCCCGCATTCGCCCGGCGAATTTGTGATTCGTCTGCTTGCCAAAGATCAAGGCTGGCTGGCAGCCTATTTTGACGCGTTGTCGCGCCTAGCTCCTGCCCAGCAGGACCGGCTGGGACAGGGCGATTGGCTGAAGCGCCTCTACACTGCATACCGGTCATCGATACCGGTGAATGCCGCCGCTACTAGCGTCTTCCCGAGAAACTCAAACCTGCTGCTGCTGCTCACGCGTTTACAGTGGGATACTGCGGGCGAACCGCAGGCGCCGGGCAATCTCGAGTTATGGAAAGAGATTTTCGTTCGCGACGACAGACAACACCACCTGCGCGGTGTGGCAAAGCACATTCGCATGCCCGACAGCCCCGACCGGCTGCTTGAGGATCTGGTCGCTTATTCGAATGTTCTTTCGAGCAACGGGCCGGCGCAGATCTATTTGAAGTTGAGCGCAATCGACAGCGCTCGTGCGCCCGATAAGCACATGTCGGCCGATACCGTCCGACTGCTCGCCGCGAAGTTTGACCAGTTCAGTGACTGGTATTCCATCTTCGTGGAATTTCCCTCTCTTGACGACACGGCAATTACTCAATTTGTCACAACGGCCGACCACATCACTGCGATTTCAGGCCCCGCTTTGCGCTCAAACGCCCTGGGCGCATTTCAAGCCGATATAGGGATCTGGCAGATCCTTGCGCGCCAGAACCAGATTCCCGCTGAGCGCCTGAACGCTTCATGGGAGGCTGCGGTCAAGCCGTATTCAGGAGTCGTCAATTCATCCCAGCTCTTCGAAGCGGCGCGCAAATCGCTGCAATCGACCGTAGTGGCCGCGGGCGGAAGCGAAAACCTCACCGAGGACGAGATTGTTAACCTCCTGGCTGGCCCCAGGCAAACCAACCCGGAGGCGGTACGCGTGCACCAGGAACTGGCACGACGAATTCGCGCCGTGCTGGATGATCAGCGCCTGGTTTCGCTCGACACTCTTTTCGGGTTGTTCGACGGGCTGGACCAGATGGCGCACGGTCAGGCCGTTGGAGACAGCCTGCTGCCGCTGGCCGGCGCCTTGCGTGAATTCGAGATGCCCCGCCCGATTTTCACGGAGGGCGAGCGTGTTTCGTGGTCGCCAACGGTGTATGTGAGCCGCCACGCCGAGCTTCAGGTTCGCACCGATCTCACAAAAGTGATCAAGAATCCGGGAACACCTGTGCAGCTTGAGGCGGCCCGGGCGCGCCTCGCTCCGTTCTTGAGAGACTCGCTGGTGGGCTTGAACTACGCGTACTACGAACCGCCGGGCGCGCAGGTGCTTCACAGCAATCCGCTCTTCGTCCGTTCGCATGACTTCGCGGCCTCATCGATACAAGGCGTGGATGAAGTGTGGGGAGCGCCTGCATTGATCGGTATTGGCGCAACGGCCGGCGGCGGCGCCTATCTGATCGGTTCGCTCGCTGACCTGCCCTATGTCCTCGCATTGACCGAAGAGGATTTCATTTCTCCCGAGAAGATTCAGGCGCTCATCTGGCGAGAGACAGTTCCCGAGCTGCTGGTGAATGCTGTGGTGCCGCGCTGGTGGAACATCGACCGCAATGAGATGCACGCGGCAGGGCTGTATCAGCGGGCAGGAGAGGAGCTGCTCACCGCTTCGAGAACGAATGGCGACCTGCGCCAGAAGGTTATTGGCATCTTCGCCGATCGCATGGACTGGGGCAGAGTGGAGGAACTGCAGCGCGCCCTGCAGGATCAAGGCCGCCCGGAGCGCGCCCTTTCTCAGGTGCTGCCCGCAGACACTTTCTATCTCGAAGAGAAGTTTCGCGAGCAGTATCCAGACCAGGCAGCCCAAATCGGACCGGCAAGCCGTGAGCTGGACGAGTTGGTGCGCAAAGATTCCGCCGACACGACACCTCAGCGTCTGGCCCGGGATTTTGGAGTGCCGCATCCGACATTGGCCGAGTCTGATTCCTGCGGATTGCTCACCAGCGAACCCTTTCCTGTCTCCGGAGGCGCGGCAAGCCGCCTCTTCGGCGAATCGTGGGAATCCAACAATTTGTACTGGGCTCGCTTGATCGATGAGAAGGGCTATCCTCCGGCCATGCTGAACATTCTGATTCCGGAGCTGACGCGACAGATGGTCGCCAATATTTCAGCCACAAGCATCGACGATTGGCCAGCATTACTGCGCGCCATGAAGCAGACGGGCAACGATTTTATGCAGGGCTCGATCAATGATCGCGCTGCAGACGCAACGATGGACAACAAAGAGTTCGCAAACAAGGGGGACGCATCGCGATGAGGACGAGAGTCAGATTATCCACGATTGCCTGGGTCAGCCTGAGCTCCGTGCTGCTGTTCACGGGCGAGCCGCGTTTCGCAGCTCAGGACGAAGCAACGCATTTGCGAGTAAACGTCGACCTGGTACAGCTCAACGTGGCAGTTACCGACCGTAAGGGGAACTATGTCGGCGGTCTCCGCCCCGAGGATTTTGTCATTACCGAGGACAAGATTCCCGAAAAGATCGCCACGTTTGAAGAAGGCAATGGCTTCATTCGTCGCGCCGGTCCGGGTCACGACTTGCAGGCCGCCGGCGAAACCGACGCGGCGGGCGAGGCAGACAACCAGATCCAGGGCGCGGCGCGCAGTTCTTCCGGCGCCAAAATTCTCACGGCTGCGGGCGCCGACATCTTCATCCTGTTCGACACAAGTAACTACATGTACCGCGGGTTCGTTTATGCCCAGGACGCCATCTCCGACTTTGTGCGCTCCATGGACGACGCCAGCAAAATTGCGTTCTACTCTTACAGCCGCGACCTGTCGCGCGCTACGTTGCTCACCGCAGACCGCTTCCGCGTGGTCAACGGCGTGCGCAGCACGGTTGCCGGAGATGACGCCGCTCTGTACAACAGCCTGTTGATGACCGTGAAGGACGCGGCCCCGCTCACAGGGCGCAAGGCCATCGTCGTGTTCTCGAACGGACCCGACAATGCCAGCTCCGTTCCTCCAGAGGATGTGGCCGAACTGGCGCAGTCGACCGGCACCATCATCTATATTGTCAGCACGCGCATGGCCCAGGATGATCTCGTGTCGTCGGCTGCATTTGAGCGCATGAGCAGGGCGACGGGTGGCAAGGCCTATTTCGCAGGAAACTGGCGCAAAGAGAAGCAGGCATTCGCTTCGATCGGCGAGGACCTCAGCCATCTCTACTCGATCAGCTACTATCCGCAGTCGAATCCTAATCACGGGTGGCGCGCCATCAGCGTGAAACTCGTCGGGCCCGACATGCAGAAATACCGCATCAGGACTCGCGACGGCTACCGCCTGCTGCAATCCAGCGCGACGAGAAATGACAACTACCTGGCGACCAGCACAACCGGCGCAGACCTCGACCCGCAATAAGCTCCGCAACCAGGGCCCGGTTTTGGCCGGGCCGCGAGCTTCACGCATATGCATTGAAGGGGCACGAATTCACTCGTGCCGAATTGCACCCCGGAATAGCGCGGGGCTTCAGCCGCTGAGGGACGCTCCTCGTCCTACGCTCACCCGCGCAGTGCTTTGAGCACCTTCGCCGTTGTCACCACCTGGCCCACGTGCCGCTGCGTGTGGTCGGCCACGTGAATCAGCGCACCGCCAAGCGACGTTGGCAACTGCTTGCGACCCACCGCTCGCGGCGTGTTCAGATCGCCCGTCGCCAGCACGCGAATGCGCGCTGCCGCATTGCTGAACGACGCCTCAACTTCCGCCAGCAACTCCGCAAGCGTCTCCCGCTTCCCTTCCTCATCCTTTTCCGATTTCAGCGCCGCCAACTGGTCCGACGAAAGTTGTCCGCCCTCCGCATATGTCAGGATGCGATCGACCGACCCCGCAATGTGCCGCAACAAAAATGCGATCGAAGGCAACCCATGCGGCTGCGCATGAACCTCGGCCTCCGTCAGACCAGCGGTCCACTTGGTCAGATCGTCCAGCGCGAGTTCCAGCGCATGAAGAACCGCCCGCCCCGCGGCGGGAACGCCGGTGTGTGTGCCGCGCAGCCAGGGCTCGGTATATGGAGCGGACCCAAAAGGTACAGTCATTCGGGTTTATCCTTTCAGATGCGCGCGCTCATTCGCCCAATATTTCAAGGCTTGCAAAAGATCGCCGCTCTTCTTCAATTTTCCGGCGACCCAGCTCTCATAACGAAAATTCACAAGAACCCAGCGTCCGCCGGCAAGAACCAGCTCTGGCGTTACGTGCTCCTCTTCCACACCCTGATTGATGCCAACTACAGTTGCGTTGCAGTGACCGTCTCTTGATGATGCGTTTTTGACAATAAACTTAGGGCTTGGGTCTTGACTGTTAAGGATCGGGTCGAAGTCAAGGCCAACGATTTCATTTGAATGACTCTGCGCTTCGTCATCGGCAACCAGCATTCTCCAAAGTTCAGGATCAAACGCGTTCTCTCTCGGGAGTAGGCGACCCGTTATCCGCTCTTTGTCGGTGGCTGCAATTGGTACATACCAGTCGTAAAATTCCCGAACAAACTGACGGCACGAGACTTGGTCACTGGTTGGACTTTGACAGGTCAGTGCTTTGGGTCTGCAAGTATTCCAACGAAAGCCAGCATTAATGACGCGCCGTCTGCCGTTTTCATTCCTACCCCGCGCTCTTCACCCGCACCACCGTGATCTTCTCGAACCCCTCTTCGAAGACAGGCGGTTTCAGCTTCTCGGCCATGCGGCGCATCACGTCTTCGCTTACCGAGCGGTCGCGTTGTCGATTGCGATCGAGGCAAACATCGAGAGGCACATCAAAAAACACCGCCTGCACCTCGTAGCCGAAGCTCTTGGCCATCTTGATCCACTGGCGGCGCTCGTGCGCTGAGAGATTCGTCGCATCCACATAGTTCATGGGCATGCGCGCGATCAGCCGGGCCCGCAGTAACGACCGTAGTGTCGAAAAGACCAGCCCCTGATAGCGCTGTTCCTCCACATCGTCGAAGAGGATGCCACGCAGCAGATCGCTCGACAGCGGCGTGATGCCGCGCCGGCCGAACCATGTGGTCTTACCCGAGCCCGGCAGCCCGATGGCCAGCACTACGTATCCTTTGGGAGCTTGCCCAGCCGAGTTCGGTTTGGGCGCCTCAATCGGCGGCATCTCTGGCTGCGTCTCGACTTCGAGACGGCCCGAACCCGGAGGCTCATTCCATTCCGGCCGCTCGCGCCGCTCCTGCCTGTCTGCCCATTGCCTGCCGCCCGCACGGCCCTGCGAACGAGGTTGCGACTCCTGGGATCGCGCGTCCTGGCCTCGCGCGCCCTGCTGCCGCGCATCATTTCCCCGTGCATCCATTCCACGTGCGTCGGGCGGCCTCTGTGACCCGCCGGCCCGGTCGGGCGAGGGATCTGGATACCGCGGCACCAGCGGAGCCGGTTGGTTGGATGGGATTTCCTGGCCGATTTTGCCTGTGGATTCCGAAATATTCGGTCCGCGTCTTGACCGTCGTCTCATACTGCCTAAGTCCTTATTGAAGACTTGCCACTCACCCGAATATCACAACGGGCAAGGTGCCTGCAAATGGTGTGCACTCCGTCACATACAGTCCCATTGCGATAACCTCATCCTAACGGCAGGGATTTGTGTGCGCAGCGAGCGCGCGCTTTCGAGACTCTACCCTTGCTCCGGATGATACGATCAAGGGTTTGGTGGAATTGCTCGAATAGCCGCTCCAGACGCTCTCAACCCGAGTTTTCGAACCATCAGCCCTAATCATCACGAAGGAGAAATCTGCATGGCAGTTAAGGTTGGAATCAACGGTTTCGGCCGCATTGGACGCAACGTTTTGCGCGCCGCACTTGGCAATAAGGACATCGATTTTGTCGCCGTCAATGACTTGACCAGTCCGGCGACGCTGGCCCACTTGCTGAAATACGACTCGATCCTCGGCAACCTGTCTAACGACATCAAGTCTGGTGAGGACTTCATTTCGGTCGACGGCAAAAAGATTAAGGTTTATGCCGAAAAGGATCCCGCCAAGCTGCCCTGGGCCGACAACGGCGCGCAGGTCGTGGTTGAATCCACCGGCCGCTTTACTGATGCCAACCAGGCCAAGGCGCACCTAGGCCCCACCGTGAAAAAGGTCATCATCTCGGCCCCGGCCAAGAACGAAGACATCACCATCGTGCTGGGCGTGAACGAAGACAAGTACGAGCCAACGAAGCACAACATCATTTCCAACGCGAGCTGCACCACCAACTGCCTGGCTCCAGTGGTGAAGGTGGCCCTGGCAACCTGCGGCATCGTCTCCGGCGTCATGACCACAATTCACAGCTACACCAACGACCAGGTTATCCTCGACTTTCCTCATAAGGATCTGCGTCGCGCCCGCGCGGCCGCCCTGTCGATGATTCCTACCTCGACCGGCGCCGCCAAGGCACTCAAGCTGGTCATTCCTGAGACCGCCGGCAAGCTCGACGGCTTCGCCATCCGCGTCCCAACCCCGAACGTCTCGATCGTTGACCTCACCTTCATCGCCGAGCGTCCCGTCACTGCCGAGTCGCTGAACGCCGCCTTCAAAGCCGCATCGGAGGGCTCGTTGAAGGGTATCCTGGGCTACGAAACCAACGAGCTGGTCAGCTCCGACTTCAAGGGCGACAAGCGCAGCTCGATCCTCGACGCGCCGCTCACCAAGGTTGTCGGCAATAGCGTGAAGGTGCTGAGCTGGTACGACAACGAGTGGGGCTACTCCAACCGCGTCGTCGATTTGATCGGCTTCCTGGCCAAGAAAGGGCTGTAACAAGAAAGGGATCAGGGGTCGGAGATCAGAGATCAGACAAATACATCTAGTCGCCGGCTCGGTTTCTGATCCCTGGCACCTGAAACCTGACCCCTGGCTCTTATGCGCACCAAGATCACCGGCGGATCACCCTTCGAGCCCATCATCGGCTTTTCGCGCGCCGTGCGCATTGGCAACGTAGTGCACCTGGCGGGCACTGGCCCGGTGGGCGCGGAGAGTGAGGATGCCGCGGGCCAGACCCGCCGCATCTTCGCCATCGCTGCTGAAGCGCTCGCCAAGGCCGGCGCCTCGTTTAGCGACGTCGTCCGCACGCGTATGTACCTCACCCATGTTGACGATTGGGAAGCAGTGGGCCGGGTGCATGGAGAGTTCTTCGCAAACATTCGCCCGGCGGCGACCATGGTGGTCGTCGCAAACCTGCTCAACCCGGCGTGGCGCATCGAAATCGAGATGGAAGCCATGCTTCCCAACTCGCCCGTAACATCAGCGTAGTCATCAGCAATCGAACCCTGATCCCTGATCGCGTTGCATTGATCTCTGATCTCTTCTCTCTGATCTCTTCTCTTACGAAAGGCATTCCCATGGCCAAGCTCTCGATTCAAGACATCGATCTGACCAACAAACGGCTTTTTGTTCGCGTCGACTTCAACGTGCCGCTAACTGAAGACGGCTCAACCATCACCGACGACACGCGCATCGTGGCCACGCTGCCCACTATCGAATACGCCATTCGCCACAAGGCCAAAGTGATCTTGGCGTCGCACCTCGGCCGCCCCAAGGGCAAGCCCAATCCGAAGTACTCGTTGCGTCCCGTGGTCGACCGCCTGCGCGAGTTGCTCGATAAGAAAGTCACCGAGGGCGTCAACGTCGCCTTCTCGCCCGACTGCGTGGGCGAAATCGCCGAAGAGATGGCGCGCCAACTGGAGTCGGGCCAGGTGCTGCTGCTCGAGAACCTTCGCTTCCACGCGGAAGAGGAAGCCAACGATCCCGCCTTTTCCAAAGCGCTCGCCTCGCTGGCCGAAATCTACGTGAACGACGCATTCGGCTCGGCGCACCGCGCGCATGCTTCCACCGAGGGCATCACGCACTACCTCAAACCCGCCGTTGCCGGCCTGCTGATGGAAAAAGAAATCACCTACCTCGGCAAGGCGCTCGAATCGCCCGAGAAGCCCTTTGTGGCCATCATCGGCGGATCGAAAATCTCCGGCAAGATCGACGTCATCCAGAACCTGCTCGACAAGGTCGACACGCTGGTGATCGTGGGCGGCATGGCCTACACCTTCCAGCGCGCACTCGGCATCAAGACCGGCAAATCGCTCGTTGAAGAAGACCGCATCGACATGGCGAAAGAAGCGCTCGCCAAGGCTAAGGCCAAAGGCGTCAATTTGCTTTTGCCCGCCGACAACATCCTGGCCGACAACTTCGCTGCCGACGCCAAAACGCAGGTGTGGGACTGCTCGAAAGATTTCCCGGATGACTGGCAGGGCCTCGACATCGGCCCCAAATCGATCGCGGCCATCGAACAGGTCGTCTCCACTGCAAAGACGATTGTCTGGAACGGCCCGGCAGGCGTCTTCGAGTTCCCGCGCTTTGCCGTGGGAACGAACGCGATCGCCAAGGCTGTTGCCGCAAATAAGACCGCGACTTCGATCATCGGCGGTGGCGACTCGGTCTCAGCCATTAACCAGGCCGGGGTGGCCGATCAGATCACGCACATCTCCACCGGCGGCGGCGCCTCGCTCGAGTTCCTCGAAGGCAAGAAGTTGCCTGGCGTGGAAGCGCTGACCGAGAAGTAAAGATAGCGCAGAGAACAGAAAAACCGCATCCCGCGAGTTGCAGGATGCGGTTCTTCTTTGCGCGAATGCTCGTCGTGCGCGACACCTTGTTCAAATCGTGTGAGCTGCCGGACGCACCGCTTTGATCAGCAGCCGAATCGGCCTGAGCAGCCGGACCTGCCAGTTTCGGCTTAGATGGAATTGCCGGGCAAATTGAAAATCCTCATCGATCAGTCTGGCCAGCAAGATCCGCAGGTGCCGCCAGCGGCGTTCGATCCGGCCCCATCCTGGATTCTCAACCTCGACATAAAAACGATGTTGGGCATTCCAGTCCAGCATCTCAGCCGGCTCGCGCATTCGTTCGTCCCACAAGCGGTCGGCGAGCCTGTGCAGCCTTCTGCGGTTGCGCAGGCGTACGCAGGTAATCCAAGGCATCTCGACCTGCGGGTCAAGTTGAGCAGCCATGATCCACGCGAGAAGAAGAACATTGTCGAGTCCACTCGTCGAAGATGCGCCCTCAAGCGCAGAACTGGCCGGGACCTGTCGAAAAGCCAATGCCAAATCCAGTATCAGGTAAAGGCGCTCAAAGCGATGGCGCACTGCATGCAGGCACAAGTAAAGAAGCTCGTCGGCAGGGCCCAGCAGCCGGACAGGCGCCCCCTGAAACTCGGCGATCCGCGTCCTCTGCCAAACGGCATCCAGATCGAGCCTGTATGCCGTGGGGTTTTCTACGTTGTGATGTAATTCGAGGATGACTCCTTTGCGACGCCAGCGACGGTGGTAGTCATCTGCATCGCCTTGAGGAGCGAAGCCAATCTCTGCCAGAATTGCGTCGGCGCGGGCGAGGTCCGCCTGTTTCACCAGCAGATCCAGGTCATAGCAAGTGCGCAGAGCGGCATCTCCATACCGCCGCTCGGCCAGACACGGCCCTTTCAGCGAAACTGCCGGCACCCCTGCTTTGTCGAACGCGGCGAGGACGGTCTTGAGCGTCTCTACCCAGACAAACGTCGACACCTGCGTCTGGCGCCGGATTTCATCAAGTTGCTGCTCTTGCTCTGCCGTGCGGGGCAAATCCGAAACACGCAGCCGCTCTGCCACGAGCGGCAGTACGTTCTCCTGTTCTGCCAAGGTCAGCAGTGCTGCCCAGTCGCCGGCGGCGGAAGCCTGCGGTGGCAACCCACGCAGCACATCCAGCAGCGACTGCATTCCGGGTCTCATTGCCGCGCTCCCCAGCAAGTCCGGTCGCCAATCAGCGGCGGCCGAACAAGGTCAGGGCCTTTCTTGATGCGATTCATTGAACACCGGAAATATGCACCAGCCCGGCGCCAAATTGCGGGATGCGATTTCCATTCTTCGCCATGGCCGCCGAAGGAATTCCGGTCCGCACATACGATTTTTCGCAGTCCCGCGACGACGGCCCGCGGAAATCGCCTTCCATGTAAGCCAACCCGGGACAGCGGGAACAGTAGGAATTGTGGGTGCAATGCGAGCAGGTATGCAGATCGCGCACATGCACTGAGCGCAACTCTTCGAATGCTGAAGATCTGTACCAGATTTCATGGAAACTCTGCTTGCGCAGGCTTCCGCAGGGCATGGGGAACTGCACACAGGGAAAAACATCTCCGAACGGCGAAATATACGCCAGCGTATGGCCGGCGCTGCAGCTATATCCGTCGAGAACATCGTCTGCTGCGCTTGTAACCGGCGCGCAGAATTCTCCGACGTCGCCCACGAATTCTTCTGTGTGCATGATCTCTTCCAGTTCGGCGGTCGTGATGCCCAGGCTCATGACCCCACGGTCTCCATTCAGCATTGGCGTGATCGTAGGATCAATTACAAAATTGACGCCCAGTTCCTCGGCCAGCTTCTTCACGGCCTTCGCATCGCGCTGGTTATACTTCATGAGTACATCAGTCACAGAAACCTTCACGCCGTTCGCCTTTAGGTGCCGGATGGCGTCGATCGTCCGCCGCATCGAGCCCGGCAGTTTGGTAATTGCGTCGTGAACTTCGGCGCGATGCGAGTACAGACTGATCTGCACCTGCTCAATGCCAAGCTTCCTCAGCCGCGCTGCTTCCTTCGGCCCGATCATCACGGCGTTGGTTTTCAATTTGACGTTAAACTTCAACGCTCGCGCGTACTCCAGAATCTCCCAGCAATCCCGCCGCAACAGCGGCTCCCCGCCGCTGATGCTTAAAAAGAAAGTCCCGCACTCGGCAAGCTGATTGATCACATCCTTGATCTCGCTGGTGGTCATCTCGCCCTTGCCATCGTGATCGAGGTAGCAATGCACACACCTTTCGTTGCATCGCCAGGTAATGTCGAGGTGCGCGCTGAGGGGAATGCCGCGTGCCGACGCCTTTTCGTTCATCTCATCGAGCAGGCTCATCAAGCCTCCTAGGGGGAACCGGTGAATCCGAAACCAACAGAATTCCGTGCTTGGCTAGCTCGTCCACAAAGTCCTTGGCTTCAGCCAACGCCTGCTCATCACTCACGTCGAACTCAGCGCACACCCGCTCCCGGATGATCTGCGAAAACGGTGTAGCGCCGTCGGCGGCATTCCAAATCGCCGTGCCTACAGAGTTCAGCATGAAGACGGTCGAATCCAAAGTCGACATGATGATAGTGTCGTCACCGAGAGTACGGGACGCAATATCGGCGCTCTGTGCCAAGTACATTTCGGTCGATGCCATGCTCTATCCGATCAATTCCCAGACCCTTTGGTCAGGGAAAAACGTAAGCTCAAAAACCGGCACCGCAGCAACAAAGGCACAGGCCGATTCAAACACCTTGCGCACCATCTCCGCCTGGTGCGCAAAGAAGAGGATGTTGCGCAGCAACCGCGGTACCGCCACTGCCGCATCTATTGCGTCGATTCGATTCTCCGGCCCTTTCTTCAGCAAGTACAGCGCGGCAATGGGCGCCGAAATGTTCTTTCCGGGCACTCCAAACTCTCCTGCGAAAGGCGTGCCATAGGCGTAGTAGCAACCATCGACTTTCCTGACGTACGACGCCTCGTCTGTCAGCAGCGCCGCGTCGGGCGGGGCCAGGCGGGCCATGGTTGTTTTTCCCGCCTCCGATACTCCCGAAAATAGAAACGCCTTTCCGTTGCGCACTGCGCTCGATGCATGCAGCAGGAATCCGCCCTCGCCCGCCAGCATTAGCGTGTGCACAATGCGAAGCACCGAGTCAATGGAATACGGATTCGGAGACTGCAGCACATGCCCGAGCCGCTCCGCCGGATTCCACCGCGCGCGAAAATCGCCGCGCTCAATTCTCCACTCCCGATCTTCGAGCCAGACCTCTGCATCGGCGTCCGGATCGTTCGCACTCGGCGTCGTCAACTGCACGCGAAGAGCAATCTCGCACGGGCCATCCGGCTTAACGTATTCCGCATAGCGGCCCCTCAGAAGTCGCTCAAATTCCGCGTCGGTTGTCTGTACTTCAATGGGGAATCCGCCGATTTCGATCACCACATCGTGATTTGTCTTGGCGTCGGGGAGTTCCATCGATAGCGACATTCTATCGTGCGCCTCATCCCCCAGCAATTAGTTTTCCAAACCCTGGTAACCACGCTGGCTACCCTGCTATCGCATCTGGAATGCTGGTTCTGCGGATTCTGGATCCAACCCGGAGATAGAGCATCGTAAACCGTTCGGAACGCCGCAAAATGGCGGCGATCATGCGTTTCCAGAAGGAAAAATTCGCACTAACGGCGCGGCCGTCGCGCTCGATGCTCTCCACTTGGCCAATGACTTCGCTGGCATCTACCGGATCATCGAAGAAGGGGCGGGCATCTCCACGCGCCACGACTTGATGGCCCGTTCGGTGCACCAGGCGATGCACAATAAGCCTTTCACTTTGCCGGAAGACGATGATTGAATTGGGGTTTAATTCTGCAAGGTCGCACTGGCGTATGGTGACGGTGTCACCGGGCCAGAGTGCAGGAACCATGCTGGCGCCTGCGACCCTGAGTTGGACCTTGCCGTGTTGGCGCGCTACCTCGGCTACCAGGTCGCAGCACACCGACTGAAGGTGCGCCTCGGCAATCATGTTGCGCTAGGAGTTCTTCCGGACGAAGTGGCAGCCGCTCTGCGTGGTCTGCACCTTGCCGCAGGTCAGGGCCATCGTCTCAAATACGCGCTCGTGCCGCACTTCAGGCTTCACGTACGGCCTCTTCACCTTGCGCGCGGTCGCGTTTGTTGAATCCAGCCGGCTTTTCTGCTCGGGAGAGTTCATCTTCACCTGTTACCTCATTGTGGTTGAGATCCGTACGTAGCACAACGTTACCTGCGTGTTATCAGGATAACAGACCCTTTCGCTCCCATGAACAACAAAATCAATGAATTACGGCGCAGCCTGGGAAGTCTGCACAGCATTGTTCCCTGTCAGTGTATTGAAATAAATCTGTTGTGCGCCGGTTTGTGTCGTGGAAATGTTGTCAATTATGATTCCGCTGGTTCCCCCGGTTTCGACAATTCCGGCTGCGGGGGCCCCGGTAGTGGCGCCTGTGGTCACGCTGTAGTTGTAAAGGCATGCGCCAGTACAAACTCCACTCACATTGCCATTGGCCGCTACGCTGAGGTAGATCCAGTCCTGTATATCCTGCACCGCAGCGCCGCTGCTGTGTGTCGCAGCCGTGGTTCCCAGTTGTGCGCGCGTCACCGTCAACGTCGGTGTAGTTGCTGTGACAATCATGATCTCAGAACCGATTTGAAGATAATCATTGATTGCCATTCCTGTCTTTGAAGCAACTACGGGGTCTCCAGTCGCACCAAGCGCTGCGGTTAGTGTAGTATTCGCCTTCGCGCTCGAGTATTCAGTCACTGACGAGCAGGTCGAAGTGTCAGTGACGGAGCTGACAGCGGTATTGAAGGTATTCACAGTGGAACTGGCGATCGTTGCCAACGGCACCTGATAGGTCCTTCCGTTGACGCAGACATAGAGGTTTCCTGCGGCCCCCGAACCAATTGCGAAAAACAGGTTGTCGAAGCTGCCAGAACGCATCACGGTAGTTGTGTCGGGCGATCCCCCATTTGGAAAATGCACACCGGTGCCAAAGCCACCGCTGAGAGCGGTTCCGGCTGGAAACCGGTTTATGTAGCTAGGGTTGTTATTCCCGCCATCGCCACTCAGACCGATAAATGCGTAAACCTGCTCAGCTACTGGATCGACCATCGGGCCATCGACTAGCCCACCAGTGTTGTGCGCCAGCTGACCCGAGGTACCCACACCTCCCGGCGTTGTTCCGACAGTGAACGAGTAGAGATAACCGCTGGCATCTCCCACGAAGATGCGGTTCGATCCTCCGGGATCGTAAACAGGCGAGTCGAGGGCAGGAGAAGTCTTCGTGCTCACCTGAATTGGCCAGTTTGTCGCGACTTCGGCCGGAGCAGCACTTCCTCCAAATACACCCGTGATCTTGTGCACGTATCCACCGTCATCACCTACGTAAATCGTGTCACTCAAGTAGTCATAATACGGGGCAGAATTGGAATCATTGCGGCTGCCGGCCAGAGTGATCCTGTAGTAGCACGGAGCCGAACAGGATTTGTAATTGTTTGCGTTGCTGATCTGGCTGATTGTCGTTGGGCTGTTATATGCTCCGCCGGAGTTCGCCATTTTCAGGATGACCAAGCTCGCCACGTTACTGCTGGTTTGGATGAACGCAACCTGCGATCCATCCCAGCTCATTACCGGCGAAAGCTTCGATGTTCCTCCCGTGTTGTATGCCCAGTAGGTGGCCGGTGTAAGACTAGTGCCGTTGCATCCTCCGCTTGCGGCGTCGTAGATCTTGTTGAACGCCATGATCGTCGCTTGCGTTCCCGATCCGGCAGCCCCCGTCGGAAACACAACGAAGTCGCTGCAGCTCGCAATCCCGTTGGCCCAGTAGGCAGAGTATTTGGCGGGATAGTGTCCTGCGGCCAATCCCGGCCCGCCCAGCGGCATGCTCCAGTCCTTGTTCAAGTCCGATTGCGGCCTGATCGGCTTCCTGAATCCCGTCACCGGCCGCACAATCCGCCCGCCAAACCCAGACGTCGGGCCAACATCCTGCTTCCTTTCCCCACCGGCAGACTCCGAGATCCACCGCATTCTGTAGCTCGCGTCCGTCGCCGCCGGCCCTTCCACAGGCGCATTCCTCTTCAACTGCTGCAGGACGTAAAGTGGACTGGTTACTATCTTGGTCCACTGCGCAAGATGACCATTCTGGATGGCTTCCTGTTCGGTTCCCGGATTCGCAAATGCGATGTGGTGGTGGCTCCAATCTTCTGGAACTCCGGTGATGTCAACTCCGCCAACGCGCACCGCCGGTGCGGCCTGGCCATACAGCGGCCAGCAGAATCCCGCGAGTGCACCCATTGCCAGGCTCACGACGATCCATCTCACCCAGAAAGAATCTAAACTTGATCTCATCGAAAATACCCCACAGAATGCTTTTGGTCGTTGCAAATGCTGTAAGCACACCACAACTGCGTGCGCTGAAATCGTCTCTTCTGATCTCGGCAACCCAAAGGCTGAAAATGGGGCACGACAAGGCCTCTTCGCACAGGAAGAAGCGGGAATACTCACCGGGCCCGTAAACGATACGGATGTGTTGAACACATTCTACAAGTGTTCGAAAAGGATTCAATTGTTCATTTACTTTTGTAGTGCTTCTTTCGTTTCCGCCGTACAACTTCAGTAATCGGCAAATGCAGGTTCAATTACCACGATTCGCGGAGCGCACGGAATAAAAAATGCAAAAAAGGCTGACCACTTTCGTGGCCAGCCTCATTGCACTGCGGAGTTAAATGAAATGCGCTAAGCGAGCCCTTCTCTTCCTCAGTCAGAGCCCGCTGAACGATGCGGTTCGCTAACGCTGCGCTCTAATGCGCAACTTTCTTCGAGTGAGGCTTTTCAGCGAGCGGCTTGCGCGCTTCAGCCTTCACTGCTGTCTCATCCACAGGAGTCGTTCCGGTCACGTCCGCACCGAAGTTGGCACCTGAAGGAACGAGGTAGTTCTGCACCGTCTGTCCGTCGGTTGGAACAGTGGCCACGCTGATGCGCGAAGCATCGATTCCCTGCTCCGTCACCAGGTAGTCCTTCGCGTTGACGGCGCGTTGCGCGGCGAATTCTTCCACCTTGGCTCTCTTGTGCCTGGCGGCATACTTCTCCTGCTTCGCGGTCGCAGCTTTCTCCTTATCGTCGGACTGGCCGACAACCACGGCCTTGGCGTCAGCCTGTTGCTTCAGATCCAGTGCTACCTGGTCTAGGCAGGCCTTGGCTTCGTTATCCACGCGGGTTGGGCGCCTCTTGTCGTTCGCAAAGCTGATCGAGCAAAGCGCCTGCGCGTGCGGCTGAGGCGGCGGTGGCGGAGCTTCGATCGTCAGGTTGGTCGAAGAGCTCACCGTGTGTCCCTTATCGTCCGAGACGTTACACGTGACCCCCACAGTTCCAGTCGGCGCGCCGGCCGACGAATACTCCGCCGTTGTTCCGCTGCCTGTGATCGTTCCGGCAGAAGCCGAATAACTGTAGGTCAGAGGCCGGTTCTGCGGGCTCACGCCCACTGAAGTGATGGTCGCGGTATCGCCTGGCTTGATGGTGGTCGGGCTGGCCGAGCAACTGATCGTGGGCGGTTCAAACGCCTTCACGGTCACGTTCGCTGAGCACGTCGCCGTCTCCCACGGCTTCAAGCCCTCCTTGCCCTTCTTGCCTTCCTTCACATTTGCAGTGACCGTGTACTCGCCGGGCGCCAGTGAACTCGTGTCGAGCTTGGCCGTGGTATCGGTTCCCGTCACGCCCGTACCGGTCCATGTGTAGATCACGTTGTCCTTCGGGTTCAACGCACCCGCAGTGGCAGTCACAGTGACTGGTTCACCCGGGAAGACTGACTCCGGGTTGGCCGAGCATGCGAGAGTAACCGGTGGAGGAGGCGCGATCGAACCGACATGGAACACAATGCCGGCGCTCAGCCGCGCCGCGCTGATGTTGGCGCGGCCCCCGGGAGGGTTCGCCTGCGGACCAAAGTTGGCGTGCATGTACTCGTAATCCGCCTGGAAAATGCGCAGCGCAAGCCGATGATTGAGCCACGGCGTCTCGTAGTCCATGCCGCCGCCCACCGTCAGATCCGGTCCCAGCTTGTTCTGCTGAAAGAATGGCCCATTGACGACTGCCCCACCAACCAATGCGTGCGCGAATGGCGTTATATTTTCCGAAGGAAAGCGGAAAATCATGCCCCCGGCAAACGTCTGAAAGCCGTCATCGTTGCCGTGCGTCCCGATGTTGTTGGGGTAACCACTTGAAGCTCCCCACTCATGCAGGCCGTACTCGCCCTGCACGCCGACAAACTTGTTGAAGTAGTACGCTCCACTGAAAAGACCGCCAAGGTTCACGGCATCGTAGGAATACGGCGCGATCGTGCCGTTCGGTAGTGGTGTCTGTACCGTTCCTTTTGGAGCAAGATAGCTGTATCCGGCGAAGATATCCCACCTCGACGGCGAATCGTTATAACTTGAACTTGACTTCGATCCTGAGGAAGCCTGAGCCGCAACGACGATCGGCATAGATGCAACCAGCACCAAGGCCAGAGCCCGGCCAATAGACTTCAAAAAAGGAGTTTGCATACGTAAATCCTCCGCAGATTGGCTAATGCAACTAGATGGAAAAGTGCAGTCTTTGAGCGCAGCAAAAAACACGCTCTCCCTCGACATTTCTGCGCAAGGCGCACAGGCCGAGGGTTCTCAACAGCACCAATAAACGTAACACATTGGCCGTGGCGAGAGCACATTTTTTCCAACGAGTTGCATGATTCAGAGGCGACGAGCGAAGCCATTACTCCTATAAGTTACTTTGGTAACATTGCGACGATTCGCAGAGATTCCGGGTTCCGGATTTTGTCTTGTTCTTCATTTCTCTTCCGAGGTCCAGTGTCGAGCCTACAGGTTCCAATCACGCATTTTGAGGGCGCGCTGGGTACCGGTACATGAATCGAAAAACCAATTGGATCTTCTCCGAATTTGGTTCGTTCCTTCTTCCACCCGATCGTTCCGCAAATCTCCTTCCTGGAATCGTGATCTCATTTCCGAATTCTCGGTAGCAAGATTTGCCGAGGCGCGGGTCAGGCACGGCATTACTTTCGTGGCGGCCTTATCATTCGGTCGCGTTGAAGTTTTTGCTGGAAGAATCAGAAGCGACAAAAGGACATTTCGGTGTGTGGACGGGGCGACAGCCAAACAGTGGAACCAGTAATGATAAGAAGCGGGAATCAAAATCATGCCAGAATTGGGTGCAGGATCATGGAGAAGATGCGAGTACGCATGATGGTTTTTCACGCATCTAAGTTGAAACAGAGGGCCACTCACATTGCTGTCCGCGCTGACGAGAAGTCTGTTTGCGCGTTCGTGCGGAAGTTTGTGATGAATCAAGCTGATAACTACCACTTCGGTAACTGAAAAATCAGGTTACTTGTTTCAATTTTTTTAGGTTACCGCGTACACTAGCGTCAAGCCGAAGAGAATGCGTCATTCGTGCTCGCAACTTTTACTGGTGCTTCGTGTAGATGAGTAAAATACCGCCGCCAAAGCACTGATGGGCGACTTACCTGAATCGAAAAGACGCACGATTGCTCGGTGGCTATTTTGAGTGCGAGAGAAGTCTCGCCTCATTCCCTGCTCTTGCCTTGTTATCGAGAATTGCAGTCGATTCCGCGGCACCGAAATTTCAGGCCGGCAGTGACATGCAACTCTGAAGGAGGCGCAGAATGCGCTTGATGAAGTTTGTTCCCCCCATCCTGACGCTGGGCCTGATCCTGATGTCGGTTCCCGCAGTGTCGCAAGTTGTCCCTGCTTACCAGGGGCATCGTATGCCGCTCTCTATCGGTTTCGGTCCTTCGATTTACAATCCCGACTGGGGCCAGGGTAATATGTGGGGCGGCACGGTCTGGGGTGACTGGTATCCCGGCTTCATGCCCGCATCGCTGCATGGCCTCGGCCTTGAAATCGAAGCGCGCGACCTCAGTAAAGGACAGCACCTTCCGACACAGAAGAACATCCGCCAGGACACGGCGGGAGGTGGATTCATCTACAGTTTCCGCCGCTTCGACAAAGTGCAACCCTATGTGAAGTGTCTCTTCGGCTACGGCAGCTACGACTTCACCACGTCGAGCCCCACGTATTCGCACGACACGCGCGGTCTGATGGCGCCGGGTGGTGGAGTAGAAGGCCGCGTCTACGGGCCCGTATGGGCGCGCGTCGATTACGAATACGAGATGTGGCAAAAGCTGTTTCAGGGCAACCCCACGCCTGCGGGATTCACGTTCGGCGTATCGTATAACTTCTCGGTCCGAGGGCACTGATCGCGCAACGCGCGGTGCCCTTCTGCAAGAATGTCTGCTTTCATGGGACGCAGGCTACGAAGCTGGTCGATGCTAATCCCCAATGACCGGTTGGCAGTAGTACTCTAACCAATGTATGGCGCAACTTCGTTTTTTGCTCGCAATTCTTGCTGTTGCGGCCCTCGCATTTCTTGCATCCGCTACCCTGGCGCAATCCAAAGGAAATTCTTCCAGCGCGCCTTACCCCTCAAAGCCGCTCCCGTCTGACCTGTCAGGTTCCTCGTATCAGAAGAAATCGCTGCCCGCTACCGAAACCATCGCGCCGTCCGCTTTTAATCTCTCATCTTCTGCCGATGCGCACCCGATCGAATTCCTTTCTCAGGATGAGATGACCGACGCGGATCGTGCGATCGCTGCCACGGCCCAGCCTCCCATTCGCAAAGACGCTACGCTGGCCGGGTTCGATCTAGATACGGGCACGTGGACCTATCAACAACTCGTCTGCGCAGCGCTTCCTTCTCACGTGTTTTTGGTATTCAGAGGGGATAACGGAAAGGGCGACGTCAGCCTCTTCTCCGCATCCATTCCACGCGACAACGGCGGTCACGTTCGTATCATCGCGATTCAGCGTCGAGGCTTTTCGCTTTTCTCGCCGACGCCGGTCAATCCGCTCACCATCTCAGCGTTCAACCGAATTCGCGCGAACGATCCCCCAGGCAAATCTGCTGACTGGCTCTCAACGGCGCTGTGCTATGCCGCACTCACCGGGTCTCATCCGCAGACCACTTCTTCTCCAGGAAAATCCGGCGGCGTTGGTCTTTCTCTCACGCTTCCACCCACTCTTGAGATCGGCAGCCACGGCGAATCCAATGTGCGATTTGTTGACGTTTCGCCGGCACGCCAGCCGATGCAATGGGCTTTGTCCTTCGATCCCAAGGGACAGCTCGTGAAGGTCACCCAATTCGCCTCGCCACCTTTTCAGGTCAAAACCGTGCCTCCGCTCGCGAATGAAGATTCAAACCCGCAAGCGTCACGCTAGGGCAGTTTCAGAGATACTGTGTCCGGACAATTCGATCGCTAAGGTCATCGCTCCCTGTTGGCCGCGCCGACATGAGTGCCTTGAATGCGGACAAACCCTCTCTGAATCGGCCGTAGAACATCTACAACGAAATTCCCGCGGTGCGATAGATTTCCGCGATGTACCGCATGTCGCGCAATCCCTCTTCGCCCGGAGTCTTCGGCTCCAGCCCATTCTGCACGCAATGCGAAAAGTGCTCCGCCTGCGCAGTGAACTGGTACGGATCGCGTTCCGCATTCGGCTCGTCGAGCACCGTCCCTGAATACTCCGCGCGGAGGCGGAGCCCGTCGTAGTTGAAGGCAGGCTCGGCCTGCATCCATCCTTTTGCGCCGTGAACCTTGAAGTACCCGCCTGTATTGGCTCCGTACGTCGTATTGCACGCGGCCACAATCCCCGACGGGAATTTCATGGTCCAAGACAGATTCTCTTCCACCGTTGCGAACCTGCCGTCGTGATCGATTACCGAGGTGAATGCGGCAAAGCTCTGCGGCTCCTCGTCCGTCAAATATCGCATCGCATTCAGCGAGTAGATGCCCACGTCCACCAGAGGTCCGCCGCCCGACATCTTTTTGTCAAGCCGCCATTCGCCCGGCGCAATGTCGAAACCGAAGGCGCTTTCAATCACCTGAACCTGACCCAGCGCGCCCGAACGAATCAGGCCCACAGCCTTGAGATTGGTCGGCTCGTAGTGACAGCGATATGCAATCATCAACTTCACGCCCGCGGCCTTGCACGCGGCCATCATCGTCTCGCAATCGGCCACGCTGGTTGCCATTGGCTTTTCGCAAAGCACATGTTTGCCGGCCTTGGCTGCGCGAATCGTGTACTCGGCATGCATTGAATTCGGCAGTGCGACATAGACCGCGTCCACCGACTTGTTCGACGCGATCGAGTCAAAGTTCTCGTAGCTGTAAATGGAGCTCTCGGGCACGCCGTTCTCAGCGGCGATACGCAGCGCTTTGTCGCGATGGCCGCTCACCAGCGCCGTAATTCTTGAATTGTTCGTCGCGCGCGCCCCCGCCATAAAGTGCTCGGCAATGCGGCCCAGGCCGATGATGGCATAGCCGGTTTGGCGCTGAGGCGGTTGAGCGAGAAGATCCGGTGTGAAGCGCGCGGCGATTCCAAGCGCGCTTATCCTGGCAAAATCTCTACGAGTCCAATCTCTGTGGGGAAATGGCATGGGGCCACTATATATGGCCGAGGCACATTGAAGTAAACCAATTTTCTAAGAAGGGGTTTTGTGGCTCATCCGGGAATGCGCTGAGTGAGTAGAGCTGTCGACATCCTGATTTGCCGAGTCGATGACCCTTAACTTTCTTCACCACCCCATCTGCCGCATCCGTTCCAAAATGAGCCCGCTGTACCTGTCCATCCGTTCCGGGCGGCGTCTGAGTGGCGATGGCAGGATCGCCGCCAGCCGCGCCGCCTGTTCCCGTCCGATCTTGCGGGCGCCAACTCCGTAATAGGTCCGGCACGCTGTCTCGGCGCCGTAGACTCCAGATCCCCATTCCACTTCATTCAGATACAACTCCAAAATGCGCTGCTTGCCCAGCACGAGCTCCGCCACGGGCACAAGGGTGAACTCGGCGCCCTTACGCAACACCGAGCGTCCCGTCCCGAAAAACAAGTTCTTCACCAATTGCTGCGTGATGGTGGACCCGCCGCGAATGCGTTTGCCGTTCACATCGCCTTCTGCCGCAATCTCCATTGCGTGCCAGTCGAACCCGTGATGCTGATAGAAACGCTCGTCTTCGGCGGCAATTACCGCATGCTGTAGATCAGGCGAAATCTGGCTCAGCGGAACAGATTTGTAGCGCTCGTGGTACGGCTTGCCGTGAATCCATGCCTGAACGCGGCGCTGCATGTGCACCACCGTAGTCGGTGGATCGATCCACCGCGCAGCAACAAGTGCCAGCGCCGCCAGCAGCCACAGTGATGCCACGCCGATGCCTGCCCATCGCAGCATCGATCGCAGCGAGATTTTTCGCGGCCTTGTACCGGTGTTTTGAGTCGGGCCCTTGGTCACTCTTTAGAATAATCGCGCTGTGACTACTTCGCCGACCGATAGTTCAGGGAACACACACATCGCTGGCAGATTGGATTGGTCTCCACGTCCAGCTCCGCTCGAAACCGCTTCGCCTCTTCGCCGTTGACCGCTTCCTCAAGCGTCATCCCGGCAAGGCTGCCGATCTTCGGCTGAAAGAAACACGGCCTGAGTGTACCGTCGACTTCGACCACCGCCGAAACCCATGGTGCATTGCACGTCGGCGCCGCTGGAGCGCAATCACCCAGGTGCTCCTTGAATCGCCGCACAATCCGCCGCATCTTCTCCGGCGACTCGACAATGTAAGCGCCGCGAAAGTCCTCGGCATTCTCGCGAATCAGCGCCTCGATCTCTTTTTCCAGCGCGTTCACCTCACTGCGCGAAAGCGCGACTTCGTCCTGCCTTACGATCGGCCACACCATGTCCCGGTTAAACGCCTGCGAGGTCAAATCAGTGGCGAGAAACGAAATGGAATCAATTCCAAGTTGTTTCGCGCCGGCCACAGTTTGCCGCAACACTGCGTGGTTGGCTTTTTGCAATGTCGATCGCGCATTCACGGGCATCCTTGGATTGCGCTCGCGCACAGCCCCAATTCCCTTTCCGATCAGTTGATAAGCTCCCGCAACTCGCCTGACCTGATCGTGCACCTGTTGGGGCCCGTCAATGGACACGATGATCTCGTCGACGCACCTCGCGACAATCTCGGCGCGCTTAGCCAGCAGCAGCCCCGTCGTCAGCAGCGTTACGCGCGCGCCGCACTCGCGCAAGAATTCGCACAGTTGCCCGAAGCGGCGATGCAGCAGCGCTTCGCCACCCGTCAGCACCACCTCGCGCACGCCGAGCCCCGCAATGGACCCGCGGTGGCGGGCGAGATCATCCAGATCGAGTTCCTTACCGTCAGTCTTTTGCCAGATGTCGCACATCAGGCACCGGCAGTTGCAGTGCTCATGCACGTGCAGCAAAAGAATCGGCAGCGCAGCAATCGCACCAGCCTCCGTCAACCTACCCCAAGCGCCGTTTCGCGGCCCCGCGCTCAATTGTTGTTCTGTCACTTGTCGAACACCACAACTATCCCCGGCGCCGCCGCTCCGGCAGCGCAAGACCCAAATCACCGGTTCACCGCTCGCACCAAGTCTAGCTGTTGTCTCGAATGTAGGCTGTCATCGCAATGTCTTTTCTTTGCAATCTTCGAAAGCCGCCGTCAGCGGCGGTCTCATAACCCCGCCGCATTGGCGCTGAAGGTGCCAACAGCAGGCCAGTCTCGGTTCGATCGTTTAATCTCCCATTGACACAAACTGCCCACTTTAAACCGGTATTGTGGGAACACGCCCCCATGTGCCGAATGAACCGGTCAGCCTTCCTCATCTTCTGCTTGTTGCTTACGGCCGCTTCCCTCACGGCCCAGATGCCTTTCTATACCGACGACCCCTCCGTCACAGAACCGCGTGTCCTGCACTTCGAATTCTTCAACGAGTACGACGCGCTGCAATCGTCGCAATTCCCCAATCTCAACCAGAACACCGCCAACTTCAAATTGAACTATGGCCTTCCGCATAACCTGGAGCTCGACTTCGACGCGCCCTACCTCGCTATCTACCGCAATGGCAGTTCGCAAAACTCCGCCGGCGCAGGCGATTCCGACATGGGCGTGAAGTGGCGGATACGCGACACAACAACCGGCTCTCGAATTCCTGCCTTTGCGACCAGCTTTTATATCGAGTTTCCAACGGGCAATGTGCGCGAGCAACTCGGATCGGGGCTGACCGACTACTGGCTCAATACCATTGCCCAGGAGCCTCTCACCAACAAGACCCGAATTACTGCCAATTTCGGATTTCTCTTCGCTGGAAACACCAGCACCGGCGTGATTGGAGTTCAGACAAAGCGGGGCCACGTTTACACTGGCGGCATTTCCCTTGTCCATGACTTCACTCCCCGCCTGACCCTGGGCGCAGAGGCCTATGGCGGCGTGGCCGACACCAGCGGGCTCGGCAGAGATCAACTGCAGGGCCTCGCCGGAGGCTCCTATGAGCTTCGCGACGGCCTGAGTGTTACGTTTGGAATTCTCGGCGGAAGATACGAAGCAAGCCCGCGAATTGGCGGCCAGATGGGCTTCGAGGTCGATTTTCCCACGGCTCTACGCTCGCACTCCAAGGCCCAGCCCTGATATCAATGCAGCAACCCGATTTCTCGAATTGGAGTTCACCATGCCGTGCAAGCCGGAAGTTTTGAAAAAGGTCCCTCTGTTTTCACTGCTCGATGACGACGAAACCGCGGTCCTCGCCGAACAGGTTGAACTCAAAACCTTCACTGCGCGCGAACGCATCTACAGAGCTGGCGACACGGCACCTAAGGCTTACGTCATGGTCTCCGGCACGGTGCGTGTCACCACTGTCGACGAGGATCAGCAGGAGGTGGTCGTCGACGAACCAGGTGAAGGGCAGTTCTTCGGATTTGCTTCAATGCTCGAACAGACGCCGCACCAGACTTCTGCGATGGCGCTTGAGGAATCTTCCTGCATTGAAGTGTCCCGCGACGACATCGCCGTGCTGCTGCAAAAGAAGCCGCTGGCCGGCATGGATTTGCTCACCACGCTTGGCCATCAGCTTCATGCGGCTCACCAACTCGTCCGCTTCCGCGCCACGCGTAATCCAAATGACGTCATCGAGAAAGAAGCCACCTTTGGCGAACGCATTGCGGACTCAGTCGCTGGATTCGGCGGCTCCTGGCATTTCATCATCTCTTTCTCGTTTGCCCTCGTCGTCTACACCATCATCAACATCGCGCTCGGCGGCAGAGCATGGGACCCCTATCCATTCATCCTGCTCAACCTGTTTCTCTCTATGCTCGCCGCCTTCCAGGCTCCGGTCATCATGATGAGCCAGAATCGCCAGGACACCAAAGACCGCCTGCGCAGTGAACTAGACTTCGAAGTCAACCGCAGGTCCGAATCCGAAATCCAGGGTCTCGCAAAGAAATTGCAGCTCATCAGTGAAAAGGTCGACGATATCTTCGAGTTGCAGCGCGTCTCAACACGAGCCAACTGAACGCAATGAAGAAGCTGAAAGCGGCGTTGCATCAGCTATGGTGCAGTGACTCCCCATTCCGGCGCACTAGCGATTCCTGCCTCTTGCCGAACACCAGGTCGCTCATCGTCAGCCGGGTTATTTGAACACTGGCTCGCACTCTTGGCGGAATTCCGCTCACAAACCTCGTCCAGTCGTGTTATCCGTAAGAACAGTCCATGCCATCCAAAGAGCGCCACGAATTCGAGGCACTGAGCCCCTGGCGGTCGACCCCAGCACGGTACATCGTCATCTTTCTTCTTGCAGTCTTTTTCGTGTTCGCCAGCGTTGGATTCGTCCTCGACGCCATCGACATGGGTAGCCAGCCCATCTTGCGTCTAGCCGTCACAGTGGTGTTGATCGGGCTCTTTTCGACAGCCTACGCGGCCACGGGCATTACGCTGCGCCAAAGATGGTGGCGGGGCTGCCTACCGCTCTTCGTAGCCCAGAATGTCTGCTTTTGGCTGCTCCACCGCTGGCTTCCTGACGGCCCTCCGATCACCCAGCTCGGCCCGGCAGATCTCGGCCGGTTTCAGAACCGGCTCACCTTTGACGGGGTGGCGATCATCATTTCCGTGGTTTTGGGCTACGTTGGCTTTGTCGTGGTCTCGATCGCAGAATCGCGCCGCCGCATCCGGCTCGAGTTCGAGAAGGCGACAATCGAAGGCGAACTGGCCGCGGCCCACGAAATTCAGCGTCTAATGGTTCCGGACGAGGTGCCGCCGGCCCCCGGATACAAAATCGAAAGCATCTATCGTCCAGCTGCGCAGGTCGGAGGAGATTTCTTTCAGGTCATCCCGCTCCACGATGGCCAGACTCTGGTCATCATCGGAGACGTCAGCGGCAAGGGACTCAGCGCAGCCATGATCGTTTCCATGCTGATCGGAACGCTGCGCACAATCAGCAACGTGAGCCAGGAACCCTCGCAGATTCTGGTCGAACTCAATCGAATGCTGATCGAACACAAGCACTCAGGATTCGTGACTTGTCTGGCGGTGCGTCTCGATGCCTCGGGTCAGGTCGCGCTTGCCAACGCCGGCCACCTGCCGCCCTGGCTCAACGGCGTCGAAGTGGCATGTGCCGGATCCGTGCCGCTGAGCCTTGTCGCTTCCGCTGCGCCGGAAGAGGCGTCTTTGGTGATGCATCCGGGTGATCGTCTCACGCTTCTTACCGATGGTCTTGTCGAGGCGCGCGACCCGCAGGGGATCCTGTTCGGCTTCGACCGGACCGAGGCTTTGATTCGCCAGCGTGCGTCGGCCCTCGCGCTCGCCCAAGCTGCCGTGGACCATGGTCAGAAAGATGACTTGACTGTGATCTCCATCGTCCGCACGGCCTGACAATCCGCTAAACGTCCAGCAGGCCTTCCACCAGCGCCTCCCACTCCGCCTCCAAAGTCGGCCGCGCAAACTTCCGGCTCGCACGGCTGTACCAGTACTCCGCATTCCACTTCACGCCCTCTTTGCGATGCAGATACGCGTGCACGGCCATCCCCTCCGGAGTTGAAAGGTCGTCGACTAAGCCATGCGCTTTCGCCCAATCGCCCTTCGCATCCCACCACAAAGCAGCGACCGACGGCGATAACCCACCTGGCGGCTCAGTTAATCCCAGTGTTTCCCGAAACTCCTCAACCGTCATGCTTTGCTTGTACCACCCGTCCCACTGTCCGGCAAACCGTCGCCTGCCCTCACGTGATGTGATTTGGATCACTTGTAACACTTCGATCCGCTGCTACAACAGAATCACCGATCCGATGAATCAAATTGGGAGTCCACCAGGGGGCTTTGGGAGGACTGGGGAATTCCCGCCAGCAGTTCACGTCCTGGAGGTCAGTCGTGGGATTGCACGCGCCGAAATTCTCTTCAACGCCTAATTGCGGTCCGAGGCCCTTTAGTTCTATACTTAAATACGACCAATCTGGTCGTATTTTGCGCATGTTGCGTCGCCACGGCGGCCAGCATCAGGGAGCGCGGCAGGTGAGCGTGCTAAGTGAATTGACCGTCGGAGATCGCGGGATCCTGGTCTCTCTCGACTTGCCTGAAAACGTCCAGAATCATCTGATGCATATGGGCTTTGTGCCCGGCGCCTGCGTCATCTCGCTACGCCGGGCGCCAGCTGGTGACCCCACTGTTTATTCCGTTGATGGCATGGAAATTGCACTCCGCCGTGAAACCGCGGCCGCCATTAGCGTTCGTCCATGCACGGCTCACAACACCTCCATAGCCGCTACTTCAAATACTCCCGCTGCAACTTCGCAAGTTTCTGAAGAATCCACGCTCGCCGAGGCGGCCCGGTGAACGCCTGCTGCGAAACCCCGGCCTTTGTGCCGCCGGCGCCAGCCACTGACAGCGCGCTGAGCACGGTCGTTCTCATCGGTCCGCCCAACTCCGGCAAATCCACGCTCTTCAATCGCCTCACCGGTCTTCGCCAAAAAGTCGCCAACTATCCCGGCGTCACCGTCGAGCAGCGCATGGGACTCATGGCCGGCGTGGGCCGCGAAGATCTCACCCTCATCGACCTCCCCGGCATTTACTCGCTCACGCCGTACAGCGAAGATGCGCGCGTCGCGGTCAACGTGCTCCGTGGCCGCATGCCGGGCTCGCCGAAACCTGACG
>Ga0335085_10001352_pt1 | contig 53482 bp, 39 predicted proteins | sample Lox_Sample_45_FD_206712 | JGI IMG/M metagenome (GOLD analysis project Ga0335085, IMG submission 206712) | Soil microbial communities from Loxahatchee National Wildlife Refuge, Florida, United States - Lox_Sample_4.5 | ecosystem: Environmental > Terrestrial > Soil > Wetlands | place: USA... | reverse complement strand
CGTCACGGGGAGAGCGTCGATCGTGAACTCCGGGACCATCCGGCACGTCTGCGGGAACTCGTTGTCCCAGCCGAACGGGATCCCGCCGCGCCGGACCCCGAGAGTCGCGACGCCGGCCGGGACGCGGACTCCTTCGGCCCGCGGCGACGTGCCTCCGGTTTCGGAGGCGCGAGCGCGTGCCGGAGGGCGCTTCTGCGCGTACGGCAGGCGGTGGAGCATGTACCGCAGCGTCTCCTGGTGCATGAGCTCGTGCTCGAAGATCGTGAGCGCGGCGTCCTCGTGGGCCACGCACGCCGCGGACGAGAGCGCCTCGTCGATCGCGGCGTCGGCGCGCCGGACGTACGCCGTCACCGCCGCGCGCGTCGGCCAGCGCGTCTCGGGGGCCGCGCCGCCGTCCGCGGGCGGATCGATGCCCCTCTCGAAGAGGACCTCGAAGGACGGGTCGAGGCCCGGCTGAGAGAGAGCGCCCTTGAGGAGCGTGTTCACGGCGAAAGCAACGAGATGGCCTTCGTAGAAGACGAACGGGTGGCGCAGCGCGATCGGGCGGGCCTCGTACGCCGCGGGCGTGAGCGTCTCGTCGAAGAAACGCCTGGACGCGGCCCGCGCCGCGCGCCAGAGGGAAAGCGTCGAGGACTGTCCGGCGGTCATGCTCTTCCCCTTGAAGCCGTTGCGATGCGACACCCGTGCCGCATCCACCCGGCGAACGTTACAACGGAATCAGCGCCGCGCGTCGGGACGGAGGAACGTCCCGTCCTCGAGCTGCTCGAACGCGTGCCGGAGCTCCTCCTGCGTGTTCATGACCACGGGGCCGTACCAGGCCACGGGCTCCCCGAGCGGCTGACCCGAGATCAGGAGAAAGCGGATGCCGTCGTCGCCCGCGTGGACCTCCACCTCGTCGCCCCGGTCGAAGAGGACGAGCGACCGATTGTCCGCATGCGACGGCGGCTTCGAGTCCGACCAACCGGCGGGCTCGCTCGGAACCGCGAGCGGCCGCGACGCGTTGCAGAACCTCCCGCTCCCCGCGAAGACGTAGGCGAAGGCGTGGCTCGTCGTCTCGACCGGCAGGATCTTCCTCCTTCCCGCCGGGATCGAGACGTCGAGATAGACGGGCCTGGCGGCCACGTCGTCGACGGGTCCGCCCGTCCCGTGGTAGCGGCCGCACACGACGCGCACCTCCGTGCCGTCGTCGTCCACGACGAGCGGCACGTCGGCGGCCTTCACGTCCTGGTAGCGGGGCTCGGCCATCTTGAGCGAAGACGGGAGATTCGCCCAGAGCTGGAAGCCGTGCATGCGCCCGTCGGGATCGCCCTTCGGCATCTCCTGGTGGATGATCCCGCGGCCGGCCGTCATCCACTGGATGTCCCCCGCGCCGATCGTTCCCTTGTTCCCCATGCTGTCGCCGTGCTCGACCGTGCCCGCGAGAACGTACGTGATCGTCTCGATGCCGCGGTGCGGATGCCACGGAAAGCCCGCGAGGTAGTCCTCGGGTCGCTCGTTCCGGAAATCGTCCAGGAGGAGAAACGGGTCGGTGTCGGACGTCGAGCCGAAGCCGAAGGCGCGGTGGAGACGCACGCCGGCGCCCTCCAGCGTCGGCTTCGCCCGGACGAGACGCTTCACGGTCCTGATCGCCATGCGGCTCCTTTCTCGAGCGCCGTCCGGTCCCACCCGGCGAGCTTCGCGCCGAGCCCGTACGTGGAGTCCACGAACGCGAGGATCGCGTCCTCGGGCGACTCGGCCGTGCGCACGGCCTCGTAGGGCAGGATGAACTCGCCGAGCTCGCTGTGGTAGTACGCGGCGTCCGGGCGCGCGCGGGCCTCCCGGAAACCGGGCGGCTCCGGCACGGCATACGCGTAGAACGCGGGCTCGAGGAGAACCCCGCTGCCGGGCCAGAAGCCGTGGCTGATGACCTCGTGGGAGTAGGCCTCCTGCATGAACGCCGGGCCGTCTCGCGGCGGCGCGCGCCGGCCGGAAAAGCGCGTGACGGCGAGGTCGAAGCCGCCCCAGAAGAAGTGCGCCGGGCTGCACTTGCCGACGAACGAGCAGCGGCCTCGCGTATACGTCTCGGCGACCTGCCTGAGAATCCGCCAGAGCCTCCCGACCGGAACGGCGTCGTAGGACCGATGCACGGTGTCTTCCTCGAACCGGACCCCGGGCGACGGGAGCTCGACCGGAACCGGCCAGATCTTCACGCCGAGCCCCATGTCGGAGAGCGACGCCATGGTCCTTCGGTAGAAGTCGGCGACCGTCCGGGGCTCGAGCGGGAACGAGCGCTCGGTCCCGTCCGATGCCCGGATGAGGAGCCGGTGGTCGACGAAGTCGAACTCGATCGTGAACGAGCGGCTCCCGTGAGGCAGAGGCCGCGTCGAGAGCCCGCGCGGCGTCACTTGGAAGGCGATCCCCCAGGAGTGGTTCAGCGGCGGCGTCAGGGCGAGCGCCACCTTCCCCACGATCTGCGTCCACATGTGGAGCGTCGCGTACGTGTCCTTCCACGCGTCGTAGGGCAGGGGCGGCCAGCGCTCGTCGGTCACGTCACGGATTCCACGAGGCCCGAGAGGGCCTTCGAAAGCGCGGACACGACGTCCCCGCGATCCGTGACCCCGTGACGCGCGGCGAGACGGGCCGGGTCCCGATAGCCGACCCGGACGTCTCCGCGGTCGTCCTGCCAGACGAGGATCTTCAGGGGAAGATCGATCCCGATCGTCTGGTCGCTCTGCATGAGGGGGGTGCCTGCCTTCGGATTCCCGAAGATCAGGAGCTGCGTGAACCGGAGCGGCATTCCCACCGCGGCGGCGCCGCCCGAATGGTCGATCCGGGCGAAGAGGGTGATCCCCTTCTCGCGGATCGCCTTCTCGAGCCGCTCCACCGTCTCGGCAGGCGGATGGGCGCTGTGCCTCGTGACCAGTTCCGTCACGGCGCCACATCCCGAACCGGTCCCGGTGCGGGCGGCAGGAGAGAATCGCTCACGGAGAGCGCGGCAACCTGCAGCCGTCTCACCGCAGCCGCCCGGGCCGCGCTGCGAAGGCTCAGCGATCGTGATCGGCGCAAGCCCTTCATCTCGCGGCCCTCCCTTCGCGGGCCGCCGAGCTTATCCGCGCCTGAGACGCAAGCGCAACCATTCGGCGCCGGGCCCACGGCCTTCGGGCGCGACCCCCGGGGCGACCCACCGGGATCGGTCGCTACTCGGCGAGGACCTTGTGGACGAGCTGGACGCAGACGGAGCCCTCGCCCACGGCCGCGGCGACGCGCTTGACGCTCGTCGCGCGCACGTCTCCGACCGCGAAGACGCCCGGCCGGCTCGTCTCGAACAGCATCGGGGGACGCGGGAGAGTCCACCCCGCGGCCCGAAGGTCGTCCGCCGACAGGTCCAGACCGGTCTTCACGAAGCCCTTCTCGTCCAGTGCGACGCAGCCGCCGAGCCAGGCGGTATTCGGGTCGGCGCCCGTCATCACGAAGACGTGCCGCACGTCCGCGGCCGTCTCCTGCCCGCCGGCGTCCACCCACGCGACGCGCTCGAGGTGGGCGTCGCCCGCGAGCCTCGTGAGGCGCGTGCGCGGGAGGAGCCGGATGTTCGGCGTCTCCTCGATCCGCCGGACCAGGTACCGCGACATCGTCTCGGCGAGGCCGTCGCCCCTCACGAGCATCACGACGCTCCGCGCGATGCCCGAGAGGAACACGGCGGCCTGCCCGGCCGAGTTGCCGCCTCCCACGACGGCGACGTCCTCGCCGGCACAGAGGTTCCCCTCGACGGGCGTCGCGCCGAAGTAGACGCCGACGCCCGTGAAGCGCGCGAGGTCGGGGATGTCCGGCGTGCGGTACTGGACGCCGGTCGCGACGACGACGGCCCGCGCGGCGACGCACGTCCCGCCCGCGTCCACGCGGTACGGGCGACGGGCGCAGTCGAGCCGCGCGGCCGTCCGCGCGACCGCGAGATCCGCGCCGAACTTCTGGGCCTGCACGAGCGCGCGGCTCGCGAGGAGCTGCCCCGAGATGCCCGACGGAAACCCGAGGTAGTTCTCGATCCGCGAGCTCGATCCGGCCTGGCCGCCGGGCGCGTTCGCCTCCAGGACGAGGACGTCGAGGCCCTCGGACGCCGCATAGAGGGCGGCCGCGAGTCCCGCGGGCCCCGCGCCGACGACGACGAGGTCGCGCACGACGTCCGCGTTCAGCGTGTTCAGGCCGAGGCACTCGCCGACCTCCTCGATCGTGGGCTTCCTGAGGACGCGGGTGCCGCGGCAGACGAAGACGGGGACGTCGTCGACGCCGAGGCCGAAGCCGTCCAGCGTCGTCCCGACGTCGGCGTCGCGGTCCACGTCGAGGTACGCGTAGGGGACGTTGTTCCGCGTGAGGAACTCCCGGAGCGCGAGCGTGCCCGCCGAGAAGCGGGATCCGATCAGGACGGCGCTCCCCTCCCCCTCGGCAACGAGCGCGATGCGGCGCATGAGGAAAGCGCGGAGCAGCGTCTCGCCGAGGCCGGCGTCCTGCTGGATGAGGACTCGAAACCGCTCGCTCACGACCTCGAGAACGCGCGTGGGGCCGCGCGCTCGGCCGCGCACGACGACCGGGCGTCCGGAGAGGAGGTCCACGTCGCCCGAGAACTGTCCCGGCTCGTGTACGGTCACGACATGGTCGCCGGCGGCGACGACCGCGATTCCGCCCTCGACGACGACGAAGAAGGACGGGCGGCGGTCGCCCCAGTCCCACAGCCTCTCGCCGTCGGCGTAGCGCCGCTCGCGCGCGAACGGCGCGACGCGGCCGATCTGCGCGTCCGTGAGGACCGGGAAGAGCTCGTCCCGGTGCGCCTTCACGAACGGCGAGTCCATGCCTTCCCGCCGCGGGTCGTGACGACCGTCCATCAGCGCTCGACGTGCGCGGAGGCGCCGGCGGCCTTCATCGAGACCGATTCTAGATCGCAGCCGAAGCCGCCGCGAGAGGCCTCAGCGCGTCGTCACGACCGGCAGCTCCACGAAGCTCGCCTGCCCCGGCGCGTGGTAGACGCGCTGGGTCGCCTTGACGTAGTCGCCCGGCTTCGCGTCGAAGATGCTCGGGACGAACGTCTGCGGGTTGCGGTCGTAGAGCGGGAACCAGCTCGACTGCACCTGCACCATGATGCGGTGGCCCGGCCGGAAGACGTGGTTCGCGTTCGGGAGCGCGAACCGGTAGACGAGCGGCTTGCCGCTCTCGATCGCCTTCGGCGACTCGAAGCTCTCGCGGTAGCGTCCGCGGAAGATGTCCATCGCGATCGGGAGCTCGTAGCCGCCCATCTCGTGCTGGAGGGGCACGTCGGGCGGATACACGTCGATGAGCTTCACGACCCAGTCCGCGTCCGTGCCGCTCGTCGACGCCACGAGATTCGCGACGGGCTCGCCGGCGATCTTGACGGGCGCCGTCAGCACGTCGGAGGAGTAGACGAGGACGTCGGTCCGCGTCGAGACCTCGCGCTGGTCGGTCACGAGCCACGTCCGCCACGCGTTGTTGTTCTCGTAGCTCTCGACGGCGTACGGCCGGCCGCGGAACGGCACCGGCTTGGCCGGATCGGAGACGTACTCGTCGAACGCCGCGTCGCCCGCCTTCGGGGGCGCGACGCCGGCCCTTCCGCCCGCGGAGAGATAGAGGGGCGTCGGGGCGAGGGAGCAGCCGCTCTCGCAGCCGGCCGGCCATGCGTTCAGGCGGCGCCAGGTGTTCGTGCCCGTCTCGAAAGCCGTGACGGGGGCGATGCCGGCCTTCGGCGCGCCGTCCTTGAGGTGCTCGTCGAGAAAGGGTCCGAGGACGTTGCGCCGGAACCAGAGCGCCGTGTCCGAATCCCACCTCACGGCGCCGAGCGCGCTGCCGTCGCGAATCTCCTGCCCGTGGTGCCACGGTCCGAGGACGAGGAAGACCATGTCGTTTTTCGCGTCCTTCGGCTCGATCGCCTTGTAGACGGCGGGCGCTCCGTAGATGTCCTCCTGATCGAAGAGGCTGTGGACGAGGAGAACCGGGACCTTGAGCGGCTCTTTCGCGAGGATGCGGTCGAGCGCCTGGTCCTTCCAGAACGCGTCGTACGCCGGATGGGCGTGGACCTTCCGCCACATCCCGACCTGGTCGAGGCCGCGGCGCCGCGCGAGCTCGCCGGCCGAGCCGGCCTCGAGGAACGCCGCGTACTCGTCGAACGCGGTCGACCACCACTTGACGTCGCCCTTCCGCGTCGCCTCCTGGTCGTAGAAGTAGTTCATCCCGAGCTGGCGGAACGCGCCGTTGTGGAACCAGTCGTCGCCGCGCCAGCCGTCCACCATCGGGTTCATCGGGACCGAGCACTTCAGCGCCGGGTGCGGGTTCACGAGAGCCATGAGCGGCGTGAAGCCGTCGTACGAGATCCCGAGGATCCCGACCTTGCCGTTCGTCTCGGGCACGTTCTTCACGAGCCAGTCGATCGTGTCCCACGTGTCCGTCGCGTGGTCGACGGGCGTCGGATTCAGCGGCCCGTGGAGCGGCCGGTTCATGACGTAATCGCCCTCGGAGCCGTACTTGCCGCGCACGTCCTCAACGACGCGGATGTAGCCGCCCTCGACGATCGTCTCGACCGGGTTGTCGTAGCCGTCCAGCGCCATCCCGAGATGGGCGCTGTCGTTTCGCTTCGTGAGCGCGTCCGCGTCGTACGGCGTCCGCGTCAGAAGGATCGGGGCCGTCTTCGCGCCGAGGGCGCCTTTCGGGACGAGGATCACGGCGTGGAGCTTCACGCCGTCGCGCATCGGGATCTCCGCCGTGCGCCGCACGTAGTCCCAGCCGTCGTAGGTCGGCGTGAACGTCGCGGGGATCTCGCTCGGGTAGTCGGGGTACTTCGGCGCGAGGGGCGACTGCGCGAGGGACTCCGTCGAGACGATCGTGGCGAAGAAAAGAAGCGAAGAGAAGATCTTCTTAGAAGGAAAGAGCACGTGGGGCCTCCGTCTTCCTCTCGAGACGGCGGATCATGGCACGCCCGGGCTCAGGCCGGCACCGCCGGAGGGCCCACGGCCGGCGGCGCGCCGACCGGCGCCTCGGCGGAAACGGAAACGCCGCCCCGCTCCGCGCGCACGACGCGGGACCACAGGGAGATCCCGGGATCGAGGAGGAACTTCAGGAGCAGCTTCGTCCAGGACCGGTGCGAGGCGAGCGCGTCGTAGACCTCCGGCGCGGCGGCGCGGATGCGCGGCAGCCGGTGCCAGGGCACCCACGGGAAGTCGTGGTGCTCGTTGTGGTAGCCGACGTTGAGCGCGGGGACGTTCAGGAGGCCGTAGTAGCTCGACGTCTCCTGGTCCGTGCCGTGCACGAGGTAGTGCTCCTGGATCCAGCGCGCGCCGAGGGGATGAAGCCCGACCGAGAAGAGGAACGCCGCCCCGAGAAACAGAAGCGCCTTCGGCCCGAGAAGGAAGAGGACCGCGGCGTCGTAGGCGACCTGGACCGCGATGTTCGCAAGGACCCACCCGTCGAAGAGCGAGATCTCCTTGAGCCGCGGCGGGCGCGCGAGCTGAAAGAACGGGAACAGCAGGAGCCACAGCGCCTTCGCGGGCGCGGAGTTCCCGACGAGGCGCGCCTCCCACCGGCTCGGCAGGTCCGCATCGAGCTCGTAGACGCCCTGGAAAGCATGGTGCTTGAGGTGGTATTTCTGGAACGAGACCGCGCTCGGGACGAGGTGCGGCAGGTTCGCGGCGATCGCGAAGATCCGGTTCCACGCGCCGCTCTTCACGACGAGGTTGTGCGCGCAGTCGTGGATGAGGACCCAGAGCGTGTGGCTCGCGAACGCGCCGACGGCCCAGGCCGCGAGGATCACGGCCCAGACGCTCTGGCCGGAGAGGAGCCCTGCGAGGGCCGTCTGGAGCGAGACGACCACGACGATCAGCACGGCGCTCCACGGGTTGCGCCCCGCGAGCGCGCGGATGTCGGGGTGCGCGCGCAGGATCTCCCGCGCGCGCGCCGCGTGCGGCTCCCGGCCCGCCGAGAAGACGAACCCCGCGGGGCGCGCGATTGGTTGCTTCATGTCCCTGGAGCGGCAGGATATCCCGTCCGGGAGATCTCTGCCTCGCCGGGACTATCCCGCGGCGGGCCTCCGTTCGGCGACGAGCCGCGCCCGCGTGTACGGGACGAGGCCGCCGGCGTCGAGGATCGCCTGTCGCGCCGAGGGGAGCGGGACGATGTCGAAGGCCGTCCGCTTCGTCCGGTTCTCGACGCAGCCGTCCTCGATCACGATCTCGTCGCCCTCGTCCGCGGCGAAGCCCGGCGCGGCGACGACGCGCAGACCGAGGTTGATCGCGTTCTGCAGGAAGATCCGCGCGAAGCTCCGCGCGACGACGACGACGTTCCAACCCTTCAGGCACGAGGCGGCCTGCTCGCGCGACGAGCCGCATCCGAAGTTGCGGCCCGCCGCGACGACGGCGCCCTTCGGGACCGCCTTCGCCCGGACCGCGGCCTGGAAGGCGGCGTGGTCGGCGAACGCGTAGGCCGGCGTCTCGGTCGGAAGGACCGTCGCCATGTATCGGCCGGGATAGATGACGTCGGTCGAGACGTCGTCGCCCAGGCTCAGGATGACGCGCCCCGTCTCGGGCTTGCGGGCGCGCACCGTGTCGGTCTTCTTCGGGCGGGCCATTTCAGCGCTCCTTTCGCGGATCCGTGATGACGCCCGTGAGGGCCGACGCCGCCGCGACGGCGGGCGACGCGAGGTAGACCTCGGCGCCGGGGTTTCCCATCCGCCCCTTGAAGTTGCGGTTCGTGGTCGAGATCGCCGTCTCGCCATCGCCGAGCGCGCCCTCGTGGACACCGAGGCACGGGCCGCAGCCCGGGTTCATGACGACGGCGCCCGCGGCCATGAGGTCGGCGAGGTAACCGAGCTTCGAGGCCTCGGCCCAGATCCTCGCGGACGCCGGGAACACGAGCATGCGGGTCCCGCGCGCGACGTGTCCGCCCCGCACGATGTCCGCCGCGACCGCGAGGTCGTCGAGCCGGCCGTTCGTGCACGACCCGATCACGACCTGCTGGACGGGCTTGCCCGCGACGGCCGTCACCGGCTTGACGTTGTCGACCGTGTGCGGGCATGCGACGAGCGGGACGAGCTTCGACGCGTTCACCGGGACCGTGCGCTCGAAGGACGCGCTCGGGTCGCTCGTCACGAGGCCGAGCGGGTCCGTCACGCCGGCTTCCTCGCGGAGGTAGCGGACCGTCTCGGCGTCGCCCGGCACGATGCCGGCGGTCGCCCCCGCCTCGACGGACATGTTGCAGAGGACGAGGCGCCCGGAGGTCGAGAGGCGGGCGATCGTCTCGCCCGTGAACTCGAGGACGCGGAAGTTCGCGCCCTGCGCCGTGAGGAGGCCGATGAGGTGGAGGATGAGGTCCTTCGGGCCGACGCCGTCGGAGAAGGGGCCGGAGACCTCGATCCGGATCGTCGCGGGGACCTCGACGTTGACCGCCGCGCCGAGCGCCCAGACGCTCGCCATCTCCGTCGCGCCGATCCCGAACGCGAACGCGCCGAGCGCGCCGTGGCTCGTCGTGTGGGAGTCGGTTCCGACGACGACCATCCCGGGCCGCACGTACCCGCGCTCGGGGAGGATCTGGTGGCAGATGCCTCCGACGTCGCCGCGGATGTCGTGAAACTTGTCGATCCCGTGCTCGGCGACGAAGGCGCGGATCCTCTTCTGGTTCGTGGCCGTCTTCGCGGACTCCGCCGGAACCCGGTGGTCGAAGATGATCGCGATCCGCGAGGGATCCCAGGGCTTCGCCGCGATCTTCGTCCCTTCGTGGATCTCCCGGAACTGGTTGATGACGAGAGCGGCGTTCTCGTGCGACATCGCGAGGTCGACCCGCGGCTCGACGACGTCGCCCGCCCGGACGGCCGCCCTGCCCGACGCGCGCGCGAGGATCTTCTCGGCGACGGTGGCGCCCATGTCAGCCCTCCACCGCCACGGCGGCGCCGCGGTACTTCGTCTCGACCCGCGCCTTCGGGAGGTACTCGCCCTCGAGCGCCGCGTACGCGGGGAGGCCGACGAAGTCCGTGTATTCCTTGAAGCTCGTCGCCCACTTCGTCTGGCCCTCGAGGAGGCCGGTCGGGGAGGCCTTCAGGGCGCGGAAGAAGTCCACGAGCGCGCGGTGCGCGACCATGATCGAGGCCACCGGGATCGAGACGCGGCCGATCCGCATCGCCCTGAGCTCCGGGATCGGCACGAGCTCGGTCTTCATGCCCGTGATCGCGTCCATCTGGTTCACGGAAAGCGGCCCGCGGATCGCGGCGACGGCCTTCGCGATATCGGCCTTCGACCGGATCCCGTCGATGAACGCGAGGTCCGCGCCGGCGGCGAGGTAGAGGTTGCAGCGGCGGATCGCCTCGTCGAGGCCCTCGACGGCGAAGACGTCCGTCCGCGCGTTGATCACGAAGTCCTTGTCCAGGCGGTCGCGCGCCGCCGCGCAGGCGCGGACCTTGCCGGCCATCTCCTCGGCGGCGATGACCTCCTTGCCCGCCATGTGCCCGCAGCGCTTGGGGAAGACCTGGTCCTCGAGGTTCATGCCCGCGACGCCCATCCCGACGAGGCGTTCCGTGATCCACGCCGCGTTCACGGCGTTGCCGCCGCCCGTGTCGACGTCCGCCATGACGGGGACGCCCACGGCCTCGACGATGTTCCACGTGAGGTCGAGGACGTCCTTCATCTGGACGAGGCCGACGTCGGGCTTGCCGAGGAGCGAGCCCGCGAGGCCGTAGCCCGAGATCTGGACCGCCTCGAAGCCGGCGGCCTCGATGATCTTCGCGCTGAACGCGTCGTGGCAGCCGGGGACGACGAGCGCGCGGCGCTCGAGGATGGCGTTCCTGAGGAGGGTCGTCTTCTTCATGGTCTTCCTTTCAGTCCTTCGGCAGCGCGCCGGCGACGGCGCGCCCCATCTCGAGACACGTCGCGGCGCCGCCCATGTCGTAGGTGCGGACCCGGCCCTCCGCGAGGACCTTCGCGACCGCGGCCTCGACGGCGCGGCCCTTCGCCGTTTCGCCGAGCCACTCGAGCATCATCTTCGCGGCGAGGATCGTCGCGATCGGGTTGACCTTGTTCTGACCCGCGTACTTCGGCGCGGAGCCGTGCGTCGGCTCGAAGACGGCGAGCTTCTCGCCGATGTTCCCCGAGCAGCCGAAGCCGAGGCCGCCGACCATCTGCGCGCAGAGGTCGGAGATGACGTCACCGTAGAGGTTCGGCGCGACGAGGACGTCGTAGTTCCTCGGGTTCTTGAGGAGCCACATGCAGATCGCGTCGACGTTCGCTTCGTCGGCCTGGAGGCCGGGATAGTCCCTCGCGACCTTGCGGGCCTCCTCGAGGAAGACGCCGTCCGACGCGCGCACGACGTTCGCCTTGTGGACGATCGTCACCTTCCGGCGTCCGTGCGTCTTCGCGAACTCGAACGCGGCGCGCACGATGCGCTCGGAGCCCTTGCGCGTGTTGATCTTGCACGAGACCGCGAAGTCGTCCGGCAGGAGGCTCTTGAACGGCGCGAACGCCGGCGCGAGCTTCGCGAGCGTCTGCGAGAGCTCGGGTGGCACGGGCGAGAACTCGACGCCCGCGTAGAGGTCCTCCGTGTTCTCGCGGAAGACGACGAGGTCGAGGCCTTCGCGGAAGTTGAGCGGGTTTCCCGGGTAGGCCTTGCAGGGCCTCAGGCAGACGTAGAGGTCGAAGAGCTGCCGCATCTTCACGATCGGCGAGCGGTAGACGAGGCCCCGGTCCCGGAGCTCGCGCGCCAGCTCGTCGGCGGCCGCCTTCGAGGGCTTCGACGTGATCGCGCCGAACATCGCGGCGTCCACGCTCCGGAGGAGCTCGATCGTCCGGACGGGGAACGCGTCGCCCTCCCGGCGCCAGAACTCCCAGCCGATGTCGCCGTGCGGGTACTCGGCGTCGAGGCCGAGCGCGTCGAGAACGAGACGCGTTGCCTCCATGACCTCCGAGCCGACGCCGTCCCCGGGAAGCCACGCGATCCGATAACGGGCCATGGACACCCCTCCCAGCCCAAAGGTGGGCGCTCCGCCGTCCGCGCGCAGGGGAGTCAGGTGCATCAGTTGCAAAGGAGCGGTAAAACTCCTCCATGGATCCCCGAAGGACCGCCCTCCTCCTCGTCTCGCTGAGCCTTTTCCCCGCCTGCGCCCGCGACCAGAGCCACGGGATGCGGCTCTCCTCGGCGGCGTTCACGGCCGGCGCGCCGATCCCGAAGCGTCACGGCTGCTCGGGAGAGAACCTGTCGCCGCCGCTCGCCTGGTCGGGCGCTCCCCTTCGCACGCGCTCCTTCGCCCTCGTCGTGGACGACCCGGACGCGCGCCACTTCACGCACTGGGTCCTCTTCAACCTTCCCGGCGACGTGTCGTCGCTCGCCGAGGGCGTGCGGGCCGGCCACCTGCCGCCCGGCGCCGCCGAAGGGCGCAACGATTTCGACGGGATCGGCTGGGGCGGACCCTGCCCGCCCGCGGGCGAGCACCACTATGCGTTCCGCCTCTACGCGCTCGACGTGCCCGCGCTCGCGGCCGTCTCCCCCACGCGGGTGCAGTTCGCCTCCGCGATGAAGGGGCACGTCCTCGCGGAGGCGGAGCTCGTCGGGACGTACGCGCGCTGATTCACCCGTCTCCGTTGCCGCTCGCCCGGGCCGCCTAGACTCGCGCGGGCAAAGGTCTGCCAAGATCCCGGCCAACCGGAGGATCGATGGAAGCACCCGACTCGAAGTCGCTGCCCGAGAACGCCTACGAGCCGCTCGCGCCGGGCGAGGCGTACGCCCCCGTCGTGCCCGCGAAGGAAACGCCGCCCGAAACGACCGGCCGCTCCGTGGTCTGGGGTCTCTTCTTCTGCGTCGTCTTCACGGTCGCGTCGGCGTACTCCGGCCTCAAGGTCGGGCAGGTCATGGAAGCCGCGATCCCGATCTCGATCCTCGCGATCGGCCTCGCGCGCGTCTACACGCGCCGCTCGCACCTCCTCGAGAACGTCATCATCACGACGATCGGCGGCGTGGCCGGCGGAGTCGTGGCGGGCGCGATCTTCACGCTGCCCGCGCTCTACGCCCTGAACCTCCACCCGCACCCCGTCCAGACGATCTTCATCTGCCTCGCGGGCGGGTGTCTCGGGGTTCTCTTCCTCATCCCGCTCCGCCGGTACTTCGTCCGCGAGATGCACGGGCAGTTTCCGTTCCCCGAGGCGACCGCGATCACGGAGGTCCTCGTGACGGGCGAGAAGGGCGGCGCGCAGGCGAAGCTCCTCCTCGAGGCGACGCTCCTCTCCGGGGTCTACGACTTCTTCGTGACCACGTTCCACGTGTGGCAGGAGTACGTGGACTTCCAGTTCCTCCCGTTCATGAAGGACGCCGCCGACAAGGCGAAGGTCGTCGTCAAGTTCGACGCGATCGCCTTCATCCTCGGTCTCGGCTACGTGATGGGCCTGCGCGCCTCGACGCTCCTCTGCGCGGGAGGCTTCACGGCGAACTTCGTCCTCGTGCCGATCATCTGGATGGTGGGCCGGCACGTGCCCGAGGCCGTGTACCCGGGCACGGTCCCGATCGCGCAGATGAGCGCGGCGGCGATCTTCGCGAAGTACGTGCGGCTCGTCGGCGTCGGCGCGATCGCGACGGCCGGGATCTTCGGGATCCTGAAGTCGCTGAAAATCGTCGCGGGGGCGTTCGGGACGGCCGCGAAGGCGTTCCGGGCGGGCGGCGGCGAGGCCGGTGTGAGGACGGACCGGGATGTCTCGCTCATGGCGATCCTCGTCGGGACGATTGCCGCGGCTCTCGTGACGGGCATCTTCTTCGGGACGCTCCGGAGCACGCTCGCCGCGACGCTCATCGCACTCGCGCTGGCGCTCGTCTTCTCGTTCTTCTTCGCCTCGGTGGCCGCCAACGCGATCGCGACGACGGCGCGAAACCCGGTGTCCGGGATGACGATGCTCACGATCATCGTCTCGTCCGTCATTCTCCTGAGGTTCGGGGTCTCGGGGACGACGGGAATGTTCTTCGTGATGGCGCTCGCCGGGATGGTCTGCACGGCGCTGTCCGTGTCGGGGCAGATGATCACGGACCTCAAGACGGGCTACTGGCTCGGCTCGACGCCCGCCGCGCAGGAGCGCGTGAAATTCTGGGGCGTCCTCGCCTCGGCGATCGCCGTCGGCCTCACGATCGTGATGCTCGCGAAGGCGTTCCAGTTCGGCGAGGCCGCGGCCGGGGACGCGCGCCAGGTGCTCGCGGCGCCCCAGGCCTCCATCATGAAGGCGCTCGTCGAGACGTTCATGAACCGGCAGCCGGTCGCCTGGTTCCTCTTCGGGACGGGCGCGGCGCTCGCCCTCGTCATGGAGATGCTCCAGGTGCCCCCGCTGATCTTCGCCCTCGGGATGTACCTGCCGCTCGAGCTCAACACGCCCGCGCTCGTGGGCGGAATCCTGTCGTACTACGTGACGCGGAAGTCCGAACGGGCGGGCGGCGCGCGCGGCCGGACGATGCGCGAGCGGGCGATCGTCATCGCGTCCGGCCTCATGGCGGGCGGCGCCCTCGGCGGCGTTCTCGGCGCCGCGTTGCGCCTCGCCCCGTGGTACTCCGAGGAGAACATCCGGACGCCCTTCTACGGCAACGACGCCGTCTCGCAGGGCGTCTCGATCGCCTTCTTCGTCGGCCTCTGCCTCTATCTCTGGTTCGACTCGACTCGAAAGGTCAAGGAGAGCTGAACATGCCGCTCACCGGACTCGACGCCTCCACCGCCGACGCGCTCATCGGAATCGACACGCTCTGGGGCGGCGACGTCATGAACCCCTCCGGCACGGGCCGCTTCATCGCGGACTGCTGGTTCTCCGACGAGCCGTTGCCCGCGGCGTACACGCACCCCTCCGCCTCGAGGCTCCGCGCGAACGGAGGCGTGGGGGCGAAGGAGCCGGACCGCGCGGCGATCGAGGCGTACGTCGCCGCCGTGGACGTCAAGGGCGCGATCGCGCGACTCGTCGAGGGAGGCCGGAAGACGGGCGGACCGCGCGGCGCCTATCTCGAGGGGCTCGGCCTGTGCTGCGAGGTCATGTGGGACCTCGGAATGGAGCTCCTCGGCAAGGGGCCCGAGGTGCCGTACGACCGGTGCGTGAGGACGATCACGGGCGCGCCGCCCGAGCCCTCGAAACCCGAGGAGAAGAGGCGGCGCGTCGCCGACCTCCTGAAGGGCGCCGGTCACGCCTCGGGCGGCTCCGACTCGCTCCTGGCCGCCGTCGACGCCTGGAGGAGCGAGCGGCTCGTGCCGGGCAAGTCGATCCCGGCGCTCGGCGGCGCGTTCATCGCGCACTACGACGCCCTCGCGGCGAAGAACCTCCTCCCGTTCCTCGCGCACGAGTTCGCGCGTGTGCCGAGAGCCAACGTGAAATTCCTCGCGATCGAGAACGCGTGGTTCTCGGGCTCCATGAACTACCTCGGCCATTCCCGGAAGAAGGACGGCTCGCCCGAGTACGAGGCGACGTACGAGCTGAACGCGTCGCTCCAGATCTCCGTTCCCGAGTTCCAGCAGCTCGTGAGCCACGAGGTCGTCCCGGGACACGTCACGACGTTCGCGTACCTGCAGGACCTCTTCGTGCGCGGGCTCGTCGGCTTCGAGGCGTCCGTCCTCACGATGAACACGCGCGCAGCCGTCCTCTTCGAGGGCATCGCGAACAACGGCGTCCTCGTCGCGCACGGCGTCACGGCGGTCGAGGACCTTCCCGACGGGGACCTGCAGATCGGCGTCCTCCTCGCCCTCCTGCAGGACGACGCGAAGAATCACTCGTCCTACCTCACGTGGAAGGAGAAGCTCCCGCAGAAGGACGTCGCCGCGACGCTGCGGCGGGATTTCCTCGTTTCGGAGGAGCGGGCCGGAAAGCTCTCGGGAGCGTGGGGGCGGCATCCCCTCCTCGGGCGGATGTACCTGCCGGCGTACCGCGCCGGCACCGAGCTCGTCGCGAGGCTGCGCCGGCAACACCCGCCGGAGAGGATCCTGCCCGCGCTGTACGGCGCCCGGGGCCTCGTCGACGCGTCGACGTTGCCGGGCATCGTCTGAACGCCCGCTGACCCCCTTGCGCCCCGGCGCCCGCCGGAAAATAATCCCTGCACCGCAATCGAGTCTCGAACGCAGACACTGGAGGAGACATGAGACGTTTCCTGACCCAGGGCCTCGTCATCGCCGCGTGCGCCGTCGTCAGCGCGTGCGACGCCCGGTACGTGCCGGGCGGGACCGCCTCCAGCGCGTTTCGCGCGGGCCTCACGGCCCGCGCGGGCCTCGGTTATCAGGGCGTCGAGGGGGGCAACGTCGCGAAGATCCAGTCCCTCTCCGCGATCGGATGCGGCGACCTGAGCCTGCCGGCGAGCGCGGTCGTCGGGACGTTCGGCATCCACGCGGCCGTCTTCTCCGACGGCCTCGACACGGCGGCCGACACGGCCTGGTACACGATCGGGACCGCGCCGCTCCACACGGACGGCAAGGTCGTGAACGTGCTGCGGTGCACGGCGAACCTCATCCTCATCGGCTCGGACCAGGGCCTCGAATGGGTCAGCAAGAGCGACCTGACGTCGGGCTCGATGTCCTCGACGTACCTCTCGGGCAACGGCGTGACCGCGATCCTGCCCCTCGACGCGACGCACGTCCTCGCCGGCATCCAGAACTCCTCGGGCTCGGCCTCCACGGCCGTCCTGACGTGCGACCTCTCGGACCTGTCGTGCGCGGTCCCGGCGACGGGCTTCACGTCCGTCGACACGATCGCCGTCCTCTACCGCTTTCCGGGCGGGACGATCCTCGCGGGCTCGACCTCCTCGGGCGTCTACCGCTCCACGGACGGCGGCCGCTCGTTCGCGCGCTCCAACACCGGCCTCGACGGCGCGTTCAACGTCCGGGCGTTCGTCGCGAGCGGAAACGACGTCTACGCGACCGGCGCGGGCGGGATCTACAAGAGCACGACGGACGGCGCGAGCTGGACGAAGACGTCGGCCGGCCTCGGGAACGGGATCTACCCCTCAGCCCTCGCGGGCGACGGGACGACGATGTGGACCGCGATCAGCTCGATCTCCGACGACACCGCGGGCACGATCTGGAAGACGACGAACGGGGGCGCGAGCTGGGCGCCCTCGAGCTCGGGAATGCCGGCCCAGTACGTGAACGACCTCGCGACGACGCCCGGAGCCGTCTGGGCCGCGACGAACGCGGGTGTCTTCCGCTCGACGGACGGCGGCGCGACGTGGACGCCCTTCAACAAGGGCCTCGACAACACGGGCGCCTACCGCGTCGTCGCCTCCGGCGGGACGCTCTTCGTCGGGACGTACAACAACGCGAACGGCGTCTTCCGCTCGACGGACGGAGGCCGGACCTGGCTCCCCGCGAACGCCTTCATGGCGAACCGGCGCATCCGCACGCTCGTCGCGAACGGCGGGACCGTGGTCGCGGGCGGAGAAACCGGGACGTTCCGGTCGACGGACGGCGGCGCGACGTTCGCCGCGAGCCGGAGCGGACTGTCGGGGAGCAACAACGTCTACGCGATGGCCGCGAACGGGAGCACGATCTACGGGGGCCTCATCCCCTCGGGATTCGCGCGCTCGACGGACTTCGGCGCCACGTGGACGCAGCTCCCGGGGCCCGTTCCTGGCGCGTCGGTCCTCGCCGTCGCGACGAACGGCGCGACCGTCGTCGCCGCGGCGAACGGCGCCGTCTACCGGAGCTCGGACGGCGGCTCGACGTGGCAGGCCGGCGCGAAGGTCTTCGCCGGCGATCCGAGCTACGGCGTCTACGTGCTCTCGTTCGCGGGAGGGGCTCTCTTCGCCGGCCTGCAGGGCTACGGCCTCCCCGAGACGCACGGGATCTACAAGAGCACCGACCTCGGCGCGACGTGGACGCGCGCGTCGACCGGAATTCCCGTGAACGTGGACGGCTACGACGTCCAGAGCGTCTCGGGACAGCTCCTCGCGGGCACGGGCGCCGGCGTCTACGCGTCCTCCGACGGCGGAGCGGCCTGGACGCCGCTCTACCCCGATCTCTCCTCCACGTCCGTCCTGTCGATCGCCTCGGACTCCTCCATGCTCCACCTCGGCACGTACCTCCACGGCGTCTACTCGATCGCGGCGCCGGCGGCGGCACGGCGCCTCCTGCCCGTCGTCCTCGACGTCGACAACGGGTCGACGCACTACACGACCGACGCCGCCTTCACGAACACCGGCACGACGGAGGCGAGCCTGACGCTTCTCTACACGGCGTCGCTCGGCTCGGGCTCGGGCACGGCGAACGAGACGCTCGCTCCGGGCCGGCAGCTCCTCGTCCCGGACGTGATGGCCTACCTGCGCGGGAAGGGCCTCGCGATTCCCGCGGGCGGGACGCAGGTCGGGACGCTCCTCGTCACGTTCGCGAACCTGTCCGACCCGCAAGCCGCCTTCGTGACCGCGCGGACGACGGCGGCGACGACGGCGCCGCAGCCCGTGGGCGCCGCGGGCCTCGCGTACTCGTCGATCGACCCCGCGCGCGGCTCGATGGAGGCCCTGAAGGTCTACGGGCTGAGGCAGAACGCCGCCGACCGCTCGAACCTCGCCGTCTACAATACGGGCGACGTGCCCGTGACGGTCAAGGTCACGGTCTTCTCGGGCGCCGGGGACGGCGCGGCGACGGTCGTCGACGCGGCAGCCTCGCTGCCGCCCTGGGGCTGGAGGCAGTACAACAGCGTCCTCGCCTCCCCGGGCTACGCGACGGGCTGGGCGACGATCGAGCGCGTGTCGGCGACCGGCTCGTTCGGCGCGTACGGCGTCATCAACGACGCGTTCACGAACGACGGCTCCTACCTCGCGGCCTCGACGGCGGACGTGCCGCCCGCCTTCATGGACGTGCCGGTCCTCGTCGAGACGCCGACCTTCCGGAGCGAGCTCGTCCTCACGAACGCGAGCGCGAACCCCGCGACCTTCACCCTGACGTTCACGGAATCTCTCGCCGCCGGGACGGGGTCCTCGGCGCGCTCCCCGCTCGTCGGGGCGCCGGTCCAGATCACGATCCCGGCCCGCATGGTCGAGATCCACCCCGAGGCCGTGGACTGGCTGCGCGGCCTCGGCGCGACCGTGGGCCCGAAGGACGCCGCGAGCTACGCCGGCTCCCTCCACATCGCGGTCTCGGGCGCGTCGATCCTCGACACGAACGCGGGGGCCCGCTCGGCGGCCCGGTCGCCGGCGGGCGGACAGTTCGGCTTCTACGGGCAGGCGAACCTGCCGGGCTCCGTCGCGTTCGACGTCGCCGGGATCTACGGCCTCAGGGCCGACGCGAACGACAGGACGAATCTCGCCGTCATGAACCGCGCCGCGAGCGCGTCGGGGGGCTCGATCACGGTCCGCGCGTGGGCGTTCGACGGGGACCTCGGCGGGACCTCGCCCGTGGGCTCGCGGGACTTCGTCGTCGGCCCCGGCCAGTGGCAGCAGGTCAACGACTTCCTGACGATCTTCGGGATCGTGAACGGCTACGTGAGGCTCCAGCTCGTCCAGGGCGGCGCTCCCTGGGACGCCTACGCCGTGATCAACGACGGGCGCTCGCCGGGGCAGAGGACCGGCGACGGGGCGTTCCTCCAGCTCTCGACGCGCTACAACTACTGAGCCGCCGCGGGCGGCCCCGCGGCCGGGGAGGCCTAGTGCCGGGCCGGCCGCGGCGTGGCCTCGCGCCGCGAGACCTTCATGAGGAGCTCGCCGGCCCGCGGGCCCTCCTCGGCCATCGGGATGTCCGAGAGGCTGATCACGCCGACGACGTGTCGGCTGTCGTCCACGACGACGATCCGCGACTTGCGCTCGGAGGCCATCCGCTCCTCGGCGAACCAGAGCTCGTCCTCCTGCCGGCACGTGATGAGCCTCTTCGTCATGATCGCCCGGGCCTCGGCGGAGAGCGGGCGGTTCTCGGCCATGCCGCGCACGACGAGATCCCGGTCCGTCAGGATCCCGACGAGCTGCTGCTTGGCGTCGACGACCGGCAGCACGCCGATCTTCCAGTCGCGCATGAGGTCGGCGCAGTGCTTGAGGGAGTCCTTCTCCCTGCAGGTCACGACCGTCTTCTTCATGACGTCTCGAACGTACATGGGCGCCTCCCGCGGGGCCCCGCCGCGCACGGGCCCCTAGTCCCGCGCAGGAGCGACCCCGTGGATGCAACGTGGGGGCCCGACGCCCGCAACCGCGAGGGATTCACGTGCATCACCCCCCGGATGAGCGCCCGGGTACGGCTGATGCAGGGGCACGGCTTCCTGGCGGCCGTCGCGCCGGGGAGAATGGCGCTCGGAGAGGAGCATGGCGATCACTCCCGTGGCCCGGGTGAAGGTCGAACGCGCCGGCCGCGTCCTCCTCGACGGCAGTCCGGTGACGCTCGCGGCGCTCCGGAAAGCGCTGCCCGGGCTGAAGAAGAAGAAAGCCCGCGTCCGGTACTACCGCGAGGGCTCCCGGAGCGAGGCGTCCTCCTCCGCCCTCGCCGTCTTCGAGCTCGTGATGGACAGCGGGCTTCCCGTCGAGCTGTGCGACGACGAGGCCGGGTTCCGCGGCGACAAGGGCGCGGCGCCCAAGGACGAGAAGCCGGACGACGACGTCTGGTGGGGCTGAGACGCCGGACGGGCCGACCGGGCTTTCTACGAGCTCGTGGGGCCGGTCGCCGCGGGGGCCGGCGCGCCGGCGGGCCCGGGAGCCGGCGGAACCTCCGGGTCGAAGACGCGCTTGAAGCTGAAGCTCCCGCGCCTGCCGGAGATCTTCGTCGTGAGCACGAGGAGGCGGGGGTTCGCGAGGACCTCCCACGTCTCCTTGACCTCGCGCCCGCTCGGGTACTCCGTGTCCACGACGATCTTCCCGCCCTTGCGCTTCGTCTTGGTCGTCGTCGTCCCCGTCGCCTCCTCGACCTCGACCTTGCGGCCGTCCGTGTAGAGCGTCCGCGTCGAGCCGTCGCCCATCTCGACGACGAACTTCGGGTCCTTGTCGAGACCGTCGGTCACCACGAGGCGGTGCATGTCCCACAGGAGCTCGTTCGGCGTGCCGGAGGGCTCGCCGGAATCGCGGCCACCCTCTCCGCCTCCGCCGCTTCCGCCCCGGCCGCCGCCGAAGCCGCCGTGCCCGCCGCCGAACCCGCCCCGGCCTCCGCCGAACCCGCCGCGACCGCCGCCCCCGCCCTCCTCCCGCCCTCCCCGGCCGCTGCCGGCCGCCTCGTGCATCTTCTCGGCGGGGTCGTCGCTGAGCGCGAGGTCGAGCGTCCACGCGCCGGAGAACGCGTTCGGCGACACGCGGACGAGGGGCTCGTCGGCCGCCCGGGCCGGTCCACCGCGGGAGACGGCGACGAGACCGGCCAGAGCGAGGAGCACGGCGGAACACATCGGGCGGCGGATCATGCGGACCCCTCCAGCGGACGGTGTCTTCGGACGGCCGGGAGGGATGCAAGACGCCGGCCCGCCCGGAAAGGCTACGATCGGGTCATGCTTCCTGAAGCAGACCCTGACCTCCTCGCCACGCTCGAAGCGGCCGTCGGCCGGTCGCGCGTTTCGGCGCGGGCGATCGACCGCGTCGCCTGGGCCGGCGACGCGAGCTTCTACCACCTCGTGCCGCGCGCCGTCGTGCACGCGTCCAGCGCCGCCCACGTCCGGGCCGTCTTCGCCGCGGCGAACGCGCACGGCGTGCCGCTGACGTTCCGGGCCGCCGGAACGAGCCTCTCGGGGCAGGCGATCACGGACGGGATCCTCGTGGAGATCGCGCGCGGGATGCGCGGCCTCGCCGTGGAGGACGGCGGGCGCCTGATCCGCCTGCAGCCGGGTGTGATCGGCGAGCACGCGAACCGCGCGCTCGCGCCGTACGGGAGGAAGATCGGGCCGGACCCCGCCTCGATCGCCGCCTGCGCCGTCGGCGGCATGCTCGCGAACAACTCGAGCGGGATGTGCTGCGGGGTCGCCCAGAACGCGTATCACACGCTCGAGTCCCTCACGTTCGTCCTCCCGTCGGGCACGGCGATCGACACGGCGCGCCCCGAGGCGGACGACGTCCTGCGCGCCAAGGAGCCCGCCCTCTGGCAGGGCCTCGTCGACCTCAAGGCGCGGATCGAGGCCGACGCCGCGCTCGCCGCGCGGATCCGTGCGAAGTACCGGATGAAGAACACGACGGGCTACTCGCTGAACGCCTTCCTCGATTTCGCGCGGCCCGTCGACGTCTTCGCGCACCTCCTGATCGGCTCGGAGGGCACTCTCGCGTTCATCGCGGAGGCGGTCCTCCGCACGGTGCCCGACCTCCCCGTCAAGTACACGGGCCTCCTGCTCTTCCCGGATCTCCACGCCGCGTGCGCGGCGATCGTCCCGCTCAACGCGGCGGGAGCCAAGGCGCTCGAGGTGATGGACCGCGCCTCGCTGCGCTCCGTCGAGGACGAACCGGGCGTGCCGGAGGCCTTGCGGACGCTTCCCCCGGCGGCGGCGGGCCTCCTCGCGGAGTTCCAGGCCGCCGACGAGAGCGAGCGGCCGGCGCTGGAGGCGATCGCGAAGGACGCTCTGTCCGGCCTCACCCTCGTGACGCCGCCGCTCTTCACGCACGAGGCGTCCGGCCAGGCGGCGCTCTGGAAGGTGCGCAAGGGGATGTTCCCGTCGGTCGGCGCGGTGCGCAAGAGCGGGACGACGGTCATCATCGAGGACGTCGCGTTCCCCGTCGAGCGCCTCGCCGACGCCGCCGTCGCCCTGAACGCTCTCTTCGGCAAGCACGGCTACGACGAGGGAATCGTCTTCGGCCACGCGCGCGACGGGAACCTCCACTTCGTCATCACCCAGGCGTTCCGCACGGACTCCGAGGTCTCGCGCTACGCGCGCTTCGTGGACGACCTCGTGGACCTCGTCGTGAACCGCTTCGAGGGCGCGCTCAAGGCCGAGCACGGCACCGGACGGAACATGGCTCCCTTCGTCGAGACGGAATGGGGCCCCGAGGCCTGGGACATCATGAAGCGCCTCAAGCGGCTCGCCGATCCGGCGGGTCTCCTGAACCCAGGCGTCGTCGTGAACGAGGACCGGCGCGCGCACCTCCGGGACCTCAAGGCGCTGCCCACCGTCGAGGACGAGGTCGACAAGTGCATCGAGTGCGGTTTCTGCGAGCCGCTCTGCCCGAGCCGCGACCTCACGACGACACCGCGCCAGCGCATCGGCGTCCGGCGCGAGATCGCGCGCCTCGACGCGGCGGGAACCGACCCGGCGCTCCGCGCGGCGCTCGAGGCCGACTTCCCGTACGAGGTCCTCGACACCTGCGCGGCCGACGGGCTCTGCGCGACGGGCTGTCCCGTCAAGATCGACACCGGAAAGCTGACGAAGCGCTTCCGCGCCCTCCGCCACTCCCGCGCCGCGCGCCGGACCGCCGCATGGCTCGCGCGCGGCTTCGCGGCCCTCGAGCCGTCCCTCCGGCTCGGTCTCAGGGCCGGGCACGCGCTGTCGCCGCTCGCCTCCGGGGCGACGCGGGCCGCGCGGGCGCTCGGGCTCGGCGTCCCGCTCTGGTCCCCGCCGATGCCGCGCGCCGCCCGGGCGCTGCCGCGGACCGAGGCGGCCGGCGCCGCCGCGGTGTACCTGCCCTCCTGCCTCACGCGGACGATGGGCGCCCTCCCCGGCGAGCCCGAGGCGCTGTCCGTCCCCGAGGCCGTCGTCGCGCTCGCCGCGCGGGCGGACACCCCGGTCTTCGTTCCGGAGGACGCGGCCGGGACGTGCTGCGGCGTGCCGTTCTCCTCCAAGGGCTACGACGAGGCGCACGCGATCGTCCTGAACCGCGCCGTCGAGAGGATGTGGCGGTGGTCGGACGGGGGCCGGCTCCCCGTCGTCATGGACACGAGCCCGTGCACGTACGGGCTCCTCCACGCCGACGAGGCCCTCACGGAAGCGAACGCGGAGAAGAGGCGCGCCCTGAAGATCCTCGACGCCGTCGCGTTCGCGCACGACGTCCTCCTGCCGAAGCTCGCGGTGACGGCGAAGGAGCGCTCGGCCGTCGTCCATCCCGTGTGCTCTCTCGTGAAGATGGGCCTCGCGCCGAAGCTCGCGGCGGTCGTCGGCGCCTGCGCGGCGGAGACGACGGTCCCGCCCGACGCCGGCTGCTGCGGGTTCGCCGGCGATCGGGGCTTCCTCGTCCCGGAGCTCACGGCGTCGGCGACGCGTTTCGAGGCGGCCGGGGTGCCGCCCGGCGCGGCGGGGCACTGGTCCTCGAGCCGGACCTGCGAGATCGGCATGACCCGCGCCACCGGAGCGACCTACCGCTCGTTCCTCCTCCTCCTCGAGAAGGCGACGCGGCCGACCTGACGCCCGCGCGGGCTCCGTACCATAATCCGGGCCCCGGAGGACACGCCATGGACGCCATCGAGGTTCTGTCACGCGCGCCCGGGGCCACGGACGCGATCCTCACGAAGGAGGCGCTCGAGTTCGTCGCGCGCCTGCACCGGTCCTTCAACCCGCGCCGGCTCGAGCTCCTCGCGAAGAGCGCCGAGAACCAGAGAAGGTTCGACGCGGGCGCGCGGCCGGACTTTCTCCCGGAGACGAAGGCGATCCGCGAATCGGACTGGAAGGTCGCGCCGACGCCGCCGGACCTCCAGAAGCGGTGGGTCGAGATCACGGGCCCGGTCGAGCGCAAGATGATGATCAACGCGCTGAACTCGGGCGCGAGCGTCTTCATGGCCGACTTCGAGGACGCGCTCTCCCCGACCTGGGCGAACGTGATCCAGGGCCAGCAGAACCTCAAGGACGCCGTCCGCCGGACGATCGCGTTCAAGAACCCGGACGGAAAGGAGTACCGCCTCAACCCCGAGATCGCGACGCTCCTCGTCCGGCCGCGCGGCTGGCATCTTCCGGAGAAGCACGTCCGCGTGGACGGCGCGCCGATCTCGGCGAGCCTCTTCGACTTCGGGCTCTATCTCTTCCACAACGCCTACGCCCTGAAGGAGCGCGGAACCGGGCCGTACTTCTACCTCCCGAAGATGGAGAGTCACCTCGAGGCGCGGTTGTGGAACGACGTCTTCGTCGCGGCGCAGGAATCCCTGTCGATCCCGAAGGGCACGATCCGCGCGACGGTCCTCGTCGAGACGCTCCCCGCGGCGTTCGAGATGGACGAGATGCTCTTCGAGCTGAAGGACCACATGAGCGGGCTCAACGCGGGGCGCTGGGACTACCTCTTCAGCCTCATCAAGAAGCTCCACGCCCACGCGGACGTCCTGCCCGACCGCGGGCAGGTGACGATGACCGTCCCGTTCATGCGCGCCTACACGGACCTCCTCGTCAAGACGTGCCACCGCCGGGGCGCGCACGCGCTCGGCGGCATGGCGCAGTTCATCCCGACGCGGAAGGACGCCGAGCTGAATGCGACCGCTCTCGCGAAGGTGAAGGCCGACAAGGACCGTGAGGTCGCCGACGGCTTCGACGGCACCTGGGTCGCGCACCCGGACCTCGTACCGACGGCCTGGGACGTCTTCGAGAAGGCGCTCGGGACGAAGCCGAACCAGAAGGAGCGGATGCGCGAGAACGTCGTGGCCGACGCGCGGAAGCTCACGGACCTCGACGTCCCGAACGGCACGATCACGGAAGCCGGGCTCCGGCTGAACGTGAACGTCACGCTCCAGTACATGAACTCCTGGCTCCTCGGGAACGGCGCCGCCGCGATCAACAACCTCATGGAAGACGCCGCGACGGCCGAGATCTCGCGCGCGCAGCTCTGGCAGTGGATCCACCGCAAGGCGAAGCTCGCCGACGGGCGGGCGATCACGAAGGACCTCTACGAGGCCGTGCGCGACGAGGAGCTCTCGAAGGTCGGGGGCCTCGGAGCCGGCCGGCTGAAGGAGGCCGCCGAGATCCTCGACGGGCTCGTCCTCGCCGACACCTTCGCCGACTTCCTCACGATCCCCGCGTACGCGCGCCTCGAGTGACGGCCTGACGCCTACTTCACGGTCACGGCGACGTCGTGCGTGGGGACGCCCTTGTTGGAGAACCACGCGACGCCCTCGTAGACGAGGTCCCACTTGAGCGTGTAAGTCCCGGGCGCCGTCGGGATCTGGAGCGAGCCCATCATCTGGACCGTCTCGCCCGGGCAGATCCGGCGGGGCAGCACCGTGCGCAGGCCGTCGAGCGTGATCTCGGTCGCCCCCTGGAACCAGTGGTTCGAGAGGTGGAACGTGATGCTCTGCCCCGGCCACTCCATGCAGCCCGTGTTCGTCACCGTGATGGGGACCGCGATCATCGTGCCTCCCTTGAGGTTCCCCGGGACGCCGCCCGCGTACGTGGCCCCGTACGGCGCCCCCGTGCAGAGCTTGCAGGGCTGGGGGAGCTGCGCGTTCGAGACGAGGAGGCGCGAATCCGGCGTCGCCGGCGGCTTCTTCGACGGGATCGGGTGCAGGCAGGCCTGCTTGATGCGGAGGCGGTCCGCGGCGTCGAGGAACGCCGAGCTGACCGGGAAGTGGCCCCCTTCCGACACCGCCATGCTCTTGTAGTAGTTCTGCATGGCGGTCGGAGTGCACGCGACCACGGTCATCCACGGGTCCGAGGGGCACGACAGCGTCCCGGCGCCCCACCGGTCGTTGTCCGCGGGCATCGGCCGGATCCCGATGTCCCCGGTCCAGCTGATGTATTCCGTGGCCACCTTCGTCGAGGGGTTCCAGGTCCCGACGACCGTCAGGGGAACGTCGTAGGGAGTCTTCACCCGGGTCGGGTGGAGTCCGGGGTACGTCCCGTCCATGACGTGGCGCACGATGCCGTTCGACTGGATCTGGCAGGTCACGGTCGTGAGCCTGGGCGGCTGCCGCGTCCCGCTCTCGTCGAGGGAGACGGCCGCGAGGCGGCCGACGAAGGCGACCGCGAAGGCGAGTGCGGCTGCGGTTCCGACGAGGAGCCCTCGAAGCGCAGATCGCATGGGCGGTTCCTCCGGGAGCGCAATTTGCGCTCGCGGAGACGCGGTTTCAAGCCCGCCCGCTGGCCCGGACGCGCCAAAAGGAAGACCGGGCGCGACAGCCGGACGCCCGCGAGAGGTCGACGGGAGAGGGTCGCGCGGGGAGCCTGGCGCTCCCCGCGCGCCGCCGCCGCGTCAGACGAGGAAGCCGAGGTCGTACGTCGGGAAGCGGTAGAGGTTCGGGAAGATCGTATTCAGCTGCGCGGGCGTCGCGCCGAGCCAGAGGCCGAGCGTCGATGCGTACTGCTCGACGGCCGTGGTCGGGATCCAGCGTCCGCGCGAGTCCGTGTCGTAGGCCGACCCGAGCACGAGGTCCGGGAACGCCATCCCGTTCGGTCCCACGTTGCCGTAGAAGTCGGCCGTCTTGATGGCGCCGCCCATGATGAGCTGGTGGCTCCCCCACGCGTGGTCGGACCCGACGGTGGTGACTCCGGAGCCCGACGGCGCCATCGTGCGGCTGAAGTCCGACATCGTGAAGGTCGTGACGCTGCTTCCGAGCCCCTGGGCGTTCATCTCGTCGTAGAACGCCTTCATCGCCCTCGAGATCTGCGTGTAGAGGTTCGTGTGGGAGGGGATCTCGTTCTGGTGCGTGTCGAAGCCGCCGATGGAGCAGAAGAAGACCTGGCGGCTCACGTTGAGCGACGTCTGGTTCAGCTTGATGATCTTCGCGACCTGCTTGAGCTGGTTCCCGAGGCCCGTGTTCGGGAACGTCGTCGCGACGGTGGGGTCCGTCCCGAGCGCGGCGGAGATGTCGAGCGCCTGCTGTGTGATGTCGCTCGTCGCCTTGACGAGCGGGATCCCCGTGTCGAACGTCCGCAGCGAGTTGAAGGCGGCTTTCCGGGCGTTATCGACCGCGTTGTTGGCGAACCCGCTCAACGGGAAGATCTGGTTCAGGGCCGTCGGCGCGGGCGCGGCGATGACGGGCCTCGTCGCCTGCCCAACGTTGAACTGGCTGTTCCCGGCAAGCGAAACGACAGTCGGGAAGACGGTACCCGTATTCAGGGAGACGAGGCTGTCCGCCGTCAGCCCCCCCCAGCCGACGGTCGCCTTCACGTCGGAGCGCGGTGCCTGCCATGAAGACTGCTGATCGCTGTGCGAGAAGAGCTGGTAAGGCCGGTAAGCCGCGTTCGACTGGTAGAGCGCTTTCGTCGTCGGCCAGCGGGTGAGCGGCCCGACGTTTGCCACGACCGCGAGATCGCCGGCGTCGAAGATCCCCTTGAGTTCGGGCATCGACGGGTGGAGTCCGTAGTTGAGACCCGTCGACGGAAGCGCGCTTGCAAATGCTTGGATGGCGCCCTGCGCGATCGCGAGATCGCTTCCGCGCGATTGCGCGTACTTGTTGTAACCCGCGTTCCCGCTCGCATTGACGGGGATGACCATGTTGTTCGCGTCATTGCCCCCGAACATGAAGATGCAGACGAGCGCCCGGTACGGGTTCGGCGGCGACGCTGCGGCCGCATGGGCGAGTAGACCGAAACGCTCGAAACCCTGCTCGAACGCCGCGAGACCGAATGCGCCACAGCCGAGCTTGAGAAAGTCCCTGCGGTTCGTCATGTTTACCTCTCGACCTGGAACTGGGAGGACGTCGCGACGAGGTACGTCGCCTGCTGCGCGCGCTGCCGGGGATTCGTCGACGGGACCGCGTTGACGGCGGTCACGATCGCCGCCTTCGCGCTCGAGGACAGGAGGCCGTGACAGAGCCGCTGGTTCAGCTCCTCGACCATCGCGGCCGGGTTCCCGGCGAGCGTCTGGATCCCGCTCAGGTCCATCGACGTGCCGCTCGGGTTGTTGGCACCGGTCGGGATGTTCGAGTAGACGAGCGTGTTCACGAGGTTCGCGCGGCGCAGCGCAGTCAGCGCGGACTGGATGCCGAACTCCGGCCCGACGAGGGTCGAGCTGCCCGGAAGGTCGTAATCGGATGGGTAGTAGCTGAAGACCGTGTCCGGGTTGAAGACGTTCTGCCCGAGGTTGAGGACCTGTGGCGCGAGGACGCCGTCCGACTGCTGGGCCCCGTTCGCGGAGAGCGGGCCGAGAGCCCGCAGGAGGCCGATCGTGAGCATCGCGGGATCGCGCAACTCTCCGAAGTTCGGGTTCGACGGTCCCGCGAGCGCCTCGGCGTCCGTCACGATCGCGCGGACAACGGCCTTCAGATCCCCCTTGACGCCGGAACCGTTGTTGTTGAAGACGGCCGCGACGCGCCCGACGTACGCCGGGCTCGGGTTCGACGTCACGAGGCTGTGAATGAGCTGGGTGCTCACGTACGGCCCGACGTTCGGGTGCGCCATGATGGTGTTGATCGCCTGGACAACGTCCTGCTGGGCAGACTGATTGATCGGGAAGATCGTGGCGCAGCTGACGGGGTTGAGCGGATCGGTCCAGTCGCAGAGGAAGTACTTCTTTCCTTTGTCGTGGCTCGCATCGCTCGCCGACTGCACCATGGGATCGATGTAGTCGTCGGTGCCGGACACGCCCGGGGTCAGGTGCCACCCCGTGAACACCCGAGACAGCTCGGTGATGTCGTATTGCGTGTAAGTCGGAATCGTGTTGCCGCCACCATCGAGCTTCGGCGTCCCGTCCACGTTGAGCTGGACGAGCCCGATCGAGAAGAGCTGCAGGACCTCGCGCCCATAGTTCTCGTTCGGGTTTTGGAGCGTCGACGTCGCCATGTTGAGGTAGTCGCCCATCGCTGCATTCAGCGTCAGGTCGTAGAGGATGTCCCAGTAGTTTCCGAACGCATTGTTCACGAGCGTGTCGAGGTACGGCACCATGTGACTGGGCTGGATCTCCTGCTGGCCCGAGACCACGAGAAACTTGTGCAGCGCCCAGGCGACGCGCTGACGGAGCTGGTCCGGCGCGTAGAGAGCGTTCTGGAAGAACGCCTTCTGGAGGGGGTACATCGTGTAGTTGTCCCGCTGGCAGGTGCCCGTGCAGGTCCCGGGGATCGTGTTCGGCCAGAGCGCCATCGCGGGATAGGGGTTCGGAGACATCGCGAACTGCTCGTTCAGCCAGCCGTTGATTCCGAGGTCTCTGAGGTGGGCGATCGTCTGGGGCGACTGGCCGAACGTCGCGATGTTCGCGAACGCCTGGAGCGTCGCGATCGGCGTCGACGGCGGGTCCTCGAAATACCCGGATGCGTCGAGGATCATGTGGACCGTCCCGCTCGGCTGCAGGGGCCAGACGACGACGTCGCCCGTCGTCCCGAGTTTCGCGATGAACGCTCCGGCGCGCGCCGTGACGGCATGGTAGCTGAGGGCCGTCGGGCCCGACGGCGACGAAGTGCCTGTCGGAAAGATCGCGAGGCTGCCGGCCGCCGTCGCGTTCACCGCCGTGACGTTCAGAACGACGGCGCGCGCGGTCGCCGGGATTCCGCAGTTACCCGCGATCTGGAACGCACGCGCGACGTTGGCCTGCAGAACCGGGCCTGCGCCGTTTCCGTTCGGGGTCAGGCGCGTGTCGACAACGCGGCATGGCGTGATCGGATAGAGCGTCGTTTGAGGCGGCGTCTGCGCGCCGGCCGGACAAGCCAGCGCGATGGCCAGGGGAACGGCTGCCGAGGAGAGGCGCGCCAGACGATTCTTCATCCCGTACTCCCGCGGATTACCCGCACGTCGATGCCTTCCGAACACTCGCGGCCGACAAGCCGACCGAACTGTGACCTGGATCTCTACGCAGTAGTGTCGCGACCTATCGCGGCGCGAAGCACGCGAGAGAAACCGTTTGCCTTCAGTACTTTGACTGAGACGCGATCGCGACGGGAGACCTAGCGCCCCGCGGCACGGCCGGCGAGGAAGGCCGCGAAGGCACGGTCCTGCGTCCGCACGTGCCCCGAGAGCCACGAGCGCAGGCCGTCCACGGTGTCGTGGGTCGCGGGGCGGTCGCTCCGCTCGTGCGCGCCGCGGAGCTTCTGCAGCTCGAGGAGGAGCTCGCCGTGCTCGGCGCGGTGGGCCTCGTAGGACGGGTAGCTCTCCATCCTCATCATGAGCTCCTCGGCGAGGAAGTGGACGCGCGTGTAGTCGAGGAGCTTCTCGAGGATCTCGTCGGCGACCTCCGGGCTCTTCCCCTCCGCGACCGCGCGGCCGAGAGCCTCGACGAGATCGATCTGGAGCGCGTGCTCGGCGTCCAGGGACGGGACGTCGAGGCAGAGGTCGCGGTCGAGCGGCACTCGGACACATTAGCGCAGATCTCCCCGACACCCCGAGAGGGCGGGCGAGACACACCTCCGGAACGTCCCATGGCACACGCGTCACGCGGACGCGAAGGCGCTCGCGACGTGGATTCAACGACTTGGCCCCGGCCTCGCGCGGCACGCCTCTTGAGTAAGGCACGGCATGCGGAGATTCTTCATTCCGGCCGCGCTCGCGTTCGTCCTCGCCGGAGCGGCGTCCGCCGGAGAGCCCGCGGGCCAGAGAGCATCGGCCAGCGCGCGCGTCTCGGTGTCGATCCCCGTTCTCCACGGGGCGGACGTCCCCGAGTCGCGGGGCGGCGTGGCGCTCGTCGCTCGGCGCGGAGGGGCCGCCCGCCTCGAGCTCCCTCCGCTCCGGGTCATGAGCACGAACGGCGACGCGTCCCTGTCGATCACCCGCCGGGTGAGCGGCGGCGCGACCGCTCGGGCCTCGCGGGGCGGCCGCGAGGAGGAATCGGTCGCCCGGGCCGGTCGCGCCGGCGCCACCGGATGGACCGAGCTCTCCGGAGCCGTCGACGTTCCGGCCGTGGCGAGAGCCTCGAATTCGAACTCCGCCCGGCCCATCACGATCGTCTACGAAGTCTGGTCGTTCTGATGGTCGGCCGGACGATTGCGGCGGCGGCGCTCCTGGTGGCGGCCCGGGGCGTCGCCGCCCGCGGTCTCGTGGTCTCGCCGAGCGCGGTCTTCGCGCGGGCGGGCGAGACGGCCGAGCGGACGCTCGTCCTCAGGCCGACGAGCGCGGGCCGGACGAGAGTCTCGATCGGAGTCTCCGCCTTCGCCGTAGACGAAGACGGCCGTCCTTCCCTGACCGGGCGGCCGGGCCCTCGCGACGCGTCCGCCCTCGTCGCGGTGTCGCCGGGGACGGTCGTCCTCGACGGCGGTCCCGTGGAGGTCACGCTGAGGCTCGGCACGCCCGCCGGCGAGGGGAGCGTGTGGGCGGCGGTCGTGATGGACGTCGAGCCGGTCGAGCTGGAGGCGTCGGCGGGCATGCCCGTCGAGGTCGTCACCCGCGTCGTCGTGCCCGTCGTGATCACGCCGGCGAACGGACGGGAAGACGTGGCGATCCGCGCCCTCGAGGCGCGCCGGGACGCGTCGGTCGTCGAGGTGACCGCCTTGCTCGTCAACGACGGTTCCGCCGTCGCGCGGGCCGTCGCGGACGTCGCGCTCGAGGAGGGGTCCGAAGAGGCGCCCGTCGAGATCGCGACGCGGCACGTGAGCGGCGTCCTCCTCTTTCCCGGGCAGAGCCGCCGGCTCGTCCTCCGGCTGGACTCCTCCCTGCCTTCCGCGGCCGCCGTCCGTCTGCTCCTGACCGCGGGCGCGCGCCGCGCCGAGTCCGTGGCGCCGCTCGACTGACGCGAGCGGGAGGCCCGGCGATCTAAGATACCGGCGTGAGCCCGATCCCGCAGCCGCTGCGCGTCGCCGTCATCGACGACGAGGAGCAGGTGCGCGACCTCGTCCGCGCGGCCCTCGAGCGCGCCGACGCGAAGGTCGACGCGTTTCCGAGCTCGCAGCTCTTCATGGACCGCGCCATCTTCGCCGACTACGACCTCATCCTCTCGGATCTCATGCTTCCCGGCCTCTCGGGAATCGACCTCCTCTTCGAGGTCAAGGCGAAGGCCCCGGCCGTTCCCTTCGTGATCATGTCCGGGCAGGCCGCCGTGCCGGACGCGATCGACGCGATGAAGGCCGGCGCCGCGGACTTTCTCGTCAAGCCGTTCCGCATCCAGAGCCTCCTCGACGTCGTGACGCGTCTCGCGCGGAAGGTCGCGCCGCGGTCCGTATCCGGAATCTGGAAGCGCGAGAAGGAGCAGAACTTCGCGGTCGGCAGCTCGCCGGCCTGGAGGAGCCTCCTCGAGAAGTCCAAGCGCGTCGCCGAGCTGTCCTCGACCGTCCTCATCCGCGGCGAGACGGGCACCGGCAAGGAAGTCATCGCGAAGTACATCGCGTCGTTCGGGCCGCGCGCCGGAAAGCCCTTCGTGACCCTCAACTGCGCCGCGATCCCGGACGACCTCATCGAGAGCGAGCTCTTCGGCCACGTCCGCGGCGCGTTCAGCGGCGCGACGAACGCCCGGCGCGGCCTCTTCGAGGAGGCCGAGGGCGGCACCCTGCTCCTCGACGAGGTCGGCTCCATGCCTCTCGCGGCCCAGGCCAAGGTGCTCCGGGCCCTCGAGGAGTTCCAGATCCGGCGCGTCGGCGACAACCGGAGCGTCGCCGTGGACGTGCGCATCCTCGCGGCGACGAATCTCGACATGGAGGCGGCCGTCCGGCGCGGCTCGTTTCGCGACGACCTCTACTACCGGCTCGCGGTCGTCACGCTCTGGGTCCCGCCGCTCCGGGAGCGCGGAGAGGACCGGCTCCTCCTCGCGGACCACTTCCTCAGGATGTTCTCGGGAAAGTCGCAGTTCCCGCGGCGGCTCTCGCCCGAGGCGCGCGACCTGATCCTGAACGACGCCTTCCCGGGCAACATCCGCGAGCTCAAGCACTCGATCGAGCAGGCCTGCGCCCTCACGCCCCGCGACGAGCTCCTGCCCGACGACTTCCCCCTGCTTCTCGCCCGGGCGGACGCCTCGGCTCCCGCCGACGAGGCCGCGGCGGGGGGGACGCGCGACGCGACCCCCGAGAAGGTGCAGGAGATGCTCCAGAGGACCGGCGGCAACCGCGTGGAAGCGGCCCGACGCCTCGGAATCAGCCGGTCGACGCTCTACCGGGTTCTCCGGAGGACGCCGACGTAGGCACGGGCCTTCGGCGGACGCCGGCGTATCATTTCCGTTTCCATGCCGTCCTCGCTCGTCGCGAAGATCCCGCCCCCCGACGATTCGGCCGGACGGGTCTTCGTCGTGGACGACGACGACCAGGTCCGCGGGCTCATGCGCCGCCTCCTGACGCGGGCGGGCTACCTCGTCGAGGACTTCGGCGTCGGCGCGACCGCCCTCGAGGCGATAAGGTCGCGGCCCCCGGACCTGGTCCTCCTCGACCTCATGCTTCCGGACGCGAGCGGGAACGACGTCCTCGACCAGATCCGCGACAACCCGGCGACGCGGCTCCTGCCCGTCGTCATGATGACGGGCCACGGGACGCGCGAGGACCGCCTCCGCGCCCAGCGCTCGGGCGTCACGGACTTCCTCGCCAAGCCGGTCGCCGCCGAGGAGCTCCTCCCGCGCGTGAAGTCGCTCATCCTCCTCAAGCACTTCGCGGACGAGCACGAGCACGCCGAGCGCGTCATCCTCATGCTCGCCAAGACGATCGACGCGCGCGACAGCTACACGGCCGGGCACAGCGGGCGCGTCGCGCAGTACGCCGCCGACGTCGCCGCGACGCTCGGGCTGAAGCCTCCCGAGGTCGAGGACGTCCGCCGGGGCGCCCTCTTCCACGACATCGGCAAGATCGTCGTGGCCGATTCCATCCTCAAGAAGATCGGCCCCCTCACGGCCGAGGAACGGATGATGATCAACGAGCACCCCGTCGCCGGGTGCGACCTGCTCTCGGGAATGAAGACGATGCGTCGAATCCTCCCGATCATCTACCACCACCACGAGCGGCTGGACGGGAGCGGCTACCCGGACGGCATCTCGGGCGCCGAGATCCCGCTCGTCGTCCGCATCGTCGGCGTCGCCGACGTCTTCGACGCCCTCACGACGAACCGCGCGTACCGGCCCGCGATGACGTTCGAGCAGGCCTGGAAGGTGATCGACGACGAGGTCGGGCAGGGCCGCCTCGACCCGGACTCGTCGAAGGCGCTGCGGGAGGTCGTCGCGGCCACGGGCATCCGGCGCGATCCCGACGCCCCGGCGGCGATCTCGGGGCTCTTCAGGGCCTGAGCGGCTCCCGCACCGCCGGCAGCAGGATCTCGAACGTCGACCCCTTGCCGGGCTCGCTCTCGACCGAGATGTAGCCGTCGCTCTGCTTGACGATCCCGTAGCTCGTCGCGAGGCCGAGACCCGTCCCCTTTCCGCGCTCTTTCGTCGTGAAGAACGGCTCGAAGAGCCGGGCGCGGACCTCGGGTGACATACCGGTTCCCGTGTCGGAGATCGCGATGCGCGCATAGTCGCCGGCGCGCAGGCCGGGCCGGAGGGCCGCCGCGGCCTCGTCCACGCGCGCCGGGCCGGTCTCGAGCGTCAGGGCTCCCCCGTAAGGCATCGCGTCGCGGGCGTTGACGGCGAGGTTCATGAGCACCTGCTCGAGCTGCCCACGGTCCGCCCGGACGCGCGGCAGCTCGGCCGCGAGCCTCAGACGGAGCCGCACGTCCTCTCCGATGACGCGGCCGAGCATGCCCTCGACGCCGCGGACGACGTCGTTGAGGTCCAGGACCACCGGGGTCAGCACCTGCTTGCGGCTGAACGCGAGGAGCTGCTTCGTGAGGCTGGCCGCGCGCTCGGCGGCATGGCGGATCTCGCGGAGATCCTCGCGCGCTGCGCCTTCCGCCGGGACCTCGCCGTCGAGGAGATCGGCATACCCGAGGATCGCCGTGAGGATGTTGTTGAAGTCGTGGGCGACGCCGCCCGCGAGCCGTCCCACGGCCTCCATCTTCTGGGCCTGGCGCATCTGCTCCTCGAGCCCGCGGTACTGCTCCCCCAGCGACGCGTGGGATGCCTCGGTGATCCTCCTTTCGACGTCCATCCGCCGCAACACGTCGGCCGTCCAGACGACGAACGCGGAGGCCGTCGTCGCCACCGTGATCACGAAGAGCGCGACCCCGAGGCCGGAGGCGTAGAAGCGGCTCTTCAGCCCCGCGACCTCCAGCCAGCCGAACAGGAACGGCAGCAGCAGAGCCGGCGGGAGAAGGCGCCTCGCCAGCACGGCGCCCGGATCGGACCGTCCGAAGTAGGCCGCCGGCGGGACGTCCGGCCGCGCCGCGAGGAGTCCCGCCGAAAGAGCGAGAAGGCCGACGCACGTCTGGGGCGCGATCGCGTTCGCGGCACCGAACGTCAGCAGCTCCGGGGCGCCGAAGGCGTAGCCGGCGAGGGACGCGAGAGCGCCGAACCCCCCGAGCGTCGCAAAGGCGGTCGAGAGCCAGCGGGACCGCCGGCCGCGCGCGAGGAGCGTCGCGAGGGACAGGGAGAGAAGGAGGAAGGCGAGGGCCGTCACCCCCGACATCCGGGCGGGATGCGCGTTCCTCGGCAGGAGCTCTCGCGCTCCCACGAGCACGTCGTCGATCCCGAAATCGAGGCCCAGGACGTCCTCGAACCCGGTGACCAGGACGAGGAGGCCGGCCCCGGCCGCAAGGGCGCGGGAGACGCTTCCGGAGGTCCCCGCGCCGCGCGCCGCCGCGACGAGGCCGGCGCCCAGGAGAATCAGGGCGACAGCGGCGTTCGGCTTCATCGGGACCGGCGCGTAGGGAGCGACGATCGCGCGGACCTCGAGCGCCCAGCCGAGGAGGGTCAGGACCCCGAGGAGCGCCGTGAAGGTTCCCGACGCCGACGGGATCGTCGGGAGTCGCTTCGGATCTCGCACGGAACGGCCGGCGCCCATCTTAACGCCGCGCGTTACCGCGGGGCCGGACCGGGCCGGGCCTCAGGGACCGGCCGCGTCGTCGGAGGCGGGGACGAACACCGAGTCGCCGGACTGGTTGTCGATCACGGTGACGTACGCGAAGACGGGAGCGGACGAGTCCGCGACGAGGTAGGCGTCCATCGAGACGTCGCCCCCCGCGCCCGCCGCGCCGAACACGTCGTTGACCTGCCGCGCTTCCCTGGGTCCGAGCGTGACGACGACGGGGGCGCCGCGCGCCACGCCGTCGCTGCCGTAGAGGGTGAGCGTCACCGTCGCGGCGACGTCGTTCGGGTTGAACGCTCCCGCGTTCGTCCGGAACCCGCTACGGAGGTCTCCGCCGTTGTTGCCGAGGCCCAGAAAGACGGCCCGTGCGCGCGCGGCCTCGACCGGAGACGCCGGAATGGCGGTGCCGTACGTCGGGTCGGGGACGGACGGCGTGTACGTCCGGGACGTCACCGAGAGGTCGCCGGCCGTGGGGTCGTACTCGAGCTCGATCGCCCCGGCGGTCTCGGGCGCGCCGAAGAACGTCCCGATGGCGTCCGCGAGGAAGGTCGAGGCGCGGGGAGAGAGCGTCAGCCCCTTCGCGACCTGGGGGCACGTCTGGGCGGCGAAGCACCGGAAGCGCGCCGTGACGAGGAGGGAGTTCGTGTACGAGCGGTTGAGAAGCCAGATGTCCGTGTGGAAGAAGGCCCCGTTCTGGCCATGGATGGAGGCCGCGGCCGGGATCACGAGCCGCGCGAGCGGCACGTTCAGGTACACCGCGTCGAAGAACGCCTCCGCCGCGCCCCCCGCCGCCGCCTTCTGCACGACGAGGAAGACGCGCGCGCTCGCGGTCCCGTCCGGGGCGATCGCCGTCTTCCCGCTCACGGGGGTCCAGGCGCCCGCGGGCGGCGCGTCCGTCGAGATTCGGGACAGCTCGTCTCCCGAGCAGCCGGCGCCCGAGAAGAACGAGAGCATGATGAACGCCGAGACCCCGGACGGCAGCGTGACGCGCACGAGCCCGCCGTAGTCGTAGGAAGCGCCCGGCGTCGCGGCGACGCACTGGAAGAGACCCGTCACGGCGCCGGGCGCCGCCGCCGCGCTCGTCACGCTCACCGAGCCCGAGCCGGCGGCTCCCGCCGCGTCCACGCCGATCCAGGATGCCGTCGCGTCCGGCCCCGTCGTCCAGCCGGAGAGGTCCGACGTGAATCCCCCGTTCACGAGCACGTTCGACGCCGCGGCGGCGCGCGCTCCGAGAACGGCGAGCATCGCGGCCGCGAAAGCGGCGGGGCGCCCGGCGCGCCTCACTGCTCCGTCCCTCCGCGGTCCGGGCCGCTTCCCGAGAAGGGGAGGCCCACGTTCACGCCCGTGTCCCGGCACGGGCTGCCTGCCGGCAGCGCGTAGTACGTCGCGAGGGCCGGGTTCGACGTCTGGACGAAGAGCGGGTTCGCGCTGATGCTGTTCGCGCCGGCCGTCACCGCGCCGTGGTAGGTGTAGTTGTTCCCGTTCCCGAACAGGTCCTCGTAGTTCGAGCTCACGGTGCCCTTGCCGTCCCAGCCCCAGCCGAAGGGGCTGTTCGTGAGGACGTTGTTCCGCGACGTCACGGCTCCGGTCGTCCCCTCGACGTAGAGCGCGAGGTACGTGTTCGCGTCCGAGGTGTTGTTGTAGAGCGTGACCGGCGCCGTGCTGTTCGCGACGTGGAGGCCCACGTAGCTCGCGCGGACGATGTTCCGCTGGAGCGTCACGCCGGCGGCCCCGTCCACGCGGATCGCGGCCGCGCCGAAGCCGGCGACCCTGTTCCCGTCCACGAGATCGCCGGTGCCCGCGAAGTCCCAGATCCCGAAGAATACGGACGACCCGTCGACGCGGTTGCCGACGACCTGCGAGGCCGAATTGGAATTCAGGATGATGCCGTAGCCGTTGGGCGAGGCCGTCACCCAGTTGTCGGAGAGGACCGCGTCCGAGACGCCGACGTCCGCGCCGAGGCCGACCTCGACGTTCTGGATCTGGAAGCCGTCCACCTGCGCGTGGCTCCCGAGGACCGTGAAGCCGCCGTCGCTCGCCGGGTTCGCTCCGACGACGAGCGGGAGAAGGCCGCCCGAGGCGACGCCCTGAATGAGCGTCCGGCAGCCGGCGACGCCGGCGGCGGGGGCCGGGAGCGTCACGTTCGCCGCGTACGGCGTGCCCGACTGGCTCGATCCGACGTCGACGTACACCGTTCCCTGCGACGCGACCGCGCCCACGCCCTTCGGAATCGACTGGAAGGGGTGCGCGGCGTTCCCGACGTTGAGGTCGCTCCCCGTGAGGTTGTTGACGGAATAGCCCGTCGTGACGGTCCACACGAGGTCGTCGATCGCGAGGATCCGCGTCGGCGCGCCGGTCTCGACGAAGCGCACCCGCATCTGGCCGGCGTTCACGTACGGCTCGAAATCGCTCGTGAACGTGTGCGTCACGGCCTGGTACGAGGTCGTCGGCGTGATCGTCGCGAGCGTCGTCCAGGACGACGACGTGTTGTTGTAGACGTCCACGTTGAGGCTGTCCGAGCCCGTGCCGCCCGTGACGGCGACGTCCGTCCGGAAATCGATCTGCCGCACCGGAGACGCGAGGGCGGGCGAGTAGAACTCCGCGTTGATCGTCGTGGCGCCGGAGCCCGTCACGCGCACGACGGACTCGTTCTTTCCCTTGACGGGCCCGGCGCCGTCCGCCGCCGTCCCGTTCAGGTTGAACGTGAACGGGAACTCGGACGTCGTGTAGGAGCCCGGCGGCGTCGTCGCGCGGACCACGAGCGAGTTCGCGGCCGTGCTCGTGCCGCGCGTGATCACGGCGTTCGTCGTGACGCTCACGGATCCGTCGGTCGCGGACGTCGGCTGGACGATCGCGACCGACGCGGCCCTCCAGGGGGTCGCGATCGTCGGCACGGAGACGTTCGAGAAGCCGGCCGGGACCGTGACCGTCATCGTGAGGCCCGACGCGATGTTGTTGTTCGTGCTCCCGTTGTTCCCGCTCTCGCGGACGCGGATCGAAAGGTTGACGACCGTGTTCGCCGAGGCGCCGGGGACGATCGACATCTGGGGCGCCCACGTCGCCGCGCCCACCGTGTCGAACCCGACGACCGCGTTCGCCCCGTAGGGCGTGTTCGAGCCCGGCTCCTGGATCGTGAACGGCGCCGTCGCGTACGCGCTGCCGGCGGTGACCGTCGCCGTGAGGACCGGGCTCTGCGCGGCCGCCGTGTAGACCGTCTTCGAGGAGAAGATGAACTCCTGGGCCGAGTACGCGGCCACGGCGACGGAGCCCGTCCAGCGGACGTTCGTCGCGCTCACGAGCGACCAGCCCGACGCGGGCGTCTGGGCGGTGGGCGCCTGGAAGAGGCTGAGCGTCGCCGTGAAGTTCACCTGCGTGACCGTGATGCTCGCGGAGGTCGGGTTCACGAACGTCACGCCGTAGTAGGCGGGCCCGTTCGCCGCGTCGCTGTAGCCGTTCTCGATCATCGTGCTCGCCATGAGGCGGACGGTCGGCGTCGTGAGGACGCCCCCGACGTTCGAGAGCTGGTAGGCCGTCCCGTCGAGGGCGGAGAGATTCGCGAGGCTCGTTCCCGTGACGGGAAGCCCCGCGTTCGAGGTCGTGCTCAGGGCGCCGGAGGCGCCCGTCGACCGGCACTGGGCCTGGGCGGGGAAGGGCGTCAGGACGGCCGCGGAAAGGACGAGAGCGAGAAGGGGCGGAGCGGGCGGTCTCATCGGACGGCCTCCACGATCGCGGGAGCGTCGGCGGGGAGAACGCGCACGTCGATCTCCCCGTGGTAGAGACCGGCGGTTTCGTCCCCGCCGGACGAGAGGAGGAGGCGGAGGCTGACGCTCCGCCCGGCGCGGCCCGTGGCGGCGCCTCGCGCGACGACGACGGGCGCTCCGGGCCTGAGAACCTTGCGGCCCTCGAATTCCGTCTGGACCTCGAGGCTCTCCGGCGCGAGCGCTTCGAGCGTGCCCCGCTGCTTCGGGACGTCGCGGACGAGCGCCTCGAGCCGCCAGGGCGCGTTGGTCGTCACGACGTACGCGCGCGGCTCGAGCGCGTAGCGTCCCGGCGCCCCCGGCTCGACCGTGCGCAGGTCGTAGGGGCGCGGGTCGGAGCTGACCGCGAACGCCGGCGCCACCGTCCACCTCAGGAGGAGCTCGGCGTCCACGGGCTGGCCGTTCAGGAGGAGGCGCAGGCGCTCCCGCCGCGCGCCCGGCGCGGCGTCGTACGTGGCCGAGGCCCGGAGCTCCACGCTCACGACGGCGCCCGCCCCCTGGGTGGCGCTCCCGGACGCGACCGTTACCGGAACGCCCGGAGGGAGGGGGGCGAAGCCTCCGGAGGAGGTCCTCACGCGCAGGTCGTCGGCGTCGCCCGTCCGGGCGGGCCCCGCGTCGCGCGCGCCGCGCACGATCGCGATCTGGTACGCGCCGCGGCTGACGACCATGACGCTGGCCGGCGTCCCCGGCGCCTCGGGCGCCGCGGGAACGACCTCGCCGAGCTCGAGCGACGGCGAAAGCCACGACGCGGAGAGGTCGCCCTCGGCGGCGGCGAGCGCGCGCGGCCGGAGGACGGAGAGAAGGGCGGCGGCCGCCGCGAGCGCGAGCGATCGCCGGGTCACGAACCGCCTCCCGGGGGATGCGTCGGAGCCGGAGGCGCGAGGCGATCGCCGGCGGCGGGAGGAGCCTCGCCCTCGATCGTCGAGACGGACTCGGTCACGTCGGCGGGGTCCGGCCCGTAGCGGAGGATCGCGCGCACCGTGTATGCCGCGCCCGGCATCGGGAACGCGAGAGACTTCCGGATCCGGAGCTTCAGGCCGGGCAGGGACGTGACGGCGGTGACGGGCGCCTCGGCGACCTCCTCGGCGGGCCCGGACCCCGTCGCCCTCTCGAGCGTGAACGCGCCGCTCACGAGAACGGCGGTGTTGCCGGTGTTCTCGATCTCGCAGACGGCGTCGACGCCGTCCCCGGATTTCGTCGCGCGGACGCCGCCGATCTTCACGAGGCGGCGCTCGGTGCCCGAGACGGTGACGACGATCGGGACGACGACGCGCGGGACCATCTGGATCGCCATGCCCATCCCGAGCTTCGGCTTCGGGGGCAGCGACTCGAGGGCCGCGAGCGCCCAGTAGCTCCCCGAGGCGTTCGCCGGGATCCGGGCCGTGACGCGCACCTCGACGCGCCCCGTCTCGGGGCTCGTGAACTCCGTCCGGTCCGCGGCGAGCCACTCGCGGCAGCTCCTCGGCTCGCCCCCGAGCGGCCGCTCCACGATTCGGCCGTCCTCGTCGCGCGAGAAGTCCAGAAGCGTCACGCGCACCTGGTTGCTCTCGGTGCGCGACGAGCCGACGACGATCGTGCCGGCGACGCTCGTGCCCGGCTTGCCGGCGAGGCCGACCTGCGTCGGGCTCACGACGAGCCCGCGGGCGTCGGCCCGCGGGGCCGCGAGCACGGCGGCGAGAGGGAGCGCGAGGAAGAGGCGAGAACTCATGTTCAATGGTATCTCCGGTTCAGGACTTCGAGATCGAAAAGGTCACCGTCGTCGTGAACGCGCCGGCGTTGAAGGACACCGCCGAGGCGCCCGGAACGGCGAGGTCGAAGATCTGGTCGACGCGCGTCCAGGTGAACTGCGAGGGAAGCGTCCCGGCTCCGATCGAGGCGGGCGCCGTCGCGAGGTTCGTGCCCACGGCGAAGCCCGCGCCGAACGCGTTGTTCGCGGTGTCGCGGCGCGTCCGGAGAGCCGTCGTCGGGAACCCCGGCCCCGTGCCGGACCACGCCGCCGAGACGCTCTGCGCGATCGTGAGCGTCCCCGAAGGGCGGTTGCAGAAGACCGACATCCAGACGGCTCCGGACGTCGGCGTGGCCCCGGGCACGCCGGCCGTCGTGCTGGAGGCCGTGGCCGCGTAAACGGCGGCGCCGGCGCAGCCCGCGGGCGGCGGAAAGACGTTCGCGGGGCACGCGCCCGTCGTCGCCCGGCTCGCGACCATGTAGGCCGAGAGGTCGAACGCGACGTCGCTCTCGACGTCGATCCCGACGACGCCCGGGATCGAGACCGTGAGCGGGGACGTCGTGCGGTCCGAGCCCGCCGCGCCGCCCGGCGCGCTCTGGGCGGCCGCGAGGGCCGAGAGCCCGAGGAGCGCCGGGGCGGCGGTGCGGATGAGGAAGGTCGAGACCATGGTGTGACCTGGTTCGCGCGGCGCCGCGTGCGCGGCGCCGCGCGCCCGAGTGAAATGCTACGACTTGTTGATCGTGAAGGTCGCGGTCGTCGTGAAGGAGCCAGCGGCGAACGTCACGCCCGAGGCGCCCGGCACGGCGAGGTCGATGAGCTGGTCGACGCGCGTCCAGCCGAACGTCGCGCCGAGGGTCCCGACGCCGATCGACGTCGCGGAGGTCGCGAAGTTCGTGGCCGACGCGTTGCCGGCTCCCGGGACGTTGTTCGACGCGGACTTCATGTTGCGGAGCGCGGTCGTGCCGAAGCCAGGACCTCCCACCGGCGCCCAGGCGTTCGAGACCGCGCCCTGAAGCGCCAGCGTGCCCGCCGACTTCGTGCAGAAGACCGACATCCAGATGTTCCCCGCGGTCGGTGCCGGCGCGGGAGCGCCGACCGTCGTCGTGGAGGCAGTGGCGGCGTACGTCGCGGCGCCCGTGCAGCCGGCCGCGGGCGGGAACGTGTTCGCGGCGCAGGCCGTGCCGTCGGCGTGGATGCCGCCGGCGGAGACGTACGAGCTGAGGTCGATGGCGACATCGGTTTCGATGTCGATCCCGACGACGCCGGGGATCGTGACCGTGACGGTCGAGGTCGTCGAAGCGGTGGACGTGCCGGACGCCATGCCGCCGCCGTTCGCCGCGGTGGCGGTGTGGGCCGCGAAGACGATCGCGGCGCCGGCGATGAAGAGGGTCAGTTTGGAACGCATGGGAATCTCCTTTTCGGTTTTCTCCCTGTGGGAGAGCGGGTTGAGGGGCTTCGGGGTTTCGGCGACTCGGGTCATGGGATCTCCTTTTCTGTTCGCGTTCAGTTGAGGTCGTAGGTCGAGAGGCCGCCCCCGCCGCGGATGCGGTCGCGGATGCTGGCCTTGCGAAGCGTGAAGACGACGCGCGCCTTTTCGCGGCGCTGGACCGAGACGGAGACGGACGTCGGGCCCTCGACGGCCGCGTCCTCGGAGAGCGAGGACTCGTCGAGGGCGACGGTGTACGTGCCGACGGGCAGGGCGGCGAGGTCGAAGGCGCCGCGCTCGTCCGTGAAGGCCTCGCGCCGGATCCCGCCGCCCTCGATCGTGACGACGAGGCCGGAGAGCGCCTCGGGCGAGAGCAGCGTCCCGCGCGCGACGACCGAGCCCTCGACGAAGCCCGCGGGGCGGACCGGGATCTCGACCGCGCGGTGCGCGAAGCGCGGGACCGCGACGGTCTCCATGCCCGCCGTGAGAACGTAGTCGCGCGGGAGAGACGCCGCGACGAGCTGGACCGTGTGAGAGCCCGCGGGGACGCGCGTCTCCCAGCGGCCGGCGTCCGGCGTCTCTGCGAGCGCGCCGTCCACGGCGAGCTCGACGCCGCCGACGAGGGGTTCGTCCTTGCCGCGCAGGCCGTCGCCGTCGAGGTCCTCGAAGACGGCGACGTCGAGGACAGAGGATGCGAGGTCGGACGGCGCCGAGAGCGGGAGGGAGCGCGAGGCGGACGGCGCGGCCGGCCGCGTGCGGTCGCCCCATCCGAACGACCGCGTCGCCGAGACCATGAACGCGCCTCCCTGGCGCGCGGGCTGCCCGTCCACCTGAAGGAGCTGGTACGAAACGGACGCGCTCGCCTGCGCGACCTTGAACGACGGCCCCGACTGCCAGCCGAGCGTCGCGACGGCCTGGCGCGAGGCGAACGCCGCGACGCCCGCGGGCGTGACCGAGTAGCTCGCCTCCGCGTGCACGCTTCCGACCGACGGGCCGCCGGCGCGATAGCCCGCGAGGACCGAGTAGTTCTCGCCGGCGCGCTGCCCGTCGGCGCGGTGCGAGTCGGCCCAGCGGACGCGTGCGTAGGCATCCCTCGCCTCGGCGACGGCGAGGTTCAGGTCGACGTCGAGGCGCCGGGACTCGAGGTCGAGCCCGGAGTCCAGCCGGTTCACCGTGCGGTCCTGTCCGAAGCGCACCGTCGTGCCGAGGCGGCCCGCGGCGAGCGAGCCGGACGCCCCCCAGCTCTCCGTGAAGCTGTCGGCCGGGAGGAGGGCGCCCGGGTCGGTCGCGACGTCCGTCGAGGAGTAGTCGAGGGAGAGAGACGCCGGCCGCGCGACCTGCATCGAGACGCCGACCGAGCGCGAGCTCGAGTTGCTGCCCACGTCCGTCGGATCGAGGAGGCTGAAGCTCTTGCTCTGGCCGAGCCCGACGGACACGCTCACGCGGTCGAAGGCGCGGTACTGCCCGTAGAGGCTGTAGCTCCGGCGGAGCCCCGCGAAGTAGCCCTGCCCCGCGGGCGGCAGGAAGTCCTTGTCGAGGAACCGGACGTAGCCCCCGAGGTCGAGGTCCCGGAGCCTGGCCAGCGGCTCGACCGTGAGGCCCGTGCCCGAGCGGTCGCCGCCCGGGAGATCGGCGCGCGACTCCTCGAGCGTGAGGCGGAGGCTCGCGCGCGTGTCGAGGCGCGCCTCGCCGGCCTGCACGAGGTTCTGCTGCGTGCCGCCCGCGGCGTAGACGCTCCGCGCGAAGCCGGCACCGAACGAGAGCCAGCCGGACGACGTTCCCCACGAGGCCTGCGCCCCGTAGACCTTGTCGTCCGAGATCTCGGACGAGACGCCCGCCAGGCCGGGGAGCCGGAAGAGGGACGCGTACGCCGCGCGGCCGCCGTACCCCTGGAGGCGGAAGCCGCCGGGGAGGTCGACCGACGCGCCGCCGCCGCGCACGAGAAGCGTGTTCGGGACGAAGCTGCCGAGAGCCATGCCGCCGCCCGTCTCGCCGTACGCGACCTCGACGTCGCCACCGGCGACGTCGGCCGACGCGAACCCGAGAGGGATCCCGCCGAGGCCGATCGCGCCATACGGAGCGCCGGTGTTCTCCTTCGGGCTGAAGGTCGAGACGAAGCCGCGGAGGACGCCGATCTTCCCGAGGCCCTGCGCGACGCCCGCCTGGAGCTGCCATCCCGTGAACGATCCGGACTCCTCGAGCGTGTTGCCCGAGAAGCTCGCGGACGCGTGCGCGGCCCCGCCCGTCCGCTCCGCGGGATCGGTGAGCGTGCCCGTCGGGATCTCGCGCCGCCGCCGCTCGGCCTCCGTGACGACGGGGGCGAGGACGCTCGAAGATCCCAGCGCCTCGACCGTCCAATCGCGCGCGACGCGCGCGAGGAGCCGGACCCGGAGGCCGCATTCGCCGTCCGCCCTGTACCGCGCGATCCGCATCGACGCGAACGGCCCGGCTTCCCAGGTGGCGGAGGCCGGCGCGGCGCCGAGCTCCGCGCCCGGCAGGTCGAGCGTGACGGACGAGAAGCCCGCGAACGCTTCCTCCGAAACGGTCTCGGCCGATTCGATCCGCCCGGTGATCGTTCCCGTTCCGGTGAACATGAGCGTGTCGCCCGCGGCACGCACCGCGTCGAGGAGGGCCACGGCCGCGCAGGCGGCGGGCAGGGGCTTCGCCGCGTCCCCGGCGAGCGCCGGACGAGCGGCGAACGCCAGCGCGAGGACGAGCGCGACGAGGGAGACGAAGAAAAAGGCGGGCACCGCCCCGATCCGGCGGCGGCGCAATCCAGGACGGATCGCGCCAGAACCGGAGCGGTACCCGCACAGAGAAAACCAGGTGAGTTTCATTTCCAAAGCCGCCGACACATAAGTAGCAATGGATGTGCCTAGCTGAGTGTTAGCTAGCTAACTATCTTATTTATAACATCTTTATAGATAATATATTGATACAGTGTCGCATCGATAATGTGTCATACATGTTTCGCTGACACAATTCGGCAGTTTACGCGGTGTGAAACCGTCACGAAATGGAGTTCCGGGTTTGAACGGACTAAGCCGCGGACCGGTACCAGCGAATGGTCTTCCGGAGCCCCTCCGCGAGCGTCGTCTTCGCCCGCCAGCCGAAGAGCTTCTCGGCTCTCGAGACGTCGAGCTTCCGGCGCGGCTGTCCGTTGGGCCTGCCGGCGTCCCACCGGACCGCGCCCTCGTAGCCCGTCTCCCGTCCGACGAGAGAGGCGAGGTCGCGGATCGAGATCTCCTCGCCCGAGCCGATGTTCACGGGCTCGGCCCCGTCGTAGGACTCCGCGGCGGCGACGATCCCCTCGGCGGCGTCGTCCACGTAGAGGAACTCGCGGGTCGGCGAGCCGTCCCCCCACAGCACGACCTCCTTCTCCCCCGCCGCCTTTGCCTCGATGAACTTGCGGATCATCGCGGGAATCACGTGGCTCGTCTCGAGGTCGAAGTTGTCGCGCGGGCCGTAGAGGTTCACGGGGAGGAGGTAGATGCCGTCGAATCCGTATTCCCGGCGATAGGCCTGGAGCTGGACGAGGAGCATCTTCTTGGCGAGGCCGTACGGCGCGTTCGTCTCCTCGGGGTAGCCGTTCCAGAGATCCTCCTCGCGGAACGGCACCGGAGTCAGCCGCGGGTAGGCGCAGATCGTCCCGAGGCAGACGAGCTTCGCGACGCCCGCCCGGCGCGCCTCCTCGACGATCTGGATTCCCATGAGGGCGTTCTCGTAGAAGAAGCGGCCCGGATGCGCGCGGTTCGCGCCGATGCCGCCCACGACCGCGGCGGCGTGGACGAGCACGGCGGGCCTCTCGCGCGCGAGGTACTCGCGGACGGCGTCGCGCTCGCGGAGGTCGAGCGCCGCCGCGCGCGGAGCGAGGACGTCGGACGCGCCGTGCGCGCGAAGCGTCTCGACGAGCGCCTGGCCGAGGAAGCCTCCTCCCCCGGTGACGAGGACGCGCCGGCCGGTCCAGAAGGTCATGCGCGCCGAGTGTAGATCGAGTGACCTCGGTCAACCTCGAACCGCGCCGGCTCGTCCGAGAATGCGTGGGAATCCCCCGGAGTCGCCACTTCGGGAGGACACGCTCCGCGGCCCGTTCCTTGCGACGCCGCCACGAGAGGAGATCGATGAGAAGACCGACGCCCGTGCGCCCCGTCACACCGCCCGCATGCGCCGCGGCGCTGCTCGCCGCCGTGCTCCTCGGGACCGCCGCGGCGCGGGCCGACGTCGTGATCCCGTCGTCGGCGTTCTCCTCCGGCGCGAACAACGCCGAGTTCCACAGCGACGTGCGCATCTTCAACCCGACGGCGAGCGCCGTGGTCGTGACGCCGGTTTTCTACAACCAGGCCGCGGGCGGCGCCGCAGTCCCGTCCGCGCCTCCGACGATCACGATCCCCGCGCGGACGCAGGTGCAGTACGACAACGTGCTCTCGAGCCTCTTCGGGCTCGGCAAGGGCGTCTTCGGGCCGATCCGGTTCCAGACGACGGCGCCGATCATCGTCTCCTCGGGCGTCAACAACGTGAACGCCTGCGGTTCCGGCGCGACGTCGGGTCAGTGGCTGCCGGGCATCGACCAGAGCCAGGCCCTCCGGGCCGGCACGCTCCTGCAGCTCGCCGCGAGCGCCGACCCGGCGACCGGCTACCGCTCGAACGTCGTCTTCATGAACCCCGGAGCGTCGAGCGCGACCGTGAGCGCGAACCTCCGGAAGGGCGACGGGACGCTCGTCTCGAGCGCGACCGTCGGGCCGCTTTCTCCGAACGGCTTCACGCAGATCGGCGGCCTCTCGGCGTGGATTCCGAGCCCGCCCTCGATCACGGACACGAACCTCTGGCTCGAGTTCACGAGCGACCAGCCCGTCCTCTCCTTCGCCTCCGTCATCAACAACGCGTCGGGCGATCCCTTCGCGATCGTCATGACCGCGGAGCCGAACGTCTCGTCCCCGGTCGTCGCTCCGGTCGCCTCCTACGACGTGAGCCCGGCGGGCCCGGCTCCCGGCCAGGCCGCGACGTTCACGGACACGTCCACGAACGCGCCGACGCAGCAGTTCTGGGCGTTCGGCGACGGCGCGACCGCCATCGCCGGGACGAGCGTCGCGCACACCTACCCCGCAGCCGGCACGTACACGACGTCGCACTTCGTCTCGAACGCGGCCGGAGCCTCGGCCGCGTCGAAGGACGTCGTCGTCGCGACGGCGCAGCCGATCATCGTGACGATCTCGGCGACGACGACGGGCAACACGAAGTGGACGTTCGTCTGCCTTTCCGGCCCGTGCAGCGGCCCAACGAACAACAACGTCGACCTCAAGGTCGGCCAGCAATACACGATCACGTGGACGACTCCCGCTGCCGAGGCCAAGACGCACGGGGTCGTGCCGATCGGCTTCATGGGGGTCGACCACTGCGCCGACGGCCAGGACCTCATCACGTCGTCCCATCCCTGCACCGTGACGTTCACGCCGACCGCCGGGCTCCTCGGCTTCCCCGGCCCGACCTACACCTACGGCTGCACGCAGACCCAGTGCGCGCCGACCCTGACCGTGCACAACGGGATGACCGGTACGATCACGATCGTCCCCTGATCGAGGGACTTCGTACGAAATTTTCTTAGAAGGGCGGATAGGGCCGGAGCGGCGGGCCGCGCGACGGCGAAATTCGAAGGCGCTGCGGTCAATCACCCTCTAGGAAATCCGAATCCGATTTCTCCCGTCTCACGTCTCCCGCTCAGTCCAGAGGCATTCCTTCGGGATCCTGTCCTCCCTCAGCCCGAGGAACGAGGGCTGGCGGAGCTTCTCGTCGCCCGTCCACTCCGCGTAGGCGACCTGCGCGACGAGCCTCGGCGCGACCCACACGGCGTCCCTCACTCCCTGCGGCACGGGGGCGAACGGACAGGCCTTCTGGTGGTACGGCTCGAGCCTCTCGAGGAGATGAAGGAGGATCGTGTCCGTGAATCCCGTCCCGACGGACCCGCAGTAGCGGAGCCGCTTGCCCTCGTAGAGGCCCACGAGGAGCGCCCCGAAGTGCGGCCGCGGCTCGCCCGGAAGCGTGAGGCCTCCGATGACGAACTCCGCCTCGCGCCGGGCCTTGATCTTGAGCCAGCGCAGGGACCGCCGGCCGGGCTCGTACGGCGACGCGAGGTCCTTCCCGACGACTCCCTCCCAGCCACTCTTGACGGCTCTCGCGTAGACCGCGGCGCCGTCGGTTCCGAGCCTCTCGGCGAGCGCGAGCGGCGCCTCGGGGCTCTTCCCGACGAGCTCCTCGAGCGCCGCCCTCCGCTCGGAGAGCGGGCGGGCGAGCAGGGAGACGCCGTTCGCGTCGAGACAGTCGAAGAGGACGAGGAGGGGCGGCTTGGCGCCCGGCTCGTTGCGCTCCTGGAGGAGCCGGAAGCTCGGGATCCCCCGCGCGTCGAGGACGACGAGCTCGCCGTCCACCGTGAGATCTCCTCCCGGCAGCGCTTCGACGGCCCGGACGATCTCCGGCAGGTCCGACGAGAGGTCGAAGCCGCGCCGCGACGCGAGCGTCGCCCGTCCCTTCCGGCGGATCGCGAGGAGGCGCCAGCCGTCGTACTTGGGCTCGAACACCCAGCCCTTCCGCGTGAACGGCTCGTTGACGCGCGTCGCGAACATCGGCGTGAGCGGGGTCGTCCTCATCGCGCCCGCCGGGCGAGCACCGACGGAACGGCGCCCGCGGCACGGAGGGCCAACGCCGCCGCTCCGCGCGCCGCCGCGACCTCGGCGACGCTCGATTCGCCTTCCTTCATTCGAAGAAATTCTAGCGTCTCGAGGCGCGTCGCCCTCTCGGCGCGGCAGGGCGGTCAGCCGAACAGCCGGTCGATCGGCGCGTAAACGCCCGCGGCCGCGTCCGGCACGTACTCGAAGCCGCGGCCGAGCGGATCGTCGTGCCGCATCGTCGTCCAGTCGATCCCGAGCGCCGAGTAGACCGTGCACGCGAGGTCCTCGGCCCGGAGTTCGGTGCGGCCCGGAACGCCCGAATCGGCGATCGTCGTCCCCGTCGCGTCCGTCGCGCCGATCACCTGCCCTCCCCGGACGCCGCCGCCCGCGAAGACCGCGCTGTAGACCGCGAAGTGGTCGCGGCCGGCCTGCCCGTTGAGGTTGCCGACGGTCCGACCGAACTCCCCCGCCACGACGACGAGCGTCTCGTCGAAGAGCGTGTTCCCCGCCGTCCGGCCGGGCGCGGCCTTCAGGTCGCCGATGAGGCTCGCGAGGGCCGGGTCGAGCTGGCCCATCTGCGTGTAGAGGTTCGTGGCGGCGGCTCGGGTGTAGATGTTGCTGTGCATGTCCCAGCCGCCCACGGAGACCATGACGAAGCGCGCGCCCCGCGCGCCGGCGAGGAGCTGCTTGGCGACGAGACAGCCGTTGCCGAACGTGGAGCTCCCGTAGCGCTGGGCGTCCGAAGCGCCGACCTTGAACAGGTCGTTGACGGCGGGGGTGTCGATCAGGATCTTGGCCTGGTCGTAGAAGTTCACGGCATCGGCGGCGTCCTTGCCGAGGGGTTGCCCGGTCCGGAGCGCGGCGTCGAGCTCCTGGAGGTCGTTCCACCGGGTCTGGAGCCGCGCCGCGCCGTCCGGGGGCGTGAGGCTCGGGAGGCCCGCCGCCGTGGGCTGAACCACGAACGGGGCGTACGTCGACGGGAAGTAGCCCGCTCCGGAGAGATTGGGCTGCGTGTTGAGCGAGAGGAACGCCGGGAGGACGTCGTCCGGGGTGCGCTGTCCGTCCAGCTCGAGCGCCGCGACGGAGCCCATGTTCGGCGCCTCGGAGCCGGTCGCGCCCGTGGGGTTCCGCGAAATCTGGAGCCACGTCTGACCCAGGCCGTGGACGAGCGCGTGCGACATCATCGAGCGCACGATCGCGACGTCGCCGAGGTGCTCGGCGAGGTTCGGCATGAGTCCGGCCGGGAACCTCAGGCCGCTCCCGAAGTCCGCGGGCGCGAAGTCCGGCGGCGTCCACGCGCCCTCCTTGAGGTCCCACGTGTCGATCTGGCTCGGCGCGCCGGGAAGGAAGACGAAGATGACGTTCCGCGCGCTGCTCCGGGTCACGACCTCGGCGGACTCCGCGGCCCACGCGGCAGCCGGCGACTTCAGGAACCAGGACGCGACGAGGCCCGCCCCGCCGAGCTGCAGGAAGCCCCGGCGCGAGAGGTCGCGGCCGGTGACCGGCGTCGCACCGGAGGCCTGGAGGCTGGGGAGGAGCGTCTTCATGGCGGCCTTCAGTAGTCGTAGAGGAAATCGAGCTTGTTGAGGAGCGTGAACTGGAGGTCCTCGGCGACCTGAGCCTTCGATTCGCCGGCCGGCGGGCTCGAGAAGAGCGCGACTCCGGCGGCGATCTCGCCGTCCGAAGGAGGACGGGAGAGCGTCGAAAGGTAGAGAGACGAGACGATCACGGAGGGAGACGCGCCGGAGGACACGAGCTTCTGGACGGCCGAGCCGGGCGCCGTCGAGCGGACACGGTTCGTCACGGTCGCGTCGTTCAGCATCAGGAGCGCCTGCGAGATCGAGAACTCGTTCGACCGCGCGTCGCCGTCGCGGTCGCCGCGGAGGAACCCGTCGAGGAAGTTGCCGACGACCGTCCCGCCGCCGGGCTCCTGCACGTCGGGGAGCTGCATCGCGAAGGCGACGGGCGGGAGGCCGCCGGACACCGGGATCGACGCGCCGACTCCGGTCGCGCGCGTGATCGCGTCGAACGTCTCTTCCGCGGTGAGCCGGCGCGCGAAGTGCCGGGCGAAGTACGGCGTCAGCGACTCGCTCCACGTCCCCGGATAGAAGGACGAGAGCTGGTACGCGCTCGACCGCGCCATGACGCCGAGGATGTAGCGCAGGTCGTAGCCGTGGGCGGCGTAGTCCTGGGCGAGGCGCGTCAGGAGGTTCGGGTGCGTCGGCTGGATCGTCCACGTGCCCGGCGGCGGATTCGCCGGGTCCTGCCGCATGGGGTCGAAGCCGTCCGCGGGCTCGACGATCCCGAGCGTGAAGAGCTCCTTCCAGAGATAGTTCACCGCCGCCCGGGCGAACTGCGGGTCCGCCGTGACGAGCCGACCGAGCGCCTGCCGGTACCCCTCGCCCGCCGCGGGCGCCCCTCCCGCCGGATCCGCCGGAGTCCTCAAATACGCCGGGCTGATCGAGGTGAGCCCCGGGGGGCTCGTCGTGTAGTACGCCGACGTGCGGTCCGTCTTGTTCCCCGTCGTCGTGTTCAGGAGGTAGTTGCCGCTGCCGCGCTCGCCGACCGTGAAGTAGTACGTGCCGGCCGATGAGCCCCCTCGCGGCAGCGTCACCCGCGCGTAGAAAGCCGACATGCCCCAGAAGTCCTGCCGCTTCACGGTCGAGCCCCAGAGGTTGATGGAGTCGAGGTGCCCCTGCCCGTTGTGGCAGGACGTGCAGAAGACCGCGCTCATCCCGAGGAAGACCTGCGCCGACGAGGCGGCGAGGTTGTCGTACGTGTCCTGGGCCGGCCCGTTCGTCTGGAGCTGGCGGACGACGTAGTTCGCCTGCCCGGCGGACGTGTTCACGCCCGTCGCCCCGATGATCTCGCGCGCCATGACGTCCCACGGCTTGTGCGAGCGCACGGCGTCCTGGAAGTACGCGTGCCAGGCGTTCCGGCCCTGCGGATAGAGGCGTCCGCTCGACGCGAACGCCGTGTTCTGGAACAGCTCGTCGTAGTAGAACGTCCAGCGGTCGACGAAGGCGTCCGACGCGAGCAGCGTGTCGATCATCCGCGAGCGCTTGTCGCCCGAGGGGTCCGCGAGGAACGCGGCGACCGTGGCGGCGTCGGGGATGCGCCCCGTGAGGTCGAGCGTCACCCGGCGCAGGAACTCGGCGTCCGTGGCGAGCGGGGCGGGCACGACGTGGTCCGCGTCCATCTTCCCGAAGATCTCGTCGTCGACGTAGTTGACGCGCCGGACGACGGGCGCCGGCTGGAACGTGGAGAGAGTCACGGCCGGGTGCGAGGCCGCGAGGGCGAGTGTGACGCGGGACACGGTTTGCCGCGCGTGCCGCCCGTCGGGATCGGCGGGCGACGGCGCGACCGCGCATTCGGCCGCCG
>Ga0335085_10001351_pt1 | contig 53494 bp, 58 predicted proteins | sample Lox_Sample_45_FD_206712 | JGI IMG/M metagenome (GOLD analysis project Ga0335085, IMG submission 206712) | Soil microbial communities from Loxahatchee National Wildlife Refuge, Florida, United States - Lox_Sample_4.5 | ecosystem: Environmental > Terrestrial > Soil > Wetlands | place: USA... | reverse complement strand
GATGAGCGATGCTTCCGGCAATGCCACCGAAGGCCCCTACAATTATGACGCCTACGGCAACTGCGTGACCGGCGGGCAGGCCTGCTCGGGCGGGGTGGCTTACAAATACACCGGCCGACGCTATGACCCCGAGAGCGGGCTCTACTACTACCGAGCCCGTTACTACTCCGCCCCGCTCGGCCGCTTCTTGCAGACCGATCCCATCGGCTACAAAGACGATCTCAACTGGTACACCTATGTCCAAAATGATCCGATGGACAGAGCGGATCCGATGGGAGAGGCTTGCAGCACGGGCACTCTGCTGGACAAAAAGGCGTGTAGCGAAGATCTCACATCGCTCATGCTGCTCAAACACGCTGTAGAACGTTACATAGAGGAAAATGGTGGCACAAATGGAGCAGGCTCGAATAGTTCGGGATTCAACGATGGCGTCTATCATCCGGGCCAGGACAACGGCAACCTCATCCAAGCGAACACCACTGGGAGGCCCGCCACGGCGCCAGTCTTAGTGATCACAGACGGCAGAAGTATTATGCATATCGCTATATTCCACATGTGGTTTAATGTGTCCGGTAAATCCACATACGCGGAAGAATATCAAAGCGTTTCCGGAATAAATTTGCTTGTTGACCAGACCTTGCACCAATCGACGGGACTTTCTTTGCCCGGTGGCAACTGGTATTTCACAGCTGATTTAGGTTTTTATACAGATGCGGCTCACACAACTACGTTGAACACAGTGATTGTTCAGCCAATTAGTCCGAATGTGGGTAGAGTGGTCACAATGTACCCTGGCGGGCTAACCAATTAAAATGCAGAGGGCGCTTTAGAGCGAAGTCGGGCAAGTGAGTATGGAAGAACTGGAAGTTTATATAACTCCCGACGGGCTCGGAAGGGCGGCAATCGTGCAGAGAGCCGATGGACTGATTTGCATTTACGTAAATTGGATTTGGGCTGAGAGCGTCCAAATGGTCTCTAATGTTCAAGTGGGGGGGCGCAAAAGTTGGCGGGATGACCCTACTTCCACGGACGATCTCTATAAAGATGCTACCCCTGAATCCGGACTGTACGGAACAATTGACGATGCTCGGCGACACATAACGAAATTACCTGAATTTTCTAATGCTACTTTGCAGGTCGCTCAGCTTTAGGCACGCACGATGATGAATGGCAACTATGGTCTGAGCGCATTGATAGCATGCGTTGGGTTTATGGGTTTGGCCATATCAACGGGAGTTGAGGCGTCTGCACCTATCAATTTTGTTGCGGGGCAAGAGTGGTCGATCAAATCGGCATCGCCGACGACGGCGAAGGTCATCATCGGCCGCGTGGAGCCGTGGCGAGACAAGGTCTCTGTCAGCGTCTCGATAGTCGATATACCGATTCCGCAGAGCGATCCCGGTGCGGGCGGCGTGACGCAGATCGCGCACATTCCGTTCGACAAAACTGCGCTCGCGGCGTCGGTAGACCGCCTGCTGTCGGACCATGCGTCTCCTGCACCTCAGTTTGAAAATGGCTACGAGCAGTGGAAATCGGCGAAAGGCGGCATCTTCACGATCAGCGTGGAGAAGGCCATTGAGGTCATGTTCCAGACTGTCAATCGTGGTCGTGGATAAGCAGCCGTAGCATCGAATCTGTTCGCGGCATTGCCTCGCGCACGGTGATGTTGCTGGCGTCCGGGTGCTGCGATTTTGCTTCCGGGATGGCGTCCGGCTCGCGGTGCGGGCGGGTAGTGTCCAGAGTTTTTCGCAAAATGGAATGTGATCGGCCGGCTCCCGTCCCTGGCTCAAGCGGTCAGTGATCTCTGCTGTCTCTGCATCAATGCGTCCATTGTGAGGTATCGTTTGGTCGACCAGTTGGTGCCGGCGATGTGCCTCAGCCGCGCCGCGGCAAGATTGAGGCAGGACTGGCCGTCCGGGAAGGCGCCCACCACGCGCGTCCGGCGCCTGATCTCGCGCATCAGCCGCTCGAGCGGGTTGTTGGTGCGGATAGAGATTGAGCGTGATCGGGGACGTTTGCGCGGGAGAAGATTTTGGAGGGTGATAATTTCGCGAGGACCTAGGCCGGTGTGCGCGCGACGAGGCCGGTGTTCCCCACCCCCTGGACCCATGGACGCCGGTCTTTGAAGCGGGCCCGCAACCGTGCATCCTCCGGTTCGTGATAACTGGGTGATTATTTCGTGGATTTTTCACTCAGGGCAGCCGCATTAAGTCATTGATTTAAATGGTGCACCCGACAGGATGAAAGTGCGAACTGGGTCGTCGTGATCACGCGGACGGGCGCGGCCAGGAAATTCAGCAGTTCCACCAGGGTCATTCACCCAATATAAGCGGTTGTTCCGTCTTCCAAATGTCCTTGCCCCCCAATTTCGGACTTCGGGAGGGCGTGTCCTACGTCCGATTCGCGCTCGCGGTAGGGACGCCGAGCGGCCCCGCTGGATGCGCTAGGATCATGCCCGGCGACAGATGGGGCCGGGCATGAGCGCAATCGAATTTGTGCGGCGTTTACAGAACTTGGGCGCGGGCGAGTTCGATGTACACAAAATCCGCGAAGAGATTCACGATGAACACGACCGTGCGACGACAGAAGACGAGCGGGTTGTGCTTCTCGCGGCATTCAAAGCCGTGATGGATCAAACCGAACGTATGCTCGCGGCCGAATACCCCGACAGGCTTGACGCCTTCAGAAAGCTCCGCCTTGAGGACTACTGCCTCCTTGTGGCTAAGGAATGCGTGGAAAACGATCAGGCGTCGCCTGAGAAGATGTTGGCTGTCACAGCGCGTGAAGTTGCGGCAGGCCGGATGGCACCCGATGCGGAGATGCGTCGGCTCGCTCTCCAGGGGCCGCAGAGATTGAACGAGAAGGGTTGGCGCCGCGCTGGCGATCATTGTCCCGTCTGCGCCAAGCCGCTCAGACACGTGGAACTTCGCAGCTTCGCTACGCTTTGGCGAACTCTGCCGTATCTCATGTGTGAGGGATACCCGTCGTGCAACTATCGGGAACGGACTACCTGACTGCCCCTAGCGATTGAAGTCTTCCGTTCGCACAAGGACCGAGCCGTCAGCTTCGACCACGTCACGAACATACTTGTGCGACGCGATGACCTCGACCTTCGCGCGAAGCTGCTGAAACACGGAAAGCAGGCCAGCTTCATCCAATTCCCTGGCCCTCACGGCGTCTTCAAGCGCCTCACCGGACACTCGGCAGCGGGCGGTTTTCCCGTGGTCGCTACCCGTGAAGCCAATGGAGCGGGCGGCGGACAAGTATGTGGCGTCTTTTCGTTCAAACGACAGCGCCATTAGTGCGACTCCGTGACGTCACTGATCTGTACCACAAACATCGCCCACGTGACAGCACGTCACCAGCCCACAATTAGGCGTTTGGGTGGACTGCATGTCGGCTATCGGAAGTTTCGTTCGGACGCGGTATCGTGAAGCGCGTGAAGTAGGAGCGCCCGAAATGAACAGTGACACGATCGAAGCTGCGACACAGATTATCAAGGACGCGGGAGTTGTTGAGCTGTGCGCGACTTGCATGTCCAATGACGTTTATGCGGACGACGAAGACGCGGAGCGCAAAGCCTATGCGATGGCGACGAATGCGTGGAAGGAAGGCGAGCGCGGGTTCCGCGGCATGTCTCGTGAGGACGTAATGCGCATCATCAAATCTGCGATTAGAGATGCGGACCGGAGGTGTCCTAGCTGCGGTCAGGATTGGGATTAGCGCTCGAAACGGGAGGGGAGATATGGTCGATTCTCGAACACAGGTTGCGGTTGAAGATTGGTTGCGGCGAAATTGGATGGCGTCAGAGTAAGGGGGGTGGTTCACCATAGAACGCTCACCCTTGTGCCCTGGCAGGAAGTCGAAATGTGAGTCATTTCGATGGGGCGTTGACGGTCGGAAATGTAAGCGGCCTCGCCGGGAAGACAGTTGACATCAATGGCGAGGTCCAGCTGTATCACGGCGAGTCGGGAATCGTGATTTCGTCGCGCGGCAGTTCAAAGCGCAGTGACCGCTCCCACCCTTGCTCGCTCCTAGTTCACGCCCATGGACCTTGCGGCCACTTTTAGGGCAGCGTTGAACTCATTAGTCCAATGTTCCGGCGTCGTGACGACAAGATTGATGTTGTACGTGCCGGACGGATTCTCTTGTCCAAATACTCGCTCAAGCTCGGTAGAAATCCGTCCGATTTGCTCCAACAATGAGTCCGGGAATTTTGATAGCGCAGCCTGCACGTCCGAAAACGCGGAAGGCAGGTTCGTAAAGCGCACCGTCTCTTTCCACGTTAGGACCCTTCTCGCGCAATCGGCCAAACCCTCACATACCTTTTCAATTGCGGTCATATCTCCCGGCTGACCCGCTGGCCCCCATGATGCTGGCAGGCGCTCATTGACCAGGGTGCCGAAGTCCTCGCATAGCTTCGGAACTTCGTCCATACGTGCCCTACACCAATCCAACGCATCTTGTGGGGACGCGATTTGCCCGAGGGCCTTCGTGTACGCACCCAGTTGCAGGCGCTTCGATTGCTCGATAACGGAGCCTACGTTGTCACGCAGTAGCGCGGCTGTCAGCTTGTACTCCCAGAACTTTGGCTTCTCCGTTTCGATCCTCCGAGCTTCATCGCCCACAACAAATGTTGTCGGCGCTGACAGGGACTCCTTCGGAGACTCAGAGGAACGTGGCGGGGCCAGCGCAAGCACGTTCAGTTTCCTTATTATGCCTCTTAAGCCGTTAAGCGCCGCGTCAAAGCCGGTGTGATCGACCACGCGTGAAAAATGCAATATCTTTCTCAGCCCCTCTGCACTGCTTAATCCCATTTGCATGTATAGCGCCTTGGGGAGTTGCCGATTGTTGCTAAATCGGCGATCTGGCCCACCGTTCTTGTTTACGAACCTCCACGTATGTCCGACGATCTGCGCGTCGCTGGGGACGCCACCGTCTTCAATGAAAACGGTCGTTGACCACAGCACTTCAAGTTGGTCATAGGACAGTGCACCAGCACGCGAGCCTTCTACGACTAGCGCAACGTCGGGAAAGAAATAGACGTTTTGGCGTCCACCGATGATCGCAGGAACGGAGAGATTCGTCTTGACGACACGCGGAGCGGAATAGGTCAGACTTGCTGTTTTGCGAGAAAGCAAGCGGCCAGCACCCGCGTTCCGCTTCCAATCGGCAGTGTACTCGGCAGTATCGACGTTCCATATCTGATTGACGGATCGTACACGGTCGAATTCTTCGGTGAGCTTCTGAAATGGCGCGATTGCGTCGTCTTCCAGATCGTACATGATGACGACTGCCCGGCGCTGTTGGTCACGGAAGGCCAACCATGCGGATAGTGCCGCAGTTGCGACCAACGAGACGATGCCCAGAGCTGATCCGCTTTGCTGCGAAAACGCGATGACACTCAACACACCTCCACCGACAAGCGCCCACGGCTATAGCGGACTGAGCGCCATCTTCTCATTGATCTGTTCCAGAATATGGGAGCCGGTGGTGGGCTTCATCTCAAGGACATCGCCTGTTTCGATGACCGAGCCGGTGCCGCCCTGTGGTGATTGTGACGGCGATGGCGGGATAGGCGTTTGTTGTCTTCGGGGATGGTGAGCGCCACCAAGGGAGGCGCGGTAATAGAGCCCACCGCGTCCCATGTGGACGTAGTTGCCCCTTGGGCCAGTGCCGACTCGAAAGCCCCTCACTCCGACCGATAGGCCCAAGCCCGAGCCGGATAGATTGAACCTAAATGGTCCCGCCGAAATGCTTTTCCGAAGATAGAACCCCATCGCTCAGCGCTGCCTCCCCCAGAAGATTGGAAATCTGATCAGTATTCACGTAGTTTGCAACTCATAGCTGAGGGGAGGGATGTATGCGTACAAGTGCAGCATCTCGACAGAACTGTCTTTCTCAAATCGCTGTATTGGGCCTTGTATGCGTCAGCCTAGCGAGTTGCGGGAGGCAGGCCCCCGGTGAGCGACATTGGAATGACGTGTCTCAACTCACCGGCGGGACGATGGAGGTCCACTTCGTCGTAATCGATCCCAAGTTCGCGCGTGATCGAAAGGTCTACGAGGATGCAAGCGAGGCAGTTTGCAGCGCGGATATTTGCCAAATCGGATTTTTCAAAGACCGAAACGACGTGCCGGTCGAAACTATGACCGCCGACTTTTTCGACCATGGCGGCTGGGATGGAAGGCATGAAGTCGCTCTATTCTTTCGGAACACGAATTCTGGACTCAAGGCGCTGCAATTCGATTGCAGTTTCCTCCCCCAGAAGGACCTCGATAGTTGCCTGACGCCGGTCAAGCCATCGCCTGAAGCTCTGAGTGCAGCACAGGCAAGAGGGCCGTTGGTGGGATTCGGTAAAGCAAAATTCGGGATGACCGCAAGTAAGCTAACCGCTGCGCTTGGCGGACCCGATAACGTCTATGTGCTTAATCCAACAAACAACAGAACGGTTCTTCGTACCAAAACGGTCTACCACGGTCGAACCTACAATGCGTTCTTTAACATCACTGGAGCGGGTTTTAGCACTGTGCTGATGGGATGGAGTGCGATCATTGACAATGATGCTTGCGCCAAAGAGGCAAAGCAAATCGCCGCCGATGTGAGCGGCGACTTCGGTAAGGAGGACGATTTCAGCTATTACGACGCTGGGGGCAAGACATTCAGATACAGGTGGTTATTTGCTGACGGCGCGACAGTCGAATTGGACAATCTTGGCATGAAGGACGCCGATTGCACGCTCAGCCTAAACTTCAGCGCGAAGGACGAGTCCAACTAGCGACGAGGATTGCGATATGTGGTTCGGGGCACGGGGTGTTGCAATTAGTGAAATGTGGAAGTTCGTTCTTGCTGCCTGCATCGGCGCGATAGTCGGCGGCGTCGCAATGTATGCAGTTCTCACGCTCAAGCCTTCATCCAACTCGGCGGAGTTTGCTCCCCTCGCCGAATCTCTGACGCGCCTCCATGAGGCAACCGCTCAAGGGGTGAACCTAAGTGCGTTCTCTGACTTATTGCTCGACGCCAAAACCAAGTTTCAGGTCGTGCAAAAGGACCTCCCCGACGACGCCAAGGCGATGGTATCGCTCGCGCTCCAACATGAAGACGATGTTCGGCAGATATGGTCGAACTCGATTGAATTTTCGCGTATTTGCCCAAATAGCTGCGAGGACACCCTAGAACCGCCTATGCTCGATCTGGGCATTTTGAAAAAGAAGGCTGACTACAAGGCGCACTTCAAAGACGTAATTGACAACTTTGGCTTTGACACAACCGCGCAATCGACATTGGTTTCAGAAGCGCTGACGGCGGCGGGGCCTTCTCTTTCGTCCGCTATCGCCAAGGTTCAAAGCCTTTAATCTGCACTAGGAATGGCGAAGCTGTGGAGGCGATGGCGGTGACCGCCGATCAATCTGATGAAAGCCTCAGATCACGCGCAGCGCTTCTGCACGCACCCGCTGATCGCGCCACTTCACGAACCGGTCGGGCACGCGAATGCCGGTCCGACCGCAGCCCCCCGTCTGAGTAACACGGGGGGCTCCAAATACATGACGGGTCGTACAGGTCTCCGCGTTTGAAAGTTAGTCGCGATGCCGGTGTCAGGCTCCCGTGGTCCATTCCCCTGTTCGGCCGCAGTCCGAATTTCCCCGTCCCGACCAGCAAGCTGTTGAGCGCCGCGCGCAAGCGCCGTCAAGGCTGGCCGCAGGCCACCGCCGAAGGCGGCGCGAAGCGGCCTTGACGGCGCGAGCACGGCGCTATGCTCGGCTGGCCGGGACGGGGCAGCCGTCGTCACCTCTCGGCGAAGCAAATCCGGTTGTGCCTCGCGCGATAATGTGGCATATATGGCCGGACAGTATTGACACATTCACCGGAGGGCTATGGGGGATGCCCCGCAACGAGTCGCCACGACATGATCAACGGCTGGTGTTTGCGAAGGTGGTCGTCAAGAGTGCGGGCGGCGGCATTCAGGTCTATGCGCTCAGCCCGGCGAAGCCGTTTGCACGGCTGCGCAACGATGCGCTGCTTGATACAACCGATCTATGCGACCTTTTTGGATGTTCCACCCGGTCGATTTATCGCTGGATGTCGGGGCGCAAACTGCCATGGCGATTCAAAGTTGGGCGCGAATATCTCTTCAGAAAAGACGATGTTTTGGATTGGTACGATGACAATTTACCGGCTTTGGGGCGGCCACCAACACGACGGAGGTAGTCATGTCGAATGCAGAACTCAGAGCCTTGAATGAGGATTTGGTCGGGTTGCTCACGAAAATGCGCGACCGGATTGACGACAAACTCGCAGAAATCGCAGCTATTGCCATCGACGACGATGACGACGACGATGCTGGCGACGATGATGACGACGAGGTTACCGGCGGCGACAACGATGATGACGACGATGAGTTTTCATCTGAAATCTGCGATGAGAACTGATCATGTCGGCGGTGTGCCGGTTCTGCGAACGGACGTTCGCAAACACACAGGCGGTACGCGCGCACCTGAAGAGTTGTGCGCCGTATCAGGCGCGGGTTCGCACAGCGTCGAGCAGCATCATTCATGAACCGGGAAGAAGCGCGCATCATCCTGAGCCAGGAGCCGCCCGTCGCCAACGACGACGACGTCCGCTGTTTCCTATACGAGAGCGTGATCGAACATAGCGACCGTTCTTCCTGACCGGCTCGTGCCGCCACTGCCACGAAGCGCTGAAATAGTAACGCAGCCCCCGCTCCACCCTGCCCTTGAGGGAGGGTGGAAGACAGAAGCTCACCCCCTGAACGCGCTCAGCGCCTCTTCCAAGGCGCCCTCGTAGGCGTCGATCAGCCTGTCCCAGGCGGCGTTGGCCTGATCGTCGATCAGCTTGCGCGCGGGATCGGCGTCGAACCATGCGATGGTGCGCCGGATTCCTTCGGCGAACGGAACGTGCGCGCCATAGCCCGGCACGAACCGCTTGATCTTGGTGTTGTCGAACACGACGCTGGCAGCCTTGTCGCCGGTGAGGTTGCCGACCTCGTCGGGGATGCAGCGGCCGACGAAATCCGACGGCATGTGCACGATGCTGGCCTCCGCACCCGCCGCTTCCGCCGTGATCCTTGTGATCTGGTCCCAGCTCAGCACTTCGTCGGAGGTGATGTGGAAGGCGTGGCCGATCGTCTGCGGACGACAGAGCAGACCTAAAAGGCCGATCGCAAAATCGCTGTTGTGGGTGATCACCCACAGCGAGGTGCCATCGCCCGGCACAATGATCTTCTTGCCGCGGCGCATGCGGTCCACCGCGGTCCAGGATTTGAGCCAACTGTTCACCGCGAGCACGATCTGCGTGTCGCCATAGGTGAGCGACGGGCGCACGATGGTGACGGGGAAGCCCTCCTCCCGGTATGCGCGCAGCAGTCGCTCCTCGCAGGCGATTTTGTCGCGCGAGTACTGCCAATAGGGATTGGCCAGCGGCGTCGATTCCGTGATCAGGTAATGCGAAACGGGTTTCTGATAGGCGCTGGCCGAACTGATGAACACGAACTGGCACGCACGCCCGCGGAATGTGGCGATGTCGGCCTCGATATCGGCTGGCGCATAGGCGCGCCAGTCCACTACGGCATCGAACACCGCATGCCCCAGGGCTTGTTCGACGGATGCTGCGTCGGCGGCATCGGCCGTGACGGTGCGAACATTGGCTGGCAGCGCGGCCGCGCTTTTTCCCCGCCGCAGCAGGGTAAGATCGATGCCGCGCTCCGCGGCCAGCCAAGTGCAGGCGGTGCTGATGATCCCGCTGCCGCCGATGAACAACACCTTCATGCCGCCTGCCTCTGGGTTCAATCCGGCTGCAGCCATATCTCAAACGCGGCGGGGAAAAAATGGCCGTGCCTCAAAACAAAATGGCCGGGCGGGGGAGCCCCCGGCCATTGCGCACCGGCGGATCTGGGTTTCAGTTCTTCCGCTTGCGACGAAGCGCTCCAAGGCCGGCCAACGCACCGCCCAGCAGCATCAGCGAAGCGGGCTCGGGTGCCGGAATCTGCTCGACAATCGTGTTGGTTACCGCCGAGATCGTGCCTTTGTCGACCAGCTTTTCGGTGACGATCATGTCGGTTATGCCGCCGGAGAACAGGATCGAAGTGGTGCCGCTGGAGTTGGCACCGGTCTTGGTTTCCTGGATGGTGCCCGCACCGGCGATGTTGGTGGTCTTGGTGAGCACCGACGGGCCGCCCGCGGTCTGCGAGAAGTCGGCGTCGAGCTCGACGATCTTGGTGCCGAGCACGGCATTCGGCGCCACCGCAACCTCGTAGGACCAGTTGTAGGTTCTCCCGGCAGAGGTGGTGCCCTTGGAATACGTCGCGTCGAACGAAATCTGGTGATAGTCCATGTTGCCGATCGTGTTCAGGTTGAAGAGCACCACCAGCGAGCTCGGCAGGTTGCCCAGATTGAAGTCGCCGAACAGCTTGTCCTGCGCCAGAACGCAGAAACCAGAGGTGAATTGCGACTTCAGGAACACGCCCTGGCCCGAGGGGCCGAGATTGTCGATGGTGGAGCATGTCGGGGTGGCCGAGGCCGCGCCCGCAAAGAGAGCGCCCGCCATCACGAGGGCAACGCCCAGTCTTCCCATCATCCCGCCGCTCATTTCACTCTCCAGCACCCGGCTGCTCCGGGTCCAAGAGTAAGCGAGCAAGGCGTGTGCCAGAAACTCAAGCCATTGATCCCACGCGAGGAATGTTGAACCGGACGTCTGGATCTTGGTAAGGTTGTAAACGTCGGCAACACTTTTGGGGACGTGGCGTCATGCAGCCCGGCACGCGTCTTGCGGGGAAAATGGCGCATGTCTCAGCATGGAACACGACCTTGATGCCGCTTGCCCTCGTTGCCCTCGCGATGTTCACGCTCGGCGGTCCGGAGCAGAACACGGCCTATGCCGACACCGTCTCGGCGATCCGAGCGGAACACCACGGTTGTCCCAAATGCGTGCTGTCTGGAGCGGATCTGTCCAACCAGTGTCTGCAGGGCGCGAATTTCACCGGCGCCGATCTCGACCACGCACGGCTGGTGCTGACCTGCTTGTCCGGCGCAAACCTGAAGGGTGCGAGCTTGCGTCGCGCCGATCTCTCGGGAGCCAATTTCCTGCATGCCGATTTCGGCAGCGCGGACCTGACCGGCGCCGTCTTCAGCGCCACGTCGATCAAGGGCGCCCAGCTCAAGCACGCAAAAGGGCTGACGCAGCAGCAGATCGATGCGGCCTGCGGCGATGCCGAGACCGAGCTGCCGCCCGGCCTCACTGTGAAGCTTTGCCAGTAACCGGATTATGTACGACGCTAAGTGGACACCTTGGCCCCGAGCGACTGGGGCCTTTTCTTTGCCTACTCCGCCGCTTTGGGCAACTCGGGCTTCCACCGCAGCACCGGCTTGCGCGAGGCGGCGACCTCGTCCAGACGGCGGCGCGGCGCCAGCCGCGGGGCACCTTCGAAGCGCTCCTTCCGTCCAGCTTTGGCTTCCAGCGCCATCGCGCGCAGCACGTGGATGAAACGGTCGAGGCTTTCCTTCGATTCCGATTCTGTCGGCTCGATCAGCATCGCCCCGTGCACCACCAGCGGGAAGTACATGGTCATAGGGTGATAGCCTTCGTCGATCATTGCCTTGGCGAAATCGAGCGTGGAGACGCCGAGGGACTCGTCGTCGAACAGCGCCTCGTGCATGCAAGGGCCCTCGAACGGGGCGTGCAGCACGTCCTTGAGGCCGGCCAGGATGTAGTTCGCCGAAAGCACCGCGTCCTCGCTCGCCTGGCGGATGCCGTCGCGGCCGTGGCTCAGCATGTAGCTCAACGCGCGCACGAACATGCCCATCTGGCCGTGAAAAGCGCACATGCGGCCGAACGGCTTGGCGGCGGCCGGGGCCTGGCTCTTGTCTTCCACCAGGCGGATGCCGTCCTTTTCCAGGAGGAGAAGCGGCAACGGCGCGAATGGCGCCAAGCGTTCCGACAGCACGACCGGACCTGCGCCGGGCCCGCCGCCGCCATGCGGCGTCGAGAAGGTCTTGTGTAGGTTAATGTGCATGGCGTCGACGCCGAGGTCGCCCGGGCGAACGCGGCCGGCGATGGCGTTGAAGTTGGCGCCGTCGCAATAGAAATAGGCGCCCGCCTTGTGCACGAGCTGCGCAATCTCGACGATGTCGCGCTCGAACAGCCCGCAGGTGTTCGGGTTGGTCAGCATGAAAGCGGCGACGTCGGGCCCTAGCTTGGAGCGCAAGGAATCCAGATCGACCCGGCCGTCGGGCGTGGCCTTGATTTCGTCCACGGTGAAGCCGGCAAACGCGGCCGTAGCGGGATTGGTGCCGTGCGCCGATTCCGGGATCAGCACGCGCGTGCGCATCTCCCCGCGCGCCTCCACCGCGGCCCGGATAGTGAGGATGCCACACAGCTCGCCGTGCGCTCCCGCCTTGGGCGACATGGCAACAGCCGGCATGCCGGTCAGTGTGGTGAGCCAGCGCGCCAGCTCCGAAATCAGCGCCAGCGCGCCCTGCGCGGCGGATTGCGGAGCCAACGGATGCACGTCGGCGAAGCCTGGCAGGCGCGCCATCTTCTCGTTGAGGCGCGGATTGTGCTTCATCGTGCAGGAGCCGAGCGGATAAAGCCCGGCATCGATGGCGTAGTTGTTGCGCGACAGGCGCACGTAATGGCGCACGACCTCGGGCTCGGAAAGACCCGGCAGGCCGATGACGCCCTTGCGGTGCAATCCGCCGAGGCGCGCGTCCGTCACCTTCACGTCAGGCAGATCGACGCCCGTCTTGCCGGCACGGCCGATCTCGAAGATCAGCGGCTCTTCGTGGTCGAGGCTGCGGTCGCCGGAGATGGTAGGAAGTTCGCTCATGACAGCACCTCCGCGAGCGCCTTGGCAAAGGCGGCGCAATCCTCGTCCGTGTTGGTTTCGGTGGCCGCCACGATCAAGAGGTCGCGCACGCCGGAATTGGCGGGCATCAGGCGCGAGGCAGGCACGCCGGCCAGAATCCCCCGCGCCGCCAGCGTTTCCACGACTTCCGCGGCGTCCCGCGGCAGGCGCAGCGTGAATTCATTGAAGAAGTTCGGCGTCAGCAGCGAAACGCCCCTGATCGCCACCAGCTTGTCGGCCAGCATCGAGGCGCGGGCGTGGTTCGACGCGCCCAGCCGCACCAAGCCGTCTTCACCCAGAAGCGAAAGATGGATCGTGAAAGCGAGCGCGCATAGGCCCGAATTGGTGCAAATGTTGCTCGTTGCCTTGTCGCGGCGGATGTGCTGCTCGCGGGTGGAGAGCGTGAGCACGTAGCCGCGCTTGCCGGCGGCATCCGTGGTTTCGCCCACGAGGCGGCCGGGCATCTGGCGGATGAACTTCTCGCGCGTGGCAAACAGGCCGAGATAGGGTCCGCCGAAGTTCAAGCCGTTGCCGATCGATTGCCCCTCGGCCACCACGATGTCCGCACCCTGCGCGCCGGGCGGTTCCAATAGTCCGAGCGAGACTACTTCGGTCACCACCGCGATCAAGAGCGCGCCCTTGGCGTGGGCGGCTTCGGCGACTGGCTTCAGATCGCGGATCAGGCCGAAAACATCGGGCGTCTGCACGATGACGCAGGCGGTTTCTTCGTCGATCATAGCGGTGAGGTCCGCCACGCGGCCCGGCGCCACCGGCGCACGTACGACTCTGCCGTGGAGGTTGGCGATGGTTTCCGTCGTGGCGGCGTAATGGGGATGGATGCCGCCGGAGAATATCGCCTTGCCTCGCTTGGTGACGCGGAATGCCATCAGCACCGCTTCGGCCGTCGCCGTGGAACCGTCGTAAAGCGAGGCATTCGCCACGTCCATTCCGGTCAGCAGCGCCACTTGGGTCTGGAACTCGAACAGGTATTGCAGGGTGCCCTGCGCGATTTCCGGCTGGTAGGGCGTGTAGGAGGTGAGGAACTCCGACCGCTGAATCAGATGATCCACCGCTGCCGGCACGTGATGGCGATAGGCGCCGGCGCCGCAGAAGCTGGGCACGTCTCCCGCCGCCATGTTGCGCCCGGCAAAGCGCGACAGGATGCGCTCTACTTCGAGCTCGCCCTTGGCATCCGGCAGGTCGAAGCTCGCAAGCGGGGCCTCGGCCGATTCCGGCACGTCGCGGAACAGCGCATTGACGTCGCGCACGCCGATCCTGGCGAGCATCGCGGCGCGGTCGTCCTTGGTCAGCGGCAGGAAACGCATGGGTCAGAGGCCTTTCACGTAGTCGAGATACTTGGCTTCCGTCATGAGTTGGGCAAACTCCGCAGCGTTGGTGAGCTTGATCTTGAAGAACCAGCCGTCCTCCTCCGGCGAGGCATTCACCTTGGCCGGATCGCCGCCGAGCGCTTCGTTCACCGCCGTGACCGTGCCGCCGACGGGCGCGTAGACTTCGCTTGCCGCTTTCACGCTCTCCACCACCGCGCCTTCGGCGCCCTTGGCGATCGCCTTGCCCACGGCCGGCAGCTCGACATAGACCACGTCGCCGAGCTGCTCGGTGGCGTAGCGGGTGATGCCGATCGTTCCCTCGTCGCCGTCGACGCGGACCCATTCATGCTGCTCGGTGTATCGCGTTTCGCTCATTAAGCTGCTCCTCGTTTATAGCGGTGGGGAACGAATGGCATCGCTGCCACGCGCGCTGGTAACAGCTTGCCGCGCACCATCAAGTCGATTTCGGTCCCGTTGGCGGCGTAGGCCGTTTCGACATAGCCCATGGCAACGGGCGCGTTCAGCGACGGTCCGAAGCCGCCGCTGGTGATGCGGCCGATGATGCGGCCCTGCTTGGTCGCGATGTCAGTGCCGTCGCGTGCGGGCGCCTTGCCTTCGGGACGGATGCCGACGCGCTTCTTCGCGGTGCCGTTCAGGACGCGGCCCATGATCTTGTCACCGGCGGGAAAGTCCTTCGCGAGCTTGCGTCGCTTGCCGATGGCCCACACGAGATCGGCTTCGGCGGGATCGGTGGTTTCGTCGATGTCGTGGCCGTAGAGACAAAGTCCGGCTTCGAGCCGCAGGGAATCGCGCGCGCCGAGGCCGATCGGCAGTACGTCGGGATCGCAAAGCAGCGCGCGCGCCAGCCGTTCGGCGTCGCGGCCATTGACCGAAATTTCGAAGCCGTCTTCGCCGGTGTAGCCGGTACGCCCGACGATCGCCGCGATGCCCGCGACCTGCGCCCGCGTCACATGCATGAAGGCGAGCGCGCCGATGCCAGGCGAGAGCTTCTCCAGCACGGCGCCGGCGCGCGGGCCCTGAAGGGCCAGAAGCGCACGGTCGGGGCGCGGTTCGAGCCTCACCTGCCCCTTCAGGCGTTCGCCGATATAGGCAAAATCGGAGTCCTTCATCGATGCGTTGACGACGAGATAGAGCGAAGGCTCGCCCTTGAGCCGCGTCGCCATGAAGTCGTCCTTGATGCCGCCTTCGTCGTTGAGCAGCAGGCCGTAGCGCTGCATGCCCTCCTTGAGGCCCATGAAATCCGACGGCGCCAGCTGCTCCAGGGCGCGTGCCGGATCGGCTCCCGGACCGGCCGGATGCACGAAGGCCTGCCCCATGTGCGAGACATCGAACATCCCCGCTTTTTCGCGGGTATGCAAATGTTCCTTGATGATGCCGGCCGGGTATTGCACCGGCATTTCATAACCGGCGAAGGGAACGATCCTGGCGCCAAGCTCCACATGCAAGGCGTGGAGCGGCGTACGGTGCAGGTTCTGTTCTGTATTGCTCATGGCGGCCCGACAAAAGCTCCAGATGGCGCGCTTCCCTCAACCGGTGAAACCCGCGCCCCTCTGTCGTCAGACCTGAGAGATTTCCTCCGGCGCAGCCTTGGCGAAGCCGGAATTACCCCTTCGGTGAGGACCGCTCGCGCGATCCCGCTTTCCAGAAGTTCATCACCTTCGCGGTCCTTTTGCCTGAGAGTTTCCGGGGCGGTTGCTCCTTCGGCCTTCGCCTTCGGTCGACAAATCGGTCCCGAAGACGAATGTCTCCCGCGAGGGATCATTTGCGGACCGCAACGGCGCGCCTCACGGCGGACCGATGCGTCGCGGCCATCATAGGTGGGGCCCTTTGAGAGTCAACGCGGCCTGCGCGACAGGTCGTTTTTGGCGCCATTGCGGGGCCGAAAACCAGCCCGTCGCCGGACCGGCAGGCCCCATGCCGTGAAGATGAACAGTGTCTTCGCCCGCAATTCGGGAATCGCCGCGCCTGAGAGGTTCGTCACGTTGGCGGTATCAACGGAACATCGCCCGGACGGATGGCTCACATCCGCTGCGGCAGTTCGATTCCCAAAAGGTCGAGCGTCTTCGAAAGCACCGCCAACGTCAGGTCGCAAAGTCCCAGCCGCGCCGATCGCAATTGGGCGTCTTTTTCGGACAGAATGTGATGCTCCGAATAGAAGCGGCTGAAGGATTGCGCCAGGGTGAAAATGTACTCGCACAAGATGCTGGGCGCGCGTTTGGCTTCTGCCGCCATCATCGTGTCGGCCAGTCCGAGGATCAGCAGCACCAATGCGCGCTCCTCGGCCGAGCGCACAATTGGCGGTGCCGACTCAAAGCCCTCCTCTTGCGCCCTGCGCAGGATCGAGCGGATGCGGACCGCGGCGTATTGCAGATAGGGGCCTGTCTTGCCCTCGAAACGCGTGAAGCGCGCCAGATCGAAAACGTAGTCGGTCAGGCGGTAGTTCGACAGGTCGGCGAACTTGAGCGCAGCGATGCCGACTTTGCGGGCGATGTCCTCCTGCTCTTCCGCCGGATACTCCGCGGCAAGACCGGCTTCCTTCAGGCGCTCGCGCGCCTCGGCCGTGGCCATGGCAATGAGGTCGTAGAGCTTCATCACGCCACCGGCACGGGTTTTGAAGGGTTTGCCGTCAGGCCCGTTCATCGTGCCGAAGCCGGCGTGCTCGAGCTCGGCCTTGCCGTTCAGTCGCGCCTTTCGCGCGGCCCGGAACACCTGTTCGAAGTGGCCGTGCTGGCGCTGGTCCACGACGTACAGGATGAGGTCTGGATCGCACGCCTTCACGCGGTCGACGATCGTCGCCAAATCGGTGGTGCCGTAGAGCGCCGCTCCGTCGGACTTCAACAGGATGAGCGGCGGGATTTCTTTCTTGTCGCCGGGTTCGGTGACCGGAATGACCAGCGCGCCCTCGCTCTCGACGGCGATATGGCGCGCCTTCAGATCGTCGATCATGGGCGCGATCAGCGGGTTGACGCCAGCCTCGCCGTTCCACAGATCGAATTCGACGCCGAGGCTGGCATATTCGCGTTTGAGGCCGCGCTCGGAGACTTCCACGAAGTGCTTCCACAGGGCGACGTAGCCGGGACGGCCGGCCTGAAGCTCCGCCGTGGCCCGGCGCGCCTCATCCAGGCGGGCGGCGTCGGCCTTGCAGGCGGCCGAGGCGACCGGATAGAGCTCCTCCAGGTCGTCCATGGTGACCGGAGATTCTTCCGGGTACGGGCCTTTGACGCGTTCATCGAAATAGACCGGTGCGATGCCCCTTATGGCCACTTCGCTGATCAGTTGGCCCATCTGCAGGCCCCAGTCGCCAAGATGGATATCGCCAAACACGATCCAGCCGTTGGCCCGGAAAAGCCGCTTCAGGCTGTCGCCGATGATCGCCGAGCGCAGATGGCCCACATGCATCGGCTTGGCAACGTTGGGCCCGCCGTAGTCGATCACCATCGACTTGCCGACGCCCGACAGAGGCGAACCCAGGCGTTGTTCGCGCGCCATCGCTGCGGAGCGTTCGGCCAAAGCCTCGTCGGTGACGTCGAGGTTGATGAAGCCCGGCCCCGCGATCTCGACTTTGCCGAAGATCGCTTCGGCCTTGAGGCGCGTGGCCACTTTTTGGGCGATGTCGCGCGGCTTGGCCTTGATCTCTTTGGCGGCGGTGAGCGCGCCGTTGCACTGAAATTGCGCCAAATCCGGCCGATCTGACGGCTGCACGGTGCCGAACGCCGAGGAAAGCCCTTCCGCCGCGAACGCCCGACCCGCGATCGCGCTCAGTTCCTGCGTCAGAGCCGTCATGGCTCGTATCGTCCCGTCGTCTTGTTGTACTCGAGCTGCGCCTTGGTGAGCTGGAAGCCGACGATGAAATGATATTCGTACGATCGCTTGCCGCGTTCCACCTTGAATTCGATCGAATTGACCGCGTCCTGCGCGGTGACGTTCGAAACACCCTTCGGGAACGAGAACTGCAGCCAGTGAATCTGCTTGTCCTTGATCTCGCCGTTGGTGGTTCGCACAATGTAGTATGGCACGCGGTAGGTGGCGTCATCGCCTCCCGACTGGCGCGTGGCACGGAAGGAAACGTCCAGGTTGGCGTCGACGTCGTTGGACTGTTTGCTGTAGTCGCAACGCGTGTGCACGTCCGTGACCACGACGGTGTACTGCAGGTTCGAAGGGTCGGGACCCTTTGCCGGATCGAAGGCGGGAAGCGATGCTGTGCTGGCCAGGATCTGTGCGTCGGGACAGGCCGCGACCGGATCCGATGAAATGTAGTTGACGACCGAATGGTAGGTCGAACAGCCCGAAAGGAAGCCTGCGGCGACAGCAGAGGCGATCGCAATTGGGACAAGCGCGTTGCGTTTCATGGTGTTTCGAAAAGCCTCGAAATCGAGCCCGCGGGGCGACCCGGCCGGCGCATGTTACTTGACTTTTAGCATGGCGCGGCGGACTTCTGATCCAGCGCCAGGGTGCGTCGGACTGTATCCAAGCGGGCTCTTCATGGGAAGCTCGGAACACCTCGCCCAAAAGCCGCAGATCAGACTGGTGCTGGCGGCGCCGCGCGGCTTCTGCGCGGGCGTCGAGCGGGCAATTCGCATTGTCGAGCTTGCCTTGCAGAAATTCGGGCCCCCGGTTTTCGTGCGGCACGCGATCGTGCACAACGTCCATGTGGTCGAGCGTCTGGCCCGGCTTGGCGCCGTGTTTGTGGACGAGTTGGATTGGGTTCCGGACGGCGGCACGGTCATATTTTCCGCCCACGGCGTATCGAAGGCGGTGTCGGGCGGGGCGAGGCGGCGGGGGCTTCGCATCCTGGACGCCACCTGTCCGCTGGTTTCGAAGGTCCATGCCGAGGTGGAGCGCCACCATTCCGCCGGCCGTCATGTCCTGCTGATCGGCCATGCGGGGCATCCTGAAATCGAGGGCACGATGGGCCAGATTCCGCCGGGCGCAGTCACGCTGATCGAGAACCTGGACGACGTCGCGGCATTCACGCCGACGGACCCTGGGCACTTGGCCTATGCGACCCAGACCACGCTTTCGGTCGACGACGCCAAGGACCTGGTGAACGCGCTGCGCCGTCGTTTCCCGAACATCGAAGGGCCGCGCAAACAGGACGTCTGCTACGCCACCACAAACCGCCAGCAGGCGATCAAGATGGTGGCAGCTGAGGCGGACATCGTCCTCATCATCGGTTCACCTGCGTCGTCCAATGCGCAGCGGCTGGTGGAGGCGGCCCGACGCGGCGGCAGGCGGCGATCCGTCTTGATCGACAGCGCCGCCGACATCGATTGGCGCAGCATCGCAATGGCGCGGATGGTCGCGATTTCGGCCGGCGCTTCGACGCCCGAATCGCTGGTCGGTGAGGTTGTGGAAGCGTTCCGAGCGCGCTACGAGGTGACCGTCGAGGAAGTGGGGGCTGCACGCGAAGACGTGATCTTTAACGTTCCCCGCGCGCTGGTAGGATAGCGGCAAATGGCAGTCTACACTGAAGTCTCGTTCGAAGAACTCGAGGGCTTCCTCGCCGAATTCGACATCGGTGCTCCGCGCACGTTCAAAGGTATCGCCGAAGGCGTGGAGAACTCGAATTACTTCCTGCAGACAAACACCGGTTCCTTCATTCTCACGCTGTATGAAAAGCGGGTAAGGACGGAGGACCTGCCCTTCTTCCTTGGCCTGCTGGAGCATCTGGCGGCGCGCGGCATCGCCTGCCCGCTTCCCGTGCGCAACCGCCGCGGCGAGCAATGGTCACAGGTGGGCGGCCGGCCCGCGGCCCTGCTCACCTTTCTCGACGGGCTTTCGCTGCGGCGGCCCGAGGCGGGCCACTGCGCGGCGGCGGGCGCGGCGCTGGCGGCGCTGCATGAGGCCGGCAGGGACTTCTTCCTCAATCGCCCGAACGCGCTCGGCCACACCGGTTGGGGCGAACTGGCTCAGGCCTGCATTCCGCGGGCAGAGGAAGTCGAAATCGGTCTTGGCGAGCTGATCGCGGCGGCGCACCGAGAAATCACGGCAAGATGGCCCGATCACCTGCCACAGGGAGTGATCCACGCCGATTTGTTCCCCGACAACGTGCTCTTCATCGACGGCGAGGTGTCGGGCCTGATCGATTTCTATTTTGCCTGCAACGACGCTTATGCCTACGATCTGGCCGTGATGCTGAATGCCTGGTGCTTCGAAGGCGACGGCGCCTTCAACGTCACCAAGAGCAAGAGTCTGATTGCCGCCTATGCGCGCGAACGCACTCTCGGCAGGGCCGAACGCGACGCGCTTCCAACGCTCGCCGCTGGAGCCGCCTTGCGCTTTTTGCTGACGCGCCTCTATGACTGGCTCAACCACGATCCTCTGGCGTTGGTGCGGCCGAAGGATCCGCGCGACTATTCCAAGCGCCTGCGCTTCCACCGCAAGGTCCGCAGCGCCGCGGAGTACGGCTTGTGACCAGATCCCGCGTTGACATCTTCACCGACGGCGCCTGTACGGGAAATCCCGGTCCGGGCGGCTGGGCGGCCATTCTGCGGTCGGGAAGGCACGAAAGAGAACTGTCCGGCGGCGAACGCGCCACCACCAACAACCGCATGGAGCTGACCGCGGCAATCCGGGCGCTTCAAGCGCTGAAGAAGCCGTCTTCGGTCGCGATTCATACGGATTCGCGCTACGTGATGGACGGCATCACCAAATGGCTGCCGCGCTGGAAGGCGAACGGCTGGCGAACCGCCGACAAGAAACCGGTCAAGAATGAGGATCTGTGGCGCGCGCTCGAGGCAGCTGCGAGCCCGCACGACGTCGTCTGGCGATGGGTGAAGGGGCACGACGGCGACCCGGACAACGAACGTGCCGATGCGCTGGCGGTGGCGGCGATCGGGGGGAAAGGCGAATAGCGAATAAGTCGTCACTGCGCCGACTCGTGCAGTGAATTCATATTCGCTGTTCTCCACTCGCCATTGGCTTCACAGGCTCTTCAGCATGTGCTCGGCGCTGGAGACCGAGAACGCACCCGGCTCCTCGACAAACAGCTTCTTCACCGCGCCGTCGTCAACCACCATCGCATAACGCTGGCTGCGCGTGCCCATGCCGAACTTGGTGGCGTCCATCTGGAGCCCCAGAAGCTTGGTGAAGTCGCCGTTGCCGTCGGCCAGCATCATCACCTTGTCGCCGACGTTTTGCGCCTGGCCCCAAGCTCCCATGACAAAAGCGTCATTGACGGACAGGCAAACCACCGCATCGACGCCCTTCTGCCTCAACTCGGCAGCGCGCTCCACGAATCCGGGCAGGTGCTTGGCGGAGCAGGTCGGCGTAAACGCGCCGGGAAGGGCAAACAGCACGACCTTTTTGCCGGCGAACAGCTCGTCGGTCTTCACCGGGCGGGGCGCGCCGTCCTTCATCTGCATGAGTGTCGCCGACGGAATCCTGTCACCCACTTTGATCGCCATGAACGCCTCCTTGCCGCTTGATATTCGGAGGTTTTAACGCAATGCCGTGCACGCGTGAAGTCACCGTGCTATTGTCGGTTCCATGGCCTGCAAATCCAAAGCGGAATTCAACGAGAGCTTCCTGGAAGGAAAGCTTCTCATCGCTATGCCGGGAATGCCTGATCCGCGATTCGAGAAAAGCGTGATCTTCATGTGCGCGCATTCGGCCAAGGGCGCCATGGGACTGATCATCAACAAGCCCATTGACGGGCTGTCGTTTCGCGAGCTGATGTCGAAGTTCAACATCGACGTCACTGAGGGCACCAGCGACACGCCGATTCTGTTCGGCGGGCCGGTGCATGTGGGCCGCGGCTTCGTGCTGCACAGTTCCGACTATGGATCGAAGGAATCGACACTGGCCATTACGAGCGAGATTTCGCTGACGGCGACGACCGACATCCTGGAAGCGATTTCGCACGGGCATGGTCCGTCGAAATCAATGCTGGCGCTGGGCTATGCCGGTTGGGGCGAAGGCCAGATCGAAGGCGAAATCCTCGCCAACGGCTGGATCCACTGCGACGCCGATCCGAAGCTCATTTTTGATACGGGCCACGAGGTTAAGTGGCAGACGGCCATCGCCAAGCTGGGTGCCGCCGTTTCAGGCCTGTCCGCCGACGCCGGACGTGCCTGAATCCTGCTGCGCCGGAGCACGGAACGAGCGCGCAATGTAGGTCATCGCGTCCACCGCCGTGATCGGCTCCGAGAAGTAGAATCCCTGGGCGAACTCGCAGCCGAGTTCGGCCACGCGCGTGGCGTCAGCCTCGGTTTCGACACCTTCCACGATGACGCTGCGGTTAAGCTCGTGCGCCAGCGACACCATCGAGGCAAGCACCACCTCGCCGTTCGATTCGCTGTCGGTGCCGCCCTGGCGGGCGAGGAAGCTCTTGTCGATCTTGACCGTGTCGAATGGCAGATCGGCGAGCTGGCTCAGGCTTGACATGCCGGTGCCGAAATCGTCGATGGCCAGTCCTGCGCCCAGCGAACGGATGCGCGCGGCCAGCGATCGGGCATCCGCCTCGGAGGCGATCGAGCTTTCGGTCATTTCGAGTTTCAGCGTATTGGGCGCGAGCCCCGAGTTCGCCAGCAGCGCCGAGAGCTGGGTCAGGAGTTCGGGGTCGCGCATCTGGCGGCGCGAGAGGTTGACGCTGACGAACAGCGGCTCGGGCAGCGGAAAATAGCGCTGCCATTGCGCCAGATCCTTGGCAGCCCGAGTGAGGGCGAGCTGGCCGAGCGAGATGATCAGGCCCGTCTCCTCCGAATGGGCAATGAAATCAGCCGGCGCAATGAGGCCCTTCTTGGGATGGCGCCAGCGCAACAGGGCTTCGAAGCCCGCAACCGTCCGGTCGGAAAGTCTGACGATCGGCTGGTAGAAAACCTCGAATTCGCCGCCCTCAAGGGCATGATGCAGTTCCGTTTCCAGCACCACCGCGTCCTTGGGGGCCAGCGCCTCCATGTCGGGTGCATAGATGCGGGCGCAATCGCCGCCCTGGCGCTTGGCCTGGACGAGCGCCAGTTCGGCGTTCTTGAGCAGGTCCAGAGGATCGCGCGCGTCTGCGCCCAGGGCGATGCCTGCGCTGACGGGCGCAAAGATGCTGCGGTCCTCGACCTGATGTGCCACCCCGCATATTCCGACCAGGTTGGAGCCGATTTCGGTCGGAGACTCGGCCGGTGCGTGCATCAGGACGGCGAACCCGTCGCCGCCGATGCGGAACACCTGTGCGAAGCCGAAGAAGCGCTTGGTCAGCCGCTGCGCCACGCGCGCAAGAATATCGTCGCCGCCAGCATCGCCGAGGCTGGCGTGGATGGCCTTGAAGCGGTCGATGTCGAGCACCGCGAAGGTCACTTCGCTGAGACGCTCGCCCAGGTTCTCAAGCTCCTCCATCAGCGCCACGCGATTGCCCAGCCCCGTCAGCGGATCGCGCAGCGTGCGGTCCATCATCTCGGCTTCGGCATCCTTGCGTGTGGTTACGTCCGCGAGCAGGCCGACGCAGCGCTCGGCGGGCGCCCCTTCCGGTCCCTTCATGGTGGCGCGCAGCTCGCACCAGGGATAGCGCCCATCCTCGGCACGGACGCGGAACTCGATGCGGAAGGCCAGTCCGGATTGGGTGCGGAACTCGCCGATCGCTTGCTCGTAGACGGCGCGGTCGTCGCGATGGATGCGCCCGGTCCACATGCCATGCGGCATCCGCGACTCCTGCATGCCGAGCAGGCTGGCGGCGTCGCTGGACAGGTAGAGTATATCGCTCGCCAGATCGAGGTCGAACACGCCCTGGCGGGATGCGCCGATTGCCTCGATGGCGGTGTTCGGCACGGTTGCGGCCGGAGCTGGCGGCAGCGGCAGCGGTGCAGAAGGCGGCGGCGCGGCGGGGGCGTGCACATGATGCGCGTGGCGGCCGAACGGATTGACGGCAATCCCCTCGCCCGTCGTGACCGCCAGCACGATCATGATTGCGCCGGCCGCAGCGAAACTGCCGGCCAGATCTGGGGTGACCGAAGACTGGCCAAAACCGCCGATCGCCCCGAACGCGACAACGAGCGGGACCACGGCGAACAGGCCGGCCGCCGGCATCAGCATCCTGGCGCGCGGCAGGCCGTTGCGGCGGCGGTAGATCAGGTAGGCGAACAGCGCCAGCGTTCCCACCAGGAGCAGGACATCCGTCAACAACGTCATCCCGGGGAAGCCGACATATGCAAACGCCGACAAGGCGATCAGCGCGAGCGTGCCACGGTCGATCCAACGCTCGGCGCCGGGCCAGATGTCGCGAAACGGCACCACGGTGTCGACGAAGCGGATTCCAGCGGCCAAACCCAGTCCGGCGAACATGGCGGTCAGCCCGTATGGTCCTCCGATGCTGGTGACCAGGCTGCCATCGAACATGCGGATGGCGGAAAGCCGCGTGAGCAGGACACAAATCAAGGCAGCGGCGGCCCAGCGTGGCGCCTGGTGATGGGTCATCACCGCGAGCCCTCCCGAAATCACTGCTGCGGCACCGATCAGGCCCGCCACCGCCGCCACGAAAATCGCGATCTGACGGTTGTGCGCCGCCAGCGCCGGTTCGGTCCAGGCCAGCAGCGACGGCGGCGTTTCCCCGCCTACCATGCGCACTGCGATCGACACCTTCGAGGACGCCGGGATGCTGACGCGGAACCCCTTGCGGCCATAAGCGTTCGAAGGCTCAATCAAGACGCCAGGATTGGTGCTGGCCACTTGCAGGATGTTCGGGCGCTGCGGCGCCGGAATGATGCTGAAGCCGAGACCGGGCGGATTTCCCGCGTGCAGCACACGCGTCGTTGCGCGATCCGACGTGTTGAGCGCGGTGAAGGTGTACCAGGCAGAGATGTCGGGCTTTTCCGGAGACGGCGGCGTGTAGGGTTTGAGTAGAGACTTGAGCTCGAGAACGCTGGCCGGCGCAGCGAAATTCACCTCGGCGAGAGTGTCTTGAGCAGCCAATGCGGCCGTCCAGAACGTGACGGCGAACGCAAGGGCAAAGGCCACTCTCTTCATCAAGCGTTCCCGGGTGTCTCTGTTGTTGGGCGGGCTAACCTAGCCGCGCCTCGTCTTCCAGCAAAGCAAATAGCAGGTGATCGCGCCATTCTCCGTTGATCTGCAAGTACCTAAGCGCGGTCCCTTCTTCGCGGAAGCCTGCCTTAGTCAACAGGTTCTTGGAAGCCTCATTCGAGGGCAGGCACGCAGCCTCGATGCGGTGCAGGCCGAGGGTGGAGAAAATGAACGGAATCAAAGCCTGGACTGCATCGAACATGTAGCCCTGGCGTGCGAAGCGTTCGCCGATCCAATAGCCCAGCGCGCAGCACTGGGTGACACCACGCCGCACGTTGGACAGTGTGCAGCCTCCCATCAACATGTTGTCCGCGCTTCGAAACACGAAGAAGGCGTAGGCGGAATCCTGGCGAATCTCCTTCTGGTAGCGCTTGATGCGGCGGCGGAAGGCGCCCTTGGTGAGCTCGTCGCTGGCCCACAGCGGCTCCCAGGGCGTGAGGAACTCGCGGCTCTCCTGCCGCAAATGCGACCAGCTGAGATAATCAGCGACGCGCGGGTATCGCAGATAGACATTGTGGCCGCGTATTACCGGCTGTTGGCCGCCGGGAAACGTCAGCCCCCGCATGAACGCCATGGCCCCAGGTTTCATTCCGCTGCGCGTGCCGCCGATCCGAAACGCCCTGCAAATATTCCATAGCGCTCCAGCTTGCCAGCGGGACCGAGGGTCGCCACCGACGGATTGGCCGATTCCATGACCTTCGAGCCGAATCGGCGGACTTGAGCTGCGTCCACGGCGTCCAGCTTCTCGGTCATTTCCTCGACCGAGAGCACCCGGCCGAAGTTAAAGACGTGGCCGGCGATCATCTCGGCGCGGGCCGAAGGCCGCTCCAGGCCCATGAGAAAGCTCGATTTGAGCTGGGCCTTGGCGCGGGCAACCTCTTCTTCGGTCGCGGTTGCGGCCAGATTCGCCATCTCGCCCGCTACGACGGCGCCGACCTCGGCCGCCTCGGCGTCGCCGGTTCCCGTGTAAACGCCCACCACACCGTCGTCCTTGGTGGAATGGGCAAATGCATAGATCGAATAGCACAGGCCACGCCGCTCGCGCGCCTCCTGGAACAGCCGAGAAGACATGCCGCCGCCCAGCGCCGTTACATAGACCTGGGCGAGGTAGAACTCGGGATCCACGTTCGAAACGCCCGGCCAGGCAAAGGCGATGTGGGCCTGCTCCAGATCGCCGCCGAGGTGCATCTCGCCCCCGACGTAATGGGCCGGCTGGGGGTTGTTCGGTGCGCCTGCGCCGACCGCGCCCAGCTTCTCCTTGGCCAGCCGCACCATTTCTTCGTGCCGCACCGCGCCCGAGGCGACCATCACCATGTTTCCTGCTCGGTAGTTCGCTGCCATGTAGGCGAACAGGTCCTCGCGGCGGAACGCCGAAACGGTGTCCTCCTCTCCCAAGATCGGCCAACCCATCGGCTGGCCGGGATAGGAAACGGTTTGCAGGTAGTCAAAGATGATGTCGTCTGGCGTGTCCTTGGCCTGTCCGATTTCTTGCAAAACGACTTGGCGCTCCCGCTCCAGTTCGTCGGGCTCAAAGGTGGGCTCGGTGAGGATGTCGGCAAGGATGTCGAGCGCCAGGGGAACGTCCGCCTTGAGCACTCGGGCGTGGAAGGCGGTTTGCTCGCGGCTCGTGTAGGCGTTGAGGAAGCCGCCGACTGCTTCGATCTCCTCCGCGATGGCGCGCGCGCTGCGCCGCTTCGTGCCCTTGAAGGCCATGTGTTCGAGCATGTGCGAAATGCCCATCAACGATTCGGATTCGTTGCGCGCGCCCGCATTCACCCACACGCCGATGGCGGCAGATTCGAGCTGCATCATCGGGTCGGTCACCACGATCAACCCGTTGTTTAAACGAGATATTTTTGTATTCATGGCCGGGGCAATCTAGCCTCGATCAGACCCCTCACCAAGCGCTTTTCCGCCGCTGTGACCTCATATTTTTCGGTGCCCGAAAGGGCCTCAATAAGCCTCGGGGGCACCTCTGGAATCCGACCCGTGGCCCGGCGGACGGCGTCCGGGAACTTGGCCGGATGAGCGGTCGATAGGACAACAACCGGTACTTTCTTTTGCCACTGCAGGTTGTAGGCCGCGCTGAGAGCGACGGCCGTGTGAGGATCGATCAGACGGCCCGTTTCGCGATCGGCACGGGCGATCGTGGCCAGCGTTTGGTCGTCGTGCCACTGGCTGGCGGCGTAGCGCTCACGCAAAGCGAGCTGTACGCGCGTCGGCAGACCGATGCGACCTTTTTTCGCGAAAGCCTCCATAGCATCGCAGACCCAGGAAGCATCGCGGTTCGAGGCTTCGAAGAGCGCCCGTTCGAAGTTGCTTGCCACCTGGATGTCCATCGAAGGACTAAGGGTTGGGTGCGCAATGCCGGCTTCATAGATGCCCATGTTCAGCGCAGTCGCCATGATGTCGTTGGAATTGGTGGCGACCACGAGCTTGTCGGTCGCCAAGCCCATCCGCATAGCGGCCTCGCCCGCGAACACGTCGCCGAAGTTTCCCGTTGGGACGACGAACACGGGCGCCGTGCCGAGTTGCACCGCGGCGGTGAAGTAATAGACCGCCTGCGCCGCGATGCGCGCGAAGTTGATCGAGTTGACCGCCGTGAGGCTGACCACTTTGGCGAAATCGGTTTCGGCGAACAGCGCTTTCACGATGGCCTGGCAGTCGTCGAAGGTGCCTTCTACCGCGATGTTGTGGACGTTGGCGTAGGGCGCCGTGGTCATCTGGCGTCGCTGCACCTCGCTGATACGGCCTTTCGGGTGCAGCACGAACACATCGATGTTTTCGAGATCGCCCAGTGCGGCGATGGCGGCCGAGCCCGTATCGCCTGAGGTGGCGGCAAGCACCGTGGCGCGGCCGCCCTTGCGCTTCAAGGCGCGGGCGAACAGACGCCCGAGCACCTGCAAAGCGATGTCCTTGAACGCCAGGGTCGGGCCGTGGAACAACTCGAGCAAGTACAAGTCCGGCCCGATCTCGACCAGCGGAGCGATGCGGCTGTCGTCGAAGCTGGCGTAGGCCGCGCCGATATCGGCCGCAAGCTCCGCTTCCGAGAACGAGTTTCCGGCAAGACGGCCGATGATGGTGCGTGCAACCTCCGCATAGTGCTGGCGGCCGAACGCGGCGATTTCGGCGGCCGTGAAGCGCGGCCAGACGTCAGGCAAATAGAGTCCGCCATCGGGTGCAAGGCCCGCCAGCAGCATGTCGGCGAAGGAAAGCGGGGCAGCGGCCCCGCGGGTGCTTACGTACTTCATCGGCTCGGCAAGAAAGTTGTTTGAACCGAAGGCACCTTAGACGGAGTCAGTCCGCTGCCAAAATTGGGCGTTTCGCCCCTCGCTCAGCCCTCGTCCTTCCACCATTTCGGCAGGTAGCGGATCTCACGGGCGCGCAGCGTGGTGAGCAGCGCCTTGGGGTCGGCCTCGATCACGATCATGTCGCGGTGGACGCGGCGCAGGAACTGCTCCTCCACCACGTGATCGAGGAAAGCGGCGAGCTTGTCATAGAACCCGCCCGCATTGAGGAAAGCGATCGGCTTGGCATGGACGCCGAGTTGCGACCATGTCCACACCTCGAACAGTTCCTCGAATGTGCCGATCCCGCCCGGCAGCGCGATGAAGCCGTCCGACATCTCGGCCATCGCCGCCTTGCGCGCGTGCATGGTGGGAACGACGCGCAGTTCCGTTAGCCCCACATGGCCGAGTTCCGCTGCGGCCAGCGCCTCGGTGATGACGCCGGTGACCTTGCCGCCATGGGCGAGCGCCGCATCCGCCACCACGCCCATCAGTCCGATGGAGCCGCCGCCGTAGACGAGCCTGATGCCCTCTTCCGCCAGCAACTTGCCGACCGCGGCGGCAGCCTCGCGATAGATGGGGCCGCGGCCCACGCTGGAGCCCGCATAAACGCAGATTCTCACGACTCGTCCTCTCCAATTGGGGGCGGAGAACTAGGGGGCCATCCGGCGCCGGTCAATTCACAAGAACGGTACGCGGCCATGCGCGACGGTCAGCGCCATGTCAGCCGCCCTTTGCTGATGTGGAATGCGATGCAGACGCCCAACAATGCCGCGGCCAGCGCGAACCAGGTGATGGCGTATTGTAGATGCTCGTTGCGGAAGGTCACGACCGTCTGGGCGCCTTTGGGCCAGCCACCGGGATTGGGCGTGGCGTCCGCTTCCACGATCACGGGGGCAATCAGGCGGATATGATCGGCGGCAGCGATCGCCTTCACGTCGCGCGAAAACCAGATGCGACGGGAGGGATCGGGCGGCGGCGTGAACAGGCCGGCCGCGTCCGGCGTGCGCCAGACACCCACGATGCGCCGTTCGCCGTCCACTTGTCCGGCCTTGCGCCTTGCGGGATCGCGCAGTTCGACGGGCACCATGCCGCGATCGATGAGCAGCGTGACGCCGTCATCGGTCAGGAACGGCGTGACGACATGGTAGACAGGCGTTCCTCCCGGCGCCAGCGCGTAAACGTAAGCCTCCTTGGTATGCGCGAAGCGGCCGGTGAACACGACATGGCGGTATTCGGCGTCAGGCCCCATCTTGATCGCCGCTTCCACCGACACCGGGGGCAGCGCCAGATTGCGGTTCACCTGCGCAATCAGCCCAAGCTTCCAGTGCAACCGATGCATCTGCCACACGCCGAGCGAAACCAGGATCGAGAACATGATCGCGGTGGCGACGCTGAACACTGGCAAGGGACGGAAGCGAACACGCATGGCGCCCTTGTACCTTCTCGCCGACCGGCAATCAAAACTTCGGAATCCATCTCGGCACGCGAGCGCAATAGTCGATATAGGGTTGGCCGAACTTGGCGCGCAGGTGGCGCTCTTCCCACAACACGACCATCAGGTGCCCGCACAGGAACGCGAACGCGGCGAAGGCGAGCGCGATCGGCGATTGCAGGCAGAGCGCCAGGCCGAACAGCATGGCGCAGAAACCCGACAGCATAGGGTTGCGGCAGTACTTGTAGGGGCCGGTGACCACGAATTCTCGCGGTGGATCGAACGGCGCCGGCGTGCCGCGGCCGCGCACCGTGAACGTCACGACGCAGGCAAGACAAACAAGCCCGCCCGCCACCGCAAGCCCAAGCCCGATAGGCGTCGACCAACCCGGGAGCGACAGGCCCGCCATCGAACCGATGCGTATAGACCAACCCGCCGATCCAGAACGCTGTGAACAACGTGGCGACGACGAACGTGCGCAAAGCGATGAACCAGGTCGGCTGAGATTCAGCCATGGAGGGGCCCCCTCGAATGCGTGGCGCATCTACAAGGCGATCGTGTTCCGATTGGGGCGTGCGAATGCGTCGCGATGTAAGATCTGTCGTGCGACCGCGCAACGCTATCGGTTCGTTCTGAAGCGCAACGCCAAGCCCATTACAGGCGCTGAGAGCAAGGCGGCCCGCGATCACACGCGGCCCCGCCGCTTCCGGTGGTTGCGGCGCCAGCCCTGCACCAAGAGGAGTGTTCTATGCCCCAGGACCTGAACGGATTTGGACGCGGAAGCGGCTGAGTTGTCGCGCCGCCAGATCGAAATCCGGCTGAAGCGCCACCGCCTGCTTGTAGTCGTAATACGCCGCCTTGAGATCGCCAAGCTCCTCTTCGGCGACCGCGCGCACGTAATAGCCGAGCTGCGGCTTCGACGTGCCCACGCTCAGGCCCTTGGTGGCGCTGTCGATCGCTTCGCGGTAGCGGCCCATCTCTCTCAGGATGAAGGCACGATCGACATAAGCCACGCCGAGATCCGGGGGCTCGAGATGACCACCCAGGTTGATCGCCTGTTCGTAATCGGCGAGCGCTTCATCGAAGCGCTTCATCTTCGTCCGGATGACGCCGCGATTGACAAACGTGGCGGCGCGGTCGCGCAACGACAGCGGCTCGCTTTGCAGCGCGACGGTGCACGGCTCCTCCCCGAAGGCCGAGCCATAATCGTGTTCGGCCGCGATGAAACAGTCGTGCGCGAAACCGCGTCCCGGAACCGACACGGAAGCCTGCGCGCTCGCGGTGGCAAATATGGCGCAAAGTACAGCGGCAGTTCGAAGTCGCATGGCTTGCTCCCAGAACCGATCACGCCCCGGATTATCCCACCCGCCATGGCACTCGTCCATCAGCGTTTAATCGAGAGTGGATGGCCTTGCCACCGTGGAGCGACAGCCTTCGAAGCGCTAGCGACTCAGCCTGCCTTCGCCGGCCTTGTTCCTGTACTGCAGCACCAGCAGCAGCGATTTCACGAGGCGCAGCAGAACAAGCGATAGGATTGCAGTCGTAGGAACCCAGAGCACCGCATGTACCCAGTAGGGTGGCTGGAACGTGAATTCGACGAAAAGCGCGCCGGCGCAAACGACCGCGCCGACGATCAAGATAACGAAAACGGCGGGACCGTCACCGGCGTCGAACATCGCGTAGTCGAGACCGCACTGCGAGCAGCGCGGCGCCAGATGCAGGTAGCCGTCGTACAGATGGCCTTTGCCGCAGCGCGGGCAGAGGGCAAGCAAAACCGAGTGAATCCTGCTCGCGTCCACGGTCCACGCCTATGCCGCCGTCGTCATGCCCTGGCCGAACACGTAGATGCAGGTGAACAGGAACAGCCACACCACGTCGACGAAATGCCAGTACCAGGCGGCGGCCTCGAAACCGAAATGACGCGTCGGCGTGAAGTGCCCCGCGATCGCGCGCGCCAAGCATACGGTGAGGAAGATCGTGCCGACAATCACGTGAAAGCCGTGAAATCCCGTCGCCATGAAAAAAGTCGAACCGTAGATCGCTCCGAGATCGCCTTGCCCCGCCGACAATACCGCGTGGGTCGCATCCGTGAACGGCTTGAGCGCTGCACCGTTGAAGCCGAAGGTGAAGGGGGCGTGGCTGTATTCGTAGGCCTGGATGCAGGTGAACGAAACGCCGAGCAGCACGGTGAGCAACAGGCCGTGTACTGCGCCCTTCTTGTCGCCGGTTTGAATGGCGTGGTGCGCCCACGTCACCGTCGTGCCCGAGGTGAGCAGAATCAGCGTGTTGAGCAGCGGGAAATGCCAGGGATCGAGGGTGACGATTCCGGTGGGCGGCCACTGGCCGATCGAGACGTCCTGCGGAAACAGGCGGAAATTGAAATAGGCCCAGAACCACGCCACGAAGAACATCACCTCGGAAGCGATGAACAGCACCATGCCGAAGCGCAGGCCCAGCTTGACGACGGGCGTGTGGTCGCCGCGCACGACGGATTCCTGGATGACATCGCGCCACCAGCCCGCCATCGTGTAGAGCACCAGCGCGAAGCCGATCGCAAATACCCATGGGATTCCCGCCAGCACTCCGAAACCGGCATAGCTCCTGTTCATCCAGAAGACTGCGCCGACCAGCATGGTGAAGGCGCCGATCGAGCCCACGATCGGCCATGGGCTGGGGTCGACCAGGTGATAGTCGTGCTTCACTTCGCCGTGCGCCATCATCAGCCCCTTTGAAACCCTATGGATGAACTCGATACATCGTCATGACGTAGAACAGCAGCACCACGCCGCCGAGCGCCGCGGCGATCGCGTAGTTGCGCAGGCGGCGCGCACGGGCGTTTCGCTCGTCGTTCGCAGGGAAGATGTCATATCCAGGCATGAACCGGCGCTATGCCTCCGATGCGTTCTGCGATCAACGCCGCGAACAGGCTGAACAAGTAGAAGATCGTCACGGCAAACAACCTGCGGGCCGCGGGCTCACGCGCCTCGTCGCGTTCGTCCATGACAGGCTGGGTCTTCCAAAGCAGCAGCGCGCCCACGCCTGCCGCGGCCGCGAGATAAAGCGGGCCCGCCATGCCGAAGGCCGACGGTGCCAGGCCAAACGGCACCAGCAGCAGCACATAGGCAAGGATGTGCAGGCGCGTGGAGCGCTTGCCGCGGACCACCGGCAGCATCGGTACGCCCGCGCGCGCGTAATCGCCGGAGCTGAACAGCGACAGCGACCAGAAGTGCGGCGGCGTCCACAGGAAGATGATGGCGACGAGCAGCAGCGGCTGCCACGACAGCGCGCCCGCCGTCACCGCCCAGCCGATGGCGGGCGGCAGTGCGCCCGAAAGTCCACCGATGACGATGTTCTGCGGCGTGCGCCGCTTCAAGATCAGAGTGTAGACGCCGACATAGAAGAAGATGGTAAAGGCGAGCAGCCCCGCGGCGAGCGCGCCGACGAACAGCAGCATCATGGCGACCGCCGCCACCGCCAGCGTCCAGCCGAAAGCGAGCGCATCCTCGCGCGCGATGCGCCCTGCCGGAACCGGACGGGATGCCGTGCGCGCCATCAGGCGGTCGATGTCGCCTTCATAGGCCATGTTGAGCGCGCCCGACGCGCCCGCGCCGATCGCGATGCAAAGAAGTCCGCACAAGGCGGTCATGATGCGGAACGGGCCGGGCGCCGCGATCATGCCGGCCAGCGCCGTGAACAGCACCAGTGACATCACCCGCGGCTTCATCAATGCGAAGAAATCGCCGACGGTGGCGGCGGGTCTGTTTGCGACCAACGTGCCAATGGATGACATCAATGCACCCGCGGCAGTTCGTTGAAGGTGTGAAACGGTGGCGGCGAGGACAGCGTCCACTCCAGAGTCGTGGCGCCCACGCCCCACGGATTGTCGCCGGCGCGGCGCTTTTTCAGGAACGCCTCCACCAGAACCGCAAGGAACACCAGCACGCCGAAACCGGCGATGAAGGCACCAATCGACGAAACGAAATTCCAGCCGGCATAGGCGTTGTCGTAGTCGGCAATGCGCCGCGGCATACCGGCCAGCCCCAGGAAATGCATCGGGAAGAAGGCGAGGTTCACGCCCACGAACATGATCCAGAAGTGCAACTTCGCCAGCGTCTCGTTATAGGTGTAGCCGGTGAACTTGGGAAACCAGAAGTAAAAGCCGGCGAAGATCGCGAATACGGCGCCCAGGCTCAGCACGTAATGGAAGTGCGCCACCACGTAATAGGTGTCCTGCAGCACGACGTCGACACCGGCATTGGCGAGCACCACGCCGGTGACTCCACCCACCGTGAACAGGAACACGAAACCGATGGCGAACAGCATCGGCGTGCGGAACTCGATAGAGCCGCCCCACATCGTGGCGATCCACGAGAACACCTTGATGCCCGTCGGCACCGCGATGACCATGGTGGCGAACACGAAATAGGCGCGCGTGTCGGTCGAAAGCCCGGTCGTGTACATGTGGTGGGCCCAGACCAAGAAGCCGATGAAGCCGATCGCCACCATCGCATAGGCCATGCCGAGATAGCCGAACACCGGCTTCTTGGCGAAGGTGGAAACGATGTGGCTGATCATGCCGAAGCCGGGCAGGATCAGGATGTAGACTTCCGGATGACCGAAAAACCAGAACAGATGCTGGTAGAGCAGCGGATCACCGCCGCCCGCCGCATTGAAGAAGCTGGTGCCGAAATGGCGGTCGGCGAGCAGCATGGTGATGGCTCCCGCCAGCACCGGCAGCGACAACAAGAGGAGGAACGCGGTCACCAGGATCGACCAGACGAACAGTGGCATCTTATGCAGGGTCATGCCCGGCGCGCGCATGTTGAGGATCGTGGTGATGAAGTTGATGGCGCCCAGGATCGACGAGGCGCCCGCGATGTGTAGCGAGAAGATCGCGAGGTCCATCGCCGGCCCTGGCGAGCCGTAGGTCGACAGCGGCGCGTAGAGCGTCCAGCCGCCACCCACTCCGATGCCGCCCGAGTCGCCTTCGACGAACATGGAAGCTGCCAGAAGGGCGAACGAGAACGGCAGCAGCCAGAAAGAGATGTTGTTCATGCGCGGGAACGCCATGTCCGGCGCGCCGATCATCATCGGCACCAGCCAGTTGCCGAAGCCGCCGATCATCGCGGGCATGATCATGAAGAACACCATGATCAGGCCGTGGCCGGTGACGAACACGTTGAAGGTGTGCGGATTGGAAAATATCTGCAGGCCGGGATGCATCAGCTCGGCGCGCATCATCATCGACAGGAATCCCCCCACCAGGCCCGCGCACACCGCGAACACCAGGTACATCGTGCCGATGTCCTTGTGGTTGGTGGAATAGACGAAGCGTCGCCAGCCGTGCGGATGACCTTCGTGGACGTGTGCAAGTTCCGCCATGTTCCGTTCCCGTCTACTTGGACGCCACACGCACTGTGTCGTCGGCGGCGTATTTCTTCCTGGCCTGGGCAAGCCAGGCTTCGTATTGCTGCTCAGTCACCACCTTCACCTCGATCGGCATGAAGGCGTGATTTGCGCCGCACAGCTCGGAGCACTGGCCGTAATAGGTGCCGACCCTGGTAGCCTTGAACCAGGTGTGGTTGAGGTGGCCCGGGATGGCGTCCATCTTCACGCCAAAAGCCGGCACCGCCCAGGAATGGATTACGTCGGAGGCGGTGGTCTCGATCTCGACCACCTTGTTGACGGGCACGAAAATGGGATTATCGACGCCGAGCAGGCGCGGCTCGCCCTTCTTGGCCGCCGCCGCATCGTTCAGCATGTTGGAATCAAACTGGAAGCCGCCGTCGTTTGGAAAGGCATAGGTCCAGTACCACTGGTGGCCGATCGCCTCGATGGTCACGTCGGGCTTGGGGATATCGGCCTCGAAATAGAGCAGCCGAAACGACGGGATCGCGATCACCACCAGGATGATCACCGGCACAACGGTCCAGATCACCTCGATGAGGGTGTTGTGCTGGGTCTTCGACGGCGTCGGATTGCTGCGGGCGTTGTAGCGCAGCATCACCCAAATCAGGAGCGCGGCCACGAACAGGCAGATTGCCGTGATGATGTAAAGCAGCAGCTGGTGGAAGTCCTGGATCCGGTCCATCACCGGCGTGACGGCCGGCTGGAAGCCGAGTTCCCAGTCATGCGGGGCCGCCTCGGCTGCGCCCGAAAACAGCGCCGTCGCCGCTGCAAATGCTGCACAGAGACGGTGGGACATTCTCGAGCCTCGTATAAATACGGACTTGCGGATGAGTAAGACCGCGGGGTGTAGACTTTAATAATTCCAATTCGAGACTCCATGTGCGAATTAGAGTCATAATTGGGTGCGACGAGTCGCCGCTGGTGCCGCAACGTCCGGGTTGCGGCGGGGTTGTACTCACCCCCATATGTTGACCCAGAGAAAGCCGGAACACCCAGAGGAAAGCATGGCCGCCGATCTTTTCTTCGCCCGCACCGGCATGGACCGGGCCAAAGTCCAATCCAAGGTCGACGCGGCCTTGAAGGGGGCGGACGACGGCGAGTTGTACCTGGAGTACTGCCAGAGCGAGTCGTTCTCGTTCGATGACGGGCGGCTGAAGGCGGCCAACTTCGACACCAGCCAGGGATTCGGGCTGAGAAGCGTGTGTGGCGAGGCCACGGGCTATGCCCACGCCAATGAACTCTCTGAGGATGCCATCGCCCGCGCCGCCCAGACGGTGCGCGCCGTGGCCAAGGGCCATTCGGGCGTGGCGGCGGGGCCTCCTGCACGTACCAACGTCAAGCTTTATGCCGACATCGATCCGCTTCAGACCGCGGCGTTCGAGCAGAAGGTGAAGCTGCTCGAAGACATGAATGCCTATGCGCGGGGCAATGACAGTCGGGTCAAACAGGTATCGTGCTCGCTCGCGGGCGAATGGCAGAACATCGAGATCATCCGCGCCGGCGGCGAGACCTATCGCGACGTGCGCCCGCTGGTGCGACTTTATGTGTCCGTCGTGGTGGAAGAGAGCGGCCGGCAGGAAACGGGCAGTTATGGCGGCGGCGGTCGCAGCGGTTATGAAACCTATCTTGCGCCCGAATATTGGAAAGCGGCGATCGACGAAGCGCTGCGCCAGGCGCTGGTAAATCTCGCCTCCGTTCCCGCGCCCGCGGGCGAGATGACCGTCGTTCTGGGACCGGGCTGGCCAGGCATCCTCCTGCACGAAGCCATCGGCCACGGTCTTGAAGGCGACTTCAACCGCAAGAAGACGAGCGCGTTTGCGGGTCTGCTCGGCGAGCGCGTGGCCGCATCCGGCGTGACCGTGGTAGACGACGGCACCATCGGCGGCCGCCGCGGCTCGCTCACCATCGACGACGAAGGCACGCCCACTTCGCGCACCGTTCTGATCGAGGACGGTATCCTCAAAGGCTACATGCAGGACCGTCAGAACGCACGGCTGATGGGCATGAAGCCCACCGGCAATGGCCGGCGCGAGAGCTATTCCAGCATGGTGATGCCGCGCATGACCAACACCTACATGCTGGCCGGCGACAAGGCGCCCGTCGAGATCATAGCCAGCGTCAAGAAGGGCATCTATGCCGTGAACTTCGGTGGCGGGCAGGTGGACATCACCAACGGCAAGTTCGTGTTCTCCTGCACCGAAGCGTATCTGCTTGAAGACGGCAGGATTGGTGCGCCGATCAAGGGCGCGACCCTGATTGGCAACGGCCCCGATTGCCTCACGCGCGTTGCGATGATCGGCAACGACATGAAGCTCGATCCCGGCATCGGTACGTGCGGAAAGAATGGCCAGTCCGTGCCCGTGGGCGTGGGCCAGCCGACGCTGCGCATTGATGGGTTGACGGTCGGAGGAACCGCGGCATAACAGCGTTCGCCGGTTCATTTCCCGGCGGAATCATCGGACGCCGCGCGTTGACGGCCCCGCTCCGCCCTGCACAAATGCGGCGCATGCAACGGGGGGACATCATTTCCTTTGCGGCAGACCGGCGGCTCGCCATCACACTTGGGCTGCTGACCGGCGTCGTCATGCTGCCGGCGCTGATTTTTCCATTCCCCCCGCTGCTCGACTATCCCAACCACCTGGCGCGCATCTGGCTGATCGAAGGCGGCATCGACATCGCGCCGGTGAACACGTTTTACCTCGAGGACTGGAGCCATGTCGGCTCGGGCATCGGCGTCGATCTCGCCGCGAAAACACTGGGCCATTTCGTTGCTCCGTTCACGCTGGGCGGCATCCTTCTCGTTCTTTCCACGCTGCTGCCGCCGCTCGGCGCCGTCGCCCTGAACGCGCGGGTGTTCCGGGGGCTGAACGCGTGGCAGCCGTTTTTCCTCATGTTCTGGTGCTCGCAGACGCTGGTTGCGGGCTTCCTCAATTTCCAGATCGGGCTTGGCACCGCCCTCCTCGCGGCCGCTGCGGATGACACGCTGCGCGCGCGGGGGCCTTGGGCGCTTCATGGCGGGCGCCTTGCGCTGGGCGTCTTCCTCGTCGTCGTTCATCCGTTCGCCCTGCTCTTCTATGCCGTTCTGCTCGCCGCCCTTGGCTTCGGCCGCAGCATGCCCGGCCGCAGCGAAATTGCTGCTCGTCTCAGCCATGGCGTGGGCGCAGCGGCGGTCTGCCTTGTACCGGTGGCGCTGTTCTTCCTGAGGGTGCGCGCCGTCCCGGGCTTGGCGGACAAAACCGCGCAGCTGGTGAGTTACACCGACCCACTCAGCGCGTTCCAAGCGATGGTGTCGCCGTTCGCCAGTTATGACCTGAAAATCGACGCCCTCTTTATGCTGCCGTTCCTGGCCCTGACCGTTGCTGCGTTGATGAGGCGCCGGATCTCCGCGCATGCCGGGTTGCTGCTGGCGGCGGCGGTATTGGCGGCGATCGCGCCTTTCATGCCCAAGATGGTCAGTCATACCGGCTGGATGAACTTCCGCCTGCCTCTTATGGCGGTGCTCACGGCGCTGGCGGCCACGCGCCTCGACTTCGGCGGCCGGAACGAAGCTCGTCTGCTGGCGACCGCCGCCGCACTGGTAATGCTGCGCACAGCGTGGATCGGATTGAACTGGAGCGCGAGCGTGCCGATGATCGATTCCATGCGTCAGGTCCTCGCCCATGTGCCGCTGGGTGCCAAGATCCTGCCGATGCGCCACCTGACCGCCGATGACTACTTTACCTTCGCTGCGCTCGGCCGCAGGACGGCCCTGCTCGACGCGACCTATCGGCACTATCCCTCCCTCGCTCTGCCGTGGCGGCACGCGTTCACGCCGATGCTATTCGCCCAGTACGGAGAAAAGCCGATCACCCTGCGACCGCCCTACGACAAGATCGGCCGACCGACCGGCGGCGTATTGCCTTCGGTTCACGCCCTCAACGATCCCAACCTGGCCGGCCATGATACGCCCTACATCGGACAGTGGCGCCGCGATTTCGATTACGTGCTGGTACTGAACGCAGACGAGCCGGACGTGAACGGCCCGTTCCTTCCGCCTGCGGACCTGATGCTTGTTTCCGACCACGGTTTCGCGCAGTTGTTCCGGGTGCTCGACGCCCACCCCGGCGGTTTCGCCAAGGGACCCGCGGCCCGGGCAAGTTCACGCGATTCATGAGCGGATGCGCGCCGGTCAGCGCAACAGAGGATAGAGAAACGCCGCCAGATTCATCAACATGTGCCCGCCGATCACCGGCCATAGTCTGCCCGTGCGCGCGAACCAATAGCCGAAGATCAACCCCATCGGGATGATGGCGAGCACGCCGGGCGCCCCCAACGAGAGATGATAAAGGAGCCGGATCGCGACGCTGACGTTGATGGCGAATGTGGCCGTGCGCACGTCCCTCAGGGCGGCGATGACATAGCCCACCAGGAACAGCTCTTCGAAGAAGGGATTGATGATCACCACCGCCGCTATGCTGAGGGGCGAAATAGCCGAGGACTCGATTTCGGGGCGCGCGGTCGCGTGGATCATGCCCGGTGAGAAGCGGGCTAGCCCGTACCAGGCGCCGTAGAACACGACGCAGACGCCCGCCAGCAGCACGATGCTCCACAGGAAATCGGACCGGCGAAATATCAGGCCGACGCGTAGCGGTGTCCAACCCCTGAGGTGGAGAAAGCCACCCAGCACGGCCAGTAGAATCGCGTCGTGAAGCGCCAGGGCCCACAGCCGCGGCGTCGAGGCGACGACGGTTGCCGGTGCGGGGTACACCAAAGCGAGCAGATTCGCCAATATCGCCACGCCGAACGCCCCCACGACGATGATGACGAACTCGGCGCCGAGCGGCAGCGATTTCAGGATGTTGCGCATCGGCTCAGCCTAGGTTCCAATACGGGTCCGGGAGAACGCAGCAAATCAGCACATGCTCATCTACAAGATCTGCCACCAAGGCGAATGGGATGCGGCGCTTCGCGACCACATTTACGCCGGATCCGCCAAGGACCGCCAGGACGGTTTCATCCACTTCTCGAAGGCCGGACAGGTGCGCCGAACGCTTGAGCGGTACTACGAGGACGACAACGACCTCGTCCTTGTGGCGGTTGAATCGGACCGGGTGGCCTACAGCCTCAGGTTCGAGCCATCGCGAGACGGCGCCTTGTTCCCGCATCTTTACGGACTGCTGCCGCTTTCGTCGGTCAAATGGGTCAAGGCGATCGTGCGCAATGCCGACGGTTCCTTCCGCCTGCCGGACGAGTGTATTTGAGGGGCTTGGCAAGGGCGAACGCCCGCCTACATTAAGGGGTCCATCGAGAGAGGTCGTCATGCGCTATCGGATGCTCGGCAACACCGGCTTCTATGTCTCCGAAATCTGCCTGGGCACCATGACCTTCGGCGGCAAGGGGTTCTTCAAGGCGGTGGGCCAGGTCGATCAGAAGGCGGCCACGGCGCTGATCTCCAAAGCGCTCGAAGCCGGCGTCAATTTCATCGACACCGCCGACGTCTATTCCGAAGGCATGGCGGAGAGCTTTGTGGGCCGGGCGCTGAAAGAGATCGGCGCCAAGCGCTCTGACGTGGTGATCGCCACCAAGGTGTATGGCCGCATGAGTCAGGCACCCAACGATGCAGGCTTGAGCCGCGGTCATATCATCGACGCGGTTCAGGCCAGCCTGGATCGGCTGCAAACGGACCACATCGATCTCTATCAGGTGCATGCGCAGGACTTCGTGACTCCCGTCGAGGAGGTGCTGCAGGCGCTGAACGATCTCGTGCGGCAGGGGCTGGTGCGTTACGTCGGCGTTTCAAATTGGCAGGCTTGGCGCATCATGAAGGCGCAGGGCATCGCAGACAAGCACGGTTGGACGCGGTTCGAAAGCCTGCAGGCGTACTACTCCATCGTCGGGCGCGACATTGAGCGCGACATCGTGCCAATGCTGGAGGACCAGAAAATGGGGCTGATGGTGTGGAGCCCGCTGGCAGGAGGCATCCTCTCGGGTAAGTTTGGACCACACCACCAGGGACCGGATGGCGCGCGGCGCACGAGCTTCGATTTCCCGCCGGTGGACAAGGATCTGGCGTGGGCGCTGGTTGCGGCCATGCGCGAAATCGGCACGGCCAAGGGCGTCAGCGTGGCGCGCGTGGCGTTGGCCTATGTGTTGGCAAAGCCCTTCGTCACCAGCCTGATCGTCGGCGCCAAGACCTTGGACCAGTTGGGCGACAATCTGGCCGCCGCCGAGCTTTCGCTCGCCACGGACGAAATCGAACGGCTCGACAAGCTGAGCGCTCTCAGACCCGAATACCCGGGCTGGATGGTGGAGCGGCAGAACGATCCCCGTCGCATGCCGCAGCCGAAATAGGTAAACTCCCAAGCCTGTGTCTTGGGGACTGCCGAACATGAATGCGATGATTGGCATGGCGGGCGTTGCGCTGATCCTGCTCGGCCTGCTTTTCGCCGGCCAGGGTTTGGGTTACATCCCCTGGCCCAGCACGAGTTTCATGATCGGCCAGATGCGATGGTTCTACATCGGAGCGGGCATGGTTCTGGCGGGCATCGTGCTGATGATGTTGCCCAGGCGTTGAACGGAGGTTGGCATGCGTGTCCTGATCGTTGCCGCGGCCCTGGCCGCGTTGACGGACGCCGCGAATGCGGAAGACTGGATCGCCGTCTGCTACGGCCAGGACAGCCAGTACACCCAGACCGTGGGCGGAGCGGGCTTCTTCCACGTGGCGAACGGCAACGGCACCTATGACACCCAGAAGCTGGTGCAGAATTACTACGATGGCAACATCGTATGCGGCAGCGCCGATCCCAAGGCTCCCCTGGCCATGTCGGAAGTGGCGGAGGTTTGCGCCGACAAGGCGAAGAAGACGATCTCGGTGATGACGCTCGCCGACGACGTGGGTAAGAGGATCACTCCGCAAAACGTGCGCGTTTATTGCTCGGCACGCGTGAACGTTTTCTAATCGTGCAACCTTCGGGTCCGAAACTCGTTTGTGCATCGACGGAGGTGGCCATGCGCTGGATTTTGGTTGTCGTCGCGATGATCGCGACTGCCGAAGCGGCCTCGGCCCAGCAGGTCTGGATTTCGGCTTGCCAGGACGGCAAGGACGCCCAGTACACCCAGACCATAGACGGCAAGGGCAGCTTCAACCTGCCCAACGGCGACGGCACGTTTACCGTGATTCCAGTCAAGCAGAGCTTCTATAACGGCGCCATTGTCTGCGGTTCCACGGGCGTCCAGAATGCGTCGCAAATCGGGCAAGTCTGCGCCGATACCAATCGCAACGTGATTGCGGTGATGTCGTCCACCGACATTGCCAAGCATCTGGCACCACAAGACGCCGCGATCTATTGCAGCGCCAGCGTGAGTGTTCATTAGAGCGAGCATTCGTTAACATCCGCGTCCATTCGTCCGATTCAATCGCCGCCGCGCGGCGCCCAGACTCCCGCGGCACAGCGATGCGGGGGCACGGCATGGCTTCGAAGCTCAGAACACCGCTCATTCTCTCGGGCGTCATTGCCGGTTTGGCAGCCGCTTCCTCGGCGGGGCCGTTCTATCTCGACCTCTACCGGCACGACACGCCGCTGATGCTTGGCACTCTTGAGGGAAGCGACCTAATCACGCTGTTCCTGGCGACTCCGCTGCTCATCTGGGGCATGATTCTCACGATGCGCGGCTCGGCAGCGGGCATCCTGCTGTGGATCGGCATGCTGGAGTGCATGCTGTACACGTTCGCATACTATCTGCTTGGCGCCGAGATGAACGAGTTCTTCCTCGTTTACGCCGCGCTCGCCGCGCTGTCGCTGCTGGCGATCATTTCCGCGATGAGCAACGCCTGGCTCACCGCCATCGGAAGCACCTTCAAGAAGAAGACCCCGGCGCGCAGGATCAGTCTGTTCATGTTCGCAGTTGCGGCCGCGTTGGCGGGCCTGTGGTCGTATGACTGGTACCAGATCACGCTGCAGGGCGCCGACCTCGGAATGCCCGCCGAGACGTTTCGCCTGACCGCCGGCGTGGGCATGGCCGTGTTCGTTCCGCTGATGCTAGTCATCGCGGGCATGCTGTGGCGGCGCACGCCCGCCGGCTACGCGCTGGCGACAAGCATCATGGTCATGGCGACGGTCTACCCCCTGACGCTGATTGCATCCTCGCTTTTCCAGGCGCGCGCAGGTGTCGAGCGAGCTTGGGCAACGGTGCCGTTGTGGGCCGCCATTGCAGCGGGCAGCCTGCTTTGCTGCGCCGCACTGTTCCGGAACATGCAGAAACCGCGTTTCTCGGAGTAGAGTTTGGGGCTCATTGCGTCGCCGCCGGCAAAAAGGCCGGAGCGCGCAGCGCGGCGGGATCACAGGAAATTGTATTCGGTGAACAGCGGCTTGAGATCGTAGCCCCAGTCCGTGCGGTACTTCTGCAGCAGCTCCTCGGCGCGCGTGTAGCCGCGGCCGACCAGTTCGCGAAGCGGAACGAGGAAGCCTTCCTCCGACATGCCCGCGCCATCCTGTTTTGCGCGCCGTTTCAGGCCCTCCGCCGAAATCTCCAGCACGCGGTGCGCCAGTTCCCAGACGTTGGTGTTGCGGAACGGGGTCTTGAATGCGAGGTGCGGAACCGCATCGCGCATTGCCTGGCGCTCCTCCGCTTTCCAGTCCTTGACCATGTCCCAGGCCGCATCGAGCGCGGTCTCGTCGTAGAGCACACCCGCCCACAAGGCCGGCAGGCCGCATATGCGCCTCCAGGTGCCGCCGTCAGCGCCGCGCATCTCAAGGAAGCGCTTCAAGCGCACTTCGGGGAAGATCGTGGTGAGGTGATCGGCCCAGTCGGACATCTGCGGCTCGATGTGTTCCACCTCGGGGATCTTGCGCGTGAGGAAATCGCGAAAGCTCCTTCCCGCCACATCGATGTACTTGCCGTCGCGATAGACGAAATACATCGGCACGCCGAGCGCGTAGTCGACATAGCGTTCGAAGCCCATGCCGGTCTCGAACACCCAGGGCAGCATGCCGGCACGGTCGTTGTCGACATCGGTCCACACGTGGCTGCGGTACGACAGGAAGCCGTTGTGCTTGCCTTCGCGGAACGGCGAATTGGCGAACAAGGCGGTAGCAACCGGCTGCAACGCCAGGCCGACGCGAAATTTCTTGACCATGTCGGCTTCAGAGGAAAAGTCGAGGTTCACCTGCACCGTGCAAGTGCGGAACATCATCTCTTCGCCGTAGCCGCCGACCTTGGGCATGTAACGCCGCATGATCTCGTAACGGCCCTTAGGCATGACGTCGACGTTGGCAAGCGGCCAGGTTGGTGCATAACCCATGCCGATCGCGCCGGCCCCGATTTCGGCGGCAACGATGCGCACCTGCTCCTGATGGGTGCCGACTTCGGCGCAGGTCTGGTGCACCGATTTCAGCGGCGCGCCGGAAAGCTCGAACTGCCCGCCCGGCTCCAGGCTGATCGAGGCGCCGCCTTGCGTCAGCCCGATGATGTTATCGCCTTCCATCACCGGCTCCCAGCCGAAGCGCCGCATGCTTTCCAACATCAGGCGGATGCCGGGACGGCCTTCGTAAGGCAGCGGGTTATGGGTCTTCAGACAGTAGACGAACTTCTCGTGCTCGGTGCCGATACGCCAGTCGGATTTGGGTTTGCAGCCGTCGGCGAGAAAGCGCACGAGATCGTCGCGCGACTCGACCGGCCCGCCGGCAGACTGTGGAATGGACATTTTCAACCCTTTTCCCGCGCACCCTTGGGCGCATTGGCTTGTATTTAGGTGTGACCCGTCAACCCTGCAAGGGCGGGCCGTACAAGAATACAGCCTGCGGCCGCGCTACCGCCAGTCGCCCGCTCGGGCCCGATAACGCCGGGGCCGTCGCGCCCGCTCAAAACGTGCGACCTGTCAGCGAAACCGGTACGACAGCCGGCGGCGATGCCTGCCCGGACCCTTCGGCGCACTGCAAAACACGTGTCTGCAAGGCCGCGCTTAGCGACGATAGGCCTCGCAACGCAGGCTTGCTTGGGCGATGTGCCGGGATAGATTCGGGGGGTACCGCTGCGCACCGGCGTTTGTGTTGTTCTGTGTTTCGAAGGGGGTAGCTGATGGTTTTTCTGTCCTTGCGCTGCTGCTGCGCCGGCTTGGCATTGTCGCTTCTGGTTCTGGCGCCCGCTGGCGCCGACGACGTGATCACTCCCGCGAAAATCGATGTCTCGCGGATCAACGATCAACCGGTCTATCCCGAAGGCGCCAAGGAGAAGAAGGAGCAAGGAATCACTATGCTCGCCATCTCGCTTGATGCCCGCACGCGTATCCTGAAGGTGACGGTCGATACCACCAGCGGGTTCACCGATCTCGACCAGGCTGCCGTCGCTGCAGCGGACCGCTGGTACTTCGTGGCGGCCTCCGATGGGCACAGGGACGTGCCGGGTGTTGCCGAAGTGAAGGTACATTTCCAGCTTTCGCCCTTGCCGAGCCCCCCGGTGACGGAGACGGACGTCTACGCCCTGGCCGACATCGGGGACATGATCGTCTGCAGGACGCCGATGCTCGCGCTCGGGTCGAATATCACACCCAAACGTGTCTGCGCTCCCAAGCGGGAATGGGATGAGGCGACGAGGCGCAACAACGACCAGCACATGCCTAGCCAGCGCCCCAACGCCTATCACTTCTGAGACCAATCACCCTTGACCGCCTGCCAGACCGCAAGGGCGGCCAGCGTCGCCGTGTCCGCGCGCAGAATGCGCTGGCCGAGAGACACCGGCACCACGAAAGGCAAAGCGCGCAATGCGGTGCGCTCGGCCGGATCGAATCCACCTTCCGGACCGGTGATGACGGCCCAGGGCCCTTCGGGAGCGGCGCGCAGCGCTTGCGCGATCGGCGGAGCCTGTTCAGGGCACCGCGCTGTCGCTGCGCCCTCGTCGCAGAACAGCAGCCGTCGCTCCGCCGGCCAGGTATCGAGCAGCTTGTCGAGGGCGGCCGCCTCGCGCACCTCAGGCACGCTGAGCCGGCCGGATTGCTCGGCGGCTTCCACCGCATTGGCCCGCATGCGTTCTCGATTGACCCGCGCGACGATGGTGCGCCGCGTGGTCACCGGCTGCAGCACGCGCACGCCAAGCTCGGTCGCCTTCTGGGCGAGAAAATCGGATGGCGTCTTCTTGATGGGCGCAAATACGAGCCAAAGGTCCGGCACATCGGATTGCGGCGCCGTGCGCCTCTCGCACTCGAGCGCGCAGGTGCGCTTCGCCACATCGACCACGCGCGCCAGCCATTCGCCGTCGTGGCCGTTGAACAGGCTGAGGCGGTCGCCCGCCTTGGCGCGCATGACGTGCAGGAGGTAATGCGCTTGCGCTTCGTCGGGCATAAAGCGCACGCCTTCGCCCAAGCCCGCTTCGACAAAAAGGCGCAATTTGCCGCCCGGAGTGGTGAGATCGTCACTCATAGAGTTTCATCAGCGCGTTTTGGCTCACGGGGCGGGCAGTAAAGACGCCGTCCTTCTCCGATACGTCGTAATCATCGTGCAGAAATTCATATTGCAGCGCCTTGTTTTCTCCCGCGGCGTGGCAAAGCACACGGGTCGTTCCCGGTGGCAGGTTGCTGCGGTCCACTACGAGACAAATATAATCCGTCTTCCCGCCGCCGCAGCCTTTCAACTTGATCTTGCGGCCATAGTAGGAGGCGCACTCCGACCAATTGTGCACCCATGTGTGCCGGGAGCGCACGTCATCTATCAAGCTTGGAGGGAAATCCTCCACCCCTTCTTCATCGCCAAAGTGACCCACACACAGGCAGCGGCCGTCGACATTGCTCCATTTGGGGTGCTTTGAGAGCTGCTCAACCACCACGCGGACCGGGGCCATCGCCTGTTCGGTCTCGCGCGGAACGTTCCGCCCGCAGGCCGACAGGACCGATACAGCCGCCAAGAGCACCATTCCCGTTCGCAATGGGCGGCTAACCTGTGGCATAACAACTCCCGAAGCGTTCGTGCGACCACTATGACAGAAAATCCCGCCGCGTTCGCCAAGCCGGCCGATGCTGTCGCGGCCGCGGTGGTCGATCGCGCGCCGCCCAAGCTGCAACCCTATCTCAGGTTGATGCGGCTCGACCGCCCGATCGGGACCTGGCTGCTGTACTGGCCCTGCGTGTTCGGGCTGGCGCTGGGCGCCACCGCCGAAAGCCGCCCGTTCGGCAACCTGCATGATATCTTCTACGTGCTTCTGTTTGCGGTGGGTGCGATTGTGATGCGCGGCGCCGGTTGCGCCTACAACGACATCGTCGACCGCGACTTCGACGCCCAGGTGGTGCGCACCAGCGCCCGTCCGATTCCCTCCGGCGCAGTGAGCGTGCGCGAGGCATGGTTGTTCGCGGTCGGGCTTTGTTTCATCGGCCTCATCGTTCTCCTGATGCTGAATGAAACGGCGATCATGCTGGGGGCGGCGTCGCTTCTGCTGGTGGCCGCCTACCCGTTCATGAAGCGCATCACGTGGTGGCCGCAAGCCTGGCTGGGGCTGACCTTCAATTGGGGCGCGATCCTGGGGTTCGCGGCGCAGACGGGCAACGTCGATACCGCGGATATTATGCTCTATGCGGGGCTGTTCTTCTGGACGCTCGGCTACGACACGATCTACGCCCACCAAGACAAGGACGACGACGCGCTGATCGGCGTCAAATCTACCGCGCGCCTGCTGGGCGCACGCACGCGGCGGTGGGTTCTTGGGTTCTACGCAGCCTCTTTTACGCTGATTCTGGCGGCGGGCTATACCGAGCATGCGGGCTGGCCCTTCACCTTCTTCCTGCTGCTCGCGGGTGCCCACATGCTGTGGCAAGTGAACCGCCTCGACATCGATGATTCCGCGAACTGCCTCAAACTGTTCCGCGCCAACCGCGAAACCGGCGCGCTGATCGCGCTAGCCGTGATCGCGGCGGGCTGGCTCGGCTGAATGCCTCTTGCATCCCGAATGCGAGCGTATATACTTTGCATTGCAAAGTGAGCCGCTGCCCCGGGGGAGCGATGCGCGAGATCGACAAGGCGAAGGCGTTGGCCGACATCGTCGAAATCCGCAGCCAGATCGCTGCTGGAACGGCCTTCCGCGGCTACGGCCCGGTGGCGATCGCTTTCACCGCCCTGCTCGGGCTTGGAGTTGCCGCGGCGCAAAGCCTGTGGCCGATCGTTCCCAGCCCTGCCGCCTTCATCATCGAATGGATGGCCACGGCCGTCGTCTGCGGCACCGTGATCCGCATCGAGATGCAGGGTCGTTCCCGGCGCCTGCACTCGGGTCTGGCCGACGCCATGATCAACCAAGCGATCGAGCATTTCCTGCCGGCCACAGCGGCGAGTTTCTTCCTGCCCGTTCTGTTCCTGCGCTTCATCCCCGATGCGGTATGGATGGTGCCCGGCTTGTGGCAGATCTTCGTCAGCGTGGGCATCTTCGCCTCGGCGCGTACGCTACCGAGGTGGATGGTTCTGACCGGCGGCTGGTATTTCGTCACCGGGTTCGGCTGTCTTCTGCTTGGCAGCGCGACCCATGCGCTTTCGCCTTGGATGATGGGCCTGCCCTTCTTCGTCGGCCAGGCTATGATGGCCGCGATCCTCTACCACTGGTCTGGAGATGCCGATGGCGAAGACTGAAGCGCCATTCGCCTATGAGGGCCTTGATCGGGTGATGCACGAGAAGGCGCGCCTGGGTCTGCTCTCCTCGCTGGTCGCCCATCCCAAGGGGCTGTCGTTCGGCGATCTGAAGCAGCTATGCGGACTGACCGACGGCAATTTGAGCCGCCACCTGCAGGTGCTTTCCGAAGCAGGCCTCGTGGAGATCACCAAGAGCTTCGAAGGCAACCGGCCGCAAACCACCTGCCGGCTGACCAAGGCCGGGCGCAAGCGCTTCCTTGAATATCTCGCTCTGCTCGAACAGGTCGTGCGCGATGCCGCCGAAACTGCAGGCGAGGATTTCGGCAGTGCGCGGATGCGCATCCTGCCGGGATGATTCCCTTTTTTGCATGGAGACTTTGCAATGACAAGTACTCGCCAACACAAAGATAAACTTCATGTCGCCATCATCATGGACGGCAACGGCCGCTGGGCAAAACTCCGCGGGCTCACGCGCAGCCAAGGCCACCAGGCTGGCATGGAAGCGCTGCGCCGCGCGGTGACTGCCGCGCCCGAGCTCGGCATCGGAACGCTTTCGGTTTTCGCCTTCTCCGCCGACAACTGGCGGCGCCAGCAGTCGGAGGTGAACGGTTTGTTCGATTTGATGCGCCGCTATCTCGACGCCGAGACCGACGCGCTGGTGGCGGACGATGTGAAGCTCACATTCTTCGGCCGCCGCGACCGCCTGCCGGACGCGCTGGTAACGGAAATCATGCGCGCCGAAGCCGCAACCGAATGGGGTTCCGCGCTGCATCTGCGCGTAGGCGTCGACTATTCGGCACGCGAGGCGATCCTGCGGGCCGCGGCCGCCGCGGGCGTGCTGGCGGAACTCACCGTCGACAGCTTCTCCAGCCTGATTGAGGGCGAGCCCGGCGTGCCCGACATTGACCTTCTGATCCGCACCAGCGGTGAGCAGCGGCTTTCGGATTTCATGTTATGGGAATGCGCCTATGCTGAGCTCTATTTCTTGCCGCGCCTTTGGCCTGATTTCGACGCCAACGACTTGAAAGACGCGATCGCCGCCTTCCACCGCCGCGAACGGCGCTTCGGTGCCATTGCGGTGGCGGCCGAATGAGATGAAGGTCAAATTCATCCTGCCTGCGCTGATCGAGGCGAAAAGTCCGTTCTGGCGACCGATCAAGTATTCCTTGTTCCCGCCGCTGGGGCTCGCCACGCTGGCGGCGTTTCTGGATCCCGATAATGAGGCCGAACTGGTCGACGATCATGTCGAGCTATTGCGCACCGACGACAGTCCCGACCTCGTCGTCATCCAGGTCTACATTACCAGCGCGTACCGCGCCTATGCGCTCGCCGACCATTACCGGGCCGTCGGCTGCCACGTGGCGCTGGGCGGGTTGCACGTCACGTCGCTGCCGGAAGAAGCTGCGTCGCATGCCGACACCGTCTTTGTCGGTCCCGGCGAACAGATTTTTCCGGAGTTTCTCAAGGACTTTCGCGCCGGCCGCCCGAAGCGATTCTATGTTTCGACCGAAGGGCGCACGATCGAGGCCCTCCCGCCGGTGCGTCGCGACCTGATCAAGCGCGGCTTGTATCTGGTGCCGAATTCCATTGTGGTGACGCGGGGCTGCCCCCAGCATTGCGCCTTCTGCTACAAGGACGCCTTTTTCGCCGGCGGCAGAGGTTTTTACACGCAACGGGTGGACGAGGCCCTCGCCGAGATCGCACGCCTGCCGGGCCGCCATCTGTACTTCCTGGACGATCATCTGTTCGGCGACCGCCGCTTCGCGGCGGCACTGTTCGCCGGCATGCGCGGTATGAACCGCGTCTTCCAGGCGGCGGCGACCGTCGATTCCATATTGCGCGGCGACCTCGTCGAGCGCGCTGCCGAAGCCGGGCTGCGCAGCCTGTTCGTCGGCTTCGAGACCTTCAGCGCCGAGAACCTGAAGGCCGGGAACAAAAAGCAGAACCTCGCCCAAGATTATGCCGCCGTAGCCCGTCGGCTGAGCGACCTCGGCATCATGATCAACGGATCGTTCGTCTTCGGCATGGATGACGACGACGCCGACGTGTTCGACCGCACCGTCGAATGGGCGGTGAAGAACGGCCTCACGACCTCGACCTTCCACATCCAGACACCATACCCTGGCACGCGGCTCTACCAGTCCCTTCTCGGCCAAGGCCGCATTACGACGCGGAACTGGGATCTGTACGACACCAGGCACGTTGTTTTCCGGCCGGCGCGGCTGTCGGCGCAACAACTGGAAGCCGGCTACAGCCGGGCGTATCGCCAGTTCTACCGCTGGAACAATGTTGTCGAAGCGGCGCTGGCGCACGGTTCGTCCAAGCACGCCGCCAAGCATTTCTTCTATGCAGCCGGATGGAAGAAGATTGAGCCGTTCTGGGACATCGTCATTAAGCTGCGCATGCTAGGCAGCATGATGCCCGCGCTCGAGGCCGTTCTGTCGAAAGTGACGCGAGCGGAGGCCGCGGCAAAACCCCCTCACCAATCAGCGAAGCAGGAGCGCGCGCTCGCCGCTTAGCGCGGATGCGCCATTGTTTTCATGTGTTCGCCGATTCGGCGCGGATGAAGATCATCGCCATCACCAGCGGCGTCCGTTGCAGCGAGGCTGCCCGGCCGGCCCAGCGGCGTGAGCATGTGGCCGGTTTGCCCCACGACGCGCTTGGGAACTCCCGTTTTTTGGCGGCACCATTACCGCAGCGGAAACCGGCAAAAGCGGATTTGCCGCCGTGGCGACGCCCGGCGCTGGCAGCAACGGTCGACTGGTAGCCATTGGAATCCCTGCAAGATCATCGGCCGCCGTAGTCCATCACCCTGCGGCCGACTGGGCGGTCGCATCGCCGTGTCGCATCGTCGCGGAATTCGCGAACGTCCCTGGGCACTTGTGACCAGATATGCGGTACGCCTTATGCGACAATTTTGCCCCGTGAAATTGACCACTTTCATTTTCATCTCGGGCCTGCGGACCGTAGTTTAGCCCCGTTCCAAAACAGCGGGGGACAGCAAGCGCCGGGCCTTCGGCGAGGAGTTTTGTTGTGCATCAGCAGATCGAGCGTCAGTCAGCCAGTTTCATCGACGAAGCAGCCATTTTCACGGCCCTGGAAGAGGGCAAGCGTCGCGCCTCGCGCGCCGAGGCGGAAGCCATCATCAAGAAGGCTGTTCTGGCCGATGGTCTCACGCTTGAGGAAGTCGCTGTTCTCTTGAACGTGGCGGACCCGGAACTGGTTGAGCAGATCTACAAGGCCGCCAAGCAGATCAAGCTGTCGATCTACGGCAATCGGCTTGTGCTGTTCGCGCCGCTCTATGTCAGCGACTACTGCATCAACAGTTGCGTCTATTGCGGCTATGGCGCGGGCCACAAGTTCAAGCGCCGCCGCCTGACCATGGAAGAGATCAGGAAGGAAACCACCGCGATCCTCGATATGGGTCACAAGCGCATCGCGATGGAAGCGGGCGAAGACCCCGAGAACTGCCCCATCGACTACATCTTGGACGCCATTCAGGCCGTCTATTCGGTCGACATCAAGAACGCCAATATCCGCCGCATCAACGTGAACATCGCCGCAACCACGGTGGAGAACTACAAGAAGCTGAAAGACGCCGAGATTGGCACCTACATCCTGTTCCAGGAGACGTTCCACCGCGACACCTATGCCCGGATGCACCCGCGCGGGCCCAAACACGACTACGACTACCACACGACCTCGTTCGACCGCGCTATGGCCGCCGGCATCGACGATGTCGGCGCGGGCGTCCTGTTCGGGCTCTACGACCACAAGTTCGAAGTGCTCGGCCTGCTGCAGCAGGCGCTGCACCTCGAAGCCGAATTCGGCTGCGGGCCGCACACCATCTCTGTGCCGCGCATCCGCCCGGCCGGCGGCATCAACCTCGCGAGCTTCCCGCACCTCGTCTCCGACGACGAGTTCAAGAAGCTGGTCGCCATCATCCGCATGGCGGTTCCCTACACCGGCATGATAATCACCACGCGTGAAGAAGCGGGCTTCCGCAACCAGTGCCTTGAGCTCGGCATCTCGCAGCTTTCGGGCGGATCGTGCACCGGCGTCGGCGGCTATTGCGAAGAGAACGAGGCGGGCGTCAAGCAGCCCACCCAGTTCGTGGTCAACGACGAGCGGCCGCTCGACCAGGTGATGTTTGACATCGCCGAGGCCGGCCACCTGCCCAGCTTCTGTACCGCCTGTTATCGCAACGGACGCACCGGCGACCGCTTTATGGCGATGGCCAAGATCGGCGAGATCCAGAACCTATGCCAGCCGAACGCGATCCTGACCTTCAAGGAATACCTAGTGGACTTCGCTTCGCCCGAAACCAAGGCCCTGGGCGAGAAGATCATCCGGGAGCACTTGAAGCAGATCCCCAACCCCAAGCTGCGCCGCAAGACGCAAGAACGCCTGGCGCAGATCGAAGCCGGCAAGCGCGACCTCTATTATTAAATCGGAGTCCGGAGCGGTCTGGAAAAGTGTGAAGCGCATTTCCGTCAGATTGCGCGGCAAACGGGAATCTGGAGCAAGTCTGCGAACCGATGATCGCGGATTTTGCTCTGGAGCTGACCGTC
>Ga0335085_10001350_pt1 | contig 53495 bp, 52 predicted proteins | sample Lox_Sample_45_FD_206712 | JGI IMG/M metagenome (GOLD analysis project Ga0335085, IMG submission 206712) | Soil microbial communities from Loxahatchee National Wildlife Refuge, Florida, United States - Lox_Sample_4.5 | ecosystem: Environmental > Terrestrial > Soil > Wetlands | place: USA... | reverse complement strand
GACGATGAAAGAATTTCCCAAAATCGAATTGAGCGACAGTCTGATCGAATATCCGTGTGATTTTCCAATCAAGATATTCGGGCGGCAGCAGGCGGGTTTCGCGCAAGCCGTGCTGGAAGTGGTCAACAAGCATGATCCCGGATTTCTCGCTTCCACGATGGAAATGCGTGCCAGCAGAAACGCTCGCTACATCAGCCTGACCTGCACGGTGCGCGCCACCTCGCGTGTGCAGCTCGATGCGCTGTATCAGGATTTGTGCGACCATCCCCTGATCGTGATGGTACTATGACAAGGCAGGTGCAAGGGACGAGGGAGAAGAGACAAGACGAACCTTCCAGACTTGTCCATGTTTCGCCGCCCGCCATACACTCGCTGGGACTGGTCGAATATCGATCCACATGGGAGGCGATGAGGCGGTTTACCGCGGAGCGGTCAGCCAATACCCGCGACGAGATCTGGCTGGTGCAACATCCGCCCATCTACACGCAAGGCTTGTCGGGGAAACCGGAACACTTGCTGCATGACACCGGCATCCCCGTCGTCAGGATCGATCGGGGCGGGCAGATCACTTACCATGGTCCCGGGCAGATCGTCGCGTATATCCTGCTCGACATGCGCCGCTGGAAAATAGCCGTGCGCGAACTGGTGCGTTTGATGGAGCAGGCCGTGATAGATCTGCTGGCTGAATTCGGCGTTCCAGCGGCAGGCCGTGAAGACGCGCCGGGTGTGTATGTGGGCGATGCAAAGATTGCGGCGCTGGGTTTGAAGATCAAGAATGGCTATTGCTACCATGGCCTCTCGTTCAATGTGGACATGGACCTGGCGCCGTTCAACAACATCAATCCTTGCGGCCATCCCGGACTTGGCGTAACGCAGGCCTGCGAACAGGGTATCACCGTTTCGATCAACGAACTGCAGGCGCAATTGGCGCAGAATCTGGTCCATGGGTTACAACGGCATCTGGAAAGCAGGCAAAGCAATGAACATATCTGAGCAAAAACGAACCGCGGCGGCCCCACGGCAAAGCGGCAAACAGAAGACCGCGCGCAACCCGATCAAGATCGTGCCGTTGCAGGAACGTCTGCGCAAACCGGACTGGATACGCGTGAAGTCCGGAAGCGGCCAGGGATATCACGACGTGAAGCGCATGCTGCGTGAACACGGACTGCACACGGTGTGCGAAGAAGCTTCCTGCCCGAATATCGGGGAATGTTTCGGCAAGGGCACGGCTACGTTCATGATTCTCGGTGATCTGTGCACGCGGCGCTGTCCGTTTTGCGACGTGGCACACGGCAAACCATTGCCTCCGGATGTAAACGAGCCCGATAATCTGGCGCGTTCGATCGGTCTGCTCAGACTCAATTACGTTGTTATCACCAGTGTGGATCGGGACGATCTGCGCGATGGCGGAGCTCGGCATTTTTCCGATTGCCTGGCAGCGATACGCGCAAGTTCACCCTCGACTCGCCTGGAGATCCTGGTGCCGGATTTTCGCGGCAGGCTGGACGAGGCGCTGGACGCGCTTTCCGCCTGCCCGCCGGATGTGCTGAACCACAATCTGGAAACCGTGCCGCGCCTGTATAAACTGGCGCGGCCGGGCGCGGACTATACGCACTCACTGAAGCTTCTCAAGGATTTCAAGGCACGTTTTCCGCATATCCCGACCAAGTCCGGTTTGATGTTGGGACTGGGCGAGAACGATGAGGAAGTGTTGGAAGTGATGCGCGACCTGCGCGAGCACGAAGTGAACATGCTCACGATCGGCCAGTATCTGCAGCCGTCTGAAGGTCATTTGCCGGTGCTGCGTTATGTCCCTCCGGAATCCTTTGCGATGTTCGAGCAGGCTGCCAGGGAAATGGGTTTCAGCCATGCAGCTTGCGGCCCCATGGTGCGAAGCAGCTATTTTGCCGATGAACAGGCGCATCAGGCCGGGGTTCTTGGGACATAGAATGCATGTATTTTCTCGCAACAGGGGTTACCAAAGGACACCGTGTTAAACTCCATTCCGAAGCTGGCCAGGCAGTCGCTGCGTACCTTGTGTGCGGAGAGGAAAGTCCGGGCTCCACAGAGCAGGATGCCGGTTAACGACCGGACACCGTGAGGTGATGGAAAGTGCCACAGAAAACATACCGCCGATGGCCGCGCGAGCGGATCAGGCAAGGTTGAAATGGCGAGGCAAGAGCTCACCGCGCTGGTGGCAACATCAACGGCAGGGCAAACCCCATCCGGAGCAAGATCAAATAGGCTGACCATGGCGTTGCTCGCGCCGTCGGCGGGTAGATTGCTTGAGCGTCAGGTAACGAAACGCCTAGAGGAATGACTGTCCACGACAGAACCCGGCTTATCGGCCAGCTTCACCCTAATTCAACAGATCGATTTGTTGACTGCAATCCTTGTTCACGCAATATGTGGCTCAGGCGTCGGGATTACGCGGAATTGCGGGAGCGCGACGGTGAACAAGTCGCACTTGACAATCGATCGCCCGGACCAACATACGAACGCTGATTGATACAGGATTTCGCGCATGAAGCTTGGAAGAAACGATCCGTGCAGTTGCGGGAGCGGGAAAAAGTACAAGAACTGTTGCCTGGGAAAGCCCTTGTTCCGACCGGCGCAGCTCAAGGCGCCAACTCCGGACCAGATACGTGTGCTTGACGAAATGTTTATTGCTGGCCGTTTTGCGGAACTGGAAAACCATTCACATGCTCTTTTGAAACAGTTTCCGGATTCGGGTATCGTTTGGAAATTGTTCGGGCTGTCATTGCAACTGCAAGGCCAAGACGCTCTATTTGCCTTGCAGAAGGCTGCAGAACTTTCGCCGAACGATGCGGAAGCACACGGCAATCTGGCGGCTATTCTGCGAGCACGCGGGCAATTCGGTGCGGCTGTGGAGAGCGGACGCCGTGCGTTGCTGATCAGGCCGGATTTTGCCGAGGCGCTCAACAATCTCGGCGTTGCTCTGCAGGGGCTCGGTCAGCTTGACGAGGCCGTAAAAAGTTACCGTCGCGCCTTGGAGATCAAACCCGATTTCGTCGAGGTTCACAACAACCTCGGCGGTGTCTTGAAAGAACTCGGGCGGTTCGATGAAGCTGTGGCCAGTTATCGCAGTGTACTGCAACTCAATCCGGATTTTGCCGAAGCACACAACAATCTCGGTCTGGTTTTCAAAGATATCGGTCAATTCAACGATTCACTGGCAAGTTTCCGCCGCGCATTGGAGACCAAGCCCGATTATGTCGAAGCGTTTGACAACTTGCTGTTCACGCTGAACTACACAACCCAGCAGCCCGAATGCTGCCTGGAAGAAGCCCGAAAATTTGGCCGGATGGTGGCCAGGAAAGTGACGACAAGGTATTCCGCCTGGCAGTGCGCAGTCCATCCGCAACGTTTGCGGGTGGGAATGGTGTCAGGTGATCTGCGTCAACATCCGGTGGGATATTTCCTGGAAAGCTTGCTGGCGAATTTTGACCCAGACCGTATAGAATTGATCGCCTACCCTACAGTGATGAAAGTCGATTCACTTACTTCACGTATTAAACCTTATTTTGCCGCATGGAAGCCATTGTTCAATATGAGCGATGCCGATGCGGCGCGTTTAATTCATGCCGATGGCGTGCATGTACTGCTGGACCTATCAGGCCATACCGGACATAACCGCCTGCCCGTGTTTGCATGGAAACCCGCCCCGGTGCAGGCTGGATGGCTTGGCTATTTCGCCACCACCGGGGTGAAGGAGATGGACTACGTATTGGCGGATGCAGTGAGCGTTACTGACGCGCAGCGCGGGCAATTTACCGAGACCGTGCGGTATCTTGACACGCTTATTTGCCTTACCCCGCCCGATGTTGGTCTGTCCGTTGCGGCTTTGCCTGCTTTGAATAACGGGTTTGTTACTTTTGGATGTTTTCAGCGGCTCGACAAGATCGGGGATTCAGTAATGTCGGCATGGGCGCACATTTTCTCCGTTTTACCGTCCGCGAGGCTGCGCTTACAGTGTCAGCAGTTTGGAAGCCCGGAAGTAAGGCGGCAGTTCATGCAACGTTTGCAGCAGTTTGATATTGTTCCCTCGCGTGTGACGATGCACGGTGCGATGCCACGCGAAGCTTATCTGTCAGCACATTCTGAAGTGGACATAATACTGGATACATTTCCCTACACGGGCGCCACCACGACCTGCGAAGCGCTTTGGATGGGCGTTCCGACGGTGTCATTGGCCGGCGATACGTTCCTGGCCAGAGTGGGCGCCAGCGTGCTCTCCAGCGCTGGGCTGGAAGAATGGATAGCCGTCAATGAGCAGGAGTACATCTCCAAGGCGGTTAGCTTGGCTGGAGATATACCCAAGCTGGCGGCATTGCGCGCCGGTCTGCGCGAACATGTGCTGGCTTCGCCGGTCTTCGATGCTCCGCGATTTGCACGCAATCTTGAAACAGTTTTGTGGGCGATGTGGAAGGAATGCGCCCAGCAGATTCAAAATCCGGCAAGCGCTTCTGACTTCGCATGACTGTGACTGAACTGCATAAATAAACCTAGCGTCTTATTCTAATATGGGCTTCCAGTAGCGACCAACCAAGGGGAAGGCGCTGATCGTTCGGGTTAACGCGGCGCGAAACGAAGCGAAGTGCAGGGTGCGCGACTGCGCAGTCAATAATCTGGTTTAGCTGGAAGTGTGTTAGTAGAAAATTGCCTGGATACCAAATACGGCATGATTTTCTCATGAACATGCCGATATATTTAGTAAACCAAATGTCCTCAAATAACTCGTTTAGTTCTGTTTACTGAGAGAGGAATAAGTCAATTAAGGTGTAATGCTTGAATTGGCATCCGAACAGCACTTATTGGCAATAATGAAACGACCACTGCGAAATTGGCTTTAATATTTCGATGCAGTGCTCAAACGGTTGGTCAGAATATATTCAATTTTCCAGCATAACACTCTGTCCCTACTCAATGATTGGCCTGAAATGCTAACTCATTACAAACAACTTTAGATTATTAATATAAGTTATTGAATATTAATAATATTAATATTTAATTAACTTTCCTCGCTAACTCCTTGTCCTGTAAAGATAAATTCTATTTTTTAGCTTGACCATTAGATTTTTTTTCAATATAGTGGATTCAAGTGGTAAAAAGTGGGAAAAAGTGGGGTATAGGATGTTTCAGGGAGCGGCACAACTCAATCTGGATAGCAAAGGCAGACTCGCGATACCCGCGCGTTATCGCGATATGTTGCTTGCCAATTGCTCGGGCAATTTGGTGTTGACGGCCGATGCCGATGGTTGCCTGCTTGCTTATCCGCAACCCGAGTGGCAACCGATACGCGAAAAATTGCTCAAGCTCTCCGCGCTCAATCCCAAGATTCGTGCCTTGCAACGCCGCCTGATCGGTTACGCCGAAGACGTGGTAATGGATAGTGCCGGGCGCGTACTGATCTCGCCAGCCTTGCGCAATTACGCCGCTCTGGACAAGCACGTCATGCTGGTCGGTCAGGGGAATAAATTTGAATTGTGGGACGAGATGAAATGGCAGTCGCAACAGGAGGCAGGCTTGTCTTTCCTGGATGGCGACTTACCGCCTGAGCTGGAAGGTTTCTCCTTGTGAGTGGGGGCCTGGCCCACACCACCGTTCTTCTGAAAGAAGCTGTTGAGGCACTTGCGATCAAGCCAGATGGCATCTATGTCGATGGAACGTTCGGGCGCGGAGGACATAGCGCGCAAATATTGGAACGGTTAGGCGGCAGGGGAACATTGATCGCGCTGGACAAAGATCCGGCAGCAGTGGCAGCCGGAAATGCGTGGCGGGATGAACGATTTCATATGGTGCACAGCAGTTTTGTGCATATAGCGGAAATATTGCGCGAGCAGGGTATTGAACGGGTTGATGGCATTTTGCTTGACTTGGGAATGTCTTCGCCGCAGCTAGACGATGAGGCGCGCGGTTTCAGTTTTCGCTTTGATGCCCCTTTGGACATGCGAATGGATACCAGCTGCGGAACGACTGCAGCAAAGTGGCTGGCAACGGTGGATGAAAGTTTATTAACGGAGGTGTTATTTGACTACGGCGAAGAACGGTTTGCTAAGCAGATTGCAAGATCGATTGTTGCGGCGCGCGCAATCGAACCCATTCACACCACGCGGCAACTTGTCGAGCTGGTTAGTAAAGCGGTACGCACCCGTGAGGCAGGGCAGAACCCGGCGACACGCACCTTTCAGGCTATACGGATTTATATCAACCAGGAGCTCGAAGAGCTTGCGCGGGTCCTGCCAGAGTGTGTGAAACATCTCAAGCCCGGAGGACGATTGGTAGTAATCAGCTTTCATTCGCTGGAGGACCGCATCGTGAAACATTTCATTCGTGACATGGCAGACGGTGACAAGCTGCCGCGAAATATTCCGGTTCGCTCCAGCGAAGTCCCGCTGGGGAAATTGAAATTGATCGGCCGCCCTGTACATATCAGCGGGGCAGAGCTGAAAGCCAATCCGCGTGCAAGAAGTGCGGTGATGCGCGTTGCGGAGCGCAGCAATGTTTCGTAACGGCGTGGCGTGAACATCTATGAAGACTGATATCACCGGTATTCGCGACCGTGTCATAGGCAAAGTTGGAAGACTTAGCCCGGCCTATCAGGGATTGCTGCTTGTTGCGGTGGTTTTGTGTGCATTGAGTGTGGTCACCTCGCAACACAAGGCGCGTAAGCTGTTTATCGAATTGCAAAAACTGAAAGATCAAGCGCAACAGATGGATGTGGAGTGGGGGCAGCTGCAATTGGAGCAAAGTACCTGGGCCACGCCGGCACGGGTAGAACAAGTTGCCGTGAAAAAGTTACAGATGCAATTGCCCAGGAGAGGGCAGGTTCAATTTATCAAGGTCAAGCCTAACGGCGAAACGAAGCCAACACAATGAATTACGCGGCCAGCGCACATCCGGACACCATGGCGAGACTGCCAGAATGGCGTGCCACTGCGCTATTTGCAGTATTGCTGGCCGGGTTGGCGGGTCTGCTGGGGCGTGCAGTGTATTTGCAGGGAATACATGATGATTTTCTGCAGCAAAAGGGCAATGCGCGCTACAGCAGGGTGATTGAAGTCGGGGCGCACCGGGGATTGATTTCGGACCGCAACGGAGAGCCGCTCGCCGTCAGTACCCCGGTTGAATCGGTGTGGGCGAGTCCGCCGGATGTGGAAGCCGACAGGAAGCAAGTCAAAAAACTGGCGCAAATTCTCGGCATGGATAGCGAGGATATAAAGAATCGTCTTTTCGACGCCACACGCGATTTTGTATATCTCAAACGCCTGCTTCCCCCGGATCAGGTCGAGAAAGTTGTCGGGCTGAATCTTCCAGGGATTTATTTGCAACGCGAATATCGCCGTTATTATCCATCAGGCGAGGAGGCGGCACAGACACTGGGTTTCACCGGACAGGATGACATCGGCCAGGAAGGGATGGAGCTCGCTCTGCAGGACCAGCTTGCCGGAAAACCCGGCAGCCAGCGCGTCATCAAGGATAACCGTGGATACATCGTCGAAGAAGCCGGCAGCCTGAACGCTTCCAAACCCGGCAGCGATATCATGCTTAGCCTGGACAGCAATTTGCAGCACATCGCCTATCGCGAGCTGGAGAATACAGTCATTCAGCATCATGCCAAGACCGGTGCCGTAGTGGTTCTCGATGCGCGCAGCGGCGAAGTGCTGGCCCTCGCCAACTATCCGGGCTATAACCCGAATAACCGCGGCAATACAAGCAGCAAGGCGATGCGCAACCGTGCCATTACCGATCTGTTCGAACCCGGCTCGACATTGAAACCGTTCACGGTAGCGACCGCGATCGAGACAGGCAAAGTAAGCCCCCATACAGTCATCAACACCGAGCACGGTATATACACGCTGGAGGGCAGGAAGATCCACGATTCCCATGCCGAGCCGATGCTGACTGTTGAACAAGTTATCCAGAAATCCAGCAATGTCGGCGCGGCAAAAATCGCATTGAAGCTGAAACCCGAAATTATGTGGGAAGGCCTGGCAAATAGCGGATTCGGTGCGCAGACCGGCAGCAACTTTCCCGGCGAGGCACCGGGAAAGCTGCGCGACCCAAAGACATGGCGCCCCATCGAACAAGCCACAATGGCATACGGGCACGGAATCTCGGTGAATCTTCTGCAACTGGCGCGGGCTTACACCATCTTTGCCACCGACGGTGAATTGAAACCGATCTCGTTTTTGAAACTGGATGCTCCAGTGACCGGGAAGAAAGTATTTTCCGACCGCACCGTGCGTGAAATGCGCCACATGATGGAAATGGTTGTGCAGCCGGGCGGGACGGCTCCGCTGGCGCAGGTGGCCGGATATCGCGTGGCGGGCAAGACCGGTACTGCGCATAAGCTGGAGAACGGACGCTACGTCGATCACTATGTCGCATCATTCGTCGGTTTCGCGCCAGCATCGGATCCGCGCCTAGTGGTGGCGGTGATGATCGATGATCCGGCCGGTGCCGATTATTACGGTGGAGAGGTGGCCGGGCCGGCGTTCAGCAAGATTATGAGCGCGGCATTGCATGCGCTAAATGTGCCAAACGATGCGCCTCTGGACAATGTGGTCGCGCCGCCGGCGGAAATTGTAAAGGAAGAAGTATGAGCGCGGCCCTGCATGATTGGGCCAGCGCGCAGCTGGCGGCATTGAACGTACCGTTCAAACGCGTGGTAACGGACAGCCGCTCCATTGAGCATGGCGATATTTTTATCGCATATCCGGGTGAAAGGACGGACGGCCGGCAATACATTGCTTCCGCCATAACGCGGGGCGCGAGCGCAGTGATTTGGGAGGCGAATCATTTCGTTTGGAACGATGCGTGGCAGGTCCCCAATCTTGCAGTCAATGATTTGCGCAACAAGGCCGGTTGGCTAGCCGACGCGGCATACGGCAGTCCGTCAGAAAAGTTGTGGATGGTGGGCATCACCGGAACAAACGGCAAGACTTCGACCTGCCATTGGATCGCTCACGCCTTGAATGAAACGGCCAAACCGTGCGCGTTGATGGGAACACTGGGAAACGGTTTTATTGGCGCGCTTCAGGCCACTGAAAACACCACTCCCGACGCGATTCGCGTGCATGGATTATTGGCCGGTTATCTGCGGGATGGAGCAAAGGCGGTAGCAATGGAAGTTTCATCGCACGCACTGTCCCAGGGGCGGGTGAATGCGGTGCAATTTGACGTCGCAATGCTCACCAACCTGAGCCGGGACCATCTTGATTATCACGGCGATATGCAAAGCTACGCGGACACCAAGCGCAAGCTGTTTGATTGGCAAACCCTAGGATTCGTCGTGCTGAATCTCGACGATGCCTATGGCGCGGAACTGGCCGAGCAGTTGCTGGACGCGGCGGCTTCGCCACGGGATAGGGTCGCAGAAGTCATCGGCTACGGTTTGAGCGATGCCGCGCTGTTGCTGGCCGAACGGCTTGGCCTGCGCATGGTCTATGGCAACTTGCAGGAAATGACCGGACAAGGATTGCGGTTGGCGGTCCACTCCAGCTGGGGGACTGCGGAACTCAACAGCACGCTGGTCGGGCGTTTTAACGCTGCGAATCTTCTCGGCGCACTGGCGGTATTGCTGTTGAGCGGAGTGACATTGAGCGATGCCGTGCGTTCATTGGGCAGGGCGCAGCCTGTCGCCGGGCGGATGCAGCGGCTGGGAAACGTCGATGAGCCCACTGTGATCGTGGACTATGCCCACACGCCGGACGCTTTGGAAAAAGTGCTGCAGGCCATGCGTGAAATCAGTGCGGCAGCGGGCGGGAGGGTGATTTGCGTGTTCGGCTGTGGTGGAGAACGGGATCGCGGCAAACGCCCGATGATGGGCCTGGTCGCCGAGAAATATTCAGATTTCTGCATCGTCACTTCGGACAATCCGCGCAGCGAAAATCCGCGTGAAATAATCGCAGATATCATCAGCGGCATGAACGCGGACAACCACGAGATCATAGTGGACCGCGCCGTTGCGATTCAAAGTGCCATCAGATACGCGCAGAAAAGCGATACCGTGTTGATTGCAGGCAAGGGTCACGAAGATTATCAAGAGATCAACGGCGTAAAACATCCATTCAATGACGTGACAGTGGCGCAGCAGGCATTGCAGTCATGCCATGCCCCCCGGCAGGCGCGGGACAAGATGCGGGGGGAGCAATGATGCACTTGACGCAAGCCGCGCAGGCAACCTGCGGAAAGCTGGCCGGTGCCGACGTGCTTTTCGATGCGGTATCCAGCGACAGCCGGAAGATTTCCAAGGGGGATCTGTTCGTCGCGTTGCGCGGCGAACATTTCGACGGCTACGACTTTGTCACGATTGCCGCGCAATCAGGAGCGGTTGCCGCAATGGTGAATATCGACAGTTACCAAGGTTCCGCTTCCGTTCGCAAGAAACAAGCGGCCGGACTTTCCCCGGGCATTCCGCTATTGATCGTGGAAGATACCCGCTTGGCGTTGGGGAAATTGGCCGGTTGGTGGCGCAGCCAGTTTGGCATCCCAGTGGTGGCTATTACCGGAAGCAACGGCAAAACCACCGTGAAGGAAATGCTTGCCGGTATATTGCGCGAGGCGGCCGGCAGTGCGGAGGCAGTTCTCGCAACCCAGGGTAATCTGAACAACGATATCGGTATGCCGCTTACCCTGCTGCAGCTGAATGAGTCACACCGTTACGCCGTGATTGAAATGGGCATGAATCATTCCGGCGAGATTGATTATCTGACACGAATCGCCGCGCCTGATGTCGCGCTGGTAAACAACGCCAGCGGCGCGCACCTGGAAGGGCTGGGTACCGTGGAGGCTGTGGCGCGGGCCAAGGGAGAGATATTTTCCGGACTGCAACATCACGGGACAGCGGTGATCAACGCGGACGATATCTATGCATCCCTCTGGCGGGCACTTGCTGGTGCGCATCCATTGCTCGAATTTGGCCTTGATCCCCAGGCGGATGTGCGGGGCAAATGGCAACCACGGGATTTTGGTTTGCGGCTCGAAGTGACTGCCCCGCAGGGAAGATTCGCGGCGGACTTGCAGGTGCCAGGCGAACACAATGCGCGAAATGCGCTCGCTGCGACAGCGGCGGCAATCGCGCTGAACATCTCCCTCGAAACCATCGCCGCCGGGTTGGAAAAATTCGGCGGAGTGTCCGGACGCTTGCAGCGCAGGTCCGCACAGCACGGTGCGAGACTGATAGACGACACCTACAACGCCAATCCGGCTTCAGTGCAAGCTGCAATCAGCGTGCTTGCGCAAGCCGCGGGCAAGCGGATTCTGGTATTGGGCGACATGGGCGAACTGGGAAGGGATGCCCCGAAGTTTCATGCAGATATTGGCGCCGAGGCGCGTCGCGCAGGCATTGAAAAATTGTATGCACTGGGAACATTAAGCGCAAAAGCGGCAAGTGAATTCGGCGGCGGGGCGAGACATTTCGAGCGCATCGAAGACCTGCAGGCCGCCCTGGAGAAGGAACTGGACGCGGATACCACGGTGCTGGTGAAGGGTTCGCGATTCATGAAAATGGAACGCGTGGTGAAGTTCTGCACCGAAACGGGGAAATGACCATGCTACTCGCGTTCGCCCAGTGGTTGTCCGAGGATGTCAGGTTCTTTAGCGTGTTCAATTACATCACCTTGCGCACCGTACTTGCCGCAATGACGGCATTGTTCATCTCGTTTCTGGTCGGGCCGACGATGATACGCAAACTGGCCGCGTACAAGATTGGACAGTCGGTGCGCAACGACGGACCGCAGACGCATCTGGTGAAGGCGGGCACCCCGACGATGGGCGGAGCTCTGATCCTCATTTCGATTGCGATCACCACCTTGTTGTGGGGCGACTTGCGCAACCATTACGTATGGGTGGTGTTGCTTACCACCTTGAGCTTCGGGGTAATCGGCTGGGTGGATGACTATCGCAAGGTGGTGCATCGCAACCCCAAAGGACTTTCTGCCAGGGCCAAAATGGGCTGGCAGTCCCTGATCGCTTTGGCGGTGGGGATGTATTTGTGGAATGCCGCCAACTTGCCCGCAAATACCGAACTCATTGTGCCCTTCCTCAAATTTTTTGTGTTCCCGCTCACCGCATTCCTGTTCGTCATGCTCACCTATTTGGTCATAGTCGGCACCAGCAATGCGGTGAACCTGACCGATGGTCTCGATGGTTTGGCCATCATGCCGACCGTTATGGTGAGCGCTGCGCTGTCGATATTCGCGTATGTGGCGGGGAATGCGGTTTTTTCGAAATATCTCGGCATTCCCTACATTCCGGGCGCGGGCGAACTGGCAGTTTACTGCGGTGCCATCTCGGGCGCGGGGTTGGCTTTTCTTTGGTTCAACGCTTATCCGGCAGAAGTATTCATGGGCGATGTCGGCGCGCTGGCGCTGGGCGCAGCGCTTGGAACCGTGGCGGTGATCGTTCGCCAGGAATTCGTGTTGTTCATCATGGGCGGCGTGTTCGTGGTTGAGGCAGTCTCCGTGATGATCCAGGTCGCCTCGTTCAAGCTGACCGGCAAGCGCGTGTTTCGCATGGCTCCGTTGCATCATCACTACGAGTTGAAGGGCTGGAAAGAAACGCAAGTGGTCGTGCGCTTCTGGATCATAACGATGTTGCTGGTGTTGCTGGGTCTGGCGACCCTCAAGTTGAGGTGATCGTGGAGATGCGAATCAAGAAGTGCGGCACGCAGGCGTTGGGGGAGACTCATGTTCGCACAGCGAACGTTATGACGACACCAAACGCTTCCGTGCGCTTCTGGATCATAACGATGCTGCTGGTGTTGCTGGGTCTGGCGACTCTCAAATTGAGATAAGGGAGAACAAGATGGAAAAGCACAGCATGACAGGGTTGAGGGAAAACAATGTGAGCTTCGCGAACGTTATGACAACGCCCGACGGAGGGGCGCGCTTCATGGATCACCATGAGGTGGATATGACACGCCATAAAAACAAATCGGTTCTCGTGCTTGGCCTGGGTGAGACCGGACTATCCATGGTGCGCTGGCTTAGCGCCCAGAGCGCTCGCCTGCGCGTGGCCGACAGCCGCAGCGCTCCGCCTGGTCTTGCCCAGGCGGCGATGTATGTTGCCGAAGAACAAATATTTTGCGGTAACTTTAACGATGCACTGTTTGACGGGATCGAACTGATCGCAATCAGTCCGGGGGTTCCCTTGCGAGATCCGGCAGTGGAACGCGCGATCGCGCGCGGCATCGAGGTGGTGGGCGACATCGAGTTGTTCGCTCAATCGCTGCCGAAGGACAACCATCCCCGCATCCTCGCAATTACCGGCGCGAACGGGAAGACCACGGTCACCAGCATGGTGGAACACCTGTGCAAGGCGGCGGGCAAGGACACAGTGGCCGCGGGAAACATTTCTCCTGCCGTACTGGATGTTGTACTGGAGCGCGGCGCAAACCAGCCGGAGGTATGGGTGCTTGAACTCTCCAGTTTCCAGCTGGAAACAACGTCCAGTCTGCATGCCGATGCAGCGACCGTGCTGAATATCAGCGAGGATCATCTTGATCGTTATGCCGATATGGCTGAATACAGCGCGGCCAAGGCGCGCATTTTTGCGGGTTGCAGCATACAGGTGCTGAACCGTGACGATGCGCGTTGCATGAGCATCGCGCGCAAGGATTGCAAAACAATTACATTCGGCTTGAACAAACCTGATACCGAAGGGGATTTCGGGATTGAGCGTGCCGACGGCGAAATCTGGCTGATGCAAGGCACGCAGCGTTTGATGAAAGCCGGCGAATTGCAAGTGGTCGGATTGCACAACGTGGCGAACGCGTTGGCCGCATTGGCTCTGAGTTGCGCGATCGACTTTCCGATGTCGATATTGCTTGACGCTTTGCGCAGCTTCAAAGGATTGCCGCATCGCATGGAACGCGTGGCAGAAATGGGCGGTATTACTTATTACGACGATTCCAAGGGCACCAATGTCGGCGCGACCATCGCGGCGCTGCAGGGGTTGGGCTGCAAGGCGGTGCTGATCGCAGGTGGCGAGGGCAAGGGACAGGATTTTTCCCCTCTCAAACCGGTTGTGGCAGCGCTCGCACGCGCAGTGGTATTGATCGGACGCGATGCACCGCTGATCGAGGCAGTCCTGAGCGGCAGTGGTGTGAAGATTGCACGCGCGGAAGATATGGCCGATGCCGTGCGTCAAGCGACCAGACTGGCGCAACAGGGCGATGCAGTACTGTTGTCGCCGGCGTGCGCCAGCTTCGATATGTTCCGCAATTATGAACATCGTGCCGAGGTGTTTGTCGAAGCAGTGCAGGAATTGGGGAGGGGAAGCGCATGGCGTCACTAGCGCGCCACGGGAGTCGCGATGCAGGCGATTGGCAACCCAAAGGCTGGACAAAATCGTCACCGCCTGCGGGTCTCCGTGGAGTCTGCCCCCGCCCTTTCTCAGCACCCGCAGCGAGTGCGCCGAAGGGTAGCCGGGGGTTGCACCCCCACCCTTTCGCAGTCAAAACACGCACTCCGCCGCCGCAAGCGCAATTTGATGAGTTGCTTGTCTGGGTGTTGATTGCCTTGCTCGCGCTCGGTTTGGTGATGGTCTATTCCTCCTCGATCGCCACGGCCGAAGCAAACAAATTTACCGCCTATCAGCCGACCTATTATCTATTGCGCCACGGGGTGTTCATCCTCGCGGGGTTGTTTATCGGGCTGTTTGCGTTTCAGGTCCCGGTGCAGATATGGCAAACCTATGCGCCATATTTGTTTGTGTTCGGCGCGGCACTGCTGGTACTGGTGCTGATTCCCGGTGTCGGCCGCGAGGTCAATGGCAGCAGGCGCTGGTTGTCGCTGTTCGTCATCAACTTGCAACCTTCGGAATTGATGAAGCTGTTTGTGGTGCTGTACGCCGCGGATTACACAGTGCGCAAGGGCAAGGTCGGCCATTTGTTCAGGAAAGCCTTCGTGCCGATGCTGGCGGTGATGGTGATGATCGGCGCCTTGTTGCTGCAGGAGCCGGACATGGGGGCGCTGGTGGTGATCTGTATCATAGCCCTAAGCACCCTTTGGCTGGGTGGCTTCAATCTGAAAGTGTTCATTGCTCTGCTGCTGGCGCTGCCTCTGGCGCTGGGGGCACTGATATCTTCATCGCCATACCGGATGCACCGCATCATCGGATTCATGGATCCCTGGTCTGATCCCTATGGCAAAGGCTACCAACTGAGTCATGCACTGATCGCTTTCGGGCGCGGCGAGTGGCTGGGCGTCGGGCTGGGAGGCAGTGTGGAAAAATTATTTTATTTGCCGGAAGCGCATACCGACTTCTTGATGGCAGTGATCGCCGAAGAATTGGGGCTGGTCGGTGTGGCGGCGGTGATCATGCTGTTCGCGCTGCTGGTGGTGCGGGCATTCAGGATCGGGCGCCATGCCGCTTTTCTGGAACGCAACTTTTCCGCGCTGGTCGCGCAGGGCATCGGCGTGTGGATCGGCGCGCAGGCGCTGATCAATATCGGCGTGAACATGGGTGTTTTGCCGACCAAGGGACTGACGCTGCCGTTCCTGAGCTTTGGCGGCAGCGGCATCGTGGTGAATTGTGTCGCGGCCGCGGTGCTGCTGCGAGTGGATTATGAAAACAGAAGAATTGCCCGAGGACTGCCGGTATGAATATGACGGATATCAATTCTTCTGTTTCGGTGGAGGCTCATATTCGCGAAGCGAATATTATGCCGGAACCAAAACAGACGGATTACGCGGCGATTTCCGGTATGAGTCGCCCCATTTCAATTATGGCCGGCGGTACGGGAGGCCACATTTTTGGCTATGCCATAACGCGCGCTGCGCGCGCATTAGTCTGCGCCGAAAACGTGGTCAATTCTGGAGGACTTAAGTGAGCCGTTCCATACTCATCATGGCCGGCGGAACCGGAGGCCACATTTTTCCGGCCCTTGCCGTCGCTGACCTGCTGCGCACGCGGGGTTGGCAAGTGACCTGGCTGGGCGCACCCGGCAGCATGGAAGCCGAACTGGTTCCCAAACATAAATATGAAATGGCATGGGTGCGCTTTTCGGGTGTGCGCGGCAAGGGATTGTTGCGGCTGCTGTCGTTGCCATTCGATCTGCTCGTCGCATTGTGGCAGAGCATGTCCGCGATATTGCATTACCGCCCCGATGTGGTACTGGGCATGGGCGGGTATATCACTTTCCCCGGAGGAGTGATGGCGGCATTGCTGCGACGCCCCCTGGTGATCCATGAGCAAAATTCCATTGCGGGATTGAGCAACAGGTTTTTGGCGCGCATCGCGAAAAAAGTGCTGAGCGGGTTCCCGGATGTATTGCCGCACGCAATATGGTGCGGCAATCCGGTCCGCAGCGACATCGCCGGGCTGCCCGATCCTCGGCAACGCTATGCCGCGCGCAGCGGCAGGCTGAATGTGCTGGTGGTGGGTGGCAGTCTGGGGGCAAAGGCAATCAACGAGGCGGTACCGCAAGCGCTCGCGATGTTGCCGCCGGATGCGCGACCCAGCGTGTTGCATCAAACCGGCAAGCAGCATTTGGAAGCGGTGAAGCGCGCATATCAACTGGCAGGCGCGCAGGCCGATATCAAACCGTTCATGGATGAGATGGCCAGACATTACGGCAATGCCGATTTGGTGATCTGCCGGGCCGGCGCTTTGACGGTCGCCGAACTTGCCGCGGCCGGTGTGGCCAGCATATTGATCCCGTTCCCGTTCGCAGTGGACGATCACCAGACCCGCAATGCGCGGTTCTTGAGCGAGCACGGCGCGGCAGTGTTGTTGCCACAGAAGGAGCTGAGTGCTGAAAGACTGGCCCAGTTGCTGCAGGACCTGAGCCGCGAAAAATTATCCGCGATGGCCCGGAAGGCCCGCGAGTTGGCCAGGGCAGGAGCGGCCGGGGCAGTTGCAACGATATGCGCGGAGTTGGCGGCATGAAACACAAGGTCAAACATCTCCATTTCGTCGGCATAGGCGGTTCCGGCATGAGCGGGATCGCAGAGGTGCTGCTGAATCTGGGTTTCCAAGTGAGCGGTTCCGACCTCGCTAAGAACGCGGCTACACGCCGTCTCAAACAGCTGGGCGCAACGGTGTATCTCGGCCATGCCGAACAGAACCTTACCAATGCCGATGTGGTGGTGATCTCAACCGCGGTGAACATGGATAATCCGGAAGTACTGGCGGCGCGCTCACGCCGTATTCCGGTGGTGCCGCGGGCGATGATGCTGGCCGAGCTGATGCGCTTGCGCCAAGGCATCGCAGTAGCGGGCACGCATGGCAAAACCACCACCACCTCGCTGACTTCCAGCGTGCTGGCCAAGGGCGGTTTCGATCCCACCTACGTGATCGGCGGAAAGCTGAACAGCAGCGACAGCAATGCCAGGCTCGGCACCGGCGAGTTCATTGTGGTCGAGGCTGACGAGTCGGACGCATCGTTCCTGCATCTGCAGCCGATACTTGCGGTGATCACCAATATCGATGCCGACCATATGGAAACCTACAGCCACGATTTCGGAAAGCTCAAGCAGGCCTTTGTGGAGTTTGTCGAACACTTGCCGTTCTACGGCAGGGCGATGCTGTGCGTTGATGATGCCAATGTGAGGGAGATTCTCCCGCGCATCAGCAAACCGGTTACCACCTACGGCTTTAGCGAAGATGCGCAGATCCGCGCAGTGAACGTGCGCCATCAGGACGGCCGTATGCGATTTACCGCGCAGTGCCGGCACAATGGAAATCCAAGAAACCTGGACATCACGCTCAATCTTGCCGGCATGCATAACGTATTGAATGCGCTCGCCGCCATCGCGATTGCACTGGAAGTCGGCGTAGCGGATGAGGCGATCGTCGCCGCGCTCGCGGAATTTCAGGGAGTTGGGAGACGCTTCCAGCGTTACGGTGAAATCCCTTTGCCTGGGGGAGGCGGTTGCGACACGTTACCGGCGAAGTCGGCCGATCGCGGGAGCGACCGCCTTGCCTCCTCTCCCGCACCAAACGGTTCCACCGCGCCGTGTCGAGGCGGCAGCTTCACGTTGATCGACGACTATGGGCACCATCCGGTTGAAATGCTTGCCACGCTCGAGGCGGCACGCTGGGCTTTTCCTGGACGGCGCCTAGTCCTGGCTTTTCAGCCGCATCGCTATACGCGGACCCGCGACCTGTTCGAGGATTTCGTGAAAGTGCTGTGCAGCGTGGATGCGCTGGTGCTGGCTGAAGTATATCCGGCTGGAGAACAACCCGTCGTCGCAGCGGACGGACGCGCGCTGATGCATGCCTTGCGTGTCGCGGGACAGAGCGAAGCGGTTTTCGTAGAGGATATCCAGCAGATGCCGCAAGCGATCCTGCAGATGGCGCGCGACGGAGATGTGGTGATCACGATGGGGGCGGGTTCGATCGGCAACGTGCCGAACAGATTGTTGGGAAGAAGCGACGCCGATGCGACCGGGAAGATGCCGGCCATGGAGGCGTTGCGTTCGGGTGAGCCATGAACATGACCGAACTACAACATCTCGTGACCAAGCCATTGCGCGGCAAGTTGAGCAGCAATATGCCGATGCGCAAATACACCAGTTGGCGGACGGGCGGCAATGCCGACCGGATGTACCAACCGGCCGACCTGGAGGATTTGTTGGAATTCCTCCGCGGGCTGCCCGATGACGAGCCTGTGCATGCGGTCGGTCTGGGCAGCAATCTGCTGGTGCGGGACGGAGGCTTGCGCGGCACCGTGCTATTGATGCACGGGACATTGAGCGCGTTGCATCTCGAATTGGACGGCAGCATCTATGCCGAAGCCGGGGTTCCCGGCGCGAAACTGGCGCGGTTTGCGGCTAAACATGGCCTGCAGGGAGCCGCATTCTTCGCAGGCATCCCGGGCACACTGGGCGGTATGCTGGCGATGAATGCCGGATGTTATGGAAGCGAGACTTGGGAAAAGGTGTTGCGCGTGCAGACCGTGAATCGGCACGGCGAGGTGCACGTGCGCTCGTCGGCGGATTATGAGATCGGATATCGGCATGTTGCTTTGCGCGATACCGGCGAGGAATGGTTTGTAGCTGCCTGGCTGCAATTTACCAGGGGAAAAGGGGAATCGGCATGGCAGGATATCAAGGCACTGCTGAATAGGCGCATCGCCAGCCAGCCGTTGAATCAGCCGAATGCGGGTTCTGTGTTTCGCAATCCTGAAGGCGGACATGCGGCGAAGTTGATCGAACTTTGCGGACTCAAGGGCGTAAGGCTGGGCGGAGCACAGGTGTCGGAGAAGCACGCCAATTTCATCGTGAACACGGGTACTGCGACCGCAGCAGACATAGAGAATCTGATTTTGAAAATACAGGCAGAGGTGCAGATACAGACCGGAATCAAACTGCATCCTGAAGTGCGCATTGTCGGGGAGAAACAACCATGACCCGGCAACTTGACCCGGCTTCGTTCGGCAAGGTGGCGGTGCTGCTCGGCGGACGTTCCGCCGAGCGCGAGGTGTCGCTGAAGAGCGGCGCAGCTGTGCTGGCGGCGCTGTTGCACAGCGGGGTTGATGCTTATCCATTCGATCCTGCCGTACAGAGTTTGCAGTCGCTGGTCGACGACGGATTCGACCGGGCATTCATCGCGCTTCATGGTCGCTATGGAGAGGATGGTACGGTGCAGGGTGCGCTGGAATTGTTGGGAATCCCCTATACCGGCAGCGGCGTGATGGCATCGGCGCTCGGCATGGACAAGTGGCGCAGCAAGCTGGTGTGGCAAGCAGCAGGTTTACCGATACCCGACTACGCGATTCTCGACGAACACTGTGATTGGAAAGCTGTCGCGCTAAAACTGGGTTTGCCGCTGTTCGTAAAACCGGCGAACGAAGGTTCCAGCGTAGGGATCACCAAGGTAAAAGCAGCAAACGAAATGCCGGCGGCATATCGCGAAGCGGCCAGGCATGACCCGCTGGTTCTAGCGGAGCGTTTCATCGGCGGCGGCGAATATACCGTTGCGATCCTGGGAGAACAGGCGCTACCGGTGATCAAGATCGAGCCTGCCAACGAGTTCTATGACTACGAGGCGAAATACCTGCGCAATGACACTCGTTATCTGTGCCCGTGCGACCTGAGTGACGCACAGGAAGCGGAGATGCAGCGTTTGGCGAAACGCGCGTTCGCACTGATCGGCGGGCAAGGCTGGGGGCGAGTGGATTTTCTGAGGGACGAGGCCGGTGAGCCGTATTTGCTCGAGGCAAACACCTCGCCGGGTATGACAGACCACAGCCTGGTGCCGATGGCGGCACGTCAGGCGGGCATGAATTTCGAGCAATTGGTAATGCGCATATTGGCTTTGGCCGCGCATGGCCAATCAACCGGGCTGGCAGACAATGCCGCCCTGAAAGCCGGGTAATCCATGTGGGATAACGCTCCATTATTGCGCAGCCTTGCCAACGCATTGATCGCTTCCAGTGTGGTGGCGATTCTGTATGGCGGGGTTCATTACCTGGTGCATTTGCCCGGATTGTTTCCGCTGCAGCGCGTGAAATTACTTGATGCTCCGCAAAAGGTCGATGCGGCCGCGGTATCGCAGGTGATAGGCAACGAAGTGCAGGGCAATTTTTTCACGGTGGATATCGAACGATTGAGGGACTCATTGGAAAAGCTGCCCTGGGTGCGCCATGCCAGCATACGCCGTGAATTTCCGCATAGCCTGGAAGTGCAATTGGAAGAATATCAGGCATTGGCGCGCTGGAATGACAGCGCACTGGTGGATGCACAGGGCGAGGTATTTGATGCAACAAGCGATCGGAAGATGCCTGAATTTATCGGACAAGAAGGCACTGCGGCAGAAGTGACACAACGTTATGAACAATTCAGCCAGCAGCTTGCTCTTCTGGATTTGCAAGTGACTCGGCTGGTGTTGTCACCGCGCCATGCCTGGCAATTGAATTTGAGCAACGGCATGGTGCTGGAACTGGGGCGCGAGGACATGCTGCAAAGGTTGGAAAGGTTCGTGCAAGCCTATCCCAACAGCCTTGCAGCAATACAAGGCCGGGTGAAGTACGTGGATTTGCGCTACAGCAATGGTTTTGCGGTGAGTGGTTTGGCCAATCGGGGCTGAAGGGAAGCAGCGGGGAACCGACGATGAGCAGAAGCAGGGAAACTAAAAATCTGGTGGTAGGACTGGATATCGGCACGTCCAAGATCGTGGTCATCGTTGGTGAGGTCAAACCGGACGGCATGCTGGAAGTGATCGGCATGGGTATGCATCAATCTTCTGGAATGAAGAAGGGCATGGTGGTCAACATCGATGCTACGGTGGGGTCGATCCAGCGCGCGCTGGAAGAAGCGGAACTGATGGCCGATTGCAAGATACACGAGGTCTACACCGGTATCGCGGGCAGCCATATCCGCAGCATCAATTCGCGGGGCATGGTGAAGATCAAGGAGAAGGAGGTTGCCGGCCCCGACATCGAACGCGTCATAGAGACAGCCAGTTCCATCAGCCTGCCGAGCGACCAGCAGATCCTGCACATCCTCGAACAGGAATTCAGCATCGATGGCCAGGACGGCATCAAGAAGCCGCTGGGCATGAGCGGAATGCGTTTGGATGTCGAGGTGCACATCATCAGCGGGGCGGTATCCGCGGTGCAGAACATCATGAAGTGCATCCATCGTTGTGGTCTGGAAGTCAATGAATTGATCCTCCAGCCGCTGGCTTCCAGCAAGGCAGTGCTCGCAGAAGACGAGAAAGAGCTGGGTGTGTGCCTCGTGGACATCGGCGGCGGCACTACTGACATCGCCGTGTTCACCGGCGGCGCGATCCGCCACACCGCCGTGATACCGATCGCCGGGGACCAGATCACCAATGACATCGCGATGGCGTTGCGCACGCCGACGCAGGATGCCGAGGACATCAAGATCAAGCATGGCTGTGCATTGCGCCAATTGGCGGATGGGGGCGCGATCGAGGTGCCGGGCGTGGGCGACCGGGGGCCGCGCATGTTGTCGCGGCAAACTCTGGCCGAGGTGATCGAACCGCGCGTCGAGGAATTGTACTCGCTGGTACAGCAGGAATTGCGGCGCAGCGGGTTTGAAGAGCTGTTGTCCTCGGGCATCGTGATCACCGGCGGCAGCAGCGCCATGCAGGGAATGGTCGAACTGGGCGAAGAAATATTCCATCTGCCGGTGCGTTTGGGCGTCCCGAAATATGTGGGCGGATTGTCCGATGTGGTCAAAACACCCCGCATGGCGACCGGTGTGGGGCTGCTGTTATATGGCTTGGAGCATCATCAGCGCAAAGAGGAGACGCGCTTGCAATCGAATTCATTTGGTGACGTGTTGGCAAGAATGAAAGACTGGTTTTTGGGGAATTTCTAGCGGTTACGAGTGTTGATTGGTTCGGGTAGTCCGGGGGTTGTTTTTGGCAATTTTTAAGGAGATGACGATGTTTGAAATCATGGATGTACAAACGCAGGATGCGGTGATCAAGGTGGTCGGTGTAGGGGGCTGTGGCGGCAACGCGGTGGATCATATGATCGATCAGGGTGTGCAGGGAGTCGAGTTCATCGTGATCAATACCGACGCGCAGGCGCTCAAGCGCAGCAAGGCGCGTACCCAGTTGCAGATCGGTGTGAGCATCACCAAGGGCCTGGGTGCTGGCGCAAAACCCTCTGTCGGCCAGGCGGCGGCAGAGGAAGATCGCGACCGCATCAAAGAGATGTTGGTCGGCGCACACATGGTGTTCATCACGGCCGGGATGGGGGGTGGCACCGGAACCGGTGCGGCCCCCATCATCGCGCAGATTGCCAAAGAGATGGATATCCTGACCGTGGCGGTGGTGACCAAACCGTTCGCATACGAAGGCAACCGGATCCGGTTCGCCAAAGCCGGCATCGAGGCACTGGGCGAGTATGTCGATTCGCTGATCATCGTGCCGAATTCCAAACTGATGGAGGTGCTGGGCAATGATGTCACCGTGCCGGAAGCTTTCAAGGCGGCCAATGGGGTGCTGCAGGGCGCGGTGGCGGGCATCGCGGAGGTGATCAATGTGCCCGGGTTGATCAACGTGGATTTCGCCGACGTGCGCACCGTGATGTCGGAAAACGGGATGGCGATGATGGGTTCTGCGGTTGCCGCGGGAAACGATCGCGCGCGGATTGCGGCGGAACGTGCGATTTCCAGCCCGCTTCTGGAAGACGTGGACATGTCCGGCGCCCGTGGCGTGCTGGTGAACATCACCTCGAGCAATAGTCTGAAACTCAAGGAGATCGACGATGTGATGGAGTGCGTCCAATTTGCCGCGGAAGAGGCAACCGTGATCGTTGGATCGGTATTCGACGACGCAATGGGCGACGAAATGCGAGTGACAGTCGTGGCTACCGGTCTTGGAGCACCGCAGGCACGCAAACAGCCAAAACCGGAAATAGTCTATCAGAATCATGACTTTCAGAGGACAGGCACGCATGATGAACCGTTGGCCGGCGTAAATTACGGTGAGCTTGAAACACCAACCATCATGAGGAGCGGTCGCAGAGCGGCGGTGGATGCGATGGAAAAATCCGGTGTGGATACCTATGACATCCCGTCTTTCCTGCGAAAACAGGCGGATTGAAAATCGATGGGCGAAGGCTCGAAAAGCCCGAATCCGACCGTCAAAACGCCTGGTTGTGCTAGAATTAAATATATGATTCGGTAATCCAATGTGGCAATGGTCAAGCAACGTACCTTGAAAAATTCCGTCAGCGTGACGGGAGTCGGCTTGCACAGCGGCGAGAAGGTCACACTCGGGCTGCGGCCAGCCCCGGTCAATACCGGCATCGTATTTCGCCGCGTGGATGTGAAGCCTGTCGAGGAAATATGCGCGCGAGCCGAACTGGTGCATGACACACGTTTGTCCACCTGCATGGAGCAAGACGGGGTGAGGGTAGCCACCATCGAGCATCTGATGTCGGCTTTGGCCGGCCTCGGAGTGGATAACGCCTATGTCGATCTGGATAGTGCGGAAGTCCCGATCATGGACGGTAGCGCAGGGACATTCGTCTTTCTGCTTCAGTCCTCGGGCATCGTTGAACAATCCGCCCCCAAAAAATTCATACGCATCAAAAAGACGGTTGAGGTCAAGCAGGGTGACAAATGGGTGCGCTTCGAGCCCCACCAGGGGTACAAATTGACTTTCACCATCAATTTCGCTCACCCGGTGTTCGCCAATTCCAAACAGCATGTGACGGTCGATCTGGGCGAAGAATCCTATGTGCGCGATATCAGCCGGGCCCGCACTTTCGGTTTTATGCAGGATGTAGAGTATATGCGCGCACAGGGGCTGGCTTTAGGCGGTAGCCTGGACAATGCCATCGTAATGGATGACTACCGCGTGCTGAACGCGGACGGTTTGCGTTTCGAGGACGAATTCGTCAAGCACAAGGTCCTCGATGCGATCGGAGATCTTTACCTTCTCGGGCATCCGCTGATCGGCGCTTTTTCCGGCTACAAATCCGGCCATGCCTTGAATAATGCGCTGTTGCGCGAACTGTTGGCGGATGATCAAGCCTGGGAGTATGTGACTTTCGACCGTGTCGAAGAGGCTCCAGCGTTCCTGCGGTTGCAGCTTCAATCCGTTTGATACGGGTGCCGAATATTCACAAACGATTGATTTATGACTAGTGCAGCCATTCGACCTCCTGCCATTATCGACAACAAAGCGGCAGACCGGTGCTGATACTGCGTCTATATATCGTACTGGTGGCATTGTTGATCGTAGTATGCGGAGGACTGTATATCTTTACCCGCAATCGCCGCTACATCGATTTTGCGCGGCAAACGGTGCGATTCAGCGTGCTGTTGCTGGCGGTCTTTGCATTATTGTTTGTGCTGGAGCGGTATGTGCTGGTCGGTTGGTTGGCGGCACTTTGATTGATCACGGGACCGGGGAATTGCTAAAAGATGCCTATTCAGCTATTTGATTTGGCCATCTTTTCCAGGGCGAGTTTGAGCGGAGACTCGTGCAATGTCCGGCTGAATTCAACCAGTGTCTTTTGAGCTGTTTTGCTGAGTAGACGGGGGGAGGGTTTGGCTTGATGGCGATCGTAGGAAACTTGCACCTTGACGCGGATTCCGCTAACCTCGTGGCCCATGCCCCGCATCAAAACCGCCATTTCCGGGGCAAGTTGACGCAATTTTGCGGCGACGCTCGCATTGGCTGCCGCGATGCTGAGCATACCCAGGCGCAGGCCCAATACCTGTATTTGTCCGGATTGTGCAAGATCGGGCGGGGTGATACTGATAAATTGGCTTTGCAAGTCCGACAAAAATCGGGCTTTGGCCAGCAGCGGACGAAGTTCCTGGTCACCGTTCAGCAGAGTTTTTAAATGTTGCACCACAAATTTTCTGTTACTTAGAGGAAAGGAAGCATGAATATTATTCTAGTTTCCAATAAAATGGCAAAGACCCGCAGTATATCGCTGGGCCCTTGGCAAATTGCGTTAACGCTGATGTTGCTGTCGGTGCTGATGCTGGGCGCGGCATTTACGCTCCAGTACGTTCTGGTGCGTTTTGCCCCGGAAGGGTTGAGCGATGAGATCCGCATATTGCTGTCCAAGGTACAGAACGACGAACAACAAAAACAGCAGTTTTATTTGCACAGCAGTCTGGATGCGATGGCGGTAAGGGTCGGCCAGATGCAGGCTCAGCTGCAGCGCCTGGACGCGCTTGGCGCGCGCCTGACCAAGCTGACCGGGATGAAACCGGAAGAATTCCAGTTCTCACAGCCGCCGGCGCAGGGCGGACCTTTGGTGATGTTCCCCGAAAAGGAAATGTCCGAGAACGGTTTGAATCAGCAACTGGATAGACTGAGCCGGGTGGTCAGTGATCGCAGTGACAAGCTGCTGGCCCTGGAGACCCTGCTGTTGCAGAACCAATTGAGCCGCAAGTTGCTGCCTTCCATTCCACCCGTACACACCGGGTTCTATTCGTCGAATTTTGGCTGGCGCATCGACCCGTTTACCGGCCAAAATGCGATGCATGAAGGCGTGGACTTTGTCGCGGAAGCCGGAACACCGATCTATGCTTCCGCCGGCGGCGTGGTCGACTATGCGAGTTACCAACCCGATTATGGTAATATGGTCGAAATCGACCACGGCAATGACATCGTCACACGCTATGCGCATGCTTCAAAGTTGTTCGTGAAGGTTGGTCAGGTGGTAAGACGCGGCGAGAAGATCGCCGAGGTGGGAAGCACCGGTCGTTCCACCGGGAACCATTTGCACTTCGAAGTGCGTTATAAAGGTATCGCTCAGAATCCCGTGCGCTTTTTGCAAAAAGCCGCCAGTTAGCAGTAATGGAAATTGGTAAGGGTGAGGTGATGGATTGCCTCACCCTTAATTATTTGTAGTCGAGAATTTCTTATTTTGTAGTTTGGGAAAATATGATTTCCAGTGTGCTGAAAAGTATCTTCGGTAGCCGCAATGACCGTTTGCTCAAACAATACCGCGCTATAGTCCAAACCATCAATAAGCTGGAAGCCGATACCGCCAAGCTGAGCGACGAGGCTTTGCGCCAAAAAACCGCAGACTTCAAGCAGCGTTTTGCGCAGGGCGAATCACTTGATGCGCTGATGCCGGAGGCATTTGCCGTGGTGCGCGAAGCGAGTACCCGTGTGCTGGGGATGCGTCATTATGACGTTCAGCTGATCGGCGGGATGGTTTTGCATTATGGCAAGATCGCCGAGATGCGCACCGGCGAAGGCAAGACCCTGATGGCCACCCTGCCGGTTTACCTGAATGCGATCTCCGGCAAGGGCGTTCATGTCGTGACTGTGAACGATTATCTGGCCGGCCGCGACGCCGAGTGGATGGGCAAGATTTACCGCTTTCTGGACATGTCGGTGGGAGTGATCCTGTCGCAGATGGACTCGGCCAACAAACAGGAAGCTTATGCTGCCGATGTTACCTACGGTACCAACAACGAGTTCGGATTCGATTACCTGCGCGACAACATGGCGACACATGTCAGCGAACGGTTCCAGCGCACGCTCAATTATGCCATCGTGGACGAAGTGGACTCGATCCTGATCGACGAAGCGCGCACTCCGCTGATCATTTCCGGCCAGGCCGAAGACAACGTGGACGTTTACGTTCGAATCGACAAGCTGGTTCCGCAGCTGGTGCGCAAGCCCGGCGAAGCCGATGCGGAAGGCCTCGGTGATTACACCGTGGACGAGAAGAACAACCAGATCCTGCTGACCGAGTCCGGCCACGAGCACGCCGAAATCATCCTCACCCAGGCCGGCTTGTTGCCGGAAGGGGGCAGTTTGTATGACACCGCCAATATCACGTTGATCCACCATCTGTATGCGGCATTGCGCGCGCATAACCTGTTTCACCGCGACCAGCATTACGTAGTGCAGAACGGCGAAGTAACGATTGTAGACGAGTTCACCGGCCGCCTGATGTCGGGGAGGCGCTGGTCGGATGGCCTGCATCAGGCGGTGGAGGCGAAGGAGGGTGTGCCTATCCAGAAGGAAAACCAGACACTCGCGTCGATCACTTTCCAGAATTATTTCCGCATGTACAACAAGCTGGCCGGGATGACCGGCACGGCCGATACCGAGGCATACGAGTTCCAGCAGATCTACAATCTCGAGACAGTGATCATTCCGCCGAACCGCCCGACCATCCGCAAAGACATGATGGACAAGGTATACCTCACCGCGAAGGAAAAATATCATGCGGTGATCGATGACATCAAGGATTGCTACGAGCGCGGGCAACCGGTGCTGGTGGGCACGACTTCGATCGAAAATTCAGAATTGCTGTCGGGATACCTGGAACGGGACAAGCTGCCGCATCAGGTACTGAACGCCAAACAGCACGCGCGCGAAGCCGAGATCATCGCGCAAGCGGGGCGACCCAAGATGATCACCATCGCCACCAACATGGCGGGTCGCGGAACGGACATCGTGCTGGGCGGTAATGTGGAGAAGCAGGTCGAACTGGTTCGTGCGGATACCAGCCTGGACGAGCCGGACAAGGCGCAGCGTATCGCGCGGCTCAAAGGCGAATGGGAACATCTGCACCAGCAGGTATTGGATAGCGGCGGACTGCACATCATCGGCACCGAGCGGCACGAGTCGCGCCGCATCGATAATCAGCTGCGCGGTCGTTCCGGACGCCAGGGTGATCCGGGCTCCAGCCGTTTCTACCTGTCGCTGGAAGATCCGCTGTTGCGCATTTTCGCCTCAGACCGCGTCACCGCGATCATGAACAGGTTCAAATTGCCCGAAGGCGAGGCGATCGAGCATAGTTGGGTGACGCGCGCGATCGAGAACGCGCAGCGCAAGGTGGAAGCGCGCAATTTTGATTTGCGCAAGCAGATCCTCGAGTATGACGATGTGGCGAATGACCAGCGCAAGGTGATCTACCAGCAGCGCAGCGAGTTGCTGGAAAGCGCCGATATCGACGAAACCATCCAGGCAATGCGCGATGACGTGCTGGAAAATACCGTCAACCTGTATATTCCGCCGCACTCCATGGAGGAACAATGGGATGTGCCCGCGCTGGAAAAATATCTGGCTGCAGAGTTCCGTCTGGAATTGCCGCTGGTACGCTGGCTGGATGAAGACAAACAGTTGAACGAGGCGGGGTTGCGCGCTCGCATCCGGGAATATGCACAGCGCCAATATCAGGTGAAAGTCGATGCAGTGAGCACCGAGGTCATGCGCCATTACGAGCGGGCGATCATGCTGCAAAGTCTCGATGTGCATTGGCGAGAACATCTGTCTGCACTGGATCATCTGCGCCAGGGAATCCATTTGCGCGGTTACGCGCAGAAGAACCCCAAACAGGAATACAAGCGCGAGGCATTCGAGTTGTTCGCGGCGATGCTGGACGCGATCAAGCTCGAGGTGACGCAGGTATTGATGACCGTTCAAGTGCGCAGCGAGTCGGACGTGGAGGCGGTAGAAGCCGCACCTGCTCCGGGGAATGTGCAGTATCATCATGCGAATTATGATGAGGCGCTGGCATCAACGGACGACAAGCGTGCCGGCGGGGACCCAGCGACCGGGGAACATAAACCGTTTGTGCGCAATGAACAGAAGGTGGGACGCAATGACCCGTGCCCGTGCGGGTCTGGCAAGAAATACAAGCAGTGCCATGGAAGGCTGGCCTAACAAGAAGATTGGGAGAACGAGATGTCATTAGTGATGGATACACTGCGCACATCGACAATCACCGAAGAGCTGAATGAGGCAGAGGTGGAAATTCTCTCTGGACTATTCGAGGTTCATGACTACAAATCCGGGGAGATCATCGTGAAACCCGGAGACGAACAGCCCGACAACCTTTACATACTCGCCCACGGCGATATCGAGGTTAGGATCAAAAGCGGCAGCGAGGTATCCACCATTCATGTGCTTAAGCCCGGCGATCTGGCCGGTATCATCACCTTTGTCGGTGGAGCTGCCTCCGAAATCAGTGCGACGCTATGCGCGGTCGGCAAGACCAAGGTATTGAGCATGGCAAGAGCCGAGTTCGAAAAGCTGATCAATTCCCATCCGATGATCGTCTACAAAGTGATGCGCGGCGTGGTGCGCAATGTGCACGGCATCGTGCGGCGCGTGAACAGCCAATCCGCAGAGCTGAGCAACTACATCTATAAAACCCATGGCCGTTATTAATTCCGATCCCGGATAGAAACGATCACTGTGTAGGGTTCGCTTTCGTCTGGCCGTACTAAATATGTACTGTCTTCGTCGCCTCGATCTCGCCGCCTTGTGCTCCTTCCCATCCGGAATCGGAATAACATTGGATAAACTTATGGAATGCAAATCGTTATGCCGGTCAATCTGACACCGCCCGTCGCGGCCGAGCTGTTGCCTGTTGCGGGCGTTTCTCTGGGTATCGCGGAAGCGAATATCAAGCGCGAGAAACGCAAGGATTTGCTGGTGATGCAGTTGAGCGATGGAGCCCGGGTCGCGGGGGTGTTTACCCGAAATCGATTCTGTGCCGCGCCGGTGACCGTCGCGCGTGAGCACCTTGTCCAACCGGATGGTATTCGCGCGTTGCTGGTCAATACCGGCAATGCCAACGCAGGCACCGGGGAGCAGGGGGTGCAGGATGCGCGCACCAGTTGCGCGGCGCTCGCCGGTTTGCTGGGTTGCAAGCCCTGCCAGATCTTGCCGTTTTCCACCGGCGTGATCATGGAGCCGTTGCCGGTGGCGAAAATCGCCGCTGGTCTGCCTGGCGCAGTCGCAAACATGCGCCCCGATAACTGGCCGGCTGCCGCGGAAGCGATCATGACCACCGACATCGTTGCCAAAGCGGTCTCCAGGCAAGTGACGATTGATGGTGTGCGAATCACCATCACCGGCATCGCGAAAGGTTCCGGCATGATCCATCCCAACATGGCGACCATGCTGGGTTATATCGCCACCGATGCGGCGATCGCGCAACCCTTGCTGCAGGAAATGGTCAGCCAGGCCGCCAACCGTTCGTTCAATTGCATCACCGTGGACGGCGACACCTCCACGAATGATGCGCTGATGCTGATCGCCACCGGCAAGTCTGCTCTGCCGGAGACCGGATCCGCCGATAGCGCGGCAGGCAGGGCATTGCAGGCAGCCATCAGCGAAGTTGCGATTTTTCTTGCGCAAGCCATCGTGCGCGACGGCGAAGGCGCGACCAAGTTCATCACCGTGCAAGTCGAGGGCGGCACGAGCGAGGACGAATGCAGGCAGATTGGCTACGCGATCGCGCGTTCGCCGCTGGTCAAGACCGCGTTCTTCGCCTCCGATCCCAACCTCGGGCGCATCCTCGCCGCGATTGGTTATGCCGGCATAGATGACCTGGATGTGACCGCGCTCAAGTTGTATCTGGATGAGGTGCTGGTCGCCGAACGCGGCGGTCGCGCGGCCAGTTACCGCGAAGAGGACGGCCAGCGCGTGATGCGGCAGAGCGACATCACGATCCGCGTGGTGCTGGATCGCGGCAAGGCGGTTGCCACGCTGTGGACGTGCGATTTTTCCTACGACTATGTCAAAATCAACGCCAGCTACCGCAGCTGACAGGGGCTGAAGAACTACTGCGGTGGTCATCTGCTGCGTGGCTCGGTGCTCGCTTCCTTCGCCTACCTGTGAGGTAGGTCTCGGTCGCTGTGCGCCTCGCGCCTTGCATCTGACCATCCTCGCTACATTTTGCAAACCCCTGTCGTTGTAGAACATGGATAATGTGCTTCCATAAAAACAGGAAATAGTCATATGGACAAACTCGAACGCTTCCTCGACCACGCCGAAAGGCTGATGGATAAATTCGAGCGCACGCTGCCAAAGTCGGCAATCGGCAACACTCCGAATTGGGATGCCGCGCATGCGTTCCGCTGGGAACGGGGCAGCCTGGTTTCGGTGCCTCACCCTCACCGTATCGGTCTTGCCGATCTGCTCGGCATCGAGAGACAGAAACAACTTACAACACAAAACACACTCCAGTTCGTGCAGGGCCGCCCAGCCAACAACGTGCTGCTCACCGGCGCGCGCGGCACCGGAAAGTCCTCGCTGGTCAAGGCGCTGCTCAACGAATACGCAAAGGATGGACTGCGGTTGATCGAGGTCGGCAAACCGGCGCTGGCCGACCTGCCGCACATCATCGCGCTGGTTGGGGGCCGGCCGGAGCGCTTCATCCTGTATTGCGACGACCTGTCGTTCAACGCCGACGAACCGGGCTACCAGGCGCTGAAAGCCGCGCTCGACGGATCGCTGGTAGCGTTCTCCGACAACCTGCTGATCTACGCTACCTCCAACCGCCGCCACCTGATGCCGGAATCGATGCAGGACAATCTCGCGACCAAATATGTCGGCGACGAGATCCATCCGGGGGAAAGCATCGAAGAAAAGATTTCGCTGTCCGAACGTTTCGGGCTGTGGGTGTCGTTTTATCCGTTTTCCCAGGACGAATATCTGGACATCGTTTCACACTGGTTGCGTCACTATGGTATGTCGGGCGAGATGGATGAGACTGCGCGGCAGGCTGCGCTCCAATGGGCGATACAGCGGGGGTCGAGGAGTGGCAGGGTGGGTTGGCAGTTTGCGAGGGATTGGGCAGGACGGCAGTAGGTTGGGTTAGCGTGTAGCGCGTAACCCGACATCGAAAGCAAAGTCAAAACCGCCGGGGGTAGCCCGGCAGCTAGTCACTTTCTTTTGCTCCGCCAAAAAGAAAGTAACCAAAGAAAAGGCGCCCCCGGTTTGCCGCCGCTACGCGGCACCCTGCGTTGCTCGACTGGTCAGGCGGCTGCGGAACTCGCGCCGCGCGCTCAAACAGTCCTCGCCGAAATCTCCTGACCAGCCTGCGCTACTCGGCGGCGCACAGGGGGAGAAAATCCAAAATCTCAAATCCGTAAGGTGGGCAACAAGTTGCCCACCTTACAAAAGTAGATAGGCAAAACAATTCGACTCCGGTACATTGGAATCATAGGTTGGGATTGATGCTAATCTTTAGCTATTTTCTGATCAACACACGTTAGAGGTTATATTCATGCGACCAATCTTCACTATTCATGCCGGAGAATTTCTGATCGGGGAATATATTGAGCATAAATTTCGCAACACGAATGTCTGGTTGCCTTCGAAAGATAGCGGCGTTGACCTTCTGGTGACGAATAAGAAAAATCAATCATCAGTTTCGCTACAGGTGAAATATTCTCGTGACTTTTTGGTTACTAATTTATCTGCCGAGTTTCAGGAGCCTATTCGCGCCTTTGGGTGGTGGACATTTGATCGCGAAAAGCTTAGAACATCTCCTGCTGATTATTGGGTATTACTCATCGTTGGTTTCAGTCATCGCACGAATGACTACGTCATCATCAAGCCGCGGGAACTATACAGGCGCCTACATACTCTTCGTCCGAGAGTTGCGAAGTTTCACACCTATCTTTGGGTTACCAGAAAAGATTGTTGTTGGGAAACCCGTGACCTTAGCAATAAAGACAAGGTACTTATGGCTAAGGGTCTGTATAAAAACTCATTGCGGGACTTTAAGCCGTTCTTAAACAATTGGGAACCGATAAGCCAGCTCAATAGGCAATGATAATCTTTATAGCCAGATAGGGTGGGCACACCGTGCCCACCCCATGGTTTGGATTTTTGACTTTCATCCCCTGTGCGCCGCCGAAGATCAGCTGCAAGCGAGCGGAGGTTTAGGCGAGCACTGTTCGAGTCCCGCAGTGGGGCGCGGGGTGTGCGCCCCGCCAGGTCGAGTAGCGCAGCCCCGCTTACTTGCGGCTGATCGAGGGTACCCCGCAGGGGCGGGAAACCGGGGTCGCCTTTTCTTTGGTGACTTTCTTTTTGGCGAAGCAAAAGAAAGTTACTAGCTGCCGGGCTACCCTGGCGGTTTTGTTTTTGGAAGATCAATGTGAACACGCAAGCCGAAAATATTAAAATCGTCGAAGTCGCCGCCGCCGTTCTGCAAAAACCAGACGGCTCCTTCCTGCTGGCCCAACGCCCCCCCGGCAAGATCTGGGCTGGTTATTGGGAATTTCCCGGCGGCAAGATCGAGCTTGGCGAAACGCCGCATCATGCGCTGGTGCGCGAGCTGCGCGAGGAACTGGGCATCACAGTCGAGACCGCATACCCCTGGGTGACGCGTGTGTACGTCTATCCGCATGCGACCGTGCGGCTGAATTTCTTCCGCGTGACAGCGTGGAGCGGCGAACTGCATCCGCACGAGGGGCAGCAATTTTCATGGCAGCATGTGCCGGATATTTCTGTCACTCCTGTGCTGCCCGCCAACGATCCGATACTGCGTGCGCTGTCATTGCCGACGCTGTATGCGATCAGCAATGCAAAGAAATTGGGTGAGAAAGAATTCCTGGGGCGGCTGGAAGTTGCGCTACGAAAAGGGTTGCGGCTGGTGCAGTTGCGCGAGAAGGATTTGTCGCGTGATGCGTTGCGCGCGCTGGCGCTGAAGATGTTGCCGCCGATCCGGCGAAATAATGCACGCCTGATCATCAATGCCGATATCGAACTATGCAGAGACATCGGCGCGGATGGCGTGCAGTTCATCGGCGCGCAATTGGCCGAGTTGAGCGAGCGTCCCGACGTGGAATGGTGTGCGGCCTCCTGCCACAACGCGGCGGAGTTGCGCCGCGCCGAGCATCTGGGTTGCGATTTTGGGCTGCTGAGTCCGGTGCTGGCTACACAGTCGCATCCGGGTGCGCCGCATCTGGGCTGGGAAAGGTTTGCGGCGATCGCGGCGGGCTCATCCATCCCGGTGTATGCGCTGGGCGGTTTGATGCACAGTGACATGGATGCCGCATGGCAGCACGGGGCGCATGGCATCGCCCTGTTGCGTCAGGCTTGGTGAGGCGGCTCGATGAAATCCTGCTCGTTCTCATCCGCGGGCTGAGCTACGCGATATTCTTCATTCGCCCACTTGCCCAGGTCGATCATCTTGCAGCGTTCGCTGCAGAAGGGTCGGAAGCGGTTATTCGTGTCCCATTGATGTTCTTTGCCGCAATGCGGGCAACAGACGATCGGCGCAGAATGGTTCGAGCTGTTGGGGTCTTGTTTCATTGATTCCGGCATTCGTGTTCAAAGGCTGCAAAAAGTCAGTTCAAAGGGCACGTCCTGTTCGAACAGCGTGGATTTGGCCGCATAGTTGGCCGCGATGAAACGGATGTTGATCGTATATTTGTTGGCGCTCACCTCGGGTATGCATGCCAGTCCCCTGCCCAGCCGCAGACGCAACATGTGTGCGACTCGACCGCCCTGCATTTGCTGAAAAGTTCCTTGATGGGCGGTGAAGTGAAATACCTTGCCATTTTCGCGCAACAGACGCAATACGATTTTCATGCCGGTATGCAGCGGCAACAGCGGCGCAAGCCATGCGCGAAGATTGTCCCGCCGCAGGTTTGCGTTCTGAGCCTGCCAATAGTGATAGGAAGGCAAGTCGAATTCACAAGTGCCGCCAGGCATTACGGAACGTTGCTTGATGCCCATCAGCCATTCGTTCTCGCGCAAATGTTGGCCGATCTTGCCGCTCATCGCCAGCAAATAACCTGAAGCTTGTTCGATCTCCTTCAGTATGGCCTCCAGCGCCTGTTCGGAAATCGCCGGGTTGTTGTGCAAGCTGGATAAAACGCGTTTCTGTCTCTCCAATTCTTGCAGCAAGTCCGATTTCAGATCTGCGCGGCTTATGACCTCGAGGATCTCAAACAGTGTGATCAGGGCCGCGTGATGACCCATGCCGTGCTCATGTTCGGTGAAGAGGTCCATGCGTGCGAACAGATCCTCCAGACGCAACAGGGTGCGAATCTTTTCAGTAAGGGGAAATTCGTAGCTGATCACGTCAGTTATTGCCCGAAGCGCTATTGAAGGAAAATGCGATAAGAACGATATATTGAATATCCTGTTATCGTCAATCGATGTTTTGCATGCCCGAGTAGCGTTGGTGAAGAACGGAAACCTGTTCGGCCAATGTATCCAAACCCGCGTCATTATGAATGACATCGTCAGCCATTTGAAGACGTTCCTTCCGTGTCGATTGCTGCGCGATGATGTCGCGCACTTCCGCTTCGCTCATGTTGCTACGGCCGATGACGCGTGAAATCTGTACCTTTTCGTCGCAATCCACCACCAGCACGCGCTGAACCAATTGGCAAAAAGCTGAACCTTCCGCCAACAATGGCACGACGATCACAACGTAGGGTTTGGTTCGCAACAGCTGCAATTCTGCGGTCGCCTGTTCGAGTATCAGAGGATGCAGTATGGATTCCAGCCGTTGCTTGGCGGCGGGATTCGAAAAGATCAGGCGGCGCATTTTTGAACGATCCAAAGCGCCGTCATCCATGATGTAATCATCGCCGAATGTTTTGCTGATAGATGCAATGGCATCGCCGTGGCTTTGCGTCAGCCAGTGCGCAATGGTGTCCGTATCGATGATTCCAGCGCCATGTCCGGCGAACAAACCCGCCACCGTACTTTTGCCACAGCCTATTCCGCCAGTGAGGCCAATACATAGGGTCATGACTGGCCCAATATTTGCAGATATTCCCGAGTCAGTGTTTGTCCCCAGAACAATGCGATCAATCCCCCGCAAGCCAGGTAGGGGCCGAACGGGATGGGGATATTGCGGCCATGTTTGAGCGCGACAATCAAGATGATACCAACCACTGCGCCTGCCAGCGACGACAAGAGAATGATCAGCGGCAACATTTGCCATCCCAGCCAGGCACCCAGCGCGGCAAGAAGTTTGAAATCACCGTAGCCCATCCCCTCCTTGCCGGTGACGAGTTTGAAAAGCCAGTACACCCCCCAAAGGACGAGATATCCGACAATCGCACCAAGTACCGCGTTGCTTAAACTGGTGTAGATCCCAAAATAGTTGAACATCAAGCCTGCCCAGAGCAGGGTCAAGGTGATATCGTCGGGTAACAATTGCGTATCTATGTCGATTGCCGTGAGGGCCAGCAACGCCCAAACCAGCAGCAAAGCGCCGCACGCAGCCCAGCTAAAACCAAAGTGCCAAGCCGCATAAGCGCACAGAGCGCCACTGACCGCTTCGATGAGAGGATAACGGGGAGAAATGGAGGTGCCGCAATTTCTGCACTTGCCACGCAACAATATGTAGCTGACGATGGGGATGTTATCCAGCGCGCTGATTGTATGATTGCAATTGGGACAGGCGGAGCGCGGCACGATGAGATTATAGGGGGTGTTCAACGAGGGATCGTTTTCGCTGCTTCCCGGCGGGCCGGTATCCGCATTGCTTTGCGACAATTCAACGCATTGTTTGCGCCAGCCAAGTTCCATCATTTTCGGCAAACGATGTATCACCACATTGAGAAAACTGCCCACCATCAGGCCGAGTATCAGACATGCACCAACAAAAGCGACGGGAACCGTCTGCAATAATTCAGGCAAACTCATGATGCCGCAATTAGAATCGAGGAAGGGTGACTGGAGTGGTTAAGCGTAACGAATGCCTTGGGTTTTGCTGCTGCTGTCCGCGTTTCCATCAAATAACTTCGCCCATTTTGAAGATCGGCAGATACATCGCGATCACCATACCGCCGATGAGCGTGCCAAGAACCACCATGATGACCGGTTCCATCAGGCTGGAGATGGCTTTCACGGCATCGTCCACTTCAGCCTCATAGAAGTCCGCCACCTTGCTGAGCATCGCGTCAAGTGAACCGGCCTCTTCGCCGATTGCGCACATTTGCAACACCATGCTCGGGAATAACTCGGTGTTCTGCATGGAGACGGTCAAGCCGCTGCCGGTGCTGACTTCGCGCTGGATGGCCTTGGTAGCATTGAAATATACCGCGTTGCCCGCCGCGCCTGCGACCGAATCGAGTGATTCGACCAACGGCACGCCTGCCGCAAACATGGTGGAAAGGGTCCGGGTCCAGCGGGCGATCGTGGCTTTGCGGATCAACTCTCCGAAAACGGGCAACTTGAGCAGTAGTTTGTCCATCGTATCCTGCATTTTCTTGCTGCGTTTCCAGGTATAGAAGAAGATGTAAAAGCCGCCGCCGATACCGCCAAAAATCGCCCACCAATAGTTTACGAATGTATCGGAGATCGCCATCAGAACGAGAGTCGGTCCCGGCAACCTTGCACCAAAGCCTTCGAACAACTCCTTGAACGCGGGGATAACGAAAATCATGATAACGGCAGTGATGATGAATGCGACGACAATGATGGAAATCGGATAGACCAGAGCAGATTTGATCTTGCTCTTGAGGGCCTGGGTTTTTTCCATGTAAGTAGCCAGGCGGTCCAATAGCGCATCCAGAATACCCGCTGCTTCACCCGCGCCGATCAGGTTGCAATATAACGCGTCAAAATATAGCGGGAATTTCAGAAAAGCCTGTTGCAGGCTGCTTCCGGTTTCTACGTCAGTCTTGATGTCCATCAGAAGTCTGGATACCGATGGATTGCTATGCCCTTTGCCTACAATATCGAAGGCCTGCAGCAGCGGGACGCCCGATTTCATCATCACCGCGAGCTGGCGAGTGAAGATCGTAATATCCTTGGCGCTTATGGATTTGCCTTTTTGCTTTTGTTTCTTTATTTTTGTGACATTGATCCCTTGGCGGCGCAAATGTGCAGAAACACTGGCTTCACCGGGCGCGCGTATTTCGCCTTTGACCGGCTTGCCGGTTTTGTCCTTTCCTTCCCATGCATAGGTGAATTCTTTTGCTTTTTGATCCCTTGTCTTCAGATCTCTTGCGGCTACAGCCATAGTGTCTCCCTTGGGTCAATCACTAAATTGTATATGGGCCAATGCTGGAGGTCATCATGCCGAGCTTTGCGTCTCTTGTAAAGCCATGTTTTTTATTGCCGTTTATTACTGCGCTACTGGAAAAATTCGTGCTACCTTTACGATGCGGTCCTGTGTCTGAATGATCTCAATCGGATAACCGGCGATCTTCAGGCTGGTACCTGTTTCAGGAATGTCCTCGAGGTGATCGAGAATCAGACCATTCAGTGTCTTTGCGCCTTTCAGCGGCAGATGCAGCCCCAATTTGCGGTTCAGTTCGCGCAGGCTGGTGCTGCCTTCCAGCAGGTAACTGCCATCTTCCTGACGCAGGAATTTGCCGGTCTGTGTAGGCGATTGCGTGGTAAATTCACCGACAATTTCCTCGAGGATGTTTTCCAGCGTTACCAAACCGAGCAATTCGCCATATTCATCCACCACCAATCCCAGCCGAGCGTGCCGCTCCTGAAACTGTTGCAATTGTTTGAGCAAAGGCGTGTCCGATGGAATGAAATAGGGTTCGTTTAGTATTCCGCGCAACTGAGCCACATCCATGGTGGATTCTTGCATCAAGGCTGGTACCCGCTTGATATGCAGGATGCCGATGATGTTACTGGGAGTATCGGCATAAACCGGAAGCAAGGTGTGGTGGCAGGTAACGATCTGCTGGCGCAATTCGTTTGCGTCGGAATTGATATCTAGAGCTTCGATCAAATTACGCGGAATCATCACGTCATTCACGGTTATGCGTTCAAGGTCAACCAGGTTGAGCAACATTTTCTGGTGCTTGCGCGGCAAGAATTGCTCTGCGTCCAGTACCAATCCGCGCAATTCTTCCATGGTCATCTTTTGTTTGCTCTGATCGGTTTGTATCCTGATATGCAACAGACGAAGCACGCCTTTCACCATGCCGCCGGCAACCGAGACCACCGGATGAAACAATGTGATTAGCGGTACAAGCAAATAGCTGGCCGGCAACGCGATGCGTTCCGGGTAACTGGCCGCAATGATCTTGGGCATGATTTCGCTGAATACCAGCAGCACGAAAGTAAGCGTCAAGGAACCCAGCAGCATGGCCAGGTCGTTTTGTCCATAAAGGCGCAGGATGATGATATTGACCAAGGCAGCGGCAATCACATTGAGTAGGGTGTTGCCGAGCAGGATGGAACCGAGCAGTTTGTCCACCTTTCCAAGCAGACGGCTGACCAGTTTGGCGCTGCGATTGCCTCTGCGTACCAGGCTATTCAGGCGATAACGGTTAATCGCCATCATGCTGGTTTCCGAACCGGAAAAAAATGCGCTGCAAACCAGCAGTAGCAGCAAAATGGCAAATAGTGCGGCTAACGAAAGATCGTCCAAAAGTGAAGCCCTAATTTATGGTAACGGCGGTTCATTTCGACGATGGGAATAGTGGGCGAGTGATGGGCGGGTGTCAAGCGGCGCGTTTGTAGCTCAAAATTGTCAGCAACACGCCGGCCGCCACCATCGGTAAACTCAACCATTGCCCCATGCTCATGCCCAACGACAGAAGGCCGAGAAAATCATCTGGCTCACGGGTGAATTCGACGAGAAAGCGCAAGCTTCCATAGCCAATCAGGAATATACCTGATACCGCGCCTACGGGACGAGGCTTGCGCGCATATATCCAGAGCAGTGCGAATAGCAACACGCCTTCCAGTGCAAACTCATACAGTTGGGAAGGGTGCCGCGGCAAATTATCCACCTTGGGAAAGATCATTGCCCACGGCACATCCGTGGGCCGCCCCCACAACTCGCCATTGATGAAATTCCCGAGGCGTCCAAATGCCAGACCGGGAGGCACCAGTGGCGCGATGAAATCAGTCAATTGCAACCAGCGCAGTCGATGTTTGTGGGCGAACCAAGCCATGGCAACCAGCACGCCGAGAAAACCGCCATGAAAGGACATGCCGCCTTGCCAGACGGCAAATATCTCCAGAGGGTGAGAAAAATAATACCCGGCTTTGTAAAACAGCACATATCCCAGCCGCCCACCCAGAATTACTCCAAGTACACCATAGAACAGCAGGTCATCGAGCAGCTTGGCATTGATCTTCGGTTCATTCAACAAGGTGATGCGTTTGCGCCCCAGCCATAGAAAAGTCATAAAGCCAACCAGGTACATCAGCCCGTACCAGTGAATAGCAAGCGGACCGATATGCAGGGCGACCGGATCGAATTGAGGGTAAATGAACATGAACAAATCGGGTAATATTAACAGCGCAATTATACGGTCATCTCCATTTTCAGTCGCAGGTTACCTGCATCAAAAAACTTCTAAAAAGGAAATCATGTCCACAGCACAGCAATTGAACACGCAGTTCGGCATCAAAGGGCAGTTGGTTTTTCGCGAGGATGCAAGCGGCTTGATCGTTGCCGAGATCAGCAACGTTTTATCAAAAGCTTCAATCTGTCTGCAAGGCGCTCACCTGATGAGTTGGAAGCCGGCAAGACAGAATGTGCCAGTTGTATGGCTATCACCAGACGCAAAACTGGCGGCGGGGAAATCGATACGCGGCGGAGTACCGGTGTGTTGGCCATGGTTTGGAGCACATGCAACCGAATCTGCTTTCCCTGCACATGGTTTCGCGCGAACTGTGCCGTGGCAGATTGTAGAAACCGATACCGGACCCGACGGGTCGACCCGTTTAAAGCTGAGATTGTTGGAAAGCGAGAAGATACGCGCGCAGTGGCCATATGCATGCGCATTGAACCTGACCATAATCGTTGGCGATATCTTGCACATGGAATTGACCACAGAAAATACCGGGGAGGCCGATTTTGTTATCGGTGAGGCGTTGCATACCTATTTTCAGATCGGCGATATCGATGCAGTACGCGTTTCTGGATTGGAAGGTTGTGAATATTGGGACAAAGTCGGCGTTTCCGCTCTCAGGAAACAAACCGGTGCGATCATTTTTTCCGGCGAAACTGATCGCGTGTATATCAACACAGCGTCAGGATGCGTGATCGAAGACGACAAACTTGGGCGACATATATATATAACCAAATCCGGCAGCCGTTCCACAGTGGTATGGACTCCGTGGACTGACAAAGCCAACAAGATGGGCGATATGGGCCAACCTGCCGGTTGGCGTCAAATGGTATGTGTGGAAACAGCGAATGCGCTCGAGAATGTGGTGAAAGTGACGGCCGGGAGCAGCCACACGATGATAGTCGAATATTCTGCCGAATCAATTTAGTAGCAACTTTGTAGCGGCTTTCCGACATCGCCAGACGCCAATCTGGCAGTCTCCATTCGTCGTCTTTGGGTCAGACAATCCTTGACGAATATTGTCAAGTATTCATAAGAAAAACAATACCTTGCCGTTGAAGCTGTTTGACAAAGAGGGTAATATTGTAACAAAATGTAAAAGTGAAGCGATACGATTCACAATTCATTCACAATTCATAAAAATTTTGGCTTTTTAATCACAAAAACTGGAGAGAAGATGAAATTCATTATAAGCATGATCGCAACAGCGGGATTGATGGTTGCCGGAAGCGCGATGGCGACAGATATGCCGGAATTGGCCAAAAAAAGCGGCTGCACCGCCTGCCATTCGATAGACAAAAAGATTGTCGGCCCGGCCTGGATGGATGTTTCCAAAGCCTACAACAGCAATGGCGCAACGACCACCGGCAAGAAAGTCGCCGACATATTGGCTGAGAACCATGCCAAGACGGCTGAAGAATGGCTGATGCAAAAGGTAGCCAAAGGCGGGGCAGGCAACTGGGGTACTGCCAAGATGATCCCAAATGCACCAAAAGTTTCCGAAGCGGATATCAAGACGCTGGTCGATTTCGTTTTGGGTTTGGCGAAGTAGGTCAGCAATAAATAGCAAGCAAGCCGGCGCAAGCCGGCTTTTTTTCGCCTGCAGGAATTATATTTTCTGGAGCAATCCAAGAAATAGCAAGTAAACCATTACGTTACTACATGTCAACTTTTGCTTGAGGGGACGCGTTGATTGAGCGCTACCAGAAATCATAGTTGTCAGTGCGCAGGTTGAATTTCTGCATATGTTGTGCAGTAAATGGGCCCTCATCAACCACGACATAACCATGTTGCAATTGCCGCTTTTACAGCTTGGTCGATGGCTATGCAAAACGGATGGGCTTGTTTAGAATCGGTCGTGAAGGTCGGATCTTCGCATTTCGGAAATTTCAATCAGAAAAAATGGAGAAAGCATGAAGTCTATTATCGTGAACATGGTTACAGCAGCGGGACTGATCGTCGCAGGCAGTGCCATGGCGACGGATATGCCGGAGCTGGCGAAGAAGAGTGGTTGCACCGCTTGCCACACGGTTGAAAAGAAGCTGGTTGGCCCGGCATGGAGAGATGTGTCCAAGGCGTATAACAAGGTTGGCGCAACTGGCACCGCAGTGGATCCGAAAGCCTATCAAGAAAGCAACAAAGTTGCCGACATCCTGAAGGAGCACGGAAAAGCAACTCCTGAGGAATGGCTGGAAGAGAAGGTCGCCAAGGGTGGCAAGGGTAACTGGTTCAAAAGCACTGCTATGATACCTAATTCACCCAAAGTCAGCGCAGCGGACATCAAGACACTGGTTGATTTCATTCTCGGTCTGGAAAAATAAGCATGTCTTGAGTTAGTCGAAAGCATAGTCGCTAGCGACGAAAAAGCCGGCGCAAGCCGGCTTTTTCGTCGACCTCGCTGTTTTGCCAGGCACTGTAAGGTACAGACCTTGCGTAGAGTCATGGTTTGTTGGAATGAAACGTTTGGTTGTCCCGCTTGCTGCCTTCAGTTTGGAATAACAGGAGATTCCATCAATCGAAGGGCTATGCAAAGCCAATCGGGTTGTTTAGAATGAATAAAGAGTAGAACATTTACCGGAATTGAAGCTCGTTATTCATAAATCGGAGAGAAGTATGAAATCGATTATCGGAAGCATGGTTGCATTTGCAGGCTTGACGGTTTCCGCTGGAGTGATTGCAGAAGAAATGCCGGCACTGGCCAAGAAACTCAACTGTACTGCTTGTCACGCCATAGACAGAAAAGTGGTAGGCCCGGCATGGAGAGACGTTGCCAAAAAGTATACGGGAAGCGGTGTAACCAAGTTTACCTACAATGGCAAGGAATATCCTTTGATTGAAGGCTTGGTTATGAAGGTATCAAAAGGCGGTTCGGGTAACTGGGGTACCATGCCCATGCCCGCTAACGATCCGTCGGGTACCAAGCAGGCTGAAATCACCGAACTGATCAAATTCGAACAAAGCTTGTCTACCAAATAGTCCTGGCAAAAGTGCAGCGCAAGCCGGCGCAAGCCGGCTTTTTATTGACCGTTAAATTGACAAGCAGCAAGCATGCTCCGCATAATCCAAGCGTATTCAACGGAGGATTAACCAATGTCATTTCATTCTTTCGGTTCGATATTGATTGCCGCCGTTGTGCTGGCGCTAACCGGGTGCGAAAAATCCGCCAATCCAGATCAAAATGCATCCGGTGTTCTGGCCGTTCGCATCGGTGCCGCAGCGCCGCTGACCGGTCCGCAAGCTCACTTGGGCAAGGACAACGAGAACGGTACGCGCATGGCGATAGACGATGCCAATACCAAAGGTATTATGATCGGCGGGCGCAAGGCGCATTTTGAATTGGTCAGCGAAGACGATCAGGCCGACCCCAAGACCGCGACCATCGTTGCGCAGAAACTGGTGGACGACAAGGTTAGTGGCGTGATCGGCCATATGAATTCCGGAACCAGTATTCCGGCGGCAAAAATCTACAGCGATAACGGCATTCCGCAGATATCGCCCTCCGCCACGGCGGTCGCTTATACCGTTCAGGGCTACAAGACGACGTTCCGGGTGATGGCGAATGACGCGCAACAGGGCCATGTGCTCGGCGAATACGCGACGAAAAATCTGGCAGCGAAAAGGATTGCGGTGATCGACGACAGAACCGCTTACGGGCAAGGCCTGGCCGATGAATTCATCGAGGCCGCGCAGGCCAATGGGGCACAGATCGTGGCGCACGAGTACACCAACGACAAGGCGATGGACTTCACCGCCGTGTTGACGGCAGTGAAGAGCAAAAAGCCCGATTTGCTGTTCTATGGAGGAATGGATGCGCAAGGCGGTCCGATGGCCAAGCAGCTCAAGGCGCTTGCGCTAAAATCGAAGTTCATGACCGGTGACGGGGGCTCTACGCCGGAATTCATCAAGCTTGCGGGCGATGCGGCTGAAGGAGCTTATTCATCGTTGCCGGGTGTGCCGTTGGACAAGATGCCCGGCGGAACCGCATTCGGCGAACGCTTTGTAGCCAAGTATGGTCCTATCCAGTTGTACGCACCTTATTGCTACGATGCGGTGAATGTAATGATAGCCGCAATGCAAAAGGCCGGATCGCCCGATCCGGCAAAATATCTTCCAGCGCTCGTCAATACCTCGTATGATGGTGTGACGGCAAAGATACAGTTCGATGAGAAGGGCGATCTGAAAGGGGGCGCCATTACCGTTTATCAGGTTCAGCACGGAAAGTGGCAATCGTTAACGACAATGGGTGCAGGCACTACGGCGGTGCATTGATGTACTTTACACGCAATGACAAAAACGACACCTTGGCGTGTCGTTTTTGTTTCAAACTATGGAAATCTTTCTTCAGCAGATAATAAACGGCATGGTGCAGGGCAGTGTGTACGCGCTGGTCGCACTGGGTTATACCATGGTGTACGGGATCCTTGGTCTGATCAACTTCGCGCATGGCGAAGTTGTGATGATAGGCGCGATGCTGGCACTTTCCTCTCTGTCCGCGATGTTGGGCTGGGCCGTGCCGCCAATTCTGGCGCTACCGCTCAGTATCGTGATGGCGATGCTGGGCTGTATGGCGCTGGGATATACCATCGAACGTGTCGCCTACCGACCGCTACGCCATGCGCCCCGGCTCGCGCCGTTGATCACCGCGATCGGTGTTTCCATAGTGTTGCAGAATATCGCGATGATAATCTGGGGGCGCGAGTACCATGCATTTCCACAGTTGATCGCCAATCATCCGCATAACTTCGGCGGCGCAATCATCAGCAATATCCAGATCATAATTTTCCTGTTGGCGCTGGCGATCATGGCCGGACTGATGGCAATCGTGCACCGTACCCGGCTCGGGCGAGCCATGCGCGCCGTGGCGGAGAACCAGCACGCAACACAACTGATGGGGGTGGACATCAACCGCGTGATCTCGATCACGTTCATGCTCGGGTCGGCCCTTGCCGCCGTGGCTGGTGTGATGGTGAGCGCAAACTACGGGCTGGCGCACTACTACATGGGATTCCTGCTTGGCCTGAAAGCCTTTACTGCTGCGGTACTGGGTGGTATTGGCAATCTGCGCGGCGCGATGTTGGGTGGTCTGCTGCTCGGGCTGATCGAGAGCCTGGGAGCTGGTTATATCGGCGATTTGACCGGCGGGTTTCTCGGCAGCAACTATCAGGACGTGTTCGCCTTCTTCGTGCTGATAGCGGTACTCGTGTTCAGGCCATCCGGCCTGCTTGGAGAACGCATTGCGGAAAGAGCCTGAAAATCCTCTCTTCAGCTACCATGCGCCGGAAGCCCAGTTCCGGCTGCATGCTTATTCCTCCCATATGGCATGTACCGTTGCGCGCCGTGCAGTGCCCGTGGATTCGGTCGTTTCACAACGTTGCTGCGGTGGTTTTTCGTGATGCGATTTTTCCTTAAGCGCAACGAACGCCTGACGATATGGCTATTGCTGGCCGTATTGCTGCTGTTGCCTTTCATCACGGATGCGCTGCTTGGCCGAGGCTGGGTTCGCATCATGGATTTCGCGATGCTTTACATTATGCTTGCTCTCGGGCTGAACATCGTTGTCGGCTACGCGGGTTTGCTTGATCTGGGTTACATCGCGTTTTTTGCGGTGGGGGCCTATTGCTATGCGCTAACCGGTTCGCCTCACTTGGCACAAGTCTTCCCGATGTCGCTTCCCGGTGGAATGCATCTTCCTTTCTGGATCGTCCTGCCGCTGGCGGCTTCGATGGCAGGCGGTTTCGGCGTGCTGCTCGGCGCGCCGACATTGCGATTGCGCGGCGACTATCTTGCGATCGTCACGCTGGGATTTGGCGAAATTATCCGCATTTTTTTGAATAATCTGAATGCGCCCATCAATCTGACCAACGGGCCGCAAGGCATCAGCCGCATCGATCCAGTCAGCCTGGCGAATATTCCATGGAGTGCGACGCAGAACTTGTTCGGCATCGTCTTTCCTTCGGTGCACCTGTATTTTTACCTGTTCCTGGCGTTCACCGCACTGGTGGTTTTTGTTTCCCGGCGGCTGGAAAGGTCGCGCATCGGGAGGGCCTGGATGGCGATAAGGGAGGACGAGATTGCAGCCTCGGCGATGGGTATCAACACGCGCAATCTCAAGTTGCTCGCATTCGCGATGGGCGCGATGTTCGGCGGCGCATCCGGCGCGCTTTTCGCGGGATTCCAGGGTTTTGTCAGCCCGGAGAGCTTCAGCCTGATGGAATCCATCATGGTGCTGTGCATGGTTGTGCTAGGCGGCATGGGAAACATTGCCGGCGTGATCCTCGGCGGCGTGTTGCTGGCGCTGCTGCCCGAAGTATTGCGCCACATCATCGTGCCGCTGCAACAGGCGTTGTTCGGAAAAACGCTGGTTGATCCTGAAAGCCTGCGCATGCTGCTGTTCGGCACTGCGCTGATCGTGATCATGCTCTACCGTCCTGCAGGACTCCTTCCGTCGCGGGTGCGCCGTCGCGAACTGGGAGGCGACGGGACGGCAGCAGAAGAAAGCATATACGATGCAACGCACTGAGGATGCATTACTGCACGCTTCGCGTATCAGCAAAAAGTTCGGCGGTTTGAGCGCGCTCTCAGACGTCACGCTGAACATCCGTCGCGGCGAGATATACGGTCTGATCGGTCCGAACGGCGCCGGCAAGACTACGCTGTTTAACATCATCACCGGCCTGTATCACCCGAGCGCGGGCGGATTTCAGTTCAATGGCACGCACTATCGGACGGGCAAACCGCATGTACTGGCGCAAGCCGGCATCGCGCGTACGTTCCAGAACATCCGCTTGTTCGCCAACCTGACCGCGCTGGAAAACGTGATGATAGGCCGTCATGCGTGTACACGCTCCGGGGTATTCGGGGCGTTGCTGCGCAGCGCAAATATGCGCAACGAAGAGCATGACATCGCCGAGCGGGCCCGCGAGCTGCTAGGCTATGTCGGGATCGAAAAGTCTTCGCAGACGCTTGCCAAGCATTTGTCTTATGGAGAACAACGGCGGTTGGAGATCGCCCGGGCGCTGGCGACCGATCCGTTGCTGCTTGCGCTCGATGAGCCAGCCGCCGGCATGAATGCGACCGAGACAGAAAGTCTCAAAACGCTGCTGCAAACCATACGCAATAGCGGGATCACCGTGCTGCTGATCGAGCACGACGTCAAACTCATCATGGGATTATGCGATCGAGTGGCAGTGCTCGATTACGGCAGGAAGATCGCCGAAGGCGCGCCTGAAGAAGTGCGCAATGATCCTGCCGTGATCGCCGCCTATCTTGGGGGCGGTGATGAGTGATCCATTGCTCGAAGTCTGCGACCTCAAAGTCGCCTACGGCGGCATCCACGCCATCAAAGGAATAGATCTCCACGTTGCGCAAGGCGAGCTGGTCGCGCTGATCGGCAGCAACGGCGCGGGCAAGACCACCACGCTGAAAACCCTTGCAGGTCTTCTGCATCCTGCCAGCGGGCAGATCCATTACAACGGCATGAGTCTGAAAAATATCGCGGCACACCAGCGCGCCGCGATGGGTATCGCGCTTGTTCCGGAAGGGCGCGGAGTATTCGCGCGCATGACCGTGGAAGAAAACCTGCAAATGGGCGCATACAGCCGTAGCGACAAACAGGAAATCGCCCCCGATCTTGATCGCATGTACGCGTTATTCCCGCGCCTCGCAGAGCGAAAATATCAGCTTGCCGGAACGCTGTCAGGAGGCGAGCAGCAAATGGTTGCGATGGCCCGCGCGCTGATGAGCCGGCCGCGACTGCTGATGCTGGATGAACCCAGCATGGGGCTTGCGCCGATCATGGTGCAAAAGATTTTCGAGACCATACGCGATATTGCCGCACTCGGCATGAGCATCCTGCTGGTCGAGCAAAACGCCAGGCTTGCGCTGAAGGTCGCCCAGCGAGGCTATGTGATGGAAAGCGGCACGATCACATTGTCGGGCTTGGCCGGTGAGCTTCTTGGAAGCGATGCGGTTCAGCGGGCATATCTCGGCGCCTAGGCAGCGGCTTGTTTGTGTCTATTGATTTCATAGGCCATATAAAATCAAACTCTTAGGTCGCCTGTCTATCGGTGGAAACGTTTATCCGGATTCTCGATATAGCCGTCCGTTGGCTTGAATGGCCTGGACGCAATCAATGTGCGTTTGCCATTCATCTTCAAAATATAACCAAGCTTTCTTCTATTTCCCCGAGAATTATGCTAAGTTGAGCGCCGTCAGGAATTCCCCTGCACATTATGTTTGTATTTTAATAATCATTACCACATTATTCGGGAGCGACACATGGCGACAAAAAGCAAGGCATCCAAGAAACCAAGCACCAAGTCCGAAATCCTCGGTCATATTTCTGACAAAACCGGTCTTACTCGCAAGCAAGTGGGTGGGGTGTTCGACGAGCTCGCCGTTCTCATCAAGCGTGACTTGAAGAGTTCGGGTTTGTTCAACGTGGTTGGCTTGATGAAAATCAAGCTGGTGCACAAACCGGCCCAGCCTGCAAAGAAAGGCATCAACCCGTTCACCAAGGAACCGATGACGTTCAAGGCCAAGCCGGCACGCAGTGTCGTCAAAGTCCTGCCCCTCAAGAGCCTGAAGGATATGGTGTAAGAAAGCAGATTTGTCCCGTACCCGGGCTGGAAGCGAAGGTTGCTTCCAGCCCATGCGGTTCTAGCTGCTTTGTCCCCACTGCGCTGTCAGCTTGCGTTCGCTTCTGTTCTCCGTCATGCGCAGCATGAACGCGCAGTCTATGCGGTGTATCGTGATGCCGCGGTCGCGCGTCACGTAACCGACGATTTCATCTCCCTGCACCGGGTTGCAACATTTTGCAATGCGGGTCATCAGATTATTCACGCCGCCGACGGTGATGTCCGCTTTTGAGGTGCGTCGCGTTGCCGGTTTGAATGCGGTCGGCTTGGCGGACTCGATGACCTTGTAGGGAAGTTCTTCCTGAATCGCGACGGCGATGCGCCGTTGCGTGACTTCATTTCGCCCGAGGGCAGCGAGCAAATCTTCCAGCTTGTTGTAGTGCAAGCGTTGCGCGAGCTTTTCCTGATTGATGGCGGTGATGCCGAGCCGGTGCAGTTCGCGATCCAGCTGCGTCCTGCCCTGTGCGATATTTTCTTCGATATTCTGGCTCTTGAACCAGGCGCGCACTTTTGCGCGGACGCGCGCGCTTTGCAGGAAGCCGAGCGACGGATTGATCCAGTCGCGGCTCGGCCCTCCCTGCTTTACGGTGAGGATTTCCACACGCTGCCCGTTCTGCAATTTGTAGTTGAGCGGGACGATGTTTCCATCCACCTTGGCGCCGCGCGTGCGGTGGCCCAGATCCGTATGCAAGGTGTAGGCGAATTCCACCGGAGTCGCGTCTTTGGGCAAATCGATGACTTTTCCTTGCGGCGTCAGCACGTAAACCCGGTCGTGGAACAACTCGTTTCTGAATTGCTCCTGCAGATCACCCCTGCCGGCGAGGTCTTCTTTCCATTCGAGTATCTGGCGTAGCCAGGCGATCTTTTCATCGAAACGGGTATCCGATTTCATGCCTTCCTTGTAGCGCCAGTGCGCGGCGACCCCGAGTTCGGAATGCCGGTGCATCTCGCGGGTGCGTATCTGCACCTCGAGCGCGAGACCACGCGGGCCGACCACGGCGGTGTGCAGCGAACGGTAGTTGTTGCTCTTGGGGTGCGCGATATAGTCGTCGAATTCGCTTTCGATCGGCGGCCACAGCTCATGCACCAGGCCAAGCGCGGTATAACAGTCCCGGATCCCGTCGATCTTGCCTTCATCCGCCTCCGACACGATGCCGCGGAGTTGCCGGTTGCGGGGGGTGGCAGAGGGCGACCTTCCCGCCCCGGACATTTCGTCATGCCGTGTCATGTCGCCGACGAGTATACGCACCGCGCGCACGTCGTAGAGTTCGCTGAAATCGAGATGCTTGCGCTTCATCTTGTTGATGATGCTGTAGATGTGTTTGGGACGTCCGGTCACTTCGGCAGGGATGCCGGCCCGGCTCAACACCTGTTCGAGTTGCGCGACCACGTCGGCAATGTATTGCTCGCGGTCGATCCTGCGTTCATCCAGCAGAGACGCGATCTTTTTGTACAGCTCCGGTTCCAGATAACGCACGGAAAGGTCTTCCAGTTCCCATTTGAGTTGCCAAACGCCGAGACGGTTGGCAAGCGGCGCAAAAATGCTGCGGGTCTCCTGCGCGATCTGTTTCTGCTGTGCCGGCATCGCACCGGACAGATTGCGCAGTGTCTGGGTGCGTTCGGCCAGCTTGATCAATACCACACGGATGTCCTGCACCATTGCCAGCAGCATTTTGCGCAGGCTTTCGATCTGCTGGGCGGCGTCATCCTTGTTCTTCTTGTCCCGACGGGGTATCTCACTGAATTGCCGGATATGTTCCATCCGCGAGATGCCCTCAACCAGCATTTTCACGTTGGCGCCATAAGCCTGTTCTATCTTTTCCTGCCAGCCATCCAGATAATCTGGCACCGCATGCAATAGGGTAGCGGCGATCGATTCATGATCCATGTTCAGGCCGACCAGGATTGCTGCCGCGCCCAGCGCATGCTGCAACAGCGGAGCGCCGGTCAATTCGACTTTTCCCTTGTAGAGCTTGCCGGCCAATTCGCAGGCATTGCGGATCAAGCCGACTTCTGCCGGAGAAAAGGATTTCGATACGAGATCAAGCAGGGGTAGGGTGTTACCGGCGGATGCGGAAGGATTGTTCGGGATGGAAGCCATGAAACATTATTGCATTGATGTGCGGGCGGCATAAAGTCGCAGAACTGCAATGGCCTAAAGTCTAGTCATGCGTCCGTGTAAATTCTCGTATCGGCGCCAATGCACGGATCAAGACGGTCTGTTCTCGTATTCTTTCAGGCAAGCACCTTGAGCAGCAGCTTGGTGGCCAGCACCAGCAACAACAAAGCGAACAGCTTGCGCAGCAGCCCGATTTTCATGCTGTGGGTCGCTTTTGCGCCCATCGGTGCGGTGATGACGGTGGCAAGCGCGACCCAGAATAACGCGGGCAGATACACAAAGCCCAGGCTATAGGGAGGGAGTGAGGGTATGTTCATGCCGGTGTACACATAGCCGATCGTTCCGCCGACCGCGACTGGAAAGCCGATCGCTGCGGACGTGCCGATCGCACTTCTGAGCGATACGTTGCACCAAACCAGAAAAGGAATGCTTATGGTGCCTCCGCCGATCGAGACCATGCTGCCCAACCAACCGGTAAGCAAGCCGGTCAGAGTCATCCCGAAGGCGCCTGGCAACTGGCGGGTGGCATTCGGGCGCACATCGATCAAAATCTGCGCTGCCACGAAGTACACGAACAGCGCAAAGAACATTCCCAGGTAGTGCGGAGATATGCGGGTGGCAAACTCGGCGCCTATGCCGGTGCCCAGCAAAACCCCCGGGGTGATATTGCGCACCACTTGCCATTTGACTGCGCCGTGCTGATGGTGCTTGAGAAGGCTGGACAGAGAGGTGAACAGGATCGCCGCCATCGATGTGCCCAGAGCAAGGTGCAGCAAATGCTCGGTCGGGAAATGCTGCGCATCGAACAGGAACGCCAACACAGGCATGATGATGATTCCGCCGCCGATCCCGAACATGCCTGCCAGATACCCGGCGATCGCTCCGAGCGTCAGATATCCCGCATACCACTCCATCAGTTCTGTGCCAATCTGGTGACGATGAACTTCCATTCGGCCGGATCTACCGGTGTGATGGACAGGCGGTTGCCGCGTTGCAAGGTGCGCATGCGTTGCAGTTCAGGGTGTCTGCGTAATTCATCGATGGAGATCAGCGCGATCTTCTTGACTAATTGCACGTCAACATTGAACCAGCGCGGCTGTTCCGGTGTGGCCTTGGGATCGTAATATTTGCTCTTCTTGTCGAACTGCGTCGCATCTGGATAGGCGGTGCTGCTGACTTTGGCGATGCCGGCAATGCCGGGTTTCTTGCAATTGGAGTGATAGAACAGCACGCCGTCGCCGACTTTCATCTGGGCGCGCATGAAGTTGCGCGCCTGATAGTTGCGCACCCCATACCATGGGACGGTTTGTTTGGGCAGCGCGGCGAGATCGTCGATGCTGCAATCGGAGGGTTCGGATTTCATCAGCCAGTAGCGCATGCTTCAAGTGTGCAAATAAAAGTGCGACCCGGTCAGGTTAACCATGGTCGCACTGGAATAAAGCCCCCGCCTGTGCCGTTGACCCGGTATCTTGAACCTGGGTTCAAGAGGGCCGCTTCCAGGTTACATCAGGTACATCCGCCAGATAACTGCACCGGGGACGCGCACAACAGTAACACCAAAGGCTGCGGCCTAAGCAAAGCATATTGGCTCAAAGAATGATAGGCCTGTCGAACACCGCAGGGGACAACCCGGAACACTTTGTCTAGAACAGCGTGTCTTGTTCGGCTAACGCCTGATCGATCGCTGCCTGCATGGAATTAATTCTACGCCTAAAATCCGAGAGGTCAATGCCGCGCCCGACCTTGATGCCGAGCAGTTCGTGGGTGATATTGAGCGCCGCCATCAACGCGATCCGCTCGACGCTGGCGATTTTCCCCGCATCGCGGATCTCGCGCATGCGCTTGTCCAGATAAGCCACAGCATCGAGCAGTTCTCCGCGTTCTTCCTCGGGGCAGGAAATTCGCAACTCGCGGTCGAGAATCTTTACATCGAGTGTTTTCGTGGGGTTGCTCATGTTTGGTCTTCTGGAAGAGTAATCAGCAGTTTTTCCAGACGTGCTTTGGCATTGCCCATCTTTTCGGCATAGAGTCGATTGTTGCTGAGAGCGTGCGCTAACTCTTGGCGTAACTCTTGATTTTCGGCCCGTAACTTGCCATTAACCTGGATCAGTTGGGCGAGTTTGCCTTCCAGCGTGTTCAATTCATTTTCCATGCGCTGACTATAGATTGAAAAGTGTAGACAAGTCAAACGGTAAGACAGATTTATGCAAGCTATTTGTAGCTTCTTGTCCATTCTTGTTCCAACAGGAATCAATCGGA
>Ga0335085_10001349_pt1 | contig 53537 bp, 52 predicted proteins | sample Lox_Sample_45_FD_206712 | JGI IMG/M metagenome (GOLD analysis project Ga0335085, IMG submission 206712) | Soil microbial communities from Loxahatchee National Wildlife Refuge, Florida, United States - Lox_Sample_4.5 | ecosystem: Environmental > Terrestrial > Soil > Wetlands | place: USA... | reverse complement strand
GTGGATACCGAACTGCTCCAGACGTTGCTCAATCAGGATGTCGTTCCCGTCATTCCACCGCTCGGTTTCGACGGCGACGGCAAGACCTATCGCGTGAACTCCGACGGCGTGGCGGTGGCCGTGGCTGATGCGCTTAAGGCCATTAAACTAATTTTTATCACGGCGCAGGACGGTCTGCGCTACAACAACCAATTCATCCGGCAGATGCTTGTGTCCGAATTACAAAATCTGTTGCAACAAAACAGCCCCGGCTTTGCGCCGGAAATTTTGTCCAAGGCGCAACACGCCGTCGCGGCTTGTAAATCCGGCGTCCCCCGAGTCCACATCATCAACGGCAAAGTGGACGAGGGTCTGCTCGCGGAAGTGTTCTCCAATGACGGCATCGGCACGCTCATTTACGCGAACGAATACCAGCAGGTCCGGCCGGCCCGGAAGAAGGACGTGCGGGCGATTCAATTGCTGACAAAGGCCGCCGTTGAGTCGGAGGAACTGGTCAAGCGCAGCAAGGCAGCGATTGAAAAAAATCTCGGCGATTATTTCATTTTTGAAATTGATAAAAACCCGGTCGCGTGCGTGGCGTTGCACGTTTATCCCGAACAGAAAAAGGGCGAATTGGCGTGCCTTTATGTCAATTCGTCGCACGAAAACCAAGGCATCGGGCGCAAGCTCATCCAGTTTATCGAAAACAAGGCGCGCGAGATGAATTTGAACGAACTGGTTACGCTTTCGACGCAGACGTTCACGTACTTTCAATCCAAAGGCGGTTTTGCCGAAGGCACGCCCGACGATTTGCCGCCCGCCCGCCGCGAAAAATACGAGCAAAGCGGCAGAAATTCAAAAATCCTGGTGAAGAAATTGAAATAACCCATCATGCCGGGAAATGCTTCATGCTTATTGGCTGGTTGCCTCCGCAGGTGCCAACAGCTTGGTGTCCCAGTGACGCGGCTGGTTTTGACGGCCAGTGTGTCGGATCAATCCGCCTCACTTTTTGAGAAGATTTCCGTGTCCGAGTGGCTTGGCGCAAAAATGCCCTGTTCCACTTCACGTTTCGGCATTGGGCAGATGGAAGGCTCTAATGGCACGCCACTCGGCTTGCACCGCATCGCGGAAAAAATCGGCGGTGGCTGGCCAGTCGGAACGGTTTTCAAGGGCCGCAAGTCAATCGGCTACACTTGGCGGGGAATGCCAGACGCAAAAATCACCACGCGCATTCTCTGGCTGGAAGGACTCGAACCCGGCCTCAATCGCGGCGGGAATGTGGATTCACACGCGCGCTACATTTATATCCACGGCACGGCGGATCAAACGAGCATTGGCAAACCGACTTCGTGCGGTTGCATCCATCTGGCGGACACCGATTTGATTCCACTCTTTGACTTGCTGCCAAGCGGCACGCTGGTATGGATCGAACAATGAATCTGCAACGGAAGCATCTTCTTCCGTGATTATCTTTTGAGCGCCTTGATGTGCTCAAAGATTCGCTGGAAAAGCACCGCCGCGTCAAATGGTTTGTCAATGCAATCGGCAGCGCCCAGTTCAAGCGCGCGCCGGCGTTTTTCCTCATTCCAAAGACCGGAGATGAAAAAAATCGGCGTCCGGATGAAACGAAAATCCTGTTTTAACCAGGCGCACACCTCAAATCCGTCCTTGTCTGGCAGATTGACGTCCAAAATGACCAGATCGAATTCCTCTTTCTTTGCCAGTTGGATTCCGTCCGCCCCGGTCTGCGCGCCGAAGACACAGAACCCTGCGCGCTCCAACAAAAGCATAATTAAAGTCAACGTTTCCATTTGATCCTCGACGACAAGAATTTTCGGCTTGATGGTGATTTTCATTTTTTGACCGCGCTCCTGAGTCGCGACAGTTTTTGCTGGATGGCATTGCGGACAAATTTGGACCGATCCGAATTCTCCTTTTTGGCAACCTCGTCCAAACTCAACAGCAACTTTATGGGAACCCAAATTGAAAGCAGTTTCCCCTTTTGTTTTTTCCCAGACCGCTTCATTTGTCAGGTGTATATATTTAGTCTATAATCGTGTCAACAGAAATTTTGATTTTTTCTGCGGTAGGAACGGTGTATAAAAATCGCGTGCCAAATCAACGCGCCGCTGGTCAGAAATTATTGCCTGTAGCTGTGGATGAAAAGTTCCTGCGCGAACTGGATGCCGGGCTTGCGCAAGCGGGCTACCGGAATCGGTCCCAGTTTATCCGCGACGCTATTATCGAAAAATTGACGCGTGCCGGCGTTGCTGTGCCCAAAGAGTTGGCGCTGCCGCCGCATCGCATCGGCAAAAGCACAGAGGCGAAGTTCCGTTACCCGGCCTATCGGCCGTCCCGGCTTGAATTGAACGAAAAGGCCGAGGTGAAAAAGCGCCGCTCAAAATAGTTGGAACGCCGGACTCTCGCTGCCGCTTCGGATTAGCCTCTCTATTTGGCAGGTTGTTGAACTGCCGCGCCATTTTTAAATGGTTTAGACTTTTCTTGCTTGCGACGGCACAAATTGGGGTTACGCTTCGGATGTGCTGAAGTGGGTTGGTAATTTTTTCCTGATCATCGCATTGCTCGCGGCAACGGATGCGCAATGGCTCGTGCTGCAATCGGTCGCGTGGGCGGGCATGATTGTGAGTTATTCGCAAAAAGCGCCGCTCAAAGTGGCATTGATGCAAACCTTCGACGGCAAACATCCCTGTTGTTTGTGCAAAGCCATTGCCGCGGCGAAAAAAACGGAGAAGAAAAAGGAATTTCCTCTGCAACTGCGCAAGCTTGAATTCCCGCCCGCGCCGGAAAACCTTGTACTCGTTGCGCCATCCCATTTTCGGCTTTTGCCGACGGCAAATACTTTCGCTGAATCCATCAGCCAACGACCGTTGACACCTCCTCCCCGCGACCGCTTCGTCTGATCCGTTGATTGGCAGGGACGCCACGCTGTGGTGTCCAGTAGGTGCAGCGCGCCGACCCTGCCTGATTTTCCGACAATAATTTTAACCTTGAGACCCGCTGTGTGGCGGTGTCTCGCAACTTTTGAAATTTGAAAATGAAGAAGAATAAAAGGAATTCGCAGATGATAAAAATCGGCAGTGGTTTGCTGGCAAGTGTTCTGGCGCCCAGCGTCGTCCATGCTTGCGCGTGCGGCTGCGGCGTTTTTGACGTGGGCGGCAGTTCGATGTTTCCGACCGGCGCGGGCGGAATGGCTTTTCTGCAATACGATTACATGAATCAAAATCGAAATTGGAACGGCACATCGGAAGCGCCGGCGGCGAACAACGATGACAAGAAGCTCGAAACGGACTTTGTCACGTTTGGCATGCAATATATGTTCAATGACAAATGGGGCGCGCAAATCGAAGTGCCTTATGACGTCCGCTATTTCAAGGGCACGGACGACAGCGGCGACATTGCCTCGCACAGTTGGAGCCAGCTCGCGGATATCCGCCTGGAAGGGATTTATACGGGCTTTTTCGCTGATTTGTCCGCCGGCCTCACGTTCGGTGTGAAATTGCCGACGGGCAGTTACACGGAAGACACGGATCTGGTGGACCGCGACACACAAATCGGCACGGGCAGCACGGATATTTTGCTCGGCGGATTTTTTCGCCACAATTTGTCTCAAAACCAAAAATGGGATGGTTTCGCACAGGGCAAGTTGGACGTACCGGCGCTGACACAAGCCGGATATCGTCCGGGCGTCGAACTGGATATGGCCGCCGGGATTGATTACAAAGGGCTTTCGTTCGGCAATGTGCGCATTGCCCCGCTGGCGCAACTGATCTTTTCCGAGCGCACGAGCGACAGCGGTTCAAACGCCAGCCCGGACAGCACCGGTTATCAGCGGCTCATGCTGTCGCCGGGTATTGAGTTCCACATTCATCCGGTGAAAATTTACGCGGACGCGGAATTTCCCGTCTTTCAACACTTCACCGGCGACCAACTGGCTGCGCCGGTGCTGTTCAAGCTGAGCGTGAGTTATATGTTTTAACCAATTCAGCCGCCGCGTGATTGATCAGCGCGGCGGCCTTTCCAAACCAAAATAGAAAGCGTACTTGATATGAAAAATGTGAAATGGATTGCTGCAATGATTTTGATGGTTGTGTTTCTTGCCGGCGCCGTGACGGCTGTGCGCGCCGACGATACAAAGAGCGCTGCGCCCAAACCGTATCCCTTGGACACCTGCTTGGTCTGCGGCATGAAATTGGGCGAAATGGGAAAACCGTATGTGTTCATCTATAAGGGACAGGAGATCAAGGTTTGCGACAAGTCCGAAAAGGCGGAGTTCGACGAGAACCCCAAAAAATACATGAAAAGACTGACCGATGCCGAAGCCAAATTAAAAAAGTGAATTTTATGGCCGCCAGCACCAGTTCCAGACAACAAAACGCAGAACGCCAGATTTTCTGGATGATCATCACTTTCTCGCTGCTGTTTAGCGTCGGTTATTGCCTGCTTCTGTTTGTTTTGAATAAGCACGAAAACACACCGGAGCCGCCCTTGGACGATTCGCAGCCGCTCGTTTTCCCGCCGGATCATCCGCGGGAGCTGGTCAATTTTTCTTTGACTGACCAGAATGGCCACACGGTCACGCGGGCGGATTTGAATGGCAAATTTCTAGTAGTGAGTTTCCTATTCACCAGTTGCTCATTGACTTGCCCCATCGTGAGCAGCCAGATGGCCGAAATCCAGAAACTCACCACCAACCAGCCGGATGTACAGTTGATGTCGCTGACGGTGGATCCGGACGACGACACCGTACCGGTGCTGGCGAAATACGGCCAACGTTTCGGCGCAGACACCAACCGCTGGCTATTTCTCACCGGCTATAACGCCGAGGTTCACAACCTGATCGCCACCAGCTTCCTGTCACCCGATACGAACGACGCCTTCGCCTACATGCCGGGTAATTTTGCCAACATCGAACGCATCGCTTTGGTGGACCCGCAGGGCCGTGTGCGGGATTATTTCGATGGTTTGGGCAACGGCGCACCGGAGGCCGTGGTCAAAGAAATCCTGCAACTGAAAACCCAACACTAAAAAATGAACAATATAAAAATGAAGGCCAACGTTATGAAATCAACCGCCTTGAAACACCTTCACCTCTTGTGCGCACTGCTATTGCTGGCGGCCGCTGGCGTTTACCCGTCCAGCGCCGATGACCAGACGTTTCATTCCTATCCCGCGCGTGGTGTCGTGGAACAAATCGCACCCGACCGGCATCAAGTCACCATCCATCATCAGAACATCCCCGGCTACATGATGGAAATGACGATGGATTTTCCCGTCAAAGACACCAACGAACTCAATGGCATCTCGGTCGGCGACCAAATCACCTTCACGCTGGTTGTAGGCCAGACTAATGACTGGGTGGAAAACATTCATCGCGTCGGCCACACTGACAAAATGATGTCCAGTTCCATGTCCATGCCCGGTGACACATTTGCCAAATTCAAACCCGGCGACAAGTTGCCGGATGGCGAATTGATAACCGAGGATGGACGCCATATGCACTTCTCCAACTTTCGTGGAAAGGCCGTGGCCTTCACGTTCTTTTTCACGCGTTGTCCGCTGCCGAACTATTGCCCGCTGATGAATCGGAATTTTGAACAGGCGCGGGCGCTGCTGTTGTCACGATCCGACGCGCCAACCAACTGGGAGTTGCTTTCCATTTCCTTCGACCCGGAATACGACACACCGCAAGTGTTGTCGGATTACGCCGGCGCATATCGCGGCACCAATGCTGCCCAGTGGCTCTTCGCCGACGCGACCACCAATACGCTCGCTCACCTGGCGCCGCGGCTGGGATTGATGGTCATGCGGCAGGGGGATAACATTTCGCACAATCTGCGAACCGTGGTGATCGATCCACAAGGCCGCATTTACCGCCAATTTAACGGCAACGAATGGACCGCCCAACAGCTTGCCGACGCGTTAATGGCGGCGGCGGGGCAAAAGAATTGAGTCGTGGACGGGTGTCTTTCGCCGTGGTGCCAATGGAATTTCCCATTTTCCACTTGGGGGTTTCTGGCGTATTTTCTTGTCCGTGACCTTGACCGAACAAATGACGCAACTGGCCCGGCAGGCCAAGGCGGCGTCGCGCGAACTCGCGAAACTGACCACCCGCGAGAAGAATGATTGTTTGCTCGCCATGGCTGAGGCGCTTGAGAAAAGCTCCGACGCGCTCAAACAGGTCAATGCGCTGGACCTGGACGCCGCCGCCAAATTGGGGCTTTCGTCCGCCATGCTCGACCGGCTGAAGCTCGACGACAAACGCATCACTGCGATGGCCAAAGGTTTGTGGGAAGTTGCCGTGCTGCCCGATCCCGTCGGAAGGATTCTGGACGAACGCGTCCGGCCCAACGGCTTGAAGCTGCAAAAGATTTCCACACCCATTGGCGTGGTGGTCATCATTTACGAATCGCGCCCCAACGTGACGGCGGACGCCGCGAGCCTGTGCTTCAAATCCGGCAACGCCACCATCCTGCGGGGTGGAAAGGAAGCGGTGCATTCAAATCAGTTTATCGCCAAAACAATGATTGAGGCGGGTAAAAAAGCGCTTGCGCACTTTCCCGAACACGCGATTCAAGTCGTGCCGGTGACCGACCGCGAGGCGATCCCAATTCTGCTTTCGCTCACGCAATACGTTGATTTGTGCATGCCGCGCGGCGGCGAAGGTTTGATTCGTGCCGTGGCCGATTGCAGCAAAGTGCCGGTCATCAAACATTACAAGGGCGTCTGCCATGTTTTTGTGGATGCCGAGGCTGACTTGAAAATGGCGGAGTCCATCGCCATGAATGCGAAGGTTCAACGCCCCGCCGTTTGCAACGCCATGGAAACGCTGCTGGTGGACAAAAAAATCGCCGCGCAATTCTTGCCGTCCCTTGGCCAGCGGCTCAGCGAAAAGAGGGTGGAAATGCGTGCCGACTCTGATGCTGAAGCGATACTTAAATGCTCGATGCACAACACCAAGTCCGCCATTAAACGGGCGACGGAGCAGGATTGGTTCACCGAATACAACGATTACATTCTGAATGTCCGCGTCGTGGATGGTGTGCAGGCGGCGATTGACCACATCAATTACTACGGCTCGGCGCACTCGGACAGCATCGTCACCAAGAACGAAGCGCACGCGAAACACTTCCTGAGCGAAGTGGATTCGGCAACGGTTTATTGGAACGCAAGCACGCGGTTCACTGACGGCGGCGAATTCGGCATGGGCGCGGAAATCGGCATCAGCACCGACAAAATCGGCGCGCGTGGCCCGATGGGCTTGGAGGAATTGACCAGCTACAAATGGATCGGCATCGGGACCGGACAAATCCGAACTTAATTAGCCACAGATGAAACACAGATTTCAAGGCCGTAATTATCTGTATTTAATCTGTGTTTCATCTGTGGCTAAGAAATTGTGAACGCAGATCAACAAGCCAAGTTCATTCGGGAACAAATTCCCGCGAACGGACTTTTTGCCGGACTCAATTGGCGGATTTCGCCGGAGCCGTTTTCGCTTGGTGAAAATCTGGCCAGGGAAATCGAATCGCTGGGCCGCGTGCTGTTGCAATTTTATCGCGCGGTCAATTTGCTTTATCGGCGCAGCGTGGAAGGAAAACAGCAAGCTTGGATTGCGGAATTGCTGGACCGCGGCAAACCCGCCGGGTTAATCAAGTTTCAGCGTTCGCCTGCATTTAAGAGCGACGTGCCGTGCGTCATCCGGCCGGACATTTTGCTGACCGAAACCGGGTTCAGCATCACAGAACTCGATTCCGTGCCCGGCGGCATCGGACTGACTGCGTGGCTGAATCAGACTTACTCAAAATCCGAAATCCGAAATCCGAAATCCGAAATTATTGGCGGCGCGGATGGCATGGTTCGCGGCTTTGAAAGCATTTTTGGCGATGCAAAGCAAATTCACATCGTTGTCTCAGAGGAAGCCGCGACTTACCGGCCGGAAATGGAGTGGATTGCCAATCAACTTGGTAATTCAAAATTCAAAATTCAAAATTCAAAATTCGACGGCTTTGCCGACGGCGACGCCGTTTATCGCTTCTTCGAGTTGTTCGATCTGGCAAACATCTCGAATTCAAAAAAGATTTTTGAACTGGCCGCTGAAAAACACATTCGGCTGACGCCGCCACCGAAGCCGATTTTCGAGGAAAAGATGCTTTTTGCGCTGTTATGGAACCGCAATTTGCGCGACTTCTGGCGGCAGGAACTGGGTGAAAACTTTTTCACCCGGATGAAGAAGCTGGTCCCTTATACGTGGCTGGTTGATCCGACGCCGCTGCCGCCGCACGCGGCCATTCCTGAATTGAATCTTACCGACTGGCAGCAGCTCAAAACGCTGTCGCAGAAGGAGCGCGAATTGATTTTGAAGGTATCGGGTTTTTCCGAGCACGCCTGGGGTGCACGAGGCGTCTATCTTGGCAGCGATTTGTCCCAGCCGGATTGGAGCGCGGCAGTGGATCGGGCCGTTGCAAGCTTCCCAACTTCGCCTTTCGTTTTGCAACGTTACGAAAAACCGAAAGCGGTCGAAGCCCAATGGTTTGATTTTGAAAACAACGTCGCCGCGCTGATGAAAGGCAGGGTTCGTTTGTGCCCGTATTATTTTGTTGCCGGCGAAGGCGATGCGGCGCGCCCGCATCTCGGCGGCGTGCTGGCAACCATTGTTCCCGCCGATAAAAAAATTGTCCATGGCATGATTGATGCGGTCCTGGCACCCTGTGCAATTTAGTTTGTGCGCGGATTTTATTGACCGATGAGGGCTGTTTTGATTTAATGTAAGAGAAGCTGCATGCCTTCAAAAATCCAAAGCCGGGACTCGAAAGCGGTATCGCTGGAACGCCGTAATGCTGCGTTGCTCAATTTACTGGGTGACGAAAACGCGGAGGTTTATCACGCGGTGCGCGGGCAAATCCTGGCCGAAGGCAGCGCCGCGTGCGACTGGCTGCGGCCTTACGCCTTGAGCGACGACCCGCTGCTGCGCCGGCGCGTCCAGGAAATCATCCGGCATACGGACAAGCAGGCGGGCGACAATCGCTTTCTTACCTTTTGCCTGAACCACGGCGAGGAGTTCAATGTGGAATCCGCCGCCTGGTTGCTGGCGCAGACGCAATTTCCCGAAATCAATGTGGAGGCGTATCAAGCGCTGCTTGACGGGTATGCGAGCACTCTGCGCGAACGCATGGACCGACGCGGGCGGGCGAGTGTGACATTGGGAAAAATCAACGACTACATTTTTGACGAACTCAGCTTCAAGGGAAACGAGCAAAATTATTACGACCCGGACAACAGTTACCTGAACCGCGTGCTCGACCGGCGGACGGGCAATCCGATTTCGCTTTGCCTGTTTTACATGCTAATGGCGCGGCGGCTGCGGCTGCCAATCACTGGCATTGGCCTGCCGGGACATTTCATCTGCCGCCACCAATCCGCCTCCGGCGAAATCTACGTGGACGTTTTCAATCACGGTCGCCTGCTGACCAAGGCTGATTGCGTGCATTACCTCGTGCGCGGCAACTACGACTTGCGCGAGGAATACCTCGCGCCGGTCAGTCCGCGCCGGCTATTTTTGCGGATTTGCAGCAACCTGCACCAGATTTACCTCGAACTGGGCTTGAAAGACGACGCCACGCGCCTGCAACGCTATCTCGTGGCGCTCGCACGCTGACTTGCCAAACCGCCGCTGGCCGCGTAAAAATAACGCTGGCGCCAGCTTAGCTCAGTGGTAGAGCAACGGTTTTGTAAACCGTCGGTCCTCGGTTCAATCCCGAGAGCTGGCTCCAGTCTTCGTTGAGCTTGTCATTGCGCCGTTGACGAAATTCGGAAACACTCCAGCACGAAAGAATTCCATGCCTCGCAAAACGTCAAAGCGGCCAAAATCAGCGGCGTCGGTGATGATTCTCGGCGTCGGCTCGTTCGCGCACAGCATCGGCAAAGCGCTGGCGGATGCGGGCATGAGTGTCTCGACGTATCTCACACGCAATTACGGCCATTTCCCGCCGTCGCTCATCGGGCCAACTTTTTCGCGCGACGCATTCTCCAGCCCCGTTCCGCTCATCAAGAAAAATAGCGTGGAGGTCGTCATTCCCCAATCCATTGATTGGGCACTCGCACCGTGGGCAAAGGACTTGTTGAAATCCGATGTTGGCATTTTCAGTCCCACGCGCGAGGCGATGCGGATTGAACGCGAACGCGATTTTGCACGGAAACTGTGCGCGGACTTCAAAATCCTGTTTCCCCAGGCTTATGTGGCGTCGAACCGGCTCGAAGCGGAAAAAATTCTGGCGGACCATCCGCAACCGTTTGTCATCAAAAATCCCCTCTGTTCGCCGACCAGCCCGATTCACACGATTTTGTGCGAAACCGCCGCCGACACGCGGGCCTGGCTGCGGCACGTTAATTATGCCGAGGGCGTTTTCCTGCAGGAATACCTTGGCCGCGCCGAGGCTGGGCACATCGCGCTCGTCAGCGGCGGCGAGATTTATTCGCTCGTCACCAATCAGGAATACAAATACGCCTTTGATGGCAATCAAGGCATCGTGGCCGGCGCGCCGCTCGGCGGCATCGTCGAGCGCGATGAAAATGATAAATACGGCCTAGCGAGGGAGCTTATTCATCCGCTCCTGCCGTGGCTGCGCGAGGTGAATTATCACGGGCCGCTGCAAGTTACGGCGGTTAAATGTGGTAGGGACGCGCTGCCGCGCGTCCGGGCCAACCGGCAGGTCGGCCCTAACAAGCGTAACGGCCAGTGGCACGTCATCGAATACAACGTCCGTATCGGCGTCACCTCCGGCCCCATGATTTTGCGAATGCTCAAAAACCCCGTGGAAACCGTCCTGCGAACGGCGCGAAACGAAAAACTTGAGCCGAAGTTCAAGGAAAAATTGAATTTTGGCTGCTCGCTCACTCTGGCGGGTTACGGTTATCCGTTCACGCAGGTCCGCAGCCCGCATCTGCCGCTGGAAGTGGACGGCGAGTTTGACTGCGACGTGTGGTGGAACGAAGTGGCGCGCGGCGGGGATGGCAAGCTTGTTTCCACCGGCCACCGCATTGCCGACGTGATTGCGCTGGCGCCAACTCTGAATGTTGCCATTACAAAAGCCTACGCAAACATCGGCAAAATCCGAGTCGTGGGCAGCTATTTCCGCACAGATGTCGGCCAAAGCCTGTGGCCGCCGGGAAATGTATAGCGCCACACTTGAGCAGGGCGTTCCAAACTGCGCCACCATTTCCACCAACGCAATGAGTCGGTGATTGGACGGATATGGCTGTTGCGGCCGCGACCGACGACTTGAATGGGCACAAACGCGACCGGACATTTCGCCGCCAGGAACGACATCAGCATCTCGGATTCGATTTCGAAGTGTTCCGTGTTCAGGGACAGGCCGGCCCAGGTTTCCAAGTGGATGAGACGAAAGCCGCATTGGGTGTCGGGCAGGCGCCGGCCTGCGCGGCGCGACAGTTGGCGGCTCATCCAGCGGTTCACCTGACGGCGCAGCCAGGGAATGGCCCGCGCATTGTGCATGCGGTTGCCGATTACCAACGCTGCCCCGGTTTGTTCGGCGCAATCCAGGAAGGCGGGCAAATCAGCCGGCACGTGCTGGCCATCGCCATCGAGGGACAAGGCCCATTCAAAACCAAGCTTCAGCGCCTGCGACAAACCGGCCCGGAGCGCCGCACCCTTGCCAAGGTTCCGCTCGTGACCGACCACCACCGCGCCGGCGTCGGCAGCCACGACGGGCGTGTCATCCGTCGAACCGTCATCCACAACCATCACCAGGGGGAGATATTGGCGCAGAGCGGCCACCAACGCGGCAACGCTGGCGCCTTCGTTGAAACAGGGAATCACCGCGGCACATCTCGTCAGCTCAAGCACGAATCCAACTTGGCTCCGATTCGGCTTGGAATCGAGGCAAAACTTCCTGGTTGGACGGTATTTCTTGTTTTGTAGGTTGTACAAAATATTTTCATAAGTACTTGACGCTTTTCTTATGATGGGCCACGTTTCGCCCCGAAGGTTGCTTGCAACCCGCAACAACAAACAAAATCCGATACAGAACCATGAAAAGAACGTTAGCTATCAGTCTGCTTGTTGGCGCCACCACGTTTTGCCTCTGCGGCTGCGCTTCAGACAAGGGACAACAAACCGCCGAGACCAGCCAGCCCAAGCCGGAAAAGCCGGCGAAACCGCCCAAGGACAAGCGGTCCAAGGAAGAGCGTCTAAGCGTTGGCATGACGATGGACCAGGTGGCTCAAGCCATTGGCAAGCCCCGCGGCAAATCTGTGAACAGCGACGGCTCGGAAATCTGGACGTACAATGACGCTGAAAAGGCCGCGTTTATTCCTTACTATTCGTTGAGTGGGGGCAAGACCCACTTCCTCACGGTCATTTTTGACACAAGTGGCAAAGTGAAGAGTTGGTCTTCCAGCTCACATAGCATGTACTGAAAAGCGGAAAAACTGCGGTTGAAACAACTGACCGGATGACACGCCCGACTTCTTAAGGGGTCGGGTGCTTAATTCTTGTGGTATCGCTGGACCGATACTTGCAAGTCATCGGTGGCTGACTGGTTGGGCTTCCACTTTCACATTTTTCGAAGGAATTGGTGCCGCTATCGGTCTGATTGGATAAAATGGCGCAAGCGGCTCCGCCGAACGACGGGCATTGCAGGCATTCGTGACCGAGAGGCAACAGAGCGTGACCGGCACTGTGCGGATACCCCCAGCCGCCGCCGAGTTATGGTTTGATGAACTGCTGGCTCCAAAGGGCGGAGAATGTCGCGAATAAAGAATTCTCTGAATCACATTTTCGACTTGAAGTAGAACGTATCTAAATGGGAAAATTATCTAATATGAAACCCGAACAATGGGAAACTTTTAAGAAAGCCGCGCGTCTGGAGAAACTCGACCAGGTGCCGATGGCCCTGATTATTGATAGCCCGTGGATTCCAGGCCATCTCGGCTTGAAGCACATGGATTATTTCCTCGATCCGGAGTTGTGGTTCCAGTCCAACCTGAAAATCCACCGGGAATTTCCGGACATCATTTTCGTGCCGTCCTGGTGGATGGAATATGGCATGGCCGCCGAACCGTCCGCCCTCGGCGCCAAAATCAAATTCTGGCAGGACAACACGCCCAGCGAATACCACACGCTCTATCACATCGAGGACATCGAGAATTTTCCACCCTACGAAGTCGAGGCCGACGCCTTCATGGGCATGACATTGCATCGGATGCGAATGCACCGGCAACGCATTCTGGACACGGGCGAAATCCTGCCGCTGGTCACGTCGCGCGGGCCGATGTGCACAGCGGGTTTCGTGCGCAGCACGACGGACTTCATGATTGATCTTGTCGAAAAGCCGGAGTGGGCGCACAAGCTGCTCGACCTCTGCACGAACCTGATCATTGACTGGCTCAAGGCCCAGCACCAGGCGATGGGCGGCACGGTCGAAGGCATTTTCATTTTGGACGACATTGTCGGTTTCGTAAACGAGGAGCACTACAAGGAATTCGCGCACCCGTATCTGAAGAAAATCTGCGACGCGTTTCCGAAGGATTGGGTGAAGATTTACCATAACGACGCTGAAATCGGCGCATGCCTCGATCATTTGCCCGATGTTGGCTTCAATGTTTTGAACTGGGGCAAGCAGACGGACATCGCCGAGGTGAAGGAACGCGTCGGTGACCGGATGTGCCTGATGGGTAATGTGAATCCGTTGGAAGTCGGCGTGCGCGGCACGCCGGAGGAGGTACGTGACGCCACGCTCGACGTTCTGGAAAAGAGCGGTGGCCAGGGAATCATCCTTTCCGTCGGCGGCGGCACCAGTCCCGGCATGCCGAAGCAAAACATTGAGGCGATGCTGGCGGCACTGAAGGAATTCAATTCAAAACACGCCGCAGCTTGAGATAACACAAGGATACAAACAGGAAATCAAATGCCGGATTATGCGTTGATGAACCAGTGCCTTTACGAAGGCAAGGCCAAGGAAGTCGAACAGATGACCAAGGACGCCCTTGCCGAAGGCCGGAGCGTTCAGGAAGTTCTCACCGACGGTTTGATCGCCGGGATGAGCGTCGTTGGCGAAGACTTCAAATACAACATCCTTTACGTGCCGGAAGTGCTCATTGCGGCGCGGGCGATGAAGGCCGGCATGTCCGTATTGAAACCGTTGTTGACGGCGAAGGACTCCGTGGTCCAGCCGGCGGGCGTGTTGTTGATGGGCACCGTTCGCGGTGATTTGCACGACATCGGCAAAAATCTCGTTTGCATGATGGCCGAGGGCGCGGGCTTTGAAGTACACGACATCGGTGTGGACCAGAACATTGATAAATTTCTGGCCGCCACCGAACGATTCAAGCCGGGCATCATCGGCATGAGCGCGCTGCTCACGACGACGATGACTTACATGAAGACCGTGATTGACGGCTACAAAGAGCGCGGCATCACCAATATCAAGTTCGCCATTGGCGGCGCGCCCATCAGCCAGATGTACGCGGACGAAATCGGCGCGGACGGCTACGGCGCGGATGCGTCGAGCGCGGTGGATTTATTTTTGCATTTCATGGGCAAAGGCGCTGCGCCGGCCGCAAAATCCAAGCTGGAAACAATCGAAGCTGTCAAAACCGAGCGCGAACAATCGCGGGCGGCGGTGCGACAGGCAGGTGCCAAATCAAAATTCCAGATTCTCTACTGGCAGGACGTTCCCTCGCAGGTCAAGGCTTGGGACGATTTCAACGAAATCAAGGTTGAACTGCCGCAGCGTTTCAGCGTGCGCATTGATGCGCTGGCGCAATCCAAGGGCCTGACCAGTGCGGATGATTTTCTTTCGCAATGGAAATGGAGCGACGAACAGGAACAAGACGGCATGGCCGAGGACGTGGCCCAAGCCGTCAAACTGGAGCTGGAAGCCAAATTTCCCTGAGTGAAAAACCGGTTATGGTGGCAGACGGATGCAAACCTTGCGCGAAAAACTATTTGAAACCTCCCGTTTTTTGGTTGGGACGGAACTGGTGTCGGTGCGCGGCTCGATGGCCGAGGGCAGCGCGATCAAGGCCCGCACGTTCGCCAACGATCTCGTCGCCAGCCCTGACATTGACTGGATTTCCATCACTGACAACGCCGGCGGCAATCCGCAACTCGCGCCGCTCGCCTTGGGCCGGCCACTTCTTTATGCGGGCAAAGAAGTCGTCATTCACCTCACCTGCAAGGACTTGAACCGGAACGGCCTCGAAAGCGAGGCATGGATGCTTAACAGTGAGGGCTTTCACAACATTTTGGCCATGACCGGTGATTATCCGGTGGCCGGCAATGATGGTCTCGCCAAGCCGGTGTTCGACATAGATTCCATCGGCCTGATTTCGTTGTTGCGCAAGATGAACCAGGGACTTGGCTTCGAGGAAGCGCGAGGCAAAGACAAAAATCATCGGCTCGAAAAGACCCAGTTTTGCATCGGCGCGGTCACAACCAATTTCAAGCTGCGCGAAGGCGAACTGGTGCCGCAATACTTGAAGCTGGAAAAAAAGGTCGGGTGCGGCGCGCAGTTTATCATCAATCAAATCGGATTCGATTCACGGAAGATTTCTGAGTTGCGCATTTACATGGACGCGCACGGAATGAAGAAAGTCCCGCTCATCGGCAACGTCTATCTCCTGAGCGCGCGCGTTGCGCAGATTTTTCATGAAGGTAAAATTCCCGGTGTTGTTGTCACGCCGCTGCTCTGGGAACTTTGCCAGAAACAAGCCCAGTCGGCTGATGGCGGCAAGGCGTTCTTTTGCGAATTGGCGGCCAAACAGGTTGCGATTTACCGGGGATTGGGTTTTCGCGGCGTCTATCTGGGCGGCGTCCATAATTTCCCGGCGATTGAAAAAATTCTAAAAATCGAAGGGACGTTTGCGCCCGATGATTGGAAGGAATTCGCGCGCGAAATCAAATTTTCCCAGCCCGGCGAGTTTTTTTATTATTCCAAAATTCCGGCGACGGGCCTGGCCAATCCGGACCGCGAAAATCCCAGGCCTTTGGTTTCGGCGAAGCACGTCACCAAGGTTTATCGCCTGTCCAAATGGTCCCACCACAAGATGTTTTCGACCGGCACAGCGTTTGCCAAGTGGGGCGCGAAAGCTTGCGCCAACTCGAAAAATCCGCTTCAAGGTCCCAAGCTGTTGCGCGCGCTGGAACATTTGAGCAAGGCCGCCTTGTTTCAGTGCAAGGATTGCGGTGATTGCTCGCTGCCGGACATCGCGTTCCTCTGTCCTGAATCCCAATGCGCGAAGAACCAGCGCAACGGCCCGTGCGGCGGCACGCGCGAAGGCCGTTGTGAAGTGGATGGCTATGGCGATTGCATCTGGCTGCGGGCTTACGAGCGCCTAAAGCATGATGGACATGAACAGGATTTGTTGAAACACGCGCCCGTCATCCAAAACCAGGGTCTGCGGGGAACTTCCGCCTGGGCAAATCATTGGCTGGGGCGCGATCACACCGCAAAACAGGAAGCCGCCGCCAAGACGGAGCCGGTTGCTCCCAGACCGGATTTTAAATAATGAGCAGGAAACTTCACATCGTCGGCGAGTTGATGAATAACTCCTACGCGCGCGCCCGCAAGGCATTCACTGAACGCGACCCCAAAGGTTACCAGGAACTCGCCAAATTGCAGGCCGGCCTCGGCGCGGATTTTCTGACATTGAACCTGGACGGCACGCAACGCATTCAAGTGCGTCGGCAGGAGATGTTCGATTTCATGCCGGATGTGATTCCGGCAATCCAGGAAGCGACTTCGGCGCCTATCGCGTTTGACAACCCGTCCGTTGAATACCACAAGGTCGCGCTCAAACATTACAACCGGAAGAAGAGCGGCCCGCCGATTCTCAACTCGCTTGCCGCATCGCGCGAACATCTCGAAGAAATGGTCGAGCTGGTGAAGCACTACGACACGCTGGCCGTCGTGATGGCTTCCGAGACGTTCGCACCCGGCGGAACGTCGCAATGCCTGAATCCGCAGGATTCCCACCGGGCCGCGAAGCATTTTGTCGAACTGCTTGCGACCAAGGCCGGCCGCCGCAACGATCAAATCATTATTGACCCCGGCCTGGCACCCGTCGGCGCGGACACTTACGGCCTCGTCAACATCGGCCTCGACGCGATGCGGCTCATCCGTGCCGACCCAGATTTGAAAGGTGTTCACCTGATTGTCGGCCTTTCCAATTTTGCCTGGGGCACGCCCAAAGGCGTCCGTGAGGAACTGGAAAAAGCCTACCTCACGCTTGGGATGGAAGTTGGATTGGATTTCGCGCTGGCGAATCCAGAAAAAACACCCGGTCCGTTGCCTAAGGAACATCCAATGGTCGCCAAACTTCGTGACGCTCTTGAACAGGGCCGTCCGCACGAAGACGAAACGCACGAAACTTCTGGGTTCCGCCAGGCCGAAGCCATCATGGCCATTTGTAATGAGACACAAGTCGTTGATTCTTAAAATCTTCAATGCCATCCACGCCGCGTAAATCCAGCAGCAGCGGACGTGAGTCCGGTCATTCTTCCGCTGACGAAATTCAGAGCCGACTCATGTTGGCTGCCACGAAGCAAAGAGTCTGGTTGCGCGTTGGAACGCTGCTCGACGGCATCAGCGCAAAGCCCTTTCGAAATACGCACGTCGTTTACGAGAAAAGCCGGATTCTTTTTGTTGGTGAAAATTCTCCGCCGCCAGATTTGTTGAATACCGGTCGGCGCGGGCCGGATTTGGATTTGCCGGATTATACCTTGTTGCCGGGACTGATTGAAGCGCACGCGCATTTTTTCCTCGAAGGCGGCGAATTGAATTTGGACAAGCGCTCGGCTTACTTGAAACAGACGCCGGAGGAATTGCTGAAGGCCGCGCACGGGCGATTGGAAAAATTGGTCCAGCTCGGCGTCATCGCGGTCCGCGACGCTGGTGACAAAGATGGCGTTGGTCTCGCGTTGAGCAAATTAACCGCGGGCGCAAATCGTCCACTGATGCCTTATGTGGACAGTCCCGGCGCGGCGATTCATCACAAAGGCCGTTACGGCAGTTTCATGGCCGAGCCGATTGAAAATTTTGCTTCGTTGAAAGAATGCGTCGAGGCGCGTGTGAAAGCCGGCGCCGACCGTATCAAACTGATTCCCACCGGCATCATCAATTTCAAAAAAGGGGCGGTTACGTCCGAACCGCAAATGACGACGGAAGAAGTTCGCGAACTGGTTGCTGCGGCAAAATCATTCGGCAAACAGACTTTTGCCCATGCTTCCGGCGACGCCGGCATCGAGCGCGCCATTGACGGTGGGGTGGATTCGGTCGAGCACGGATTTTTTGTGCGCGCCGACCAGCTCGCCAAAATGCGCGACCGGCAAATCGCCTGGGTGCCCACCTTCGCGCCGGTTCAGGAACAGGTGGACCACGCCGATTTGATGGGTTGGAATGCGCAGGTCGTCTCCAACTTGCAGAAAATTCTGGACCAACACGCGGCGAGCCTGATCAAGGCGAATGAGATGGGCGTGCAAATCATTGCCGGCAGCGATGCCGGTTCGGTCGGCGTGGCGCACGGCCTTGGATTTTTGAACGAACTGGAATTGATGGAGCGCGCCGGCCTTTCGCCAATTGCCGTCATCAACTCCGCAACGGGAACCAGTTCAAATCGGCTGGCCTTCAAGGAAAAATTCGGCCAGATCAAGCCCGGTTTTCTCAGCCGTTTCATCCTGACGCGCCATTCGCCGTTGCAGACGGTTGCCCATCTCTGCCAGCCCAAATTGGTGGTATTCGACGGCGCGGTTTTCGAGAGCGGCGATAGTTCCGATTCAGCCGGGTTGTGAAGTTAAACTACGGTGTGATCAGGACTTCGCTTTCCGAGATTTTCAATTCAACACCCGCCGCTTTGGCCGCTTCCTGAAGCGCGGCGTTCAACATCACTACCGGGTCCTTGCTGACGTCGAGCCGGCGCATCAGGCCTTCGCCTTTTTTTGTGCCGACGGTGAGCGTCAATTTCAGGCCTTTGCGTTTGCACCCGACGCGTGTGCCGTCCGGCAGCTTGGTGTTCAGGGGCTTGATGAAGGCGTCCATGTAATGCACGCCGATGCCCGACTTGTCGGTGAATGCCGGCGGAAGCTTTTCCCTGGCCGCCACATTAATGTCGCAAAGCTTGGTCATATAAGTCCCAAATTATTCCAAAATTACTTCCACTTGTCCATGCGCCAATGCCTTTTTGCGTTGCACCAAGGCAAAATGAATCACTTCCAGAACCAGGCCCCACTTGTGTTCGCGCCGCGGCAAATCACAGAAACAGCCGGAGGGATTATACTCGCGCTGCCAATTCAAAACGTCGTTCAGCGGCCGGCCGAGCAGCGGCTTTTCATCGGCAATGCTGCGCATGAATGCCTCGGCGTCATTCAAATATTCGCACTGAAATTGATGGCCGGTGTCGCCAAGCGTCGGCGCACACTGCATTTCGAGGATCCGATAATGGTCCTCCGGCAGTGCAAGTTTGACGCGGTAATCGAACTCCAGCGCGCGGCCCATGTTCGAGCACGTCGTGCCTTCGTAATGGAATCGGGCTTCAATCGTGCCATCACCTGAAAAATCCAATTGCAGCCGTTCCTTCGACCATTTTTCCAGGGCGCGAGTGTTGGTCATGTATTTGGCGTCGGTTTTTAAAACAAGGGCGGTGTCGCGCTCGCCAGCCATTTCAACCGCCTGCGACATCAGCGCGCGCACGTCCTCAATTTGCCGGGGAGGGTGCTGGTAAGGCGCACGGCGGTACTGACATTGGGGCAGCGAACAATTTTCGCACGGAACCCATTTTGCCGGGCCGCGAGCTTTTTCCAGATTGCGCGTGACGCCCATGACGGCCAGCAGGGATTTCTTTGGCCGAAGCATTCCGGTTTCCAGAACGCCGAGCCTGCCATCCAAATGAGCTGTGCCGCTCTGCCGGATTAAATTCCACAGCTTGACCTGGTCCGAAATATCCCAGCCGGAATAACCCGGACTGTAATGCGGCAGTGCCGCCGAGCCGTTGTGATCCGCCCAGCCGCAAATGTGACCACTGGCCACCGCGATGAGCTGTTCCACGACCGCCGAGCCGAATATTTCGATGAAGAAATACTCGTCCGGTTTCGACTCCCGCCACAACTGTTGCGCGTACTCCTCGCATTCCCGGCCCGCGCTCACCGCGACGAGCACCGCGCTGTCCGCCTGCGCCCCGGCAAATTGGTCGTGAAGCTGCTTGGAAGAAAACTCCGTTCCGCCGACGTGTAATTTTCCACTTGCCAGTTCCAGGGCGTTTATTTGCCGCGCGTAAAACCAGGGCCGTCCGTTTTCCGCATACCATTGCCGTGCGGCATCCGCCAGTTCGCGCATGCGTCCCTTCATGGAATAATTCTTCGGAAATCCGAGCAGCCGCTGATACTCGGGTTCCTGAACGTCAACAACCGGGTGGGGTTCAAATAATTCGAGCATGTCAGGAAACGGATTGAAGCGGGCGCGGAGATTCGACCGGGTTGAACTGGCAGCCTTCGACAAAATAATCAAAGAAATTCGGATGCGCTTCGAGCCGGCAATGGACGACTTTTTTGACCAGGTTTTCCAGTTCCAAACGCTTGGTGCGGGACAACAGCGCCATGCACGCGCCCTCAATTGAAGCATTGCCGACCTGCATAATTTTTGAGCCGTCCATGTTTGGAATCAAACCAATTCGCTTGGATGATTCCACGTTTAAATGACGGCCAAAACCGCCAGCCAGATAAAAAACGTCCACATCTTCAAAGCGAATGCCGTAGTCATGGAAGATAACGTGCAAACCGGCAACATTAGCGCCCTTGGCCTGGGCGAGTTCGTTAATGTCGCTTTCGGTGAAATAGATCGGCGAATCACTTTTCACGTCCAGGACAAACCTGTCCTCGCCTTGCTCGAACCGGCCCAGATGATTGATTCGATTTGTCCGCAACAACTCACTCAACAAATCCACGAGGCCGGAGCCGCAAATGCCCTCTGCCGGAACGTTACCAATGACGGCGGCCTGAATCGAACCGTCTTCGCCGATCTTCACCTTTTCAATCGCACCCGGCATGCCCGGCATGCCGCAGGCGATTTTTCCGCCTTCAAACGCCGGTCCGGCCGGGCACGACGCCGCGAGAATTTTATTTTTGTTGCCGAGAATCAATTCCGTGTTGGTGCCGATGTCCATGACGGCGACCAGGCGTTCTTCATTCGCCAAATCCACCGCCAGCATGCACGCCGCCGCGTCCGCGCCCACGTGCCCGCTGATGATGGGCAGGCCATAAACTCGCGCCTTGGGATGAATAGGCAGCAAAAGCCTTTTCGCGGACTCAGTCAAACTGGTCGTTGTCCGTTTGCCTTCGGCCATTTCCAGCTCGGTAATGGAACGGTAGGGACTTTGGCCGATGGAATAGACGTTCAGACGAAAGAACATATCGCGCATGGTCGAATTTCCCGCGACGGCCATTTCGTAAATCGTTTGGGGGTCCACTCTAAATTCCTCAATGGCGTGGGTGAGATAACCGGCCAGCGTCCGTTGCAACAGATGGCTGCCATCCTCCGTGTCGTAATGAATCCGCGACATCACGTCCGAGCCGCCGAACTGCTGGGGATTTTCAAAGGAAGCGTCGGCCACCACCTCGCCGGTTTCCAGATTCAAAAGCCGGAGCACGACGGTGGTGGTACCCAAATCCATCGCCAGTCCGTGAATCGGCGCGGTCGAGCGCGCAATCTCTTCACCGTCCAGCAAAATCCGGTCGCCGTCGCGTGTCACCGCCGGGTCGGGTTTTAGCTTTTGCGCGCTGGTCGGAAGTTGAAACGCGTGACGTTCAATGGTCATCTCGCCGCGTCGCATCGTGTGACAGCGGACGACGCCGGAATCCGCCGCGATTTTGCAGGAACAGGACAATCGGAAGTTGCCCTTCAGATGTTTTTCCGCCGGAACCCGTTCGGAAAGCAAATTCATCCCCTCGACGATTTCCACCACGCATTCCTTGCATTTGCCATTTTTGCGGCAGGAAGTTGGCACGTTGATGCCCATCACCTCGGCATAGTCGAACAACGAGACGCCCGGGGCGACGGCGCGCCGTTGATGGTTAAAATGCAGTTCGACGCTCATGCGGTTGTCTTCGATTTTCGTATGCGGTTCAACAGGATAAATGGCGTCGTTGACCATACTCTAGCATTAAATTCGGGTCTTGAACATCATCATCGGTTGTCTTAACCATACGCCCTGCACAACCCGGAACCGTGTTCCAATGATAAAAAAAGACCTTCAAGAAACGTTGCGCTCGCGCCGCCTCGTCTGCGATGGCGCGATGGGCACGCAACTCATGCTGGCTGGCCTCGAAAGCGGCTCGTGCGGCGAGCTTTGGAATCTTACCCACCCGGAACGCGTCCTGACCATTCAGCAGCGGTATGTTGCGGCGGGCACGGATTGCCTGATCTCCAACACTTTTGGCGCGAGCCGCATCATGCTCAAGCGGCATGGGGTGGACCAGGATACCCGCGCCATAAATCAGGCGGGCGTCCGCATCGCGCGCGAGGCGTTTGGCGGGCGCGCCGGATTTGTGCTGGGCGACATCGGACCGCTGGGCGCCATCCTCGAACCGTACGGCGATTTGTCGCAGGCCGACGCGCGAAGCGCCTTGGAAGAACAGGCGGCAGCTTTGGTCGAAGCCGGCGCGGATGCGATCATCATCGAAACCCAGACCTCGCTGGACGAAATTGGCATTGCCATTGACGCCGCCAAAGCCGCCAAAGCGCCGTGTATCGTTGCTTCATTGGCCTACGATTTGTCCCAGGACAAAACGTTTTACGTGACGATGATGGGTGTTCAACCGGCGCAGGCCGCTGAGTTTGTTGAGGAACGGGGCGCGAACGTGGTGGCCTTGAACTGCGGCACCGGCATGGACATGGTGGGCGCGGCGAAGGTCGCGGCCATCTATCGGGAACATTGCCGGCTGCCGGTGATGGTGCAGCCCAACGCCGGCCTGCCAGTATTGGAAAAAGGAAAGGTCGTTTACAAACAATCGCCCGCGGACATGGCTGGTCACGTGGCCGACGCGCTGGTGGCTGGTGCCAACATTATCGGTTCCTGTTGTGGCAGCACGCCGGACCACACCCGCGCGATTCACGAGGTTGTCGCCGTGTTCAATCAGGGCACATAAACGAGCCGGCGCAAAATTGTCCGCTGGCCACGACAGAAGCCGGTTTCCGTCGGCTTAATCGTTCAACACCTTCACGGCCCAGTCATTGTTCATGGACGAGAGGACGACGAGGCATTTGTCCCCTTCCGTGGCTGTGGCGTAGAGGTAGAGCAGGTCAATGTTTTGCCGGGCCAGTTTCTCAGTGATCTCCCGCAACAAGCCGGGCCGGTGCGCTATTTCGGCCACCATGACCTTGGCCTCCTGCACCTCCAGCCGTTGTTCACGCAACGTGTCCACCGTCCGCTGGTGGTCGCTGGTCACCATGCGGATGACCGCGTCGTTGCCTTCCAACGTGCCGATCACCGCTTCGATGTTGATGCCCTTGTCTGAGAGGCTCCTGGTGACTTGGGCCAGCACGCCAATCCGGTTGTTCATCCGGACGATTGCTTCTTTTGCCATTCTTGCTCTTATCATACGGTCTCGTTCCAATGGCCACGCTCCATGCTACGAAGGCGCGGCGGTTTTCGGGTTCGCTGCCACTGTAGCACATTTGCATCAGTTTTGCTCAAACGAATTGTTGAAAGACACAGGTCAATTAAATGACGCCAGCCGGAAACGATCAATGGGTGCTTGCGGCTGATAGCTTGATTAATCTGTCGTTAAAACCCTCTGCGTCTCTGTGTTTTATTTGCAGTCCATAAATCCGTGCTTATCTGTGTCCATTCGCCGTTGAATCGACTTTTTCCTCGCACTTGAACGGCGTGTGCTTATGGTTGTCTGAATATCAAATTTATGACGGTTAAAAATCGAACGTCTCGGGCCATTCTTTTTCTCTGTGTTTTCTCCCTCGTGCTGACTTGGTCTTTGGTCAGCGGCGCAGCCACCGATGAAATCTCCACCAATCGGGATGTCTTGCGCGCCACACTGACGAACGGGCTGCGGGTCATCATCGTTCGCAACACTCTTGCGCCCGTGGTCACCACTATGATCAATTACCGTGTCGGCGCGGACGAGTGTCCAACAAACTTTCCCGGCATGGCCCATGCCACCGAGCACATGATGTTTCGCGGCAGTCCGGGATTGTCGGCGGATCAACTGGCGGATATTTCGGCGTCCATGGGCGGCGATTTTGACGCGGACACCCAGCATCCCGTCACGCAGTATTTTTTCAGCACGCCCGCCGAGGATTTGGACGTGGCGTTGCACCTCGAAGCCACCCGGATGCGGGACCTCTTGCCGAGCGAGGGATTGTGGGACAAGGAGCGGGGCGCCATCGAACAGGAGGTCGCGCAGGATTTGTCCAACCCCGAATATGTTTTCTACATAAAACTGCTGGCGGCCGTGTTCAAAGGCACGCCGTACGACCAGACCGGATTGGGCACGCGACCATCCTTTGACAAAACCACCGACGCCATGCTCCGTAAATTTCATAACACCTGGTATGCGCCCAATAACGCCATCCTCATCATCGTCGGCGACGTGGAACCGGCGCAGACACTGGAGCTGGTGAAGAAAATTTTCGGCGGCATTCCATCGAAGAAACTGCCTGCCCGGCCGGAATTTCATTTTGAACCGGTGAAGCCGGAAATAATGAAGCAGGATACCGATCTTCCTTACGGTTTGGTTGCCATCACGTTCCGCCTGCCCGGCTCGGACAGCCCTGATTACGCCGCCGCCCAAATTCTGTCAGATGTGTTGAGCAGCCAGCGCGGCAAACTCTACGGGCTGGTGCCGGAAGGCAGGGCACTGTTCGCGGCGTTCGAGTATGACGACCTGCCCAAGGCCGGGCTGGGGTACGCCGTTGCCGGCTTTCCGGCGGAAGGGGATTCGACCAATCTACTGACACAAGTGCGGGATATTTTGGCCGCGGAAGTGACGAACGGCGTGATGGTGGACTTGGTGGAAGCGGCCAAACGCCGTGAAATCGCCAGCGCCGAGCTTCAGAAAAATTCGGTGTCCGGTTTGGCTTCGGCGTGGTCGGACGCAGTGGCCATCGAAGGACGGCAATCGCCGGACGATGACATTGCCGCCATCCGCCGGGTGACTGTTGACGACGTTAATCGCGTGGCGAAGCAATATCTGGATTTTGACCACGCCATCTCGGCCATTCTGACGCCGCAACCTTCGGGCAAGCCCATTTCTTCAAAGAGTTTTGGCGGCAAGGAATCGTTTGCTTCTTCCAAAACCACGGGCGCCAAACTGCCCCAATGGGGACAGAAAATAACGGAGCAGATTGAAATTCCACCATCCACGCTGCATCCGGTGGTGACCAATTTGTCCAATGGCATCAAGCTCATCGTGCAGCCGGAAACCATCAGCGATACCGTCAGCGTCTATGGCCGGGTCGAGAGCAATTCCAAGCTGGAAACGGCTAAGGGCCAGGATGGCGTGGACCAGGCACTGGACCAGCTTTTCTCTTTCGGCACCAAAACGCTGGACCGCTTGGCTTTCCAAAAGGCGCTCGACGACATCGGCGCGAACGAATCAGCAGGCGCGGATTTTTCGTTGCAAGTATTGAGCGATCAGTTTGAGCGCGGCGTGCGGTTGCTCGCCAACAACGAACTTGACCCGGCGTTGCCCGAAACGGATTTCAAAATCATCCAGCCGCAACTGGCTGCTTCCGTGGCCGGCGAACTGCAAAGCCCGGATTATCTGGCTGGACGTGCGTTGCGGGCGGCGCTTTTCCCAACGAACGATCCAGTGCAACGGGAGACCACGCCCGAAACCATTAAATCGCTCTCGATTCAAGACGTGCAGGATTATTATCATCATGTTTTCCGTCCTGACATGACGACCATAGTCGTCATCGGCAACGTCACACCAGCGGAAGCCGTGGCGGTCATTTCAAAATATTTCGGCGGTTGGAAGGCCGAAGGTCCGAAACCCAACACGCTGTTCCCGCCGGCGCCGGCGAACGCGCCTTCTGTAACGCACGTGCCAGATTCCAGCCGTGTGCAGGACAAGGTTACTTTGGCGGAGACGTTGACGCTCACCCGCACGAATGCGGATTACTACGCGCTGCAACTGGGCAATCACGTCCTGGGCGGAGGATTCTATGCCACGCGCCTGTATCGCGATCTCCGCGAGAAAACCGGGTTGGTTTATTATGTGGATTCCTCGTTCAACGTCGGCCTGACCCGCGGCGTTTACAGTGTCAGTTACGCCTGCGATCCCCCGAACGTGGCCAAGGCGCGCGCCGTCATTTTGGGCGATTTGAAGGACGTGCAGATGAAAAAAGTGACTGTACGTGAGCTGCATCAGGCCACTCTGATGCTGCTGCGTGACATTCCCCTCTCGGAATCCAGCGTAAACTCTATTGCTCAGGGCTGGCTCGCGCGCTCCGTGCTGGGCCTGCCGCTTGACGAGCCAACCCGTGCGGCACACATTTACGTCAAACTCAAAGCGCGTGATGTCAAGGCGGCCTACGCCAAATGGCTGCGTCCGAGTGATCTCGCCGAAGTGGTTCAAGGCCCGGCGCCGCATTAGGAGACGTGTGTTGTTACTGCCGTACCCCGATAAACACCTTTTCATCGCAGAATGCGTGAGTCGGATGGATTGATCGGATGTGAAAGGCGCACTACACTAGGAGTTTGATCATTGAAAGTATCAGCAAACTCTTCCAGAGCCTTCTTCGTTAATCCATCAAAATTCAAACTGAGAAAATCCGCCCATTCTTGTTTGGCCCAGCTCGCGACGCAGTAATGGAAATTAGACGGATCCCTACCGCTACAGCTTGCGTTTGCACATTTCTGCGGGATACTACTGGCGTGGATACCGTCACCAAATTGACGAATGAGCTGGTCGCGTCATACGCGCGCGTCGGTGGCATTAATCATTTGGACGGCAAAAACCTGCCGTCCAACCACGCCATTACCACCATCACCCAGAATTTGCTGCGGCTGTTGTTTCCCGGTTTCTTCGACGACAAACCGATTCATTCCTCGGAAATCAAGGTGGTGACGGCGGAATTGCTCGATTCGGTGTTGGGTGCGCTTGAAGACGAAATTTACAAAGCCCTCGAATACAGCCCGCCGCCGGAATTGCCGAGGAAAAATCTGCGGTCGGCGGCGAACCATTTGACGCTGGAGTTGCTCGGCAGTCTGCCGCGCCTGCGCGAAGTGCTCCGGACGGACATGGAAGCGGCCTACGACGGCGACCCGGCGGCCCGGAGCAAGGAGGAGGTGCTGGTGTCGTATCCGTTTGTTGAGGCGATAGCCGTGCAGCGGCTGGCGCATGAGTTGTATCTGAAGAATGTCGCGCTGATCCCGCGCATCATGACCGAGTGGGCGCATTCGCGCACCGGCATGGATTTGCATCCCGGCGCGCAAATCGGCTCGCACTTTTTCGTGGACCATTGCACCGGCACGGTCGTCGGCGAAACGGCCATCATTGGCGATCACGTGAAACTCTATCACGGCGTCACACTGGGCGCGAAATCCACGTCCGCCGTGGAACAATTGCGCGGCAAGAAGCGGCACCCGACGATTGAAGACCGGGTGACGATTTATCCCGGCGCGACAATTCTGGGCGGCGACACCGTCATTGGCGCGGGCAGCACGATTGGCGGCAACGTATTCCTTATGGAAAGCGTCGCGCCGAACTCCATCGTCATTTACGACGCCCCCAAAGCGCGTGTACTGAGCAAGTCGGACCGGAAAAAGAAGGCGTCGGCGGATTTCCAGATTTGAACCAAGCAGCCCTTAAATCTTAATCCTGCTCTTAATCGTAATCCCTCAGAACGATAAAGATTATGATGACGATTAAGATTTTTGCCATGCGCAACCGGCACATTCCTCCTTTAACCCGGCGCCAGTTGTGCTATCCTATTGTTTGCAGTAATTGAAAGCACTGATTGAAACCAGAAACGCGAGGCCGGAACGGGTCTTCCTCGTCGGAGTGGAAATCAAATCGCGCAGTGGAACGGGCGTGCGCGATTCGCTGACTGAACTTGGCGAACTGGCCGCCACCGCCGGCGGCGAGGTGGTCGGCGACGGCGTGCAAAAACTGGATGCGCTTGCGCCAGCCACGTTCATCGGCAAGGGCAAGGCGGAGGAGTTCGCGGCGTTCTGCCGACGGAATGACGTGGATACGGTCATTTTCGATGACGATCTTTCACCGGCGCAAAGCCGCAACCTTGAGAAGATTTTCAATTGCAAAATCCTCGACCGCACGTCGTTGATTCTCGACATCTTCGCGCAGCGCGCCCGGACGCGCGAAGGCAAATTGCAGATCGAACTGGCACAGCTTCAGCATTTGCTCCCGCGGTTGACACGATTTTGGGGGCACCTGTCGCGGCAGGCGGGCGGCATCGGCATGAGAGGCGGCGAAGGTGAAACCCAATTGGAGACCGACCGCCGCCGCGTGCAGGATCGCATCGCCCGGATCGCGCGCGAGCTGGAACTGGTCCGCCGGCAGCGCGGGCTTCAACGCGGCGCGCGCCAGCGCAACAACTGGCCGCTGGCGTCCATCGTCGGTTACACCAACGCGGGCAAGTCCACCCTGCTCAACGCGCTGACCGGCGCGGGCGTCCTGGTGAAGGACATTTTATTCGCCACGCTCGATCCGACCACGCGCCGGCTGCGGCTGCCGACCAACCAAAACGTTTTGCTGACGGATACCGTCGGTTTCATCCGCAAACTCCCGCATGGACTGGTCGAGGCGTTCAAGGCCACGCTGGAGGAAGTGGTGCAGGCGGATTTGTTGTTGCACGTCGTGGATGTCAGTCATCCGCAGGCCGAGGAACAGATTCAAGCCGTGAACGCCGTGCTGGCGGAGATCGGCGCGGGCGAGAAATCAACCATCATGGTTTTCAATAAAATGGATCTGCTCGATTCTAACGGGAACGGCCAGGGCGGTGTGCTGGCGCGGCTGCGGGAAAAATATCCGCACGCGGTGGCCATTTCGGCGACCACGGGCGACGGCATTCCGACCCTGCTCGCGGAAATCGGCAGCCAATTGCGGCCCAAGCGTGAATTTCTGGAACTGCGCGTGCCGCATGAACAGGCGGCGGTGATTGCACGTCTGCACGCCGTTGGCCAGGTCATTTCCCACAGCTACCGCGGCCCCGCGGCGCGGTTCAAGGCGCGCATCCCGCCGCATCATCACGACGAATTCGCGCCCTACATCGTGCGCAAAGCGCAGTCGCTTTAACCGAGCCACTTCATTGAGTGAACGAAGGGAGAACCTGCGTTCATTTGCCTTCGCCTTGCTTCGATGCGCCGAGCCGCGTAATCTGCGGCGAAATTTATGAGCAATGTTCCGTCCGACTTGAAATATACGAAATCTCACGAATGGGTCCACGTCAGCGGCGACACGGCCACCGTCGGCATCACCGACCACGCGCAACATGAATTGACCGATATCGTCTTTGTCGAGTTGCCGGAAACCGGCAAACAATTCAAAAGCGGCGACGGCTGTGCGGTTGTGGAATCCGTGAAGACCGCGAGCGACATTTATTCGCCTGTAAGCGGCCAAATTCTGGAAACCAACAAGGCCGTCGTGGACAACCCGGCCCTGGTGAACACCGAGCCATACGCCGGCGGCTGGTTTTTCAAAATCAAGTTGAGCAACCCGACAGAACTCAACGCGCTCCTCTCGCCTGACGATTACCAGAAGCAGATTGGCGGTTGAAATCATTAACGCAGAGACACAAAGACGCAGATGGTTTCCGATGAAAATCCGTCTATTCATCAAGTCGTATTGTCCGTGGTGCCATCGTGCGATGCGCTGGCTGGACGAGCAAGGCATCGAATACGAAACATTTGATGTAATTGCCAACGCAGAGGCGTTTGACGAGATGGTGCGGCTGTCCGGGCAGGAACTGGCGCCGGTGATTGAGATGGACGGCAAGGTGCTGGCGGATTTCGGCCCCGAACAACTGGCCGAGTTTTGGAGGAAAAATTTCTCAACCACGGATAAACACGGATAGGCACGGATGCCCATGCAAATTTTTATCGGTGTTCATCCGTGTTCATCCGTGGTTAAAATATATTTGTGACTACGACTGAATTAAAACCGCGACCACGCCTGCCGGAATGGTTGCGCTTCAACCTGCCCACGTCGGACAGCTTCGCACAGACGCGCAATCTGCTGGACGAGCTGAAGTTGCACACGGTGTGTGAAAGCGCCAAGTGCCCGAACCATTGGGAATGCTGGAGCAAAGGCACGGCCACGTTCATGATTGCCGGCGACCGCTGCACGCGCGCGTGCGGCTTTTGCGCGGTGTCCACGGCCAAACCGCTCGCACTGGAAGCCGACGAACCGCTGCGCGTCGCCGAGGCCACGCGGCGGATGCGGCTGCGCCACATCGTCATCACCGCCGTGGCGCGCGATGATTTGGCCGATGGCGGCGCGGGACATTTTCGTCAGGCGATTGAAAAGGTGCGCGAATTGAATCCGGGCATTGTCATCGAAGTGCTGGTGCCGGATTTCAATGACCGCGACGAATCCATCGAGGCGGTGCTGGCGGCGAACCCGCACATTTTCAATCACAACCTCGAAACCGTGCGACGCCTGACACCGGAGGTGCGCCACCGCGCCACTTATGATCGGAGCTTGTCCGTGCTGCGAAAGGCAAAAAGGTTAACAACTCAAAATTCAAAATTCAAAATTCAAAACTTTTTCACCAAATCCGGCCTGATGCTGGGTCTGGGCGAGACGGAGGAGGAATTGCTGACGGCCATGCGGGATTTGCGCGCGGCCGGCTGCGACATCCTCACGCTCGGCCAGTATTTGCAACCGACGTTAAAACATCTGCCGGTGGTGGAATTTGTGTCGCCGGAAAAATTTGCCGGACACAAGGTTCGCGCCGAGGCGATGGGATTTGTTCACGTGGCCAGCGGCCCGATGGTGCGGAGTTCGTATCACGCCGATGAATTTGCGCTGCCGTCAATGTCCCGGTGAAAATGGGTAGTGGTGAATCAAAAGATAGCCTACAAACCCAAAACACAGGATGCCGATCATGAAGCCAATAACGGTGACGATGGTTTTTATCGTGCGCGCCTGCTCGTAAGTGCGTTCGGTGCTGCGTTTTTCCGCGGACATGAACGCGGCAAAGTCCTTTTCCAGCGCGTTGGTAATGACTTCTTCGTCCTTGAGCTGGAGCACAAACCATTCGCCGCGGACCTCTTGCCACTCCGCCGGCAGACCGGAAAGTTTTTGGGCGTTGGCCGACCGAAACCCTGATCGCGACCAAAAGGGTGAACTTTCCTGCGTCCACAGCCGGAAGACGCCGTGATTGGACGCCAGGGTTTGAATGCGCTCCCAAAACAACTGCCGCGCCTCGTCGGCGTGGGCAAAATCCAGATAGCTTTCGCTATGCAGCCAGGCGTGCTGCCGGACAATTTGAATGCCAATGGCCCCAAGCACCTCACCTTGGCCAGTTTCGACCACCTGAAACTCCGTCAGGCGTTTCTCCAGTTCCGCCGCCGGCAAAAGCATGGATTGCCAGAGCGCCTTGAGGCCTTGACGGTCGTCCGTGGTTGCGCGCCGGATGCGAAGAGCCGGCTGATTCATGCGGCAAAAATTGGCCCACCGCCGGTCAAAAGTCAAAACGACAGTGAAATTTTCATCCAACCATTTGCATTTCTTCTGGCTTATGCAACTTTCAACGGACAAAACTGGTTAAACTATGAATGCGATGACAACACAACAACTCGTCCAGGCTCTGAAATGGCGCTATGCCACCAAAGTTTTTGACCCAAACAAAAAAATTCCCGATGACCTCTGGCAGGCCTTGAAACAGGCGCTGGTGCTCTCCCCAAGTTCGTACGGTTTGCAGCCTTACCGCTTTCTGCTCATAAACAACGCGGCCAAACGCGCGGAATTGCTCCCCCACTCATGGAACCAAAAACAGGTGGTGGACGCGTCGCACTATATCGTATTCACCGCGCGCACCAAAATGACCGAGGCGGACGTGGACAAATTGATTCAGCACACCAGCCAAACCCGCCACATTCCCGCCGAATCGCTCAACTCCTATCGCGGCATGATGGTCGGCGATCTGGTGAACGGTCCACGCAGCAAAATGGCGCACGAATGGGCGACGCGACAGGCCTATATCGCGCTGGGCAATTTGATGACCTGTGCCGCCGTCCTGGGCGTGGACACCTGCCCCATGGAAGGTTTTTCACCGCCCGATTACGACCGCGTGCTCGGTTTGGAAAACAGCGGTTACGCCGCGGTTGTCTGTTGCGCCCTGGGTTATCGTTCGGCCAATGACAAATACGCCGGCCTCGCCAAGGTGCGTTACGAACCGGCCGATTTGGTCAACGTGGTTTGACCGCGATCCATCAACAAAAGCGCCCATGAAAAAACTGTTTGCTCCCGGAAACGATTCCACGTTCACCAACATAGGATTGCTGGTGCTCCGGCTCTGGCTCGGGCTGGCAATGTTTTTCAATCACGGCCTGGACAAGCTGAACCACTTCGGCGTTTACGCAACGAAGTTTCCCAACCCGCTGGGCATCGGCACGGTGCCGAGCCTGGCACTGGTGACTTTTGCCGAAACAGCGGGCGCGCTCCTTCTGGCTATAGGACTCTTGACGCGCCTTGCCGCGCTCACGCTGGTGATAGATCTAGGCGTCGCTTTTATCATGGTTCACAAGGCGGTGACCGGGATGGGCGAGCTGGCATTTATTTATTCGGCGGGGTATGTCGCCCTGTTGCTGGCCGGTGGCGGCCGCTTTTCAATGGACAAGGCACTGTTTGGCAAAAGCAAATCAGGGTGGGCAAAGAAATGAACCGTACTGGCGGAGAGAGAGGGATTCGAACCCTCGATACCCTTTTGGAGTATGCACGCTTTCCAGGCGTGTGCCTTAAACCGCTCGGCCATCTCTCCCGCAAACTGCCAGCCGGTTGACAGGGTACAAATCGGTGCTCTATTCCACAAGCCTGCCTCACGCAGGCTCGTTTTATGAGCGCAGAATATCGGGCCGGCGGCTGATTTGTGGAATTTGCCGGCGAAACAAATTGACACGGAAATCAATCGAACGTATGTCTCAAACGCATGTTTGCATGATGTGGGCCTGTTTTGGAAATTCAACCGACTCCCGATGGTCAAGGACACCACATTAGATTATTTTCACACCCCAACCAGCGGCAACGACGAGAATAAATGAACACGAATTTGAAGGAACGACGGGATTTAACGAAGCAACCGCGCACCACGTTGATTTGGCGTGCCGCGGTTTCACTGGCATTGCTGGCGCTGGCCGGTTGCGGCCAAAAGCAGGCCGGTGGTTTCAAGATGCCGCCGCCGGAGGTTGGCGTGGTTACCCTCGCGCCGGAGTCCGTGGCGCTCACGACCGAATTGCCCGGGCGCATTGACCCGGTGCGCGTGGCCCAGGTGCGGGCGCGCGTGGACGGCATTGTACTCCACCGCGAATTTCACGAAGGCACCGACGTCACAAACGGTCAAGTCCTTTACCAGATTGATCCCGCGCCCTACAAAGCCGCGCTCGACAGCGCGAACGCCAGCCTGACGCAGGCGCAACAACTGGTGGAACGTTACAAACCGCTGGTGGGCATCAATGCCGTGAGCAAGCAGGATTACGACAATGCCGTGTCGGCGGCGGCCCAGGCCAAAGCCGCGCAGGAAATCGCCGCGGTCAATTTCGGTTATTGCACCGTCACCGCGCCGATTTCCGGGCACATCGGCGCGGCCTTGGTCACCGAAGGCGCGCTGGTCAGCCAGAGCGCCGCCACGGAAATGGCCCTGGTCACGCAATTGGACCCGATTTATTGCGATTTCACCGAATCGAGCACTGAGGTGCTGCGGCTGCGGCACGAATTGGAAGCTGGCACGCTCAAAACGGTCGCGCCCGGCGAAGCGAAGGTGACCTTGTCACTGGACGATGGAACGACCTATCCGCATCCGGGTAAATTGTTGTTCTCCGATGTGACGGTGGACCCGACCAGCGGCATGATTACCCTGCGGGCGGAATTTCCCAATCCCGACCATCTGCTGTTGCCGGGCATGTTTGCGCGGGGAGAACTTGAGCAGGCGGTTGATTCCGAGGCCATCACGGTCCTGCAACGCGGCGTCAGCATCGGCCCGAACGGCATCGCCACGGTGATGGTCGTCGGAGCGGACAACAAGGTGGAAGCGCGCGTGATTAAAATCGGCCAGGCCGTGGGAAATAAATGGATCGTCACGGACGGACTAAAAGCCGGGGAAAAGATCATTGTTGATGGGTTGCAAAAAGTTCAACCGGGGATGGCAGTGAAACCCGTTCCGTTTAATCCCGCCGGCGACAATACCTCTGCCCCGTTGGTTCCGGCCATGGGAAAATAACCGGACATCGCCATGCCGAAATTTTTCATTGATCGTCCGATTTTTGCCTGGGTGCTTTCCCTGCTTATCATGATGGCGGGCATTCTTGCCATCACGCACCTTCCGGTCGCCCAATACCCCAGCGTCGCGCCGCCGTCCATTGCCATCAATGCCACTTACGCGGGCGCGTCGGCGGAAACGGTGCAGGACACGGTCACGTCCGTGATCGAGCAGCAGATGAACGGCATTGACAACCTGCTTTACATGTCGTCCAGCAGCAGCGCGAGCGGGCAATCCACCGTAACGCTTTATTTCCGGGCCGGCACCGATCCGGACATCGCGCAGGTGCAGGTGCAGAACAAGCTGCAATTGGCCGTCCCCAGCCTGCCCCAGACGGTCCAACAACAGGGCATCACGGTCGTCAAATCCACCCGCAACTTTCTGATGTTTTTCACGCTCTCGTCCACCAACAAGGACGTGAGCGACATCGCGCTGGGCAATTACATTTCGTCGAGCGTGCTCGACCCCATCCGCCGCGTCACCGGCGTGGGCGAGGCGGACCTGTTCGGCACTCAATACGCCATGCGCATCTGGCTGAACCCCGCCCGGCTCGAAAGCTACAATCTTGGCGTCAACGACATCATTGATGCGATTCAAGCGCAGAACGCGCAGGTGCCGGTGGGGCAACTCGGGGCGCGCCCATCCGTGAAGGGGCAGGAAATCAACATCACGCTGCAAGGACAGAGCACACTGACCACCGTCAAGCAGTTCGAGAACATTCTACTACGGGTGAATCCCGACGGGTCGCGCGTGTATCTGCGCGACGTGGCCCGCGTGGAACTGGGCGGTGAAACTTATGCCTTGCAGGCGCGGGTGGACGGGCGTCCGGCCGCCGCCGTGGGCATCCGGCTCGCGCCGTCAGCCAACGCCGTGGCCACCGCCAACGCCGTCCGCGCGAAAGTGGAGGAGCTTTCCAAATTTTTCCCGGCGGGCGTGCGCGTGGATTTTCCGTATGACGCTTCCGAATTCGTGCGCGCCTCCATTCGGGAAGTGGTCACGACGTTGGTGGAAGCGATTGTCATGGTGTTCCTGATCATCTTTCTGTTCCTCCAAAATTTCCGGGCGACGTTCATTCCCACCATCGTCATCCCGGTGGCGTTGCTCGGCACGTTTGCCGTCATGTACGCGCTGGGCTTTTCCATCAACGTCCTGACCATGTTCGGCATGGTGCTCGCCGTGGGCGAACTGGTGGACGATGCCATCGTGGTGGTCGAAAACGTGGAACGCATCATGAGCGAGGAAGGGTTGGGGCCGCGCGAGGCGACTATCAAAGCGATGAAACAGATCACCGGCGCGCTCATCGGCATTTCGCTCGTGTTGACGGCGGTGTTCATCCCCATGGCCTTCTTTGGCGGCTCGGTGGGCGCCATTTACCGGCAGTTTTCGCTGTCGCTGATTTCGTGCATGTTGTTCTCCATTTTCCTGGCCATGTCGCTGACGCCGGCACTGTGCGCCACGTTGCTTAAGCCGGTGGAGAAGGGACATCATTTGCGGAAAGAAGGATTTTTCGGCTGGTTCAACCGCGGTTTCCTCGCTACCCGGAAAAATTATGAAGGCTTTCTGGCCCGGACCATCAACAAGACGCCGCGGTATCTGTTTATTTATCTGGCGATTGTCGTGGCGGTAGGCTGGCTTTATTACCGATTGCCCTCGTCGTTTTTGCCGGATGAGGACCAGGGTTATTTCATCACCCTCATCCAGTTGCCGGTTGGCGCGACCCAGCAACGGACGGTGGACGTGCTCAAGCAAGTGGAGGCTTATTATTTGAAACAACCGGAAGTGGCGGGCATGGTGGACGTTGCCGGCTTCAGTTTCAACGGCCAGGGGCAAAACGCCGCCCTGGCCTTCGTGCATTTGAAAGACTGGAGCCAGCGCCACGGCAAGCAACACGGTGTGGACGCCATCATCGGTCGCGCGTTCATGATGCTGAGCCAGATCAAGGATGCCACCATCTATCCCATCAACCCGCCGCCGATTCCCGAACTGGGCATCTCGGCCGGCTTCGACTTTGAATTGGAGGACCAGGCCGGTTTGGGCCACGACCGGCTCATGCAGGCGCGCGACCAGTTGTTTGCCATGGCCGCGACAAACCAGGACATTACCCAACTGCGTTTTGTCGGCCTGGAGGACACGCCCCAACTCAAGGTGGACATTGACCAGGCCAAGGCCAGCGCGCTGGGTGTTTCGCTGGCGGATTTGAACACGGCGCTCACCACCTGTTTCGGCTCGGACTACATCAACAATTTCGTCAACGGCAACCGCGTGCAGCGGGTCATCGCCCAACTCGACGCGCCGTATCGCATGTTGCCCCAGGACGTCAGCAGGATTTTTGTGCGCAATAGCAGCGGCCAGATGGTTTCGCTCGCCAGCCTGGCCACGTTGCATTGGATTTACGGTTCGCCGTCGTTGCAGCATTTCAACGGCTTCCCCTCGCTGGAACTCCAGGGCTTGGCGCCGCCGGGCAAGAGCACGGGTCAGGCCATGACCGCCATGGAAAAGCTGGCCGCGAAATTGCCCAAAGGCTTCGGCTACGAATGGACCGGTCAGTCCTATGAGGAACGCGTGTCGGCCAAACAAGCACCCATGCTCTATGCGTTGTCGCTCATCGTGGTGTTCCTGGCGCTCGCCGCACTCTACGAAAACTGGTCCATCCCGGTGGCAGTGATTCTCGTCGTGCCGCTCGGCATTCTCGGCGCGCTGCTGGCCGCCACCCTGCGCGGCCTGCCCAACGACGTGTTCTTCAAAGTCGGCCTGCTGACCATCGTTGGCTTGTCCGCCAAAAATGCCATCCTTATTATCGAATTCGCCAAGGACTTGCAGGCGCAGGGCAAGGGTTTGATTGAGGCCACGCTGGAGGCGGCACACTTGCGGTTGCGTCCGATTCTTATGACGTCGCTCGCCTTCATTCTGGGCGTGTCGCCACTGGCCTTGAGCACCGGCGCAGGCTCGGCCAGCCGGCACGACATCGGCACTGGCGTGGCGGGCGGCATGATTACAGCCACCGTGCTGGCCGTCATCTTTGTGCCGGTGTTCTTCGTGCTCGTCCGCCGGATATTCAAGAGCCAAAAACCAACGCACACCATGCTTGCGCCTCAAGCCGCCGGCCTGACCGAAGACGACGAAAACGGCAAAAAAGGACAGCCATGAGCAAATATCTTTCGTCCATTATTGCCCTGTTCATGCTGGCTTTGGCCGGTTGCACGCTTATGCCGAAATACCAGCGTCCGGCTGCGCCCATTTCACAAACCTGGCCCAAGGTACCCGGACATCGCAAGGCCCCGGCCGTTGCCGCCACCGTTCCGGCGGCAGACATCGGCTGGCGCGAATTCTTCCGCGACGCGCGCCTACAGCAGCTCATCGAACTGGCACTAACCAACAACCTCGACCTGCGCATGGCAATGCTCAACGTCGAACAAACGCGCGCGCTTTATCACGTCCAGCGCGACGCGTTGGTTCCAACCGTTGACATCAATGCCAACGGCTCGCGTCAGCGCATTCCCTTCGGCTTCGCCGGCAATGGCCAATCTTCAACCTACAATGATTTCAAAGTGAATCTGGGCGTCGCCGCGTATGAACTGGACCTGTTTGGCCGCGTGCGGAGCTTGAAAAGGCAGGCGCTGGAGACCTATTTCGCCACCGAAGAAGCCCGGAAGAGTGCGCAAATTACATTGGTGGCTGAGGTCGGCGCGGCTTATCTGACCGAGCGTGAATTGACCGAGCAGCTCGCCGTCGCCCGCCAAACGTTGAAAGCCGCCCGCAGCAATTACGATTTGACAAAACGCAGCTACGACGCCGGCGTCCTGTCTCAACTCGATTTGGACACTGCCGAAACCCAATGGCAAACCGCGCGCGCCGCCGTGGCCGGCTACGAACAACAACTCGCCCAGGCGAGAAATTACCTTGTGCTGCTGGTCGGCTGCCCGTTGCCGGACGACCTCTCACCGCCGCAACCATTCAATCCGCAAATCTGTTTGTCCGACATCCCGGCGGGCCTTCCCTCGGACTTGATCGCGCGCCGTCCGGACGTGCTCGAAGCCGAGCACCAACTCGAAGCCGCAAATGCCAACATTGGCGCCGCCCGGGCCGCCTTTTTCCCCACCGTCACCCTCACCGGCCAGGGAGGCACCGAAAGCACCACGTTGGAAGGTTTGTTCGCCCCCGGCTCGCAGTTCTGGAGTTTCTCGCCGCAAATCGTCTGGCCCATTTTCGCGGCGGGCACAGCCTACCATGAACTTCAGGCCGTCAAAGCCGCCAAACTCATCGAAGTGGCCAATTACCAGAAGACGATCCAAACCGCCTTCCGGGAAGTTGCCGATTCACTCGCGGTCCGCGCTACGGTGCAAACCCAACTCTCGGCCAGCCGAGCCTTGGTCAAGTCGCAAGAGGACACTTACAAACTCACCGAGGCGCGTTTCCACAGCGGTATTGACAGCTCGCTGAATGTCCTCACCGCCGAGCAAGCCTATTACAACGCTCGTCAAAACCTTATCCAATCCCAATACTCGCGCCTGTTCAGCTTAATCAATCTTTACCAGGCCCTCGGCGGCGGCTGGACTGAACATACCGTGCAACCTGAACAGGCAAAATGATGGGGAGCGCACGCGCCCCGCGTGCCGTTTTCCGCGCCTTGCGGAAAACCTCGAATATACCGTTTCGCTTATTCAGCGAACTACCGCACCCCAAGCCGCTGGACGCGAGGCGTGTCCAGCCGCACCCAAGGCGGGTGTGCTCCCCAATCCTCATTCACGAACATGACCCCGCGACTTGCCGACGGATATTTTTTTTGGCAGGATTTCCGGACAATGAAAAAGACCAAATCCTCCAATTCCCTTCGCCCCTTTTCCAGCATCGTGTTTGACGGCGATGAACGCGCCGCCGCCCGTTCCATGCTTTATCCGGTCGGCTTCAAGCCGGAAGATTTCAAAAAACCGCTCATTGGGGTCGCCTCCACCTGGGGCAATGTCACGCCCTGCAATATGCACATAGACAAGCTCGCGCTCGAAGCCGAGAAAGGCGCGAACGAGGCCGGCGGCAAAGCCATCGTCTTCAATACTATCACCGTCTCCGACGGCATCTCGATGGGCAGCGAAGGCATGAAATATTCGCTCGTCTCTCGCGAGGTCATCGCCGATTCCATCGAAACCGTCGTGGGTTGCGCCGGCATGGACGGCTTTGTGGCCATCGGCGGTTGTGACAAAAACATGCCCGGCTCGCTCATCGCCATCGCGCGATTGAACCGCCCGGCGGTGTTCGTCTATGGCGGCACGATTCTGCCCGGCTGCATCACCGGACGGTGGGGCGAGGCTACTGACGAGCCGGCTCGCGGGGACGCTCGCCCCACCGAAGGCAGAATGCTCGACATCGTGTCCGTGTTCGAAGCCATCGGCGCGCACGCAAACCACAAAATCGGTGACGAAGAATTTCAGGCCATCGAACAATGCGCCATTCCCGGTCCCGGCTCGTGCGGCGGCATGTACACCGCCAACACCATGGCCAGCGCCATCGAAGCACTCGGCATGAGCCTTCCGAACAGCTCCGCGCAAAACGCCATCTCGCAGGCGAAAATGGACGATTGCCGCCGCGCCGGCGCGTGCGTGCTGGCCATGCTCAAGAGCGGTTTGCGCCCGCTCGACATTTTGACGAAGAAAGCCTTCGAGAACGCCATCACCGTGGTCATCGCGCTCGGCGGCTCGACCAATGCCGTGCTGCACCTGCTCGCCATCGCTCACGCGGCGAAGGTGAAGCTGACCATTGACGATTTTTCGCGCATCGGCAAACACGTGCCCGTGCTCGCGGATTTGAAACCGAGCGGAAAACATCTCATGTCCGAAGTCGTCGCCATTGGCGGCATCCGGCCTTTGATGAAGACACTGCTCGACAAAGGACTGCTCCACGGCGACGCCCTGACCGTGACCGGCGAAACGATGGCGCAAACGCTTGCCGGCACAAAGCCGTATCCAGCAAGCCAAACCATCATCCAGCCGTTTGACAAGCCGATTAAAAAGGACAGCCATTTCGTGATTCTGCGCGGCAATCTCGCCTCCGAAGGCGCGGTGGCAAAATTGACCGGCAAGGAAGGATTGCGCTTCTCCGGCAAAGCCATCGTGTTTGAATCCGAGGAAAAGGCACTCAAAGCCATCCTCAACGACACGGTGAAGAAAGGCCACGTGATTGTAATTCGCAGTGAAGGCCCGAAAGGCGGGCCGGGCATGAGGGAAATGCTGTCGCCCACCAGCGCCATCATGGGCAAAGGCTTGGGCAAGGACGTGGCGCTCATCACCGACGGCCGGTTTAGCGGCGGCAGCCACGGCTTCGTGGTCGGCCACATTACGCCCGAAGCTTATGTGGGCGGAACCCTTGCGCTCGTGAAAAACGGCGACCCCATCACCATTGACGCCGAAAAACGGCAAATCAATCTGGATATTCCGGCAACAGAAATTGCGAAGCGCCGCAAGGCGTGGAAGAAACCCGCACCGCGTTATACCCGCGGTGTGCTGGCGAAATATGCCGCGCACGTTACGTCAGCATCGTTTGGCGCAGTAACGGACAAAGATCTAAAACTATAGCCACCAACTGTGAACGGCCACTCCCTGCCTGAATCACGGCCAATCACCTATTTGATTGCCGGATGCAATGGCGCAGGCAAGACCACGTTTGCGAAACAATTTCTTCCGCATGAAGTCAAATGCCTCAACTTCCTGAACGCGGATTTGATTGCTCAAGGCTTGTCGCCGTTGAACACGCAGGCAGCGGCTATTAAAGCAGGACGACTGTTGCTGGCTGAATTTCGGCAGTTCGTTTCCCTGCGCCGGACCTTCGCACTGGAAAGCACGTTGAGTGGCACAACCCACATCGCTTTGTTGAAACAGGCAAAACAGCGCGGCTTTCAGCTTTATCTGCACTACCTTTGGTTGCCGAACCCTGCCGTTGCCATCGCGCGCGTTCACGAACGGGTCAAAAAAGGTGGACACGACGTGCCGGTGGCCGATATCCGGAGGCGCTTTGACCGGAGTCTGAAGCACTTCATGTATGACTACGCGCCGCTGGCCGACCGGTGGGCCGTATGGGACAGCCGCCCTCTAACGCCACAACTCATGGCTAAATCCGGGACTTGTCGCACAGATGAACTTAAGGCTATATTGAACCAGTTATGAAGAACGGCAACGGACATCACAAAAAGGACGATTTCATCGCCCCGGCACGGCGGGCCTTCCGCCGCGTCGCCCATCAACTCCGCGCTGAAAATGCCCGCCTCGGTCTGCCACTTGTTTTGGGGGAAAAGAATCGTGTGCGCTTCGTCCGCGTTCATTAAACCCCGCTATACCCGCGGCGTGCTGGCAAAATATGCCGCCCACGTGACCAGCGCCTCGCTCGGTGCCGTAACAGATATGGATTTGAAGCTGTAGTATTATTTATCCGGAGGCTGGATAAAAGAATGAACGAATTTCACGTATTCCTCCAATGAAACAACCACAAGTCCGAATTGCGCTGTAAATTTTTTTTGTCCGGCTGAAATTATTGCGTCAGGGTCAGTAATCTTGGTGAAGGCGATTCCTTTAGCTTTGGCACGCGATCGAGCCGCCAATACGTCAGGTATCTTGTCCTTGCTTACAAGCTCGTTGACGGCAGATAGACAAATTGCCTCGAACCAAAGTTCAGCCTCTACCCCAAGAGAGTCAGGGGTGAGGGAGGTCCAAACCACAAACATTAATCCTCAAAATTCACTTTGGGTTTTGCGTCCGGTAACCAAACGGGTTTTGCAGTTTAAACTCCGTAATTCAAGCGAATAAGCTCCATTCCTTTGCTTGCCCGGCCTTGACTGCCGTAGTATAATATAGATCAAGCGATGAATAAGTGGTTGCTTTTCTTCTTTTCGCTGCTTTGTCTGGCGGGGCTTTTCGCGCCCCTCATGGCGCCACATGACGCGCAGTTTTATTTTGATCGAGGCTTGGAAACCCTGTCCACCGCAAATCCCGACCGTAACTGGGCGTATCGTTGGGACTTGCACAACGCCGCGGGCGACTTCAGCCGCGTCATCAAATTAGATCCCAATTTTACCGCCGCCTATGTCAGCCGCGCGGGCATTGAATGGATGACAGGAGACGCGGACAAGGCGCTCAAGGATTACACCTCAGCCATCCGGTTGAACCCGCAAGACCCGGACAATTACGCGAGGCGGGCGGGAATCGAGGCGGCACGACGTGATTTTGAACCGGCGCTGGGTGATTATAGAAAGGTCATTGAATTGCAGCCGGACAATCGGGACGCATACCGAGGAAGGGTGCGCATCAAGGAAATGCAGAATGACTACGCCGGCGCCGTGATGGAACGGGTGCGCATGATTGAAGAGACGGCTTCCCCATTTAACGGCCCCAGCCTGACCAACGGCGGTTTTTTCACGCGCTATCCGGGCCGCTGGCGTGGCCGCCTTTCACAGCAGCTCGACCGCGCGCTCGCGACCGACCCCAACTTCGCCTGGGGATATTATTATCGCGGTGTCGCCAAATCCCTTACCAACGACTGGCGTGGCGCATGGGCGGATTTTCAGCGATGCCAGAATTTTCCCGACATCCGGGTGAGAGATTATGCGGCTATTCACATCTGGCTGGCGCAAACCCAAACCGGCGAGAGGGAAAAGGCGGATCAGGGACTGCTGGCCTATTGCCAAAACCGCACGAACGGAACACCCGCCGACTGGCAGATGCAGATCGCGAAATTTCTTTTGAATCAAATCAGCGAAACGGCTTTTTTCAAAGCGATTGATCGTTCCGACACCGGAAGGGAACAGAGCGAATTCTGGTATTACACCGGCATGAAACATCTTTTGGCCGGCGACAAGGAGGAAGCGAGTGATTGTTTCCGGAAATCCCTGGCCACCAAAACGCGGCCCTATGCCGTCTTCTTTTCTGCCAGAGCCGAACTAAGCGTGCTCGACCCGGCCGCGTCGGCCGAATAAACCGCTAACGATTTTCGGTTTGGCTTTGAAGGAGTTCGTTCTTTTCCAAGGCCAGGTAATCCGCGAGATTGTCCTTGGTGATTGCCCGCGAAGGGATAAGGATTTTGCCGCCGTCAAACTGCGTTTTGTCGCCGCGAAGATATTTGTCCATGCTTACTATGGTTTGGTAGCCAATCTTCAGGGCGTTTTGGACCACCGTGCCGTAGATGTCGCCGGCTTCAATCCCCGCCAGCGTTTCATTGTAATTTTCGAAGCAAACAATCTTCACCTGCCCGGCCTTGCCGGCTTCGCGCACGGCGGTGAGAATGGCCGGTCCTTGATAGCCGTTCAGACAAGCCATGCCGGCCAGGTCGGGGTTTTTCGCCAGCGCGTCGCCGGCGTTCTTCTGGGCGATGTCACTGGCCGTGCCATCCAACAGTGTGCCGATAATCTGTATGTTCGACCCGGCCAGTCCGTTGGTGATGCCCTGGATACGGTCTTTGGTGTTTTGCGCGTTGGCATAGCCTTCGAACAAAACGATTTTACCGCCCCGTGGCAGCGCGGCTTTCAACAATTCTGCCATCTGCCTTCCGGCGGCAACATTGTCCGTGCCGATGTAACAAAGGCGCCGGCTTTTGGGCGCGTCGCTGTCGGCGCAAATCAAAAGAGTATTCCCGGCGATTTTATTCAGAAAATCCGTTTCCGCTTCGGAGTCAATCGGACTGACGGCGATGCCATCCACCCCATTCGTCACGAAAGCGCTCAAAAGCTCCTCCTGCTCCGCTGGCGTGCCATTTTCGAGATGGCGGAAATCCAAATCCACGTCATTGAGTTGCCGGCTGGCGGAGTCGCATCCCAGCCGCACGATGGACCAGTAATTGTCCGGACTGCCGCCTATAAATACCAAGTGCAGTTTTTTCTGTGATACGCTGTTTTCGCAACCTTGAAACAAAACAGCGACACACAACGCCAGCATAAGGAAGCGGGATTTTTTCATAATTGAATTGGGGGAATTGGTTTTCATAAGCTTTGTCTCAACTGGTGCGCCGAGACTATTCCCGGGACTGAATGTTGTCAAAGTCAATACCAGAGCCGGAAGGCCCGCGTGAAACACGATATTTACAACGGCCGAGGAGTCGAATCGGACGGAAACTCGTTTCGCGATAGTCGTTTGATTCGGCCAAAATGGTTTTACAATCTGAATGTTTTCGAGAATTTTAATTTTCATGGCCAGCGCTGCAATCTCTTCCCCGGCGTTCAGTGCGCCGGAAGCGGTGATTTTGCTGCACGGCCTATGCCGCACGAGCCATTCGATGACAAAGATGGAACGCGCGCTGACCGAGGCGGGCTATCGGGTGCAAAACGTGGATTATCCCTCGCGCATGGCATCCATCCAACAGCTCGCCGATGATGCGATTGGCAAAGCCGTCGCCGGTTGCCAGCAGGAAGGCGCGGCGAAGATTGATTTTGTCACGCATTCACTTGGCGGAATTCTGGTGCGCAGTTATCTCTCGCGCCATTCCCTTCCGCCGCTCGGGCGCGTGGTCATGCTGGCGCCGCCCAACCAAGGCAGCGAGGTGGTGGACAAACTGGGCGGCTGGCGTTTGTTCAAATGGCTCAACGGTCCGGCCGGAAATGAATTGGGGACGGACACGAACTCCGCTCCGAACCAACTCGGCCCGGTCAATTATCCGGTCGGTATCATTGCCGGCGACCGTTCCATCAATTGGATTAACAGCCTGCTGCTGATTCCCGGCCGCGACGACGGCAAAGTTTCAATTGAACGAACCAAGCTGGCAGGCATGAGCGACCACATTGTCATTCATACGGCCCACCCGTTCATCATGAAGAACCGCGAAGCTATCCGGCAGACGATTCAATTTCTACGCACCGGCGCTTTTGACCACATCACCGGTTGAATCCGGCGGCCACAGACCGCCTGCAATTTTCTTCCGTGAACGCCCGCCCGGGAACCGGGTCTAATTCTGCATGAAGCCCCTATTAACAACTGCGATGGTTGCTGTCGCCACACTGGTTCTCGGGGCGACGCTGGTGCTCACTTGCGCCGAGCCTTCATCCGATTCGCCATCTTTTAACATTTCTGCACCCGATCGGAATTTTGTTTTCTCCACGCCCGTGTCAATTCACCCGGGCGAGCCGCCAAATTCACATTCTCTCCAACCCGGCATTCACCAGAGCAATTCGCCATCGTTTGATATCCTTCCGAAGAACCGTGGGTTTGTGTTATCCAAACCCGCGCCAATTTATTTGGACAAGCTGCCAACACCACCACCGCCGCTTCAACCAGGAGTTTATCAAACCTATCCCTGGACCATCATCATTATTGCGCCAGGAAGCGGCATTGACGACAGGATTTTCGGCGAGAGCCCCAATGCCCGTTCACAAATGCCGCGAATCAAGCCGCACGTGAAAGCGATTCCACTGTCGCAGGCCAATCCATAGCGCTTGGCAGCGCTTGATGACCGTGGTTGAGCAACGCCTCCCGGCTCAAGCTCACACCGGTACGACGACGATTGCTTGTGCCGTCAATCAAAGGTGGTGCCGAACCATTTTTGATACAGGGGTCCGACCACCGGCATTGGCTTCATCTCCCCTTTGATCGCAGCAATCAGGCCCATGATCCAAAACACCAGCATCGAAAACCATAAAACAAGTATGGCGAGCCAGCCGAGGATGGGGATAAAAAGAAGGATGATTTCACAGAACGCAATGGCGATGCAGGTCAGAATGAAGCCGAGCATTTGGCGTAGATGATACGCGCCCAGCTTCGTCTTTTTGTTCATGTGGATGATGATCGCCACAAGGAAGCCGATAAAGGTAAGATAGGCGATTATGGCCACCGCTTTGTCCTCACCGGCGGTTCCCGATGGCGGGGTTTGTGTGGGAGTCGTAGTATCCATGATGGTTGTCCTTTCAGGTTGATTTTGGGTTTCCAGGAACGACGCGGGCGATGCTATTCCGAAGCCGCTCCGCGTCAAGCAGCGATTTTGTGCCCTTTTTGCAAACGTGCCAGAGCCAATGCCCGGCACAAATTGTTCTTTTTCCCATGCCCGCCCCGCGTCCCATGCGCGCCGATTTTATGGAAAACCACTTATTCATTGGGTTGCGCGCGCCCCTTTTTTGGCTAAATTAACCCGACAACCCATGCCACTCCAAAAACGACGAGCGACATCTTACGAAGCCATAATAGCCCTTTGCCTTCACTGGCTGTTGACCATCCTGTTCGTAGCCGCCTTTGTGCTCGTGATGGTGATGCTTTTCAAGCCGCTGAAACTTCCCAGCCAGTTTGCCGGGTGGCCGGAAGCGTGGCTGCTTTTATTGGGAACCGCCTGCACCATCACGTCCATAACGCGGCGGTTGCCGCTGCAAAATGTTTTGCTGGCAGTGCTCGTCATCGTTGTGATTGGCGGCGCGGTGCATACGCTGGGTGCCATGACCGGGATTCCTTTTGGTCCGTTTATGTTCGGTTCCAGCATGGGAGCGGAGATTTTCAAAATGTTGCCGTGGGCCGTGCCGTTGATCTGGGTCATGGCCGTGTTGAACTCGCGCGGCATGGCACGGCTCATCCTGCGGCCATGGCGGAAGGTCAGTGGCTATGGCTTCTGGCTCATCGGATTAACGGCGGCGTTGACGGTGCTGTTTGATTTCGCCTTTGAACCATTCGCCTCGCGGGTAAAATTTTACTGGCTTTGGACGCCGACCAAATTCCCGGTGGCATGGGAAGGTGTGCCGGTATCGAATTTTTTGGGCTGGGCGGGAGTGTCGCTGCTGATTGCACTGGTCATCGCGCCCGCCTTGATTAACAAACAGCCGGGCAAAAAGAACGCGCCGGATTTCCACCCTTTTGCCATCTGGCTCAGCGCGGTTTTGCTCTTTGGAACGGGCTGTGCCCTGCGCGGACTCCTGGATGCCGCCGTAGCAGACGGAATTCTCGCCGCCATCGTCACCATATTCGCCATTCGTGGCGGAACCTGGTGATTACCATCAGTTCTCCGGCCGTCTCAAGAATTCCGTCTCCACGGAGTGCTTGGTGACTTTCAAGCGCGCCACGCGCGGGCCGGCCATTTCTTCCACGCGCAGTTCGCAAGGGCCGGCCCTTACAATGTCGCCCACTTTGGGAAACCCGCCGAGTCTTTGCGTCATCCAACCGCTGGCGGTCGCGATGCCTTCCTCCTGCGGCATTTCTCCGATGATTTTTTCCAACTCGTGCAACGGCATGGTGCCGGCGGCTTCCCAGATGTTTTCGCCCACGCGCACCAACTCCGGCTTTTCCTGGTCGAATTCGTCCTGAATCTCGCCGACGAGTTCCTCGATCACGTTTTCCAAAGTCGCGATCCCGACCGTGCTGCCGTATTCGTCCACGATGACGGCAAAATGCAACTTCCGTTCCAGGAACAGTTGCAGGAGTTTTTCCAGCCGTCCGGTTTCAGGCACGTAAACCATTTTGCGCGCCACCGGCAACAATTCCGCGGCCGTCCGTCCCGGTTCCCGCGCCGCCGGATAAAGGTCCTTGATATGCACCACGCCGAGCGTCTTGTCCAGGTCGCCGTTTTGACAAAGCGGAAACCGTGAATAACGCGTTTGTTCGGCCAGGGTAAGACATTCGGCAATGGTCGCGCTGGTATTGAAGGCAGTGATTTCGTGGCGGGGCCGCATGACCTCCCGCACAACCCGATGACGCAAATCCAGCGCGTTCAGGATGAGATTGCGTCCGCCCATCGCGCTCCGCGTCGCGGCGAGCACCAGGCGCAATTCATCCTCCGAAGGCGCGCTTCGCAGTTCGTCCACGGAAAAGCCCAGCCGCCGCACTACAAACTGAGAGGAACGATTCAACAACCAGATGAACGGGAAGGATAAACGATAAAACCAGTTTAGCGGTCTAGCGACCCATAATGACGTTTGCAACGTGCGCCGGATGGCGATCGCCTTGGGCACCAGTTCACCGGCGACAATCAGCAAATAACAGTTCACAAAGAAGCCGACGCCGATGGCAATGCCGCGCTGGACCTCCACCGAGGTAATTTTGAACAGACCAAAGAACGGGCTCAGCAGGTCCCGAAACACCGGCTCGATCACCACGCCAACCGCCATGCTCACGAGGGTAATGCCGAATTGGGTCGTGCTGATGTAGGTGTCAATACGCGCGAGGATGTGCCGGGCCATTTTCGCCCGGCGATTGCCTTTGGCCGCCAACGCCGCCAGTTGCGTGTCCCGGATGCGTACCAGGGCCAGTTCCGCCGCGACGAAAAACGCATTCAACAACACCAGCAGAACCACCGCCAGCAGGTTCAAACCGTTGTGAATGATGTCGCTCGGGCTCACAATTTCACCTCGCCAAACATGACTTTGAGAATGTCTTCCAGCGCCACCACGCCCGCCTCCTGCCGGTCGCGCGCCAGCACGATGGCCAGCCGCTCGCCGGCGCGCTGCATCCGCCGCAGCGCGTTTTCTAAGCGCGTGTCCTCGTCCAAAAACAACGCGGGCGTCATGAGGGCGGCGGCGGGCGTTTGCGAATCCAGATCGTCGCGGAACAACAATGGTCCCAGCGTGAGCAATCCCGCGATGCGACGCTGTCCGTCGCGCGTTTCCCAGACCGGCAGGCGGAAAAATTTGCGTTCGCGTGATAGGGCCAGCGCGTTGCCGAAGGGAGTTTGAGTTTCCACCGTTACCACCTGGGCCAGGGGCATGGCAATTTGCCGAACGGTAAGGTTTTGCAAATCGAGCACGCGATTAATCATGGCGCGCTCGCCGGTGGTGAAGGCCTGCGCGGATTCCTGCATCAAAGCGCGCATCTCCTCGCGGTTGCCGAAGGGACGGCCGGTAAAGGTGTGCCCCCCCATCCATCGCAACGCGCCCACCGACGCGGTTTCGAGCAGCGCAACCAGCGGGCGCAGGAGAATATGGATGGGCCAGAAGACCCTGGCCACCGAGAGGCACAATTGATTCGGGTGCGCGCGGAACAGCATTTTGGGCAACAAATCGAACAAGGCGTAAAACAGAAAAACAATGACGGCGAAAAGGCCGATGATCAGGGCATAACGTCCCGCAAATTGATTATGCAGCGCGGCGACGACCCAGCCGAGGATGATGAAGTTGGCGAGGGTATTGCCGACGAGTATGGTCCACAAAAAATTTTCCGGGTTTTCGAGAAAACTGTGGAGCAGTTTGGCCGAAGGCCGGCCCGCGCGCGCCAACCGCCGCACGCGCAGCCGGTTTAACGCAAAAACACCCGCTTCCATGCCCGACAGCAAAAACGACGCCGCCAGGCACGCCGCCAGAAACAGCCAGATGAGCAGATGAATTTCCATTTTTATTTCAAGGTTTCCACCAGCAACTCCCTGACGCGGCGTTCGTCAGCGACCTGCGCCGTGAGTTTTAAACCGTTAAACGTTGCGGATTCGCCGGCGCTGGGCACCACGCCCAGCAAATGCGTAAGCAATCCGCCCATCGTTTCGACCTCGGCCACGTCCGCGAGCGCAGGAAATTCGCGGCGGAAATCGTCCAGCCGCATGGTGCCGTTCACCCGCCAATGCCCCGGAGTCAGCTTCTCCAGGACAAAACCCTGCGATTGTTTTGCTTCGGAGCGGATTTTCCCAACAATCAAGCCCAGAATGTCCTCCATCGTCACGATGCCCGCCGTCCCGCCGAATTCGTCCAGCACGACCGCCAGACCGCGCTGCTGCTTTTGCAGACTCTGAAATAATTGCAGCAGATTCATCGTCTCCGGCACGAACGACGGAAACTCAATCGCGTCAGCCAGATCAATCTTCGGATTCAGCAGCAAAGCGCGCGTGTTCAGGATGCCAACAATGGTGTCCGGCGTTTCATCATAAATCAGCAGGCGGCGGTGTTTGAATTTTTTCGCGGCGACAATCATTGCCTCGACCGTGGCGTCATCGGAAATGCACGCCATGCCCGCGCGGGGGCGCATCACCTCGCGCACCATGCGCTGGTCCAGGCTGATGATTTGCAGGATGATTTCCTTTTCCGACTCGGCGAGCGTGCCTTGCTGGTACGCCATCTCGATCAACTCTTGATATTCCCCGTCGGTGAGCGCGGCTGGCGGCCTGACCAATTGCGGCGCGACGAGTTTTAACACCGCCTCGTTCATTTTCTGCGCCACGTAGCGCAACGGCGTGGTGAGTTTCTGGATGAATAGCAACAGCCAGCCGATGCGCCGCGCCCAGCGTTCCGGCTGGCGGACGGCCAGTGTTTTTGGAAAAACCTCGCAGCCGATGAGAATCAGCGCCAGCAGGACGGCCACCGTCAACACGAACGGCCAGCGTCCGTCAAACACCATCTGGAGCGCCAGCGCGAGCATCGCGGCATTGGCGAAAGTGTTGCCCAGCGCCATGGTCGCCAGCAAATCCTGCGGCTGTTCCAGCAGCCGCGCCACGATGGCGCCCGCGCGGGGATGGCGTTCGGCCAATTGACGCGCCTGCCATTTGCTGAGGGAAAGCAACGCCGCCTCGGCCAGCGCGAAGAAGAAGCTCGCGCCAGCAGAGATTAAAATCACCGCCACCGCCGTCACTATCGCCGGCTCCATGAAGCCAATCTAAATGAAAGAGTCCAAAGTCCAAAGTCCAAACTCCCCGGGGAACCCTGGATGAAATCTCCGCAAAACTGGAGCGCCGAACACTGTCTCGGCTCGTTGGAAAACCCCATTGCCTCGCGCCGGGGCGGTGCTCGGCGCTCCGCTTGCCGGCGAAGTGGCTTTTGCAAGGATTTCCGGGCGAGTTGACTCTTCAATGCCTCGTGGTCGCGGCATCGTTCTGGTTTGGCTCAGGGAAGCCAACCTTTAAAAGCCCATCCGCGCCAGCTCGTTTTGCAGCGCGGTTTGAAATTGCTGCACGTCGGCGGCGGAGGGTTTGTAGCCCTGTTGCTTGGGCACGACCCCGAGCCGGCCCGTCTGGTCGAGATACCAGTCGGCATTCTGGCCGTCGCTGAAGTTGACCTTGCCGCTGGCAATCGCACCAGGCCGGGTCAATTGATCCACGCTCACCGAAACCTTGCCGGCGGCGGCAGACGTTTCGGCGGATGGTGAAACGCCTTTGGCATCGGTGGTTTTAGGTTCCGCCACGGTGGGCGGCGGTTCAGCAGGCTTGGGTGGTTCAGGATCTTTCGGCGTGAGTTTCAAATCGTCCACCAGCAGCCGTACTTCCATGTAGGTCAACCGCAGGCCAAACTCTTCCGCGAGCCGGGTTTGAATCTCCGAAAGCTTTGCGCCTTGAAGAATCCAAGCGGTGACACGCTGGCGTTGGGTTTCGTCCAAATTCATAGGGAGATGTTAGCGCCGGAATTTCAGAAATCCAGCGGCAAGCTTGCGCTTTGGCGTCACCGGGCGCGCTGGGTCAGGGCCATTTTGCCAATCCTAGTCAGCACGTCCCAAGCGGGACCGGGGAACTTGTGCATCTGGGTCATCACATCCTCGAATGCGGTCAGGAACCATTGGGCATCAGCTTCAGTGGTGATGAGCGCCGGCAGCAGTTTTATCACGTCAATGGCATGGCCGGCGACCTGGGTGATGACATGATGTTTGTCCATCAAGGGAATCAGGGCCGCCTGCGGAAACAGGCTCTTGTCCATCGCATGACAGGTCGTCCAGGCCACCTTCAGGCCGAGCGATTTCGGTGGGCCGAATTCGATGCCGATCATCAGGCCGCGCCAGCGGATGTCCTTCAAAAACTCAAAGCGCGGTTGCATCGCGCGCAGACCGTTGCCGATGAAATCGCCCATGCGGGCGGCATTGGCCATGAGTTGGTGGCGATCCAGCACGTCGAGCGCCGCCAGCCCGGCTGCCATCGCGAAACTGCCTTGGCTGAAAGTTGAGCTATGCACTACTGAGCGTTGCATGGAGGAAAAAACCTTCTCGTGAATCCATTTTTTGCAGAGCGTCGCGCCGACAGGAACGAAACCGCCGGAAAGCGTTTTGGCCAGAACCACAATATCCGGGTCTATCTCCGGGCTGTCGTGTTCAATGGCCAGAAATTTTCCCGTCCGGCCCATGCCCGATTGTACTTCATCCGCAACAAACAGCGCACCGTGCTTGCGGCAAAGGCGTTGCGCTTCCAGTAAATATCCGGGCGCAGCCAAATTCACTCCCTTGCCCTGTATGGGTTCGACGATAAATGCCGCCACGTCGCCCTTCTTCAGTTCCGCTTCCAGGGCGGCGGCGTCATTGAACGGGATGGCCCGGCATTGCGGCAGGAATGGTTCAAACCCATTCCGGAAATTATCATCGCCATTGATGGAAAGCGCGCCGCACGTCAGCCCGTGAAACGATTTTTCGCAATGAAGGATCGTCGGTTTACCTGTGGCGCAGCGGGCATATTTGATGGCGGTTTCGACGCCTTCCGCGCCGGAGTTGGTGAAAAAGACCATGTCGAGCTGATTCGGCATGCGCTTCTTCAATTCCGCCGCCAGCAAACCGGAGAGCAGCGGCGCTTCCAGTTTCACCAGGCTTGGGTAATCGGCGTTGAGAAAATCAATCAACGCGCGCCGGACTTCGGGATGATTGCGGCCCAGGCCGAACACGCCGTAACCCGAAAGCAGGTCGAGATACTTCACTCCTTTGATATCCCAAAGATAGGGACCTTCGGCCCGAACGTAACAGCGGTCGAAACCGATGGTTCTGAGTGCGCGGACATTTGCCGGGTTGACGTGCTCGGATTGGAGCTCGTAGTTCCTACCCGCGTGCTGCTTCAATAATCCGACAATGTCCAAACTGGGTTCCTGAGACATGAAATTTTTATGACATGATAGCGGTTTAACCCTTGAAAATCCAGCCATAACGCCCCGCAGTTATTCTTTGGTCAAATTCATTCGTTTCAAAATGCAGATTTGCCAGCGAAAGTTCCAGTTTATTCAGGAGTGTGCGACCGCTCAAAAGTGCAGCTGAAAAATTTTTGAAAAAATGTTGACACGCGCCGGCCGTTTCGAAAAACTGCGAAGTACAGCACATGGCAGGGTTCAGAACATGTGTTGTCGCTCGTTCAGGGCAACCGCAGGATCGCGCAACCACCAATACGCGATGCCATTCCTATAGCCAATTGCGGCTGAATTTTCGACGACAATTTTAAAGCGTGACACGGCTATGTCGAACATTTTATCCAGGA
>Ga0335085_10001347_pt1 | contig 53551 bp, 61 predicted proteins | sample Lox_Sample_45_FD_206712 | JGI IMG/M metagenome (GOLD analysis project Ga0335085, IMG submission 206712) | Soil microbial communities from Loxahatchee National Wildlife Refuge, Florida, United States - Lox_Sample_4.5 | ecosystem: Environmental > Terrestrial > Soil > Wetlands | place: USA... | reverse complement strand
ATACAGCAGCGCAAAGAACAGGGTGTGAACCAGCAGGGCCAGTATGCCGGAGGGAATCTTATGGGGTTCGTAGTAGATTGCAGTGCTCATTGCCTCGTCTGGGTCAACAGCCCGACTTTCTGGATGTGTTGCTGTTGCAGCACGTCCATCACGTTGATGACCTCCTCATAGCGCACATTCTTGTCCGCGGAAATCACCACCGCCTGCTGTGCCTGCTTTCCTTGTCTGGCTTTCAAGATCGCGATCAGTTCATCGCGTGTCACCCGACTTTCCACGCCACCGCCCGTGGAGTGGTCGCGCAACGCGAGCGTATTGTCCTTTTTAATGATGACTTCCAGTGGGGCAATCGGCGGGGCAAGCGACTTGGCCACGCTGGGCAGATCGATCTGTCCCGGATTCATCAATGGCGCGGTCACCATGAAGATCACCAGCAGAACCAGCATCACGTCGATATACGGAACGACGTTTATCTCGTTTAGCAGACGGTGGTTTTTGCGGCGATAGGCGCTCATGGGCGCACCTCCGACACGTTACTGGCGAAGCCAGCCGTTCGCGGGAGGAGGTGCGATGCGGCCATTCCCGCATCCGTCGCAACCCCTCTCCTCAATCCTCTCCCGCATGCGGGAGAGGAGAAGATTGTTCTTTCCCCCTTTGGGGGAAAGTTGGATAGAGGGCCGGTGCACCGTGTCATGGCTGCCGCTGCAACACGTTGGAGAATTCTTCGGTGAAACTGTCGAAACGCGTGGCCAGGCGATTAATTGCGTGCGCGTAGCGATTGTAAGCAACCACCGCCGGAATCGCCGCAAACAATCCCATCGCGGTCGCCACCAGTGCTTCGGCGATACCCGGCGCGACATGGGCCAGGGTTGCCTGCCCGACGTTCGCCAGGCTGCGAAACGCGTTCATGATCCCCCATACCGTTCCGAATAACCCTACATAGGGGCTGACCGATCCAACCGAGGCGAGAAACGCAAGATGCGATTCCAGCCTGTCCATCTCGCGCTGATAGGTTGCGCGCATCGCGCGGCGGGTGCCGTCCATCACCGCACTGGCATCCACTCCGTGCTGCTTTTTCAGCTTCACAAACTCGACGAATCCTGCTGCGAATATGCGCTCGAGCGCGCCTTGATCGCGCAACGAACTGCTGCTGGCGTACCGGTAGAGTTCATTCAGGTTCTGGTTGTGCCAGAAGGCGTCTTCAAATTCTTCGGTCAGTCTGACCTCGCTGCGTATGGCAAACATCTTGAGAAAGATATACCACCACGACATCAACGACACCACCAGCAACAAGCCCATCACCAGTTGCACCAGCACGCTGGCATGGCTGACGAGATGCACGAACGACAAATCCTGCGTCACTTCCATCGCGATCCTTTCATGTTCACTTTTCCAACTGCGCGCGCAATACTTCCGGAACCGACGCCGGCTTGAAAGTGGCCACCGAAACACATACCAGATGTACCTCGGCCTCGGTCAGCGCTTCGGTGCCGCGCAGTATGCTTTGCGCCAGGCTGATGCGGCTGCGGCCGATGTCCTTGATCTGTGCCGTCACATCAAGAGCATCATCCAGCATCGCGGGCCTGAGATAATCCAGCTTGATCGAACGCACCACGAACACCATGCCGAATTCTTTCATCAATCCGGCGTTGCTGTACCCGTGCGCGCGCAACCACTCAGTCCGCGCACGTTCCATAAAATTCAAATAATTGGCGTGATAGACCACGCCGCCTGCATCGGTATCCTGGAAATACACGCGCACCGGCAATGAAAAGGTCTTGCTTCTGGTCATCTTTATCGGTCGTTGCCCAATGGAAGTTCCCCATTGACCAGTTCCGGGCTGACCGGAGTATTCGCGACTGCCAAACCGAAATGGCGATAGGCCATCGCCGTGGCCATACGGCCGCGCGGGGTGCGTTGCAGGTAGCCCTGTTGGATCAGATACGGTTCCAGAACATCCTCGATGGTATCGCTCTCTTCGCCGATCGCGGCGGCAAGATTGTCCAGACCGACCGGACCGCCGAGATATTTTTCGATGACCGCAAGCAGCAATTTTCTGTCCATCACATCCAGCCCGCGCGCATCCACATCCAGCATGGTCAAGGCCGCATCGGCCACTTCGCGGGTCGCATCTCCGGACGCTTTCACATCGGCAAAATCGCGCACACGCCGCAGCAAACGGTTGGCGATGCGCGGCGTGCCGCGCGAGCGCCTGGCGATCTCCAGCGCGCCATCCTGCGTCAGATTCATCTTCAGCAAATTCGACGAACGCATCACGATGCGCTGCAATTCTTCCGGCGTGTAGAACTCCAGCCGCGCCACGATGCCGAAGCGGTCGCGCAACGGATTGGTCAGCATGCCCGCGCGGGTGGTCGCGCCCACCAGCGTGAACAGCGGCAGATCGAGTTTCACCGATCGCGCCGCGGGACCTTCTCCGATCATGATATCGATCTGGTAATCCTCCAATGCAGGATAAAGTATCTCTTCCACCACCGGGGACAGACGATGGATCTCGTCGATGAACAGCACATCATTCGGTTCCAGATTGGTCAGCAATGCGGCCAGATCCCCGGCGCGTTCCAGCACCGGGCCGGAAGTGTGACGCAGATTCACGCCCATCTCGCGCGCGATGATCTGTGCCAGCGTGGTCTTGCCCAGGCCGGGCGGACCGAACAACAGCACGTGATCGAGCGCCTCCTTGCGCCGCTTGGCCGCTTCGATGAAGATCTGCAGCTGCCCGCGGATCTTTTCCTGGCCAACATATTCGTCGAGCTGTCTGGGGCGCAGTGCGCGTTCCAGTGCCTCCTCGTGGGCCGAGGCGGGCGCAGCCGAGATCAGGCGCGGTTCGGTGGAAAGGTTGTCACTGTGGATCATGATCGTGTTTGCCATGCATGGTGAGGACAATTTCAATCCGGGAAAATAGTCATTCACAACCCTGCTGCGCCAAGTGCGGGATTCTAATCCCGAGAGCATCCAGGTAACAACAATACCACATGTGCATGAAGCAGGACTTTACGGCCTCGATTCTGGACCCTGTTCGGCTCAATTCCTGCTTCGCGCCGTTTTAACGCGGTTCGATCTGCGACAGATGCCGCGCCACGGATAACCACGCCCCCAGCCAGCCGAGATACATCGAAAACAGCAGCAGTGTCAGGCTGTCTCCCAGCGAGAGCGGATGCAGGCTGAATCGGCTGGCGTAGAGATGCGCAAGAGCGCCGAGCTGATAGTTAAGCAGCAGCAAGCTGAGGGTGATGATGAGCCAGGCCGTGATGCCGCCGAGCAGCCCCTGCGTCGCGCCGAAATACAGGAACGGACGGCGGATGAATCCGTTGGTCGCCCCGATCAGTTTGGATACTTCGATTTCTTCGCGCTGCATGAGGATTTGCAGGCGGATCGTATTGAAGGTGATGGCAACCAGCGCGAGGCTGAGCAGACTGGCGAGTATCAGTACAAGCATCCGCCCGAATTTAAGCAGCGCTTCGAGCTTGTAGGCCCACTCCGAGTCGAGCTGCGCCAGTTCGACTTTCGGCAATTTCGCCAGCTCGGCGCGCAGATCATCCAGCGATTGTGCCGTGCGCGGTTTGGGGTAGACGGTGAAAGCATCCGGCAGCGGGTTCTTCTGCAGTCCTCCGATCACATCGGCAAGTCCGGTGCTTTTTTTGAGTTGCTCCAGTGCTTGCGCGCGCGGGATGAATTCGACACGGTCGATCGCCGGATGTTGTTCCAGTTGCCTGCGCAGCTTGTCCACATCGTCCGCTTTCGTATCCGTGTCCATGAACAGGCTGATCTGCGGCGTGTCGGATAGTCTGGCCACCAGGCCTTGAGCGTTCTGCAGCAGCAAATACATGCCGGCAGGCAGACTGAGCGCGATTCCGATGACCAGGATATTGAGGGTTCCTGCAATCGGTGAGGCAAACATGCGCCGGAAGATGCCAATGTTTTGAGCGAGTGCGTGCCTCATGTCTGCAGTTCCCCATGCTTGAGTGCAAGCACGCGCTGACCGGCATTTTGCAGGATGCTTTCGTCATGTGTGGAAATCAGCAGGGTCGCACCGACCTGATGGAACGCGTTGAAGATCGCCATGATCTCTTGCGCGTATTCCGCGTCCAGATTGCCGGTCGGTTCGTCGGCAAGCAGTATCGACGGGCGATTCACGATGGCGCGCGCGATGCACAGGCGCTGTTGCTCCCCGCCGGACAAGGCGATCGGGTTGGATCTCTCCCGTTTGAGCAAACCCACTTTGTCCAGTGCGGCGCGCACCCGTTTGTGGCTTTCGCGGTACTCGAAGCCGCAGATCTGCAGCGGCAACAGGACATTGTCGAACACATTGCGGTCGAACAGCAGCTTGTGATCCTGAAAGATGATGCCTAGATTGCGGCGCAGGAAAGGCAGTGCGCGGCTCTTGAGCACGCCGACATTCTGATGGTTGACCAGCACGCTGCCAAGATTGGGCCGCTCGATCCCGGCGATGAGCTTGAGCAGGGTGCTCTTGCCGGCGCCGGAGTGTCCGGTCAGGAACACCATCTCACCCCCGGCGATCTCGAAAGATACGTTCTTCAATGCCTGAAAGCCGCCCGGGTAACGTTTGTGGACTTGGTTGAATTTGATCATTTCAATTGCAAAACCGGATGCACGAAATGCACGAATAATGCGTAGCAGATAATTTCGTGTGCTGGCATGTATGCGAGTTATTCCCGCAAGGCGATTTCCCTGCGAGAACCGTTTCGCGGGTGCAGGCTTTTTTCATTCATCCAGCCCCAGCAGAGCGGCGACAAAATCCTCCGCGACGAAAGGGCGCAAATCGTCCAAACCCTCGCCCACTCCGATGAATCGTACCGGAATCGGATGCGCTTTGGCAATCGCGGCGATCACGCCGCCCTTGGCCGTGCCATCCAATTTGGTCAGTATCAGTCCGGTCACGCCCAGCGCTTCGTCGAAAGCCTTGACCTGACTCAGCGCATTTTGGCCGGTGTTGGCATCCAGCACCAGCAACACTTCATGCGGGGCGTCTGGGATCACCTTGGCAATGACGCGCTTGATCTTCTTGATCTCTTCCATCAGATGCGCCTGCGTAGTAAGGCGCCCGGCCGTATCGGCAAGCACCACGTCAATCTTGCGCGCCTGTGCCGCCTGCACGGCGTCGTAGATCACCGCGGCGGGATCTCCCCCCAGCTGCGCGATGACCGTCACATCGTTGCGCTCTCCCCAGGTCATCAACTGTTCGCGCGCCGCTGCGCGAAAAGTGTCTCCCGCCGCGAGCAACACGGTCAGACCCTGGCCCTGCAAATACTTCGCGAGCTTGCCGATCGAGGTGGTCTTGCCCGCGCCATTCACACCCACCATCATGACGACAAGGGGTTTATGAACCTTTGCCCGTTCAGGAGCCTGCAACGGCTGCGCCAGCGGCTCCAGCAGTTTGAGCAGGCTATGCGCCAGCGCTTCCCTGAGTTGCGAAGCCTCGATCAGGCGATGTTCCTTGACGCGGTGGCGCAAATCAGCCAGTAATGACCGTGTCGCGTCCATGCCGACATCAGAGGTGATCAGTATGGTTTCCAGTTCCTCGTACAGGTCGTCGTCGATCTTGCCGCCGCGGCCGAACAGGTCGTTCAACTGTCCGCCGGTGCGCGCCAGGCCGGACTTCAGTTGCGCGAACCAACTTGAGCCGGATTTGTCTGTATTGGTCTGATCGTTCCCAGGCCCGGATGGTTTCTTTTTCAGGAAGCTGAACATTTTTGGATTATAAAGTATACGAAGGGACTGCCGGGTCTGATCCCGGCCATCGGAAGGGTGTGCAGGAAGCTTTGCTGGCAGGATGCCTGTGTCATTCATGTGGTTATCGTCATGTCCACATGGTCGGCAGGCGCCGAAATGCCTCATAATGCGCGCGCATTTTATGCCGATTATCAAATGAAGGATTCTGATTTATACGTGGAAGGGTTTTAAGAGATGATGAGATCTGTCCTGTTTTATATTCTATTGTTATTGGGCTGGCCACAGGATGCAGCGCACGCGGAAATTTTCGAACGCACGCTGACAAACGGCCTGAAAGTCATCGTCAAGGAGGATCACCGCGCGCCGGTGGTCGTGCAGCAAGTCTGGTACAAGGCCGGCAGCATGGACGAGAGCACCGGAACCACCGGCATCGCGCATGCGCTGGAGCACATGATGTTCAAGGGCACCAAGACGGTTCCGGCGGGTGAATTCTCCAAGCGCATCGCGGCGGCGGGGGGGCGCGAGAACGCCTTTACCAGCACCGATTACACCGCCTATTTCCAGCAACTGGACAAATCCAAATTGCCGCTGGCGATGAAACTGGAATCCGACCGGATGCAGAACCTGAATCTGACCGCGAAGGAATTCGGCAAGGAGATCAAAGTGGTCATGGAAGAACGCCGCATGCGCACCGACGATGAGCCGCAGTCATTGATGAACGAGATCATGATGGCGACGATCTACGAGGAACACCCTTATCACAACCCCGTGATCGGCTGGATGAGCGACCTGCAGAGGCTCACGGTATATGATGCCAAGGTCTGGTACAACCGATGGTATGTCCCCAACAATGCCACGCTGGTCATCGTCGGCGACGTCAAACCCGACGAAGTGTTCGCGCTGGCGCAGCGCTATTACGGCGCCATCCCCAAACACGTCCTGCCGGTACGACGCAACTATTCCGAGCCGAAACAGATCGGCATCAAGCGCATTGTCGTGAAAGCGCCCGCCGAATTGCCGCAACTGGTGATGGCCTACCACACTCCCGTGATCAGAGATCCCAAGCAGGATTGGAAACCGTACGCGCTGGACATGCTGGCGGGTGTGCTGGACGGCAACGGATCGGCACGCCTCAACCAGCATCTGGTGCGCGAGCAGCAGGTCGCCAGTGCGGCGGGAGCGGGTTATGACTCCACTTCGCGCGGCCCCAGCCTTTTTGAACTGGATGCCACACCGAGCACCGGCAAGACCGTGCAGGACGTCGAGGCTGCTTTGCGCGAACAAATCGCTTTGCTGGTGAAGGACGGCGTAGCCGAGGACGAATTGAAGCGCGTCAAGGCGCAAGTCATGGCAGGAGAAGTCTACAAACGCGATTCGGTGTTCTATCAGGCGATGCAGATCGGCCAACTGGAGAGTATCGGCCTGGGCTATCAGGCGATCCCCGTGATGCTGGAGAAGCTGCAGGCGGTGACGGCGGAACAAGTCCGGCAAGTCGCCAAGGAATTTCTGCAGGACGACAACCTGACGGTCGCGGTGCTCGATCCGCAGCCGCTATCCGGCAAGCCGAAACCTCAGCCTGAAGGGGGGTCAACCTATGTGCGCTAAAACCACATTGATCAAGATCGTTGGAGTTACAGCTTTATGCTGTATTTCGACCCTTGCAATCGCCACCCCCAATATTCAGCACTGGCAAAGCGCCAGCGGTGCAAAGGTACTGTTCGTGGAAGATCATGACATCCCGATGCTGGATGTCGCCGTGAACCTCCAGGCGGGCAGCAGCTTTGACACCGCCGAAAAATCCGGCGTGGCGGGCCTGACCCATCGGTTGCTGGACACCGGCTCCGAGGGGCTGAGCGAAGACGAGATTTCTCGCGGCATGGCGGACGTCGGCGCGCAGTTTGGCGGAGGTTTCGACCAGGATCGCGCCAGCGTTTCTTTGCGCACATTAAGCAGCGCGGCTGAACGCGACAAGGCTCTGGACATCATGGCGCACGTGCTGCAGCATCCGCTGTTTCCCGAAGCGATCCTGGCGCGGGAAAAAGTGCGGCTCATCGCCGACCTGAAAGAAGCGGACACGAAGCCGGAGAACATCGCCGAAAGAGCATTTCAAAAAGCGGTATTCGGCTCGCATCCTTATGCATTGCGCGGATCGGGCGAGGTCGCCAGCGTGGAAAAGATCACCGCGCAGGACCTGCGTGATTTCTATCATACGCATTACCAGGCCGCGAATGCAGTGGTCGCCATCATGGGGGATGCGACGCGCCCCCAGGCGGAAGCGATCGCGCAAGAACTCACCGCACAGCTTCCGGTTTCCCCTCCGCCTCCAGGCTTGCCCAAAGTCGTGACGAAGATCGCCGCGAGCGAACAGCGCATACCTCATCCCGCAACGCAAAGTCATATCCTGATCGGGGCACCGGGCATCGCGCGCGGCGACCCGGATTATTTCCCGTTGTATGTCGGCAACTACACGCTCGGTGGCGGCGGTTTTGCTTCTCGATTGATGAACGAGGTGCGCGAAAAGAAAGGACTGGCCTATAGCGTCTACAGCTATTTCCTGCCGCTCAAGCAACCCGGCGAGTTCCAGATCGGCCTGCAAACCAAGAAGGACCAGGCGGATGAAGCGCTCAAACTGGTGCGCAGCACGCTTGCGGACTTCATCTCCAAAGGCCCGTCCGAAAAGGAACTGCAGGCTGCCAAACAGAACATCATCGGCGGTTTTCCGCTGCGCATCGACAGCAACCGCAAGATACTCGAGTATCTGAGCGTCATCGGCTTTTATGATCTGCCTTTGACTTATCTGGACGATTTCACCCATAACATCGACAAGGTGACAGTGGCACAGATCCGCGATGCGTTCAAGCGGCACATCGATCCGCAGGCGATGGCGACGGTGATCGTCGGAGCGCCTGAAGAAGGGTCAGCGAAATAGCGAGCCATAGAACAAACAAGGTCCGGATCATCGGCGGCGAACTGCGCAGCCGCATGGTCAGCTTCCCGGATGTATCGGGGCTGCGCCCCACCCCCGATCGGGTGCGCGAGACGCTGTTCAACTGGCTGGGACAGACATTGCACGGGCGCAGCTGTCTGGATCTGTTCGCCGGCAGCGGCGCATTGGGTTTCGAGGCCGCTTCGCGCGGAGCCGGGCAGGTGGTGATGGTCGAATACAACCCCGTAGTGCTCCAGTCATTGCGCGAAAACGTCAAGAAACTGGGCTTGGCAAATGTGCTCATTCAAGGGCAGGATGGGCTAGAATTCGCATTTCGCGATGCCCGCAAATATGACGTGATCTTTCTGGACCCGCCTTTTCAAAGCGAATATCTGCCCAAGTTGCTGGAAATCCTGCCAGAGCGATTGAATGAAAATGGCGTGGCGTACGTCGAGTCGGGCGCGGCGATCGATGTGCCGCCGCCCTGGCAAACGACCAAATCCGGCAAGGCGGGACAGGTGCATTATCAGTTACTGCAAGTTGCCTAAATTCAATTAGCGGGATAAAACGCAAGGAGCCGCGCAGCGAATGACGAAGCATATCGAGATGGATAGACGAGGAATGAGCGAGCACGCGACACCGCGGTCTGCCCGCCAATTGAATTTAACATGATAAAAGTTGTATACCCAGGTACCTTCGATCCCATCACCCGCGGCCACGAAGATGTGGTGCGCCGCGCCGCCGGTCTGTTCGGCGAGGTCATCGTAGCCGTGGCGGAAAGCCGCGAGCAGACCCTGTTCACGCTGGATGAGCGCGTGGAAATCGCACAGGAAGTGTTCGCCGATTTCGCCAATGTGCGCGTGGAGGGTTTTAACGGATTGCTGATGAATTTCGTGCAGGTGCATGATGCGCGCGTGGTATTGCGCGGATTGCGCGCAGTGTCGGATTTCGAATACGAATTCCAGCTAGCGGGCATGAACCGCAATTTGTATCCCGAGGTCGAGACGCTGTTCCTGACGCCCGCTGAACAGTACACTTTCATTTCCGCGACCATGGTGCGCGAAGTTGCGCGCTTCGGCGGGGACGTCAGCAAATTCGTATCGCCCTATGTAATGGAAAAATTGCAGCTGAAAAACAAACCATTCCGGAATTGAATTACCCGGAACCTTCTAGATAGAGGAAAAAAGCATGGCACTTATGATCACCGATGAATGTATCAACTGCGACGTGTGCGAGCCGGAGTGTCCGAACGACGCGATCTCGCAAGGCGATACCGTATATGTCATCGATCCCGACAAATGCACCGAATGCGTGGGCCACTATGACACGCCGCAGTGCGTCGAAGTGTGCCCGGTGGATTGCATCCCGATCAACCCCGAGTACAAGGAAAGCAAAGAGCAGCTGCAAGCCAAGTACGAGAAGCTGATGGCCGCAAAGGGCAAATAGCCTTGCCCCGACTGCACGAGTACGCTTAGCCGCGATCAGGCAGACTCGCGGTCTGCAGCAAACCGATTACTGCAGCTGCCAGACATCCTTGATCGCCTCCACGTCGCGGCTTTTCCCTAAAGCCGGCAGACCATAAAAGTCGAGCAATGTCCTCAACACGCTGTAGTGGTTGATGTGCTGCACGCTCTTGCCCGGCTTCACCATGGGCCCCGCCAGTATCGTCACGATGTGATTGTCCGCCTGGTAATTGTCTTCATCCCATGTGAGTATCAACAGGCTGTTGTGTTCCATCGCCCAGTCCTCATAGGGAGCGATGTGTATTTTCAGCCAATCGTCCGCGGTTTCAAAACTGCCGTCGTGCATGTCGTTATTCTGGTCAGGGATGACAAAAGAAACGGTTGGCAACTTGGTAAAGTCCTGCGGAAAATCGGCAAAACGTATGTTCGATTCCGGGGCGACCCGCGTGCCTTGCCAGTTGGACACGGGATTGTGCTTGCGGTGATATGCGCCGGAACTGCAGGTCACATCACCCACATTGGGCAACGATTCGGCAAAACTGGCAAAGGTCAATCCTTTATCAAGCAACCGGGTGGCAAGGTTATCTGTGTCGAAACCGTTGGGGCAGGAATTATTGGCAATGCCCTGCGTATCGCCGGAAAACAGCGCCAGATAATTGGGCTGGCTCGGATGGGTTATGCCGTAAGCATGGGTGAACAACACACCGCGCATCGCCAGCGCATGGATATAGGAATTGATATTGAGTTCATCCATGATTTGCTCGTATCCGCGGTTTTCCTCGATCACCACCACGACATGATCGGGGCGCGGCAACAGCGCGGCGTAAGCCGGAGCAAATACTCCAGCAGCGATCATGGCGAAGGCGATCAAGTGGCGAGGAATGATCTTCATGGCAGGTACGATTGCATTACCGGCAGGCTGTTCGCGGAGAGAGATCGAACTCATTGCTCCTGAACGGCTTGCAGCACGTATGGTTACTTGTCGGCATCCTCGATTTTCTGTTTCGTTTCGTCGGTCGACTTCTGCACGGTTTGATCGACCGCCTTGGCCTTTTCCAACGCATCGCGTTGAGGCGCCGCAATTTTAGGCGCTGTGGACGAGTTGTCACACGCATTGAGAAGCAACACAACGAAGAGCAACAAATATTTCATGTTTCCTCCGGTTACAGGGATGCGAATGCAATATGCAGCACCGTATCGGCAATCCAGCTTTCGGTGCGGGGCGCGCCGGTCATAGGTTTCAGACGAGGCGCACTACTTTAGCACAACGACAATTACTTCTGGCAATTCCTGCAATAGAAGCTGGAACGCTGCCCCTGCCTGATTTGCCTGATGGGCGAGCCGCAACGCCGGCAAGGTTCCCCTACCCTGCCGTACACCCAGTAATGCTGCTGGAAATAGCCGGGCTGGCCCGAAGAATCGACGAAGTCGCGCAGGCTGCTGCCGCCCTGCCTGATCGCCTCATTGAGCGTTTCACGGATCGCCACTACCAGTTGTTCGCAGCGTGGCAGGCCGATTTTCCCTGCGGCGAGTTGCGGTTTGATGCCGGCGCGGAACAGCGCTTCGTTGGCGTAGATGTTGCCTACACCGGCCACAATGCGGCTATCCATGATGCATTGCTTGATGCTGGCGCTGCGCCCGCGCGTGGCCTCGTAGAAATAGCGCGCGTCGAAATCTTTTTCTAACGGTTCAGGCCCGAGGTCTGCCAGCAGCGGGTGGGTAGCCGGATCGCCGCCATGCCACAGCACCGCGCCGAAGCGGCGCGGGTCGCGCAAACGCATCAGCGTCCCGTTGCTCAACACCAGATCGAAATGGTCATGCTTATCCGGTGGAGTGTTCGCGGGCAGGATGCGCAAGCTGCCCGACATGCCCAAGTGCAGGATCAACGTGCCATTAACGTGAAAGTCGCGCAGCGATTCGTTTGCCCCCTCGCCCGCGCGCGGGAGAGGGTTGGGGAGAGGGAAGCGGGCATGAAGATTTTCATTATCCGGGGTGGCAACTATGCCATGCCCGCTGCCGCAATCCATCAGCAGGTATTTGGCGCGGCGCTTGAGCGAACGTATTTTTTGTCCGCGCAACAGTTTGGGCAGGTTTTTCGGGATCGGCCAGCGCAGGCTGCCGTTGCGGATGACAGCATCCTCGATCGTGAGTCCGGTAAGATGCGCGGCAAGCCCGCGCCGCGTGATCTCTACTTCGGGGAGTTCAGGCATGGCGGACTACATAGGCAAAAATCAATCAGATTTGAACTCATGATTGGCGTGACAGCAAAATATTTGCGGCCTCTGTCATTTTATGTGGCATCGCGTTCCGCAAAAATCATCAGACAAAAAACAATTCACTATGACCCCTAGTGTTCCTTTAAAATTGTAATTATTGAACTTATGCAAAGAACGAAATCAACCACAATGGTAAGTAACAACGTAAAAATGCGACTTAATTTTTTTTTACCATAAATGGGCAGGCTAAATCATCGCTTTGACGTTCTTCTAATAATGGCAACTCATCGCTTTCGTCATATACCAACTCTGTACCTTCTCCCCAGCGACCACTCCAAAGAAACTTGTCATGCCGAAATCCTTTGTTATCCGGTTTCGTCGAATTAATTTCCTCAAGATATTGCTTTTGATTCAGACTAATTCTGATGTTGTAAGCTACGTCACCCATGTGTCTCATCGGAAAATATAATAGAACAATGGCCAGTATCAAGGACACAGCCGACTTATAGCGCCCTTGCGTAACGTACATAAATCCACGATACAAACAGACTATTAGTACGCCAAGTATGATTACAACTACAAGCAAATCTAACAAGTCGACGCACCAATAGCCCAAGATTATTTCAGCCAAATAAAGAACCAATCCCCAAATAATTGGTATCACCGAAAAAACATCCTTCTTGGAAGGTAATTGTTTTATGTCCTCACTTTCATCGCTACGTTTATTTGTCATGCCATACTCTCTACATAGAACGGAATTAAAGGGGGTTCGATTTATTTTTTATCATGTTCATACCCCAATTCAAAGTAAGAACATCAATAATATTTTTGTAGCGCTGTGATTCATATTTGTCTAAACCGTTATCTCTTAGTCGCCATCATTTATGCCAATTGTTGCTCGCTACCCTTCGCCTTCCCCAGTTCTTCCACCCGCTTGGCCGGCCTGGCGATCTGGGCCTGCTGGCCGGCATAGACGCTGACGAGTTGCCTGGCGGTATCGGCCAGCACTTTCGCGGCGATGCTTAGCTCGTCTTTCTTGGAATTGACGTGATTCAGGCTTTGCGGCGTTTCCGCCAGATATATATTCCCCCGCCCGCCAGCAGCAATGGCAGGCCCAGCAAAAAGCCGATGCTGATGAGCCTGAGCTGCATCGCGCTCAACTCCAGCTTGCTGTCCTTTGCGGGACGAAGTTTCTGCGTGATGAGATGTTCCTCGCCGGCGAGCCAGTTCACCATGTTCATGCCCAGGTCCACGTTGCCGCCGTTGCCGGCGAAACTGTTGGAGAGGAACGCGCCGTTGCCCACCACCACGATGCGCTGTTCCCTGTCATTGATGTTGCGCTGCAATGCCATCGCGATGACGACGGGCCCCGGGGTATCTTGCTGCTTGTTGAAATGCGGCTTGCCTTTCGGCGGCTTGCGGCTCACCCAGCCGCGCGGCGCGACTTCCACGATCACGTGATGCTGCCAGTCCGTATTCTCATTCCAGAGCAGCGGCCGCGCTGAAGGAAAGGCGGTGGTCAAATTGAAATTGTGCGTGATCGCATGGGGCGGATAAATGGCGCCTAGCGACCAGTCGGCGGGGGCATTCATCTCGATGGCAGCCGGGTCGATCACGATGCCGGGCGGCAATATCAGGTCGAGCTTTTCCGCGAGGCGTTCCAGCCCGTGCAAGGGCTCGGCATCCACCAGCCAGAGGAGGTTGCCGCCATGATCGACATAGCGCAGCAGCTTGTCCACTTCGCCGGGCATCAGGTCGAGCTGCGGCTGGGTGATGACCAGTACGCTGACATTGCCGGGCGCTTCCTGCGCCAACGCCAGATTGAGGCTGCCGAGGTGAAAACCGCTCTGCTTGAGCTTGGCGCCGAACAGCGAACCGAGGTCGAAGTTGGCGATGCCGTCCAGCTTGCGTTCGCCGTGCCCGTCCAGATACATCACGGTTTGGTCGCGGGTGTGCGCCAGGCGCAGCAGCGTGCCGGTGAGGATGGGCTCGTTGATCTTGGTCAGGTGTTCGCTGCGCCCGGCGTATTCGATCACCATCTCCCCGTTGAAGCGGATCTGCGCCGCGCTGGCCTTGTCGGCATCTTTTGATGGATCGACAAAGGCCAGATGGATGTCGGGCTTGTAGCGCTGATAGAGCGCCAGGAAATCGCGGATGATCTTGCGTATGTCGCCCAGCCGCGCGTCTTGTTCGGTCGCATACACGGTGATGTTCACCGGGCCGTCCAGTTGTTTGAGCACCTCGATGCTGGAGGGCTCCAGGCTGTTGATCGTGTTGTAAGTGACGTCGCGCTGCACATGATGGCGCTTGGCGAGGTAGCCCAAGCCGGTCGCGACGCCGATCAGAATCAGCACGAACAGCAGGTTGCGCAACGAATGAGATTTGAAGAATCTTGTCATGACTCATCCGTAGACGCGGTTGTTGTGCAGGCGCTTCACTGTCAATATCAGAAACACCGCGGTAAACAGCACAAAGAACGCGCTATCGCTGCTGTCCAGCAAGCCGTTGTTGAAATTCAGGAAGTGGTTGAGCGGCGAGATGGAATGCCAGGGCGAGTCTTCCGCCGTCGCGCCGATATCGGCCAGCCATAAACCGATCAGGACCGCAAAAGTGCCGATGGCGGCGATCACAGGTTGCGCGGTCAGCGCGGAGATATACAGCCCCAGCGCGATATAGCTGGCGGTGAGCAGCAACAGGCCCAGGATGTTGCTCAACAGCAGGCCGTGGTCGAGCGCCGTGCCGAATGCCAAGCTATACAGCATCAGCACCACGCCGGACATCAGCACGAGCAGAAAGACCAGCAGACCCAGGAACTTGCCGAGCACAATGTGCAGGCCGGACAGCGGGGACGACAACAGCAAGGTGAACGTCTGGTTGCGGCGCTCCTCGGCGATCGCGCGCATGGTGAGCATCGGCACCAGCATCAGCAGCAGCAGCGCGACCGTGTTGAACGCCGGCGCGGCGACCGTGGCCGTCACGCCGGGCGGATTGGCAAGCTGGGCGAGCTGCGGCTGAACTTCCAGGAACGCTTCCAGCCGCGCCAAAAAGAACCACGCAAAAATGAATTGCAGCACCGCCAGGATGAACCAGGTGGACGGCATCGCAAACAGGCTGCGCAGTTCGCGCAATGCGAGCAGGCGGATCACTGCCTTCCTCCCGCAGCCGTTTCCGCATCGGTGATCCTGACGTACACATCTTCCAGCGTGGCCTGCAGCGGCGTGAGCTGTTCCAGTTGCCAGCCCTGTTGTTCTGCCAGGGTGAGCAGCGCCGCTTTGGGATTGCTATCCGGTGCATGCAACATGCGGAACTGCGTGGCGGACAGTTGTTCGACATGGCTGATGCCGGCGATGCCTTCCAGCACATCCAGCGGCGGCGGATTGCGCAGGCCTACGATGAAGCCCGATACGCCTTCGTGCTGCTGCATGTGCGCGCTGGTGTCGCCATAGATCAGTTTGCCGTGCTGCATGATCTCGACGCGATCGCAGACGCTCTCCACTTCGCCGAGCAGATGCGTGGAAAGGATCACGCTGTGCGTATCGCCCAATTCGCGGATCAACGCGCGTATCTCGCGGATTTGCGCCGGGTCGAGACCGACCGTGGGCTCATCCAGCACGATGACGTCCGGCTGGTGGATGATCGCCTGCGCGATGCCGACGCGCTGCTGATAGCCTTTAGACAAGGTGCCGATATTTTTTTTCCCCACCGCTTCCAGTCCGCAGCGCTGCCGGGTTTGCGCCAGCGCTTCAGTGGCTTCGGCAGACCCCATGCCGCGCAATCGCGCCGCAAAGGTCAGGTAGTCATTCACGCTGAGTTCGCGGTACAACGGCGGTGTTTCAGGCAGATAACCGATATGTGCCTTGGCTTGCGTCGGATGATGCAACAAACTGACACCGCAGATGTCTACTTCTCCACCACTGGGCAGCAGACAGCCGGTCAGCATTTGCAGCGTGGTGGTCTTGCCGGCGCCGTTGTGCCCGAGTAAGCCCAGCACTTCACCGCGCTTCAATTCCAGCGATACGTTGTGGATAACCTGGAGACTGCCGAAACGGCGCGTCAGGTTGCGTACAGCGAGCGTTATTTCGGGAGCAGTTGTCGGCAATGTCGGGCGGTCGTAACGGTTGTGAGATTGGCTAAATATAACCTATTATGTGCGTCCCTATCAAAAGCAGTAATGTTATGAACAAGAGTTTATATGCTGTCATCGGATGCTTGTTGCTCGCAGCTTGCGCGCATGCTCCGCAGCAAGCCGAAGTTGAGGATCAGTTCGAACAACCCGAGCCGCAGGAGGAAGAGCAGGCAGCACTGCCCAACGTGGAGTTGAGCAGCGATTTGCTCTATGAATACCTGATCTCTGAAATCGCCGCTCAGCGCGGGGATGATACCCTAGCCGTCGAAGGAAGCCTGGATCTGGCAAAGAAAACACGCGACCCGCGCCTTGCCATGCGCGCAGCCCACATCGCACTTCAATTCGGTCAGATCGACGGTGCCATCGAGGCGCTCAGAGTTTGGCGCGAAACCGATCCTGCTTCACTGATGGCCAGGCGCATGCTGGCGTCGGTATTGTTGCGCAGCGGCAAACTGGACGAAGCCAGCGTGGAATTCACCGGACTGCTGAAGGCGGACGATAGCCATTCCGCGCAAACCTTTGTCCAGATCTATCAAATGCTGGCCCCCTATCCGGATCGAGTAGCGGCATTGAAGATGATGCGCGAACTCGCCCAGCCTTACCCGCGCGTGGCGGAAGCGCATTGGGGAATCGCACAATTGGCGAAGGCTTCGGGCAACACCGAACTTGCGCTGGACGAGGCGAAACAGGCGCGCAACCTGCGCCCCGATTGGGATATGGCCGTTTCGCTGGAGGCTGCGTTGCTGCAAAAAAGCGCGCCGCAACAAGGCCTGGATGTGCTGCGCGATTATCTGTCGGAGCATCCCGAAGCGCATGAAATCCGCCTGCAATACGCGCGCGCATTGGTTGACCAAAAACAATACAAACTGGCGCGGGACGAATTTCAGCGCATGGCGGACGAAAATCCGGATAACGCGGATTTTGCCTACGCCGTCGCGCTGATCTCGTTGCAGATGAACGACTTGAAGAGTGCCGAGATCCAGCTTAAACAATTGCTCGATAAAGGCAAGAAAGATCCGGATACCGTGCAGTTCTATCTCGGCCAATTGAGCGAGGCGAAGAAGAACGAGGATGAGGCGATCTCCTATTACCGCCAGGTCAAGGATGGCGAATACCTGTTTCCCGCGCAGATCCGCATCGCCTATTTGCTGAGCAAGCGCGGCCAACTTGCCGAGGCGCTCCAGGTTTTGCAGCAGGCACGTACCGCCGACGATCAGCAGCGCGCGCAACTGGCGATGGTCGAGGCGCAACTGTTGCGCGAAGCAAACCAATTCGACCAGGCATACAAAGTTTTGAGTCAGGCGCTGGAGAAGCAGCCCGATCACGTCGATCTGCTGTACGAGACTGCGATGATGGCCGACAAGATCGGCAAGCAGGATGTGTTCGAGCAATTGATGCGCAAGTTGATCAAGATCAAACCCGATCACGCCCAGGCCTACAATGCGCTCGGCTATGATTTGCTGGAACGAAACGAACGCATTCCCGAAGCGATGCAATTGGTGGAAAAAGCCCTGCAGCTTGCGCCCGACGATGCCGCCATCATGGACAGCGTGGGCTGGGGTTACTACCGCAGCGGCAAGCTGGACGAAAGCGTGAAAATGCTGCGGCGTGCATATGCGAACAACGCCAATCCCGAGATCGCTGCCCATCTGGGCGAGGTGCTTTGGATGCGCGGCGACAAGGCCGAAGCAAAAAAGATCTGGAAGGAAAGCCTCAAAGAAAATTCCGGCAATGAACAATTGCTGTCCGTGATCAAAAAATTCGATCCCTGATGATGCGGTGGCTGGTGTTATTGGCGCTGACTCTTCTGTTGGCCGGCTGCGCGTCTTTATCCCCTGCCCCGGCACCGGTTGCGCGCCCCGTACACCCGGAATCCGCTCCTTTCGCAATGAACGGGCGCATTTCGATCGAATACGATGACAAACGTAATGGCGGCGGATTGCATTGGACTCACCGGCAACAATCCGACGAGATTCTGCTGTTAACCCCGCTTGGACAGACTGCCGCCCGGGTGTATCGCGACGATGGCAACGCGACGCTGGACCAGGGCGGCAAGCACTACCAGAATGTCGATACTGAATCGTTGATGCAGCAGGTACTGGGCTGGCATTTGCCGCTGAACGGCATGCATCATTGGGTGCTGGGTATGGTGGACCCCGATAGTCCTGCGCAGATCGAGCACGATGCAGATGGCCGTATCTCGGTGCTGCACCAGGATGGCTGGGAACTGCGATATTTGCGATATGCCGACAGCAAACCTGAAAGTTTGCCGGCACGTTTGCAGTTGAATCATGAGGATTTGCATATTCTACTGCTGATAGACGAGTGGGATTGGAATCCGTAATGAAGATCTCCTGCCCGGCGCCGGCAAAATTGAATCTGTTCCTGCGGGTGATCGGGCGCAGACCGGACGGCTATCACCAGCTGCAAACCGTGTTCCGCTTCATCGACCTGCATGACACGCTGCGTTTCACGGTGCGCAAAGACGGTGCGGTGCGGCGCAGCAATGATGTCGAGGGCGTGACCGAGGAGCAGGACCTGTGCATGCATGCGGCGCGTATGCTGCAGAACGAGACCGGATGCCGCCTGGGCGTGGATATCGAGGTGGAAAAGCACATCCCGTTAGGGGGCGGCCTGGGCGGAGGCAGTTCGGATGCCGCGACCACGCTGATTGCGCTGAATCGCTTATGGAAGCTCGGTCTATCGCGTAGACGTCTGATGCAACTTGGTTTGCGTTTGGGCGCGGATGTGCCGGTGTTCGTGTTCGGTGAAAATGCCTTCGCCGAGGGCGTGGGAGAGGAACTGACCGCCTTTCCTTTGGCTGACGCTTGGTATGTGGTGCTTTTCCCTCCGGTACACGTGTCTACCGCGCAGATTTTTGCTCATCCAGAATTGACACGGAATGCGGTTTCCATCACAATGCGCGCCCTTTCGGAGCGGCTTCTTAGCAACGAACGGCAACTGCAACACGTTACTGACGAAGGCGGCCGTTTGCGGGAGCAGTTGCCTGGCAGCTCCTCCCGCACTAAAGGGCTGCGCCCCACCGTGTCGGAGCAGCTACTTCACAACGATCTGCAACCCGTGGTGTGCAAGCTGTATCCGGAGGTGGCGCGTTACCTGGCCTGGCTCGATCAATCCGGCAAGGCCATGATGACCGGATCCGGCGCCTGTGTATTCGCCGAGTTTGCCAACCGCGGCCAAGCCGAAGCAGTGATCAAGCAGTTGCCGCAGGGGATGCGCGGCGTGGTGGCGCAAGGCCTGGAAAAGCATCCATTGCATGACTGGATGCCCGATTAGAAGTTATTGGGGAGTCGCCAAGTGGTAAGGCACCGGATTTTGATTCCGGCATTCGCAGGTTCGATCCCTGCCTCCCCAGCCAATTCCCGGGGCATGAGACCCGGTATTTTGATAGTTTAAGGGGTTGCAAGTGTCCTATGACAGCTTGATGGTGTTCACCGGCAATGCCAATCCTAAGCTCGCTGAAGCGGTCGCACGGCATCTTCACCTGAATCTCGGTAGAGCCAAAGTGGGACGTTTCTCCGACGGTGAGGTCATGGTGGAAATTCTTGAGAACGTGCGCGGCAGGGACGTGTTCGTTCTGCAATCCACCTGCGCGCCGACCAACGACAACCTGATGGAAGTGCTGGTCATGGTGGACGCGCTGAAACGCGCCTCTGCCGGACGGATCACCGCTGCGATGCCGTATTTCGGCTACGCGCGCCAGGATCGCCGCCTGCGTTCTGCACGGGTCGCGATCACCGCGAAGCTGGTGGCCGATATGTTGAGCAGTGCCGGCGTGCATCGGCTGTTGACCATGGACTTGCACTCCGATCAGATACAGGGCTTCTTCGATATACCGGTCGACAATATCTACGCCAGCCCGATTCTGCTGTCCGACGTATGGAAGCATAATTACCCGAATCTGATCGTGGTATCGCCGGACGTGGGGGGTGTAGTTCGCGCCAGAGCACTCGCCAAGCAACTGGATGCGGACCTGGCGATCATCGACAAGCGCCGTCCCAAGCCGGGTGTGGCAAAGGTGATGAACATCATCGGCGAGGTGACGGGACGCACCTGTTTGATCATGGACGACATGGTTGATACCGCCAACACGCTGTGCGAAGCCGCCAGCGCGCTCAAGGAAAAAGGCGCGGAGCGCGTGCTGGCATACTGCACCCATGCGGTGCTGTCCGGAACCGCAATCGAGCGCATCGAGAATTCGGCGATGGATGAACTGGTAATCACCGACACCATCCCGCTGAGTGAGACAGCGCGCAAGTGCAAGCGCATCCGCCAACTAAGCACGGCAGAATTGCTGGCGGAAACGATACGCCGCATCAATAGCGAAGAGTCGGTGAGTTCACTTTTCACTGAATAAGCGAAAAGCGTTCACAGAATGGACAGGTCCGCCGAATAAGGATTTGGCGGTAGCCATGTTGGCTGCCGCAAATGTTGAATCGTCTGGTCGCGGACGGTTCTGTTAATAGGAGAAGCAAAATGGCAATGGAAATCAATGCAACAAATCGAAAGGCGCAAGGTACGGGTGCGAGCCGCCGTCTGCGTAACTCCGGCCGAGTGCCAGGAGTTCTGTATGGCTCTGGCGACGTGAACCTGATCGAGCTGGACCATAACGAGCTGTATTACAAACTGCGTGCGGAAGCATTCCATGCTTCGATATTGACGCTGAACCTGGAGGGAAAAAAAGAACCGGTGCTGTTGCGCGATTTCGTGATGCACCCGTTCCGCCAGCAAGTGCAACACATCGACTTCCAGCGTGTCGACGCGAAGAAGAAAGTGCACATCAAGATACCTCTGCACTTCCTGAATGAAGATGTCGCGCCGGGGGTGAAGGAAGGCGGCGGCAAGATCAGTCACGTGATGACCGATCTGGACATCACCTGCTTGCCCAAGGATCTGCCGGCCTTCATCGAAGTGGATCTGGGCAAGCTGGAACTGGGACATTCCGTGCACGTCGCCGATCTGAAACTGCCCGCTGGTGTGGAAATCGCCGCGCATGGAACACATGCCTCGGAGGCGGTGGTGGCAACCGTGCAAGTGCCGCGAGGCGCACTTGAGGCGGAAGCGGAGGAAGCCGCCGCAGCTGCCGCTGCCGCAGAAGCGGCGGCGGCTGCAGCCGCCGCAACGCCTCCTGCTGCCGGAGCCGCCAAAACAGCTGCCGCTGCACCTGCTCCTGCCGCCAAGGAAGGCAAGAAGTAATCCAGGGTATGCCCCTCTAAAACCCGCCTTGCCAAAAGCAATGGCGGGTTTTTTATTCAGGCACAATCCTTTCAGAGACCATGACTGCGATACGTTTGATAGTTGGTCTGGGCAACCCCGGACGAGAGTATGAAACCACCCGGCATAACGTCGGTTTCCGGTGGCTGGACGAACTCGCTGGCGAACATAAGCTTGGCTTCAAGAGCGAGGCGAAGTTTCATGGCCTGACGGCGCGCGGTCAATTGCACGGACATGAAGTGTTGCTGCTCAAGCCGCAAACCTTCATGAACGTCAGCGGCCGGTCTGTTGGCGCGCTGGTGCAGTTCTACAAGTTCGAACCGTCGGAAATGCTGATCGTGCACGACGAACTGGACCTGCCGCCTGGCGTGGCTCGCCTGAAGATGGGAGGCGGACACGGCGGACACAACGGCCTGAAAGACATCATCGCTCATCTCGGCAGCAAAGATTTTTGGCGGCTGCGCATCGGCATCGGCCATCCCGGAGACCGCGCCGAAGTATCCAACTACGTATTGAAAGATCCGCGCCCGGAAGAACGCGAGTTGATGGAAGAGGCCATGAAAAAAGCGCAGACCATCGCAAAACTGGTCATTGAAGGCAAAATCGAAGCAGCGATGCTGAAGCTGCATAGCAACTGAGATTCAAGGCTCAAGAGGAAAGGTACGAGACACCCAGACCAAACTTGAACCTTTCAACTTGTACCTGTTTTATAGAAAGTAATAAACCATGAGTTTGAAATGCGGTATCGTCGGCCTGCCCAACGTGGGCAAATCCACGCTGTTCAATGCGCTGACCAAGGCGGGCATCGCGGCAGAAAATTATCCGTTCTGCACCATCGAGCCCAATGTCGGCATCGTCGAGGTGCCCGATCCGCGTCTTGATGAATTGGCAAGAATCGTCAAACCGCAGCGTGTGCAACACGCCATTGTTGAGTTCGTCGACATCGCCGGTCTGGTCGCGGGCGCGTCCAAAGGCGAGGGGCTGGGCAATCAATTCCTGGCCAACATCCGCGAGACCGATGCGATCGTCAACGTGGTGCGTTGCTTCGACGATCCGAACGTGGTGCATGTTGCCGGCCGTGTCGACCCGCTGGCCGACATCGAGACCATCATCACTGAACTTGCGCTGGCCGATCTCGCGGTGGTCGAGCGCACGATCCAGCGCGAAGGGAAGAAAGCCAAGTCGGGTGACAAGGATGCCCAGAAGCTGGTCACATTGCTGGAACGACTGCTGCCGCACTTGAACGAAGGCAAGCCTGCGCGCACATTCGGGTTGAACGACGAAGAATTGCTGCTGGTCAAGCCGTTGTGTCTGCTCACCGTCAAGCCCGCGATGTATGTGGGCAACGTGCTCGAAGACGGTTTCACAGACAATCCGTACCTGGATCGTCTGCGCGAATATGCGGCGAAGGAAGGCGCCCCTGTGGTCGCGCTATGCGCCAAGATCGAGGCGGAGCTTGCCGATCTGGACGATGCCGACAAGAAGGAATTCCTCGCCGACCTCGGCCTGGAAGAACCCGGCTTGAACCGCCTGATCCGCACCGGCTACGACCTGCTCGGCCTGCAAACCTATTTCACCGCCGGGGTGAAGGAAGTGCGCGCCTGGACGATACACAAGGGAAACACCGCACCTCAGGCCGCGGGGGTGATCCACACCGATTTCGAGAAGGGTTTCATCCGCGCACAGACCATTCCCTACGCCGACTTCATCGCGTGCGGCGGCGAAGTGGGCGCGAAAGAGAAAGGCAAGATGCGCGCAGAGGGCAAGGACTATGTCGTGCAGGACGGTGATGTGATGAATTTCCTGTTCAACGTCTGAGTCACTGTACGTGAATTCCCTGCTCCTTGTGCTAACCTTTGTATGGTGCAAACCAAGTATATAAGGATATCAAATGAAATTTTGGCTCCTGCTGTACGCGATGCTGTTGTCTACGCAGGCCGTTGCTGATCCAGCCGCGTTTGTAGTTCCCCAGAACCAAAAACTGGTGGAGGTCGATTATTCCGACAATAGCCGGCAATCAGGATGCGGTTTGAGGGCAACCGGGGAAACCAGGGACGATGTGTCGCTCAATATATTGATCACAGTGTTCATGAAGGACACGGGCGCGGCATTCGGGGTGATCAAGGTGGTCGCAAGAAAAATCGTCACCAAAGACGGTGTTCCGCTGTTGCAGGATGGCAAGATCACCTATGCAAACATGGGAACCATCCGCAAGGCCTGGATCAGGACCGATTCCGGAAAGGAACCGCAGATCTACAAGAACGGCGAGTCGTCTCATGGCGATGCGTATATGGTAACGGCCGATTTCTCCAGCACAGTGGATCTGCTGGTCGCGATCCTGCAAGAAAACTTTAAAGTGGGTCTTAGCAGAAATGAAACCGGCCCGGACGAGGTGTTCCAGTTCAACAAGGCTTTGGACAAGGACGAGGCGTATAAGCTGTCCGTTTGCATGAAAAACCTGAGAGACGCGATGGACGAGAGCAAGAGCAAGGAAAGGTTTTAGCCGTATCGTCTGGCGAGCCCGCTACGAATCCCAGTCTACCAATATCTTATATATCCGGAATTATTCGGCAATATTCCACGGGCCGCTTGTTATACCCAACAGCAAGTGATCCCTGCTGAAGTCTTTTTCTAAAGCGGCGCTTCTCCAAGTTCTGCGACCAACGCTCAGTGGACTGTTGTGTCGATCACTTTATAGGCCCGCTCCTCGGTGTAGAAGTAGGACACAATACTAGTAACATCAGCTAACCCGCGCAGAGCGGACATCTCAACGGAACTCGCGGGACTTCCGCTAAGGCCGACAACCGGACATCGCGCACTTTCCAGAAGGTCGGTTCAAGGTTGGTTCTTGGTACAAAGTGAAACTTTGATTCATTCACCTTTCTTCCTTGAAGGCGCGCGCTCGCGAGTGTCGGGTCAACGATGAAAAACTGCCTCTCAACTCTTTACAATTTATCCACAAACAAAATCAGTCTTTATCCAGCCAACCCTGCAGAAACGCCCATTGTTCGAGCTCGCGTTCTGCTAGATAGGGGGGCAGATCGAACAGGGATTTGCCCTCAAAGGCAGCGTTGACATATACCTGTGTCTCGCGCAAATAAGCAAGTATCGGCAGATCCAGCGTGGCGAGAAAATGTTCCAGCGCCCAGGCCGCTTTGGTGCGCATCTCCATGCGCATGCCAACGATGCCGATGTGGCATTTGTCCTTGCGGACTTTCTTTTCATCGGCGAGGACCTGGAGGAAATCGCGGCTGGCCTGTAGATCGAACAAAGAAGGGGCAACGGGCACAATGATTTTGCTGGCCAGCTTGAGCGCATGGGCGAGGTTTTTGCCATGCAGACCGGCTGGCGAATCGATCACCAGCCAATCGCTTTTCTGCGCATCGTCCTTCTTTGATTCCAGTGTCCGTATCGGAGGGAGATTGTCGGGGCGCGTGGCCAGCCACAACGCGGCGGATTGCTGGCGATCCAGATCGAGCAGGGCCACGCGCTGGCCGCGGTTGGCCAGATATCCGGCGATGTTGACCGTCAGGGTCGTCTTGCCGCTACCGCCTTTCGGGTTTGCAATCAGAATCGTTTTCATCTCGAACTACCCTCTTGGAAAATCAGCTGCGGTCACTTGCGTCCGCCGAATATCGAACCAAGCACACCGCGTATGATTTCGCGCCCGACGGCCGGCCCGATCGAGCGCGCTGCACTTTTGACGAGGGCCTCGCCGACTCCCTGGCGATTGCTGGGACGGGCACTACCACTTCTGCCGCCGTTATATCCCGCACCTGCATTGCCAAAGACGCTGCCCAGCAAATCGCCCAGTCCGCCGCCGCTTGCGGGGGCGGGCTGGGATGTCGATGCAGTTGCTGTGTTGCAGCTCCCGCTTGTTTTTCATTGGTGCGGCCCCTGAGGATCTCGTAGGCCGATTCGCGGTCGACGACCTTTTCGTAATGTCCGGCGAGCAGGGAATTCCGGATGATGGTCTTGCGTTCGGCCTCGGTGATCGGGCCGATCTGGCCCTGCGGGGGCACGATCAGCGCGCGCTCGACGATGCCGGGCGTGCCCTTTTCATCGAGGCAGGAGACCAGCGCTTCGCCGACGCCGAGCTCGCTGATAATGCTGGCTTCATCGAGTTTGGGATTGTCGCGCATCGTTTCGGCGGCGGACTTCACCGCCTTCTGGTCGCGCGGTGAAAAGGCGCGCAAAGCATGCTGGATGCGGTTGCCGAGCTGGCCCAACACCTTGTCCGGCACGTCGGCGGGATTCTGCGTGACAAAATACACGCCCACGCCCTTGGAGCGGATCAGGCGCACCACCTGTTCGATCTTGTCCAGGAGTGCCGCGGGTGCGTCGTTGAACAGCAGATGCGCTTCATCGAAGAAGAACACCAGCTTCGGTTTTGCAAGGTCACCTGCCTCGGGCAGGTTCTCGTAAAGTTCGGACAGCAGCCACAGCAGCAGCGTCGAATATACCTTGGGCGAGGTCATCAACTGGTCGGCGGCAAGAATGTTGATCATGCCGTAACCGCCGCTGTCGGTCTGCAGCAGGTCGGCGATATTGAGCATCGGCTCGCCGAACAGATTCTCGCCGCCCTGCATCTCGATCTGCAGCAGTCCGCGCTGGATCGCGCCGATGCTGGCGGTGGAGATGTTGCCGTATTCAGTGGTAAAGCCGGCGGCATTGTCGCCCACGCTCTGCATCATCGCGCGCAGGTCTTTCAAGTCGAGCAGCAGCAGGCCGTTGTCGTCGGCGATCTTGAACACTAGAGACAACACGCCTTGCTGTACTTCGTTGAGATTCAGCATACGCCCCAGAAGTAGCGGACCCATGTCCGATACAGTGGCGCGCAGTGGATGGCCCATCTTGCCGAACACATCCCAGAATGTCACCGGATAGGCGCGGTGCGAGAAATTTTCCAGCTTCAGCTGTTGCACGCGCGCGGTGATTTTGGCATTGCCACCACCGGCTTTGCTCACACCAGACAGGTCGCCCTTGATGTCGGAGAGGAACGCCGGCACGCCAATGCGGCTGAACGCTTCCGCCAGCGTCTGTAGTGTGACGGTCTTGCCGGTTCCGGTCGCGCCGGTGATCAACCCGTGGCGGTTGGCCATCTGTGGCAGCAGGTAGAGCTCGCGCTGGTCGCTTTTTGCGATCAGCAAAGGTTCGGCCATGTCTGTCTCGCTTGGGTTGGGACGGTCTAAATGATACCATCGCGGGACGAATATTTTGGAACGGCATAACTGGATTTCGGGGACATATATGGCTGGACATAGCAAATGGGCGAATATTCAACATCGCAAGGGCAAACAGGACGCGAAGCGCGGAAAGATATTCACCCGGCTGATCAAGGAAATCACCGTCGCGGCGCGTCTGGGCGGCGGCGATCCGGACGGCAATCCGCGCCTGCGTCTGGCAATGGACAAGGCCTATTCCAACAACATGCCCAAGGACAATGTCGAACGCGCCATCAAGCGTGGCTGCGGGGAACTGGAAGGAGTGGAATATCAGGAATTACGCTACGAAGGTTACGGCATCAACGGCGCCGCCGTGATGGTGGATTGCATGACCGACAACAAGACCCGCACCGTGGCCGATGTGCGCCATGCCTTCGCCAAGAATGGGGGGAATCTGGGCACCGACGGTTCGGTTTCCTTCCTGTTCAAGCACTGCGGGCAGATGATCTTCGCGCCCGGCACGGACGAGAACGGTCTGATGGAAGTCGCGTTGAATGCGGGTGCGGAAGACATCGTCAGCAATGACGATGGTAGCATCGAAGTGATCACCTCCCCGCATGACTTCGTGAATGTGAAACAGGCACTCGAAGCGGCAGGCTACAAGGCAGAGTTTGCAGAAGTCATCATGAAACCCAACAGCGAAGTGGTCTTCACCGGCGATGATGCCATCAAGATGCAGAAACTGCTGGATGCGCTGGAAGACCTGGATGACGTTCAGGAAGTCTATACCACGGCGGTCATCGAACAATAGATGCGCATCTTAGGAATCGATCCGGGGTTACGCGTGACGGGTTTTGGCGTGCTGGACAAGAACGGGCAACAATTGAGTTATGTGGCCAGCGGATGCATCAAGACTCCGGAAGGCGAATTGCCGGAACGGTTAAAAGCCATTTTGAATTCTTTGGGCGAAGTAATAACACAGCACCGACCCGATCAGATCGCAGTGGAAAAAGTGTTCGTCAACGTCAACCCGCAATCCACATTGTTGCTCGGACAGGCGCGCGGCGCGGCAATCTGCGCGGCAGTGCTGGCGAATCTTCCTGTGGCCGAGTACACCGCATTGCAGGTCAAGCAGGCCGTGGTCGGAAAAGGCCATGCCGAGAAGGAACAGGTGCAACAGATGGTGCAACGATTGCTGAAGCTATCGGGCACGCCGAGTCCGGATGCGGCAGATGCGTTGGCCTGCGCGATCTGCCATGCGCACGGCGGGCAAGGCATGGGCGAATTGATGACGGCGGGATATCGGATGAAAAAGGGCAGATTGACATGATAGGAAGACTGACCGGCATCTTGTTGGAGAAAAACCCGCCGCAAGTCCTGCTGGATGTGCAGGGTGTCGCATATGAACTGGATGTGCCGATGAGCACCTTCTACAACCTGCCCATGCTGAACGAAAAGGTGGTGCTGCACACACAATTGATCGTGCGCGAGGATGCGCATCTGCTGTATGGATTCCTGAGCAATGAGGAACGTATCGCGTTCCGCCAGCTGCTCAAGATCAGCGGTGTCGGTCCCAAGCTGGCTCTTTCGGTGCTGTCGGGTTTGAGTCTGAACGATCTGGCCGTTGCGGTGGCGAACAAAGAAGCCGCGCGGCTGACCCGAATACCCGGCGTGGGCAAGAAAACCGCCGAGCGGCTGCTGCTGGAACTGCATGGGAAATTCCTCTCGACCGGTTCAGGCAGCACGCAGCAGGGGACACCGGTCGTGTCTTACGGCAACGATATAGTCAACGCGCTACTGGCGCTGGGCTATAACGAAAGGGAGGCGGAATGGGCAGCCAAACAGTTACCCAAAGAAACCGATGTTTCGGACGGGATCCGCCAGGCACTCAAGCTGCTGTCCAAGGCCTGAACCCGCCACCGGGCTGATGCCATAGCCGAGATAATTCGAAAATCCTTTTGTTATCCCGATGACTGATCATTGCTTGCGTTCCTGACCCCTCCACAACCAGGCAAATACCGCGGCTACGATTACTGCGAGGCCAAGCAACCACAGCCAGTACCGTTCCAGAAAACCCCGCTCTGCAATCTTTTCGACAGGAGGCGCAGCCTTTACCGGGGGGATCGGTTCAGGAGGCAAAGCCGGCGGTGGCGGTTGTTCCACAACCGGGGCAGGAACCATGACGGGCGGGGGTGGTGAAGCTTTCGGCGGAGCGTGCTTGACCGCAATCTTCTTTGATTTCTTGATCGCCGGCTTGGGTACGGGTTCCGCAGGGACCGCAGGTGGTTCTGCAACAGTTGCCGGTGCCGGAGCGGGCTCGGGCGCTGCCTCCGGTACTGCGGGCTTCTCGACGGCTGCAACAGTCGCGGTAGGTTCGACAACTGGAGTTGGTTCAGGTTTGGATGCACAAGAAGACAAGGCCAAGGCTGAAAGAAGCAGTGTTACTGGTATTGCAGCATTAATCACTCTAGACATGGCAGCCTCCTGACAACACGGTTGCGAATTCATTATATTTTGAAATCATCCCACAGTTGGCAACTCTTGGATAGGTGCGGGGAACCGACTCCAAGCGGTTTATGTAGCAGCATAAGATATATTCATGACAGGAATGCTATTCCGTTTCGGTTACCAGGGGATCTCCTGTCCGTCGTAGCCCATGAATTTTCCAGAATCGGATATTTTGAGTCTGGCGATAACCCGCCTTATTCCGGATACGCTTTGCTCGGCGGAAATCAAAGCGTTCGGGCCTCCCATATCCGTCTTGACCCACCCCGGATGGAATAACACTGCGGTAATTCCGACCGGTTTCAGGTCAATCGCAAGAGTCTTGACCACCATGTTCACCGCTGCTTTGCTGGAGCGATAAAGGTAGCTGCCGCCCCCGCTATTATCCGCAATGCTGCCCATCTTGCTGGTCATAGTCACGATGGTTTTTTGCTCGCTGCGCGAGACTTGTGCGGCAAAAGTTTCGGCCATCTTCAGGGGCGCCATGGCATTGATGCGGAATGCCTGAATCCATTCAGAATAATTTGTATGTCCAAACCCGCCTTTATTCGAATCAGGATAGATTCCGGCGTTGTTAATGAGCAGATCTATGGATTCATCTGCCAGCACCTGTGCAAGACGATCGATCTGTACAAGATCGGCGACGTCAAGTGCATGGATCTTTACCTGCTCAGGATATTGCGCCGCCAGTTTGTTGAGTTCATCTGCTTTTTCAGGATAGCGGCAGCAGGCCAACACGCGCCAGCCACCAGCTGCGTATTGCCTGCAAAACTCCAGTCCGATTCCTCGGTTGGCGCCGGTTATCAATGTGGTATGCATCGCCATTCTCCTGGAGATTCAGCAAATTGATCTCGCCGTTTATGAAATATCATGGCATGAAGAAGCGCTGGGCGGATTTGCCCTTCTGGATGTTCATATTGTCAGGTAGTCCGGCCCAATCGGTGTAATTTTCAAGATTGGGAAAGTATACTCTGTCATCAACAATTTCCGTCAACCCATATCGGTTGAAATGAATGAAACGAATTTCAAAACTTCCAGTCTGAGACTGCATCGATGTCGATTTGAAATCGACCCGTCTTGGGTGGTATACAATATTTGTATCAATATATACAGAAAGATACTTGCGATGAGAAAATTGATTGCTGTTGGGCTCTTGGCGGTCTCATTTGCAACACCGGCCCATTCTGCCCTGAACATCGGCGGGAAGGCTCCAAACTTCATCACGCAGGCCTCGCTTGGCGGCAAGGTATTCACATACTCGCTCGTCGATGAACTGAAGAAGGGGCCGGTGGTACTTTATTTTTATCCCGCGGCATTCACCAAGGGCTGCACGATAGAAGCGCACGATTTTGCCGATGCGATTGAAAAATACCATGCGCTTGGCGCGACCGTGATCGGTGTCTCGCACGACGACATTGAGAAATTGAGCCGGTTTTCAGTCAGCGAATGCCGCAGCAAATTTCCCGTGGCTGCGGATCCGGATCAAAGCATCATGAAATCCTACGATGCGATCCTCGCTGCAAAACCGGAGTATGCGAATCGCACATCCTACGTAATATCTCCCGGGGGCGAGATCATCTATACCTATACCGACTTGCGGCCGGACAAGCATGTTGAAAACACTCTGGATGCATTGCGTAAATGGGTCACAGGGCACAAGCCGAACTGAAGTGGCGTGGTTATCGCACTCTGGGTTCAAACCGGAATATCATGGCGCGCGGTCGAGTTGCCAGTCGCCGCTTTCTGGAAAGCAATATTCGGGACAGTTTAGATTTGCTCGTGCTTGCCAAGAGAATATAGATCATTCTTCTTGACCAGATTCAAGCGTTCGCCGAACTCCTGGGCAAAATGACGCATGGCCTTTGCCGCATCCTTCTCTCCGGTGGACCGTTCCAACGTATCTGCCATTGACAATAGGTTCTGGTGATAGAACTGTTTCATTTCGTCCACCAGCATTTCCTTGGTCCACAGATCGATACGCAGCGTGTTTTTTTCCTTGGTGTCCCAAAGCGAGATCATCACCGCCTTGCTGGCGCTTTCCGTTTTGGTATCGGTAGCGCTCCATTCGATTTTTACAGGCATCTTGTTATCATCCAGTGTTACTGTAATCTTTATTTCAGATTGTTTCATGACAGAATGGCACCTAAAAAAGCGAGTGAATTATTCAAGATGCGGCAGCGTCGACTTCTTTCAAGCAGCACGCATTTCCGATCCCGGTGACAGATCCAATTTTTATTGAATCTTCCCGGTACAATTATATCTGTTAAAGCCTGAAGCGACGCTATCGAATGCCGTGCAGACGGACTTCACTGGCTGATCCCGCGCATTCCAGCTTGATACATCTTGACGTTATTGCGGCCATTCTTCTTTGCATGATACATCGCGATGTCGGCGCTTTTGACCAGCAACTTATCATCTTTTCCGTGTTCCGGGTATATCGCAACACCGATGCTCCCGGAAATTTCCAGTGTGTGCCCGGCCAACGCGAAAGACTGGTTAAGGGCATGAAGTATCTTCTGACCTACTAAGCTGGCGTCCTGTTGCGCCTCTATGGTCGGCAGCAGTACCACGAACTCGTCGCCGCCTATCCTTGCGGCGGTATCCGACTCGCGTAGGCACTCCTGAATACGCGAAGCGACTTCCCTGAGCAACAGATCGCCCACTGCATGGCCGTACGTATCGTTGACCGGTTTGAATTTGTCCAGGTCTATGAACATCAACGCCAGTCGCCCCCTGTTTCGCTGCGCCGCGGCGATCGCCTGTTTCAGCCTGTCCTCGAACAGCGCCCGGTTCGGCAGATTGGTAAGAGCGTCATATTGCGCCATGCGCTGCATATGTTCCTCGATCTCCTTGCGCTCCGTAATGTCGGTCGAGATACCGCACAGGGCGTAGATGCGGCCATCTTCGCGCCGCAGCGGAATCTTGACCGACAGAAACACTTGCGTTAACCCGGTTAGCAAATTTGGCAATATCTCTTCTCTATGGAGCGTCTCTCCATGCTTCAATATTCGCAGGTCATCCTTCAAAATAGTGGTGGCGGTGTCCGCATCGTAAAATTTGTAGTCATTGTAGCCAACGATCTCGTCCATCGGCGCATCGAAGCGTTCGCGAAGAAGGCGATTGGCGAACAGATAACGGCCTTTTGTGTCTTTCATGTAGATATAGGCGGTGACGTTTTCGAGAATACCCGAAAGCATCTGCTGGTTTTCCTTGAGCAACTGGTCTGCATGTTTGCGGCCCAGTGCGATTTCGGCCAAATTGGCAGATCGCTCGACCAGGCGGATTTCGTCATCAGTCGGCCGGTGTGCCTGGCGATGATATATATCAAAGGTGCCGAGCACCTTGCCGGAAGATGAGCGGATCGGTTCCGACCAGCATGCCCCCAGCCCTGCCTTGCTCGCCACCTCCATATAGTCTGACCAATACGGGTGATGAAGAATGTCTTCGACAATAACTCGCTGGCCGGTAAAGGCAGAGGTGCCGAAAGATCCGAATCCGATCCCGATCTCCATCCAGTTGAGCGCATCATTGTAGAAATCTGGCAGGCTGGGTGCCGCGCCTGTCACCAGATGCTCGCCCTCGATATCTAGCAGCATGATGCTGCATAGCATGTCTGGCATCTCCTGCTCCACACCAAGCACGATCGCCTCCAATATGGTGGCGAGTGGCGCGCCGCGGGCCAGCAATTCCAACACATGGTTGCGGGTTTGTTCGCGTTGTTCGGACTGTTTGCGCTCGAGTGTGTCGCGGGCCAGCTGGCGCTTGATGTTAAGGATATATATGACAAGGATCGTTAAGCCGACGATCAGCAACAAAGAGAACATCACCACCACATCCTCCTGAAGGCTGCGACCATCGCGGCTGCTACAACAGACAGCCTTACCTTTGTAGGTTTGCACCTCTTCAATTGCTTATTGCAGTGAAAGTTCGTTGGCCAGTGCGACATGGAATTGATGCTACCATATTTTATTTTGACACGATTTCTGAATAAACGCTTCACTGTAGTATCCATGGATTGACCGGAATCGAAAATAGATTCGCCATCGATTCCATAGAATCCATACGTTCTTTCGCCTGGTTGAACGGTGATGGTATTGCAGCTATGATAAAAAGCACCATCAATCGGGAATTACCCATGAAACATACCGTACTCGCAATTATCCTGTTGTGTTTGGCGCCGATGGCATTGGGGGTGTCTGATGCAGAAACAGCCGTTATTTATTGGGATTCGGTAGCAGGCAAGGCACTTCGGGCCCGTATTCCGTCCGATGCGGATTACTGGCAATTGGTCCCGAATTTCGCGGTGCAAAACACCCAGTCTTATTGTTCGGTAGCCAGTGCAATAACCGTGCTTAACGCGATGCCGATCAAAAAGCCCGTCGATCCAACCTATGCGCCCTATGCCTACTTCACCCAGAGCAATTTTTTCACCCCGGAAGTAACAAGGATTATCAGCCCGCAAACCGTGCTGCAGATGGGCATGACTCGCGAGCAAATGGCGGAGACACTGGTTGCCCAGGGTGTCAAGGCAACATCCATTGCGGGCGACACGCTGAATGATGATGAACTGCGCAGTTTGCTGCAAAAAACACTGTTAGACGATGGCAAGTTTGTGCTGGCGAATTATTTTCGCGCGAATCTTGGTCAGGTGGGCGGCGGGCATTGGTCGGCATTGGCAGCATTCGATAAGCAGTCTGACCGGGTTCTGATTCTGGATGTGGCCAAATACAAATATCCTCCGGTGTGGGTCAGCATTAGTACCCTGCGGCAGGCGATTGCCACCATCGATACCACCAGCAATAAAGCGCGGGGGTTGGTCATCGTTTCAGAATGAATTCGGGAAGAACTGCCGCGATACTGCAATCCTTCCCCGGAATGGTGCTGACTAACGCAGGGTCAGAAAAAATATGTTCTCCACCAGGCGGCTCAAGCCGCGTTGCTGAAAGCGGGGATTTTGCGCCAGCACATCCTGGTGAGCCCGCAGACGCATCCCGGCACGCTCGCAATACAGTTCCTCAACTTCGCCATTGGAGACCGAAAATGGCGGCCCCTGCATTTCTTGTTGGGGATAATCCACAGTAATAAGAAGAATCTGTGTTGCCGGTGGCAGGATCCTAACCAGGTGCCGGACGTAGCGAGCGCGCAATTCTGGCGGCAGTGCAATCAGGGCTGCACGGTCGTACACTGCACTCACTTCCGTCATTTGATCCCTGGTCAAGTCGAAATAATCTCCCCGCAGCAGGCAGATGCCATCTGCTTCGTACCGATCAAATTTTCCGCAGCTAACTTGCCGAGGTGTGAACCCATTTTCTTTGAAGAACGCCTGCACGGCAATGGTGCTCAGTTCCACTCCCACCACATTGTGGCCCTGTTCCTGCAGCCATCGCATATCTTGACTTTTTCCACACAGCGGAACGAAAACCGTGCTGCCAGGTGGAAGATTCAATTCCGACCAGAATTCACACAGGTGGGCATTGATGACGCACTGGTGAAAACCAATTTCTTCACGCCCCCAACGTTCCAGCCAAAAATCCTTATCCATATGCATCCTAGCCAGAATTACTCAGGGCATGACTAATATAGATCAATGCCTTCATGTTACCGGGGCCACGAGCGGAACAAAGGCAGGCACGCCGGAAATCCGCACATGACTCGACCTCATTGTTCCTGCTTGACGACATTCGTACGATTCCTTCTTTACTGCAACAGCAGGTATTCAATGCGCCAGGAATATAAACCAGCACAAACCTCCAACAACAAGGGTGACAGCGGTAAAAATTATCAACTTTTGCAATATTTCCATGATCTTCTCCTCAATTGGCTTGCTTTGTTTCCCGGCAAATATGAACCGCAATCCAAATTGTCGTACAAATCGTCCACAATAACCATAGAGTCTGGTAGCGCCATTCCCCGGCAGAATCATTCAATAGATTTCGAGGTATTTCCGAAGCTATTCTCCACAGAAAAATGTTTGTGCCATTGCGATGCTTTCAAATCACAATGTCGGGGCGCCAATTTGCCGATATGTCAGCGCCATGTCAAACTCCGCCTCTGTGACTATAATGCGTAATATCTGCCCGAAATTCTTCCCTAGAGCGTAAATCTATCCGGCCATGCACAAGCTAATATCGGGACTGCTGACGGGCATTGCCGTATTGTTTCCATTGAAGTTGTTTGCCACAGAACAGTCCCCGCCGCAGACTCAGCAGAGCGTTGTCTTTGATACCATGGATGCCCCGCGCGATTATTTGTCTGCACAGATAGCCAGCTTTGCCAACTATATCGATCGCTTCTTTGGTGGTGATCGCCATTATCAAGAGACCAATCAGAGCGTGGTTCAGCTTGACCTTACCAGGACAACAGGATATGGAGCCGATCGCAAGTACGATCTGACAGCCAGGGTTAATTTAAGAATGCCTGCAACCGAGGGACGATTACATCTGTTACTGGAATCTGATCCGGAGCAAAATACTGCTCAGTCAACGCAAAGCTCGACCTTGCTGAATAATCAACCCGCCAGCACCGGGAGTTATGGCTTGGCCGCTCGTTATGTGAAGGAATTGGAAAACATCTGGCACTTTAATTTCGACTGGGGTATAAAATTTCCAATTCCTCCAACTCCATTCGTCCGCGCAAGAGGAAGCTATGCCGTTCCGCTCGGCGACGTGTGGCGCATGAATATAGCGGAGTCCGTATATTGGTTTAATACCATAGGCTTGGGAGAAACCACCCAGCTTGATTTTGAGAGATTGTTAAGCAAGCCGGTTTTGTTTCGTGCCACCAGTACTGCGATATGGCTCGAAAAACAGCGGAACTTTGATCTACGCCAGGATTTCTCGATATATCAAACGGTGAGTGAACGTACTGCCCTGCTGTATCAAGCGAGTGCCATCGGGGTCAGCAACCCGCAATATGAACTGACCGAATACGTACTATCATTTCTATATCGTTACCGATTGCATCGAGATTGGATGTACTTTGAATACAGTCCGCAACTGCACTTCCCAAAAACAGAAAATTTTCGGGCGAGCCCTTCACTTGGCCTGCGCTTGGAGATATTGTTCAATGAATGAAATGAAATTCAGTCGTATGCAACTGGTTAACGCTCCAAAGTGATACCTGCGAACATGAGTACGTGTCAGGACAGATATGACTTCCCTTTTTTGAGCCTCTCGATCTCCCGCCTATCACGCTTTGTCGGCCTGCCTCTGAAATAGAATGGTCGCGGTTGTTCCCTGAGTTCTGCGGCGATCGCTTCGCGCCGCTGGCGGCTTTCATCTGTCTCTCGATATAATTTCTGCGCTTCGGCAGCGGGTCCGCGCTTATTGGAAAGCGCCAAGACCTCAACTTCATATAGTTTCTGCCCGATATTGATGGACAGCATGTCTCCCTGCACGATTGCCTTGGCCGGCTTGACGCGTACTTGATTGATCCGCACTTTACCGCATTCAATTGCATCAGCAGCCAAGGATCGAGTTTTGAAAAATCGTGCCGCGCAAAGCCATCTATCGATGCGGAATCTTTCCTTGTTGTCTTCATCAGTCATCTAGTCAGCAAATCCAAATGTCGATATATTGATTTGTCCAATGAGATGCCCGTAAACAAACTGATCCGCCTATTTTAGAAGGGGGTGATCTTTGGGCAGTTGTTTTGAGTACCACATCGCCAGTTTGTGCCGCAATGTCTTTTCGGCAACCTGATCTTCAGGCAAAGGTTGCATGACCTTATCATGAACCAGCAGCCTGTATATGTATAAAAGCTTCTCGCTTGCGGAGTCGGTGGGCTCAAACTCGACCACACCACGCCCCACGGCATATTTGATGCCCGCAAGCAACGCCTCTTTGAATAATTCCGACTCATGTTTTAATTTTTTCATTTTGATCTCTGCCTTCGATATAATGGCGAGAACCAGTATCTGGAATTCATGACGGACTAAAATCCCATATCTGAATTTATAGTCGATAATATAATTAATTTGGTGGCCACATGATAAAGAATCCACATACCCGGCGTATCAGTGCAGTTGTCATGGTGATAGTAGGTGCCGCGCTGATGCTTCTTACTCCAGAAACATGGCCAGGCGCGCTGTTGCTTATCCTTGGCATTGCTCTGGAGCTATTCGGGATTGCGCTGGAACACAAGGCCAAGTAAAACTCTAAATGGCCGAGCTTATCTTGGTTAGTTGAATTTTGTAACAAAATATGCATTCCTGCATGAATGCAAATGGCGATGCGCCGTGAAATATCCCCGGTTAACTTAACGCTGATAGGAATACATCTTTCTGAGGAATAATTCCACAACTTCCGTCGCAAGACCTTCGGGCATGGCCGATTGTTCGGTACTCGCAGGCACAAGCTGTAATTGCTCACGAACCAAGTCGACTTCAGGATTCCAACCAGAGTTCAATATTTCATCACCGTAGTCGTCTACGATTGATTCATATTCGATCTCATAATTGCTCATGTCCATAATGATTTTCATGGCACACCTCCTTCTGCTTCCGGCAAAAATACGGTTATTAATTTCCGTATATGAATCCTCCTCCCGTAATGGTATTTGAGCATATTGCATGCCAAGATAAGTTACGATCCAACCGGAATGGCGTGGATATTGGCACTCATGGAGATTTCGTCAGTTTTTCTAAAGACAATATTTGAAGGCAATGACAAAAATCCGTCTTTATTTTTGGAATTTAGAACAAAAAATGGCAATACAAGATAGGAATTTGGCCGATATTTCGTCTTTAAATTCATCGCAAATGACATCGTATTTACCCATCATTTGCATTTGTCTCGTCCATTGATTGGGCGTATTTAGACACATCTAAGTAGGAATACAGATCTTCTGGTGTGTTATATGATGCTCGCCCAATTAATTCCGTTTGTTTCAACTGCCGAAATGACAAATTCCAGATACTTTACGCCGACACGGTCGATACCCTGTTGATTTGTTAGTGCTTCCCGTTTCGGAAATGGCATTTTTCAACCAGTAATTTTTTCCAAAACCTATTCGTTTTAATGGTAAAAGGAATAACTATGTCGTTGCTGTTCTCTAAAGCTAAACTTGGTGCCCTTACACTTCAGAATCATCTGGTCATGGCGCCCATGACGCGCAACCGCGCATTAGGCAATATACCCAACGAGCTGATGGCGGAGTATTACTCACAGCGTGGATCAGCCGGCCTCATCATCACCGAAGGTACATCACCATCCCCCAACGGCCTGGGTTATCCTCGCATACCCGGAATATTTTCTGCCACACAAATTTCTGCGTGGAAAATCGTCACGGATGCGGTTCACGCAAAAGGTGCTAAGATGTTCATCCAGATCATGCATTGCGGACGAATTGCCCACCCGCTCAATCTGCCTGAGGGCGCGCGCGTGCTGGGACCGTCCGCGATAGCTGCGGCTGGCGACATGTACACCGACGCAGAAGGCTTGAAACCGAATGCCTTGCCACAGGCAATGACCGAGGCCGATATCAAAGCCGCGATCGAGGAGTACACTCAAAGTGCAAAGAACGCCGTAACGGCCGGATTCGATGGCATCGAATTGCACGGAGCGAACGGATATTTGCTCGAGCAGTTTATACGCCCGAATTCGAATCGGCGTAGCGATCGCTACGGCGGATCGATAAAAAACCGCGCGCGCTTCGCCCTCGAAGTCGCCGACGCGGTGATCAACGCGATCGGAAGAGACAAGGTCGGCATACGCCTGTCCCCATTCGGGGTATTCAACGACATGCCGCTATACGATGATATGGAGGCAGATTATTCTTATCTGGCACAACAACTCAATGCACGCGGATTGCTATACATCCATCTGGTCGACCACTCTTCAATGGGTGCGCCAGTAGTACCGGCAACTATGAAAGCGACCTTCCGCAAAGTGTTCAAGGGCAATCTGATCCTTTCCGGCGGTTACGATGCAGTGCGCGCCGAAAACGATCTGGCCGCTGGCAGATGCGATCTTGTCGCAGTGGGCAAACCATTCCTTGCCAACCCGGATTTGGTTTACCGCTGGAAGACGGGTTCCGCACTGAACGAGATTGACATGAACACGTTTTACACGCCGGGTGCAAAGGGGTATACCGATTACCCGGCGCTTGGTTGATTCGGTCAGGGAAGATCCAATTGTTTTTACAACAATTGGGAATGGCCTGCTGGAAATGCAAAAAAGTTAGCGCTTATCCAGCGCTTCATCTATTACCGAAGCAAAGTTCTCATACGGCAAAGCACCTACGATCACTCGCCCCTCGACCGAGTCTCCCGCGGTTTTGCCGACGATGAATGTCGGTGTCCCGGTGATTCCCAGTGATTGGGCATATTTGGCTTCCGCGCTTATTTCCTTCAAATGTTTGCCCTCGGCCATGCATTTCTTGAATAGATCGGGATTGAGGGCGAGATCCTTCGTTGCGTAACCGGCCAGTGAATCTGCATCAAGCTTGTTCTGATTCTTGAACAACAATTCCTTCATCTCCCAGAATTTTCCCTGGTCTGACGCGCAGTGTGCGGCTTGGGCGGCTTTCATCGCATACGGATGAAGACCCTCCAAAGGCAGGTCGCGCACGATCAAGCGCATCTTGCCGGTGTCTATATACGCTTTCTTGATTTCCGGAAAAGTGGTTGCTTCAAACCTCCCGCAGAACGGGCACTGGTAATCGGTGAATTCCACCATCGTTAAAGGCGCATCGCTTTTGCCCAGCACGTTTATCACATCGGCCTTTACCGTCATATTTTGCGGTAACTGAGGAATTGATGGTGCTTGCGCCAGCTGCTGCCTCGCCAGCAATTGTTTGATCTCACGAAGTTCCTTGAGTATTGCATCGCCCTGGTCCTTGGTCATTGGCGCGGCAAGAGTGGTTCCGCCCATCGTTATAAGGACAATACTGATCATCAACTTCAACAAATTTCCCAATTTATTCCTCACGCCGTGATGCATCTCGATTAGTCCGAAATTACTTGAAACACGATAAAGAACGAGAGCCCAATCAAATTATATATCCCGCCGAAACATTCAAGTTGGTAACAACGCAATCAAAGGGGATTCTTGCAATGATGAGGCAACATGAAAACGCGCATGGAATACCTACGCGTTTCATCATCAAGTTTGATTCAGACCCCCTGCGGGGATGATGCCTCTACTTCAGGTGAGTCACTCCACCGAAGCTGCCCAGCCATTTACTACCATCCTCACCGGTAGCCATGGAAAATACCGTGTTGGAGAACAGCCCATCCTTGGTGGTCATTAATTTGAGTTTCTTGGCTTCAAGTTTTCCACCATCCATAACGGCAACTCCATTATTGGTACCGATCCACAATTTGCCAGACGGGTCGCGGTTAAGCATGAATATGAGATTACCTGGCAATCCGTCTGCCATGGTGTAGTTGCGCCAGCTTTTACCATCGAAACGCGCTAGCCCGCCGCCCCAGGTACCACACCACACTACGCCGTCAGAGTCCACAACCATGGAAACGATATAATTAGGATTGTAGGCCCCAGCCCCGCTCTTTCCCGCCAAGCCCATTTCCCTGGCCTGTTGAGCGTGATGCTCTGAAAACTTGGCCGGGTCAACGCCGAACTTTGGATCGTTCTTTATCTTTTCGTAGGGAGCGCCCACTTTCCAGTGTTGCCACTTGCCGTTCTTGAAGCGAGCTGGGCCCCCTTCTGTGGCAAACCACATTTCGCCATCCTTGCCTTCAGCCAAACTATAGACCCAATCGTTGGGCAGTCCGCCTTTGGTGTTTTCCACAGTGTAGACATCCCACTTGGAGCGATCATTTAAGTCCCCACCGCGAATTCGATTGGCCCCAGACCAGGTAGCGATCCAAGTATCTCCATTGGAAGCCTTCAGTACCTTGTATACGAAGGCATCCGCCAGCCCGTTGGGTACATTGTAGTTATCCCACCTGTTGCTGGCCTTGTCGAACAAGGACATGCCGCCGCCATATGTTCCAACCACGATGCGTCCGTCCAGCTTGCCAATATTGAATATTCCCTTGGAAAGCAAACCATCTTTTTGGTCAAAAAAACGAAAATCGTCGGTTGCAGTGTTGTAGCGTATCACCCCTCCGGAGGTTCCAACCCACACATCCTTGCCGTCAATGTAAATGGACTTGACGTTGCTGTTCCCGACACGGAAATGAGTGAACTTGGTATTTGGATCTTCGACCGCCTTACCTAATCGTCCTTCCTCCTGTTGACTGGCTTGGGGACTTGCCGGCTGTCCTCCGCCGCTCAGCGCAGGATGGTCTAGAGGCATCGCTGCTCCCGGCTGCATCGGTCCTGCTGATTTTGCAGGCGCCGTTGAAGCTTGCTTAAAGTTCACGGCGTAGATACCCGCGGCCACGCCGATCACGATGACTGCAATCACTGTTACCGATTTAATATTCAGTTGCATCCAATAATCTCCTAAAAGGTGCTGCAGTCGCTGCCTGCTAATCTGACACTACGCTACCGTCCGATGAGTGTCACACCGCCCCGGGAACCGGCCCAGACCTCTCCATTGGGCGATACTGCCACGGCATAGACATTATTTTCCAGCAAACCAGTCGATTTATAGTAGTTATGCCAAACTTTTCCATCGTAACGACTGACCCCGTTGTTGGTGCCGAACCAGAGTACGCCGTTTGGCTCCTGAGCAATACTATATACGATATCCCCTGCCAAACCGTCGCGAACAGTGTAGTTATGCCAATGTTTGCCGTCAAAACGGCTCACCCCGCCGCCCCAAGTGGCTGCCCAGATTGATTGATCCGGTGTCACTTGCAGGGCAAACACGTAACTGGGGTTGTAAGTGAGTCCACCATTACCCGACAACATGCTCAGATTGTGGCGGGATCGGGTTCCAAGTCCCGTATTGGTGCTGGGCTCGCGTTGATTTTTGTTCCGTGCGCCCAACCCGTCCTTGTGGCTCCAGGAACGCCAAGTTTTACCGTCAAACATGGAAACTCCGCCTTCCGTGCCAAACCATACACGATCCTGGTTATCTACTGCGATACCGTAAACCCACTCATTGATCAATTCCTTAACATAAGTGGTGAAATTCATGGTGCGCAAATCGACACGATTAACCCCGGCCCAAGTCCCAATCCACAGATCTCCGTTATGCTGGTTCGCGAATGCATAGACCCAGTAATCAGCCAAGCCGTGCATGGGAAAATAAGTCTTCCAAACGCCGTCACGGTAACGTGAGGCGCCCCCTGCGTTGGTGCCGAACCACTTATAGCCCTCACTGTCGACGCCTATGGTAAACACATATTCATTTGCCAAACCGCTGTCGCGTGTAAACGTGTTGCGCAAATTGTGGGTAGTTAGATCTATTTCATCCACCCCCACCGAAGTCCCCACCCACAGGGCATTATTTTTAGGCTCGACAGTGAGTCCTCGCACGACGACATTTTCACCCACTTGATAAGTCTCCAATACCCGAGGCAAGAGATCTTCGGCAGGCTTGGTCCCGGCATTTGCAACGCCACAATTACCAAGGTAAAAAACTGCTAAAAGGGCTGAAAAAAATAAGCGCATGAATTTAGAATATGTTCAGTGGCGGGCAACAATCAACCCGTAGAGTCGCAAAGCGTATCAATCCAAGGTGCGCAAATAGGCTATTACATCCAGGATTTCCTGGTCGCTCAGCACTCCCCGATAGGCTGGCATGGCGGTTTTTCCGCTCTGAATGGATATAAATAACACGCTGTCCGGACTTATCAGTCCTTCACTTCGAGCAAAATTTGGTGCGCCTATCATCACGCTGATCCCGTTTACACCGTGGCATGAGGCACAATGCTTGGAGTAAATCTCAGCACCCTTGATTGTATCAGCAGCCTGAGACAAACCAGGCAAGAACATCAGCAGGAAATAGAATAACAAGTTCGGATTTGAATATCGTTGTTTCAACATTTAAATATTTATCATTTTGCCTTTACAGGTACCGTATTATCGGCTGCACTTTTGGTGGTCGCCACATCGGCATCATCAACTTTTTTTGCGGCGGCTTCGTTCTCAGCCTTTTTCGCGGCTTCTTTTTTCTCGGCGGCTTCCTTCAAAGCAGCTTTACGTGCTTCCCTTTGAGCAGCTTTGAGAGCAGCCAGTTTTTCGACCAATTCTTTTTGTGACGCTGCCCTCAAACCCGGCAATCGGGACTCCCAAATTTTCGCCTGGTCGGGATCCTTTGCGAGCCCTAATAGACCTTCACGATATGCAACTGCTAAATTCTCTGCGGCCGGGAGGTAATTTTTTTCCGCAGCATGTGTAATCCAGTATACCGCCTTACTTAAATTTTTTTCAACCCCGTTGCCTTCAGCATACATCTTTCCCAAATCGTATGCTCCAGCAGCATCTCCCTGATAGGCTGACATGAGAAACCACCCAAAGGACTCTTCAAAATCCTCTGAAGCATACATAAGCTCACCAAGTGCCGTTTGAGCGGGCAAATAATTCTGCTCGGCAGCCTTCCTGAAATGTATTGCAGCTTCGTTTAAATCCTGTTCATCCATTGCCTGTTCGGCAAGCGCATATTCCGCCGGCACTTCTGCAACTTCCGCTGCGATTGCCGCCGGGAAGGGCCCAACTACAAACAGCATCCCAACCAAAAATGATTGACTTAAATATATGCCCATGCGCAATATCCCCCGAGTGATTTTCAGCATCCCAACGTCGTATGGCTGGGAGATAAGTTTTTGATTTTGAAGTATATCAAATTCAATCTTTGCCCTCAATGGTCAATCTCCCAAAAAATGTGATTGCGTTGAAATTTGCCAAGTCCACACGCAATAGAACTACTCTTGTATGCGTCCTGCACTATTTGGCCATTAGGATTTTATACTTCAAATTGCTAACTTGCCAATCGTGCCTAACGACCGCCCTATTTGGGTGAATTCACGAGACTACCCCTTGTTACAGTTATCGCAATAGCACTTGTGTAGTTCGATTGATTTCCTGCGTATTAGCGAGGAAATTAAAATTTCAAATGACCACTACGCAACATGGTGGGAAATCGTAGCTTGGCAGGAAGGCTTGAGGTACGAAATGTCGAACCCGTTTGAAATAGTTTTACTTTTTCCTGCAACACATTATCATTTGCGCGCGTTGAATCTTGCCGAACCTCTGGTTAGACCAGCGCAGCATTACGATTTGTTTACACTAGGTTGGTAACGAGAATCTTATGTCGTCATATTAAGGAGAATAATCATGGCAAAAGGACAACAACGCAAAACCAAGGAAGCAAAGAAACCAAAGAAGCAACCCGCCAAGCTGAACGGCAACTAGTCCGAATGCAAGCCCTGGCGCTGTCGGGGCTTGTATTCAACCAGTCGCCCCAGCTGAATACATCAATTTGGCTGAATTCATCGATTTCATGCCTACGCAAAAGACCCCTGATAATGCCAAACTCGACCGCGTCGTCGCGGAAGCGCGCAAACATAGCCGCGAGCGCGAGGCGACTTACCGCGAGCGGGCGCTCAAACTGTTCCCGTGGATCTGCGGTCGTTGCGGCCGTGAGTTTTCCGGCGCGCGGCTGCGCGAGCTGACGGTGCACCACAAGGACCATAATCACGACAACAATCCGCCGGATGGCAGCAACTGGGAACTGCTATGCCTTTATTGCCACGACAATGAACACATGCGCCTATTGGAAGAACAGGCGCGGCCGGGAAATCGCGACAATCGCTCATCCGCGGCAACGCATAATCCGTTCGCCGGCCTGCAAGCGCTGCTCAAAAAGAAATGACGATACGATGAAGTGACAGGCAAAGAAACAGGGGAGCCTAGGCTCCCCTGTCATTTTGCAGCATCCTGTCCTTAGGCCACAGGACAGTACCCAGAAATCAGAATATCGTCGCCAGGTTGATTAGAGTTTGCTTGCTGCCGATCGCTGACGTATTGGCCGAATCCCAATAATCACCGCTTTGGCTGGTGTAGATCAGGTTCAGCAACATGTTCTGGGCAATCTTGTAGCTGCCTTCGAGCAGATAGGCATTGTCGCTGGCATTCGAGCCTGTAATGGACGTGTCGCCGCTCTTGCCGCGACGGATGCCGAAGCCTAAGGTGGCTTTTTCAGGGATCACGCCCAGTTCGGCCGCAATATTGAAAGAGCTTCTGGTATCTGCACCGCCGTTGTATGCATTGGTAGTAAGGGCATCTGATGCGGCGGCACTCGCATAGGTGACATAGATGCCAAGCGGCATGCCGTTGCCCAAGGTGTTTTGCATCTGGCCGTCGATGGCCCATGCTTTGGTTTCCATCTGCGTGAAGCTGGGAGTGATTTCGGCAACACTCCCATTAACAACATCAGTAAAGGTAACAGCCGAAGAGCTGCCGCTCCAGCTCTGGGCGCCGACGGCGGTATCCCAGCCGCCCAAATCAAATATGGCGGCTGCGCGCAGATAGGTGGACGTCAATGCCGCGCTCGCACCACCCAGATCGGCAGGCCCGACCTGATTGAACTTGGTCAGGTTGACAAAATAGTTGGGGTTGTTCACCACGAACGCAAAGCCGGTTGCCGCTGAGCCGGTGCCGATGTATTGCTGCGCTGAAAGAATGGGGGCTACGGAACCATTGAAGTCGCCGCCGATGAACAGCATGGTATGCACCGCATTGGCGCCGGTGTTCAGCTCTTCAAAGCCGTAGGATGCGCCCTGGCCGTCGGTCGTGTAGGGCACCAAGCCAGCGCGCGTACCGCTAGCCACCTCCCACAACATCGGGATCTTGGCGGAAGAGAGACCCGCACCGGTTCCGGCGTCCTGCACCATGCCGAGCTCGGCCAGCGCGCCGGAGTTCTCGCTGGTGCGGCCGCCGACGAACAGCGAGAATTCGCCATTGGTACCCGGCACATAGAATGTGCCGTCACCGGTGGTCCTCGCGCCATTGGAATTGGCCACAGGGTCGACCGTGGCAGCGCTGTCGGAATTATTCTTGCTATAGCCTGCGGTAGTCAAAATGGCCATATTCAGCGTGTTGGGGATCGAAAGGTTATCGCCTTCCACCTTGCCCTGTGTGCCCATCATCGTATAGGCCCCCGCCTTGAATGCGCGGCCGAATGCGGTCAGCATCGGAAAGTGCTGGAAATGGCACGCCGCGCATTCCATGCCGGTCTGACGCGCAAACAACGGCAATGCGGATGCTTCAGAAGCCAGCATCGTCATACCGATCATGCTTGCCAGCAACAGGATGAATCTATTCCTAACGGTTGTACGCATGTTTCTCCTCCAGTTGTTTAATTGCAATTGACCAACTCTACTTTATGTATTCTGGCTATTTAATAGCGTAAATGCTGTATATTTTTTGCCACAAAATTATTTTTTTTTCTTGACATCCGAGCAAAATATATCATGTGCTCAAAAATCTCCATGATGGAGTTTTGTAACAATATATTTAGAATGAAGCTGTGAGATTGACGGTGGTCGTGTTGCTGCCTAATGCATTTTGGTGGGTGGTGTCCCAATATCCTCCGCTTGCGTTGGTAAGCGCGAAAGTCGCGAGCACGTTCTGTGCTGGCTTGTAGGTGGCCATCAGAGTGACGGCGTTATCCGTCGTATTGCTGCTGGCAGATCCGGCTGCTGCAACCCCGCTTTTGCCGTAACGAACGCCAACGCCCAGCGTGATCTTATCCGGGACTACACCCACTTCAGCTGAAATATTGAATGCACTCTTGGTGAGCGTACCGTAGGAACCCGTGGCCACGGTAATGCCAGCCACAGCAGTAGCAGGATCCATGTTGTAGCTGTTCGTCCCCGCTGGTGCCGTAGCATAACTGGCGTAAAAACCAACCGGAGTGGCGCCAATCATGCCCTGCAACTGTCCGTCTATGGCCCTGGCTTTGGTGTCGGAGTACGCATATGCCCCGGCGTTATTGACAGCCGAATTCCCGCTCCAGATCTGGATTCCTGCACCCGCATCCCACCCACCCATATCGAACATGCCGGCGATACGAAAATAAGTGGAGCCCAGGACTGCCAAGGTACCGTCAGCAATGCCGGTCTGGTCGTACTTGGTCAGGTTGATGAAAAACATCGGGTTGTTTGCAATGAATGCCACTCCGGTCGCGGGACCATCGGTACCGATGTATTGCTGGGCCGAAAGTGCAGCGCTGTGTGCGCCATTGAGGCCAGGCGCGGAACTCATCATATGCACGACATTGGCACCGGTATTCAGCAATTCAAAGCCGTAAGACGGACCATGATCATCCGTGGAGAACGGAATAAAACCCGCAAGCATGCCTTCTGTCGCCTTTAGCTCCGGGACCGATGTTTCAAACAAGATAGGGAGTTTGGCCGAACTATGAACACCGCTTATATCAGTGCCTGAGACAGAACCACCGGTACCTATTTCTGCCAGGAAGCCTGCGTTCGCGCTCACGCGTCCACCAAGGAACAATGCCAGTTCGCCCCCGGTACCGGGCACATAGAATACGCCGTCACCGGTTGTTTTTTGGGGGCCGATACCGGCGGCCTGATTGGTCTTTTCATAACCCGCCGAGGCAAGCACAGCCATGTTCAGCGTGTTGGGAATGGCTAGATTGTCGCCTTCCACTTTTCCCTGTGTTGCGCCCATCATGGTGAAACCGGCAGACTTGAAGGCACGCCCAAATCCATTCAACATCGGGAAATGCTGGAAGTGGCATCCAGAACAGACCATGCCTGTTTGCCTTGCAAACAATGGCAATGCCGACACCTTCGTGGTAAATGCCAAAGCAGTCAGTATGGTAGCCACAAATAAAAGGATAATTTTCATGCATATTTCCCAAAGTGTTTGATATCGCCGTCTATGAACTTTGCACAGCCCCGTCTGTTGGGACTACTGCGATGCCTGACGGACACTATAAAATGCAAATCTCTCTAAGGATCATCATACAAGCATAATCATACCGTAATAATCTATTCTGACAAAAAAGCGAAGGAAGTTCACGATTTCCCCCAATATCCCCAAAATATTCAGCAATGCAGCAATGGGGCTTGGCCCTGAAGGTACATGATGTACGCTCCAAATTGTCATCCAGAAGCATTGTCAACTATCTCGGCAGTTTGAACCATTTTCCGTCTTGGCACTCCAACCGTTCGAGTGCTAAAATGCAATCCACAAGGAGGAAATACGATGAATGCCACTATGCATTTTCCTATACCGTCTGCCGTTGGCAGCTTGGAGGCTTACGTTCAATCAGTAAACCGATTCCCGGTTCTGTCGGAGGAAAAAGAACATGCTCTGGCAATTAGATTCAAAACCGAAAACGACCTTGATGCTGCCCGTGAGTTGGTGCTTTCTCACTTGCGCGTGGTTGTCAGCGTGGCGCGGGGTTACGCCGGATATGGGCTGCCGCAAGCCGATCTGATTCAGGAAGGCAACATAGGACTAATGAAAGCGGTGAAACGCTACGATCCGGAACGCGGCGTGCGCTTGGTGTCGTTTGCACTTCACTGGATACGCGCCGAGATACATGAATTCATCGTACGCAACTGGCGTTTGGTAAAGATTGCCACCACCAAGTCGCAGCGCAAGCTGTTCTTCAATCTGCGCAGCTTGAAGAAGGGATTAGAGCCCCTCAAGCCGCAACAAGTCAGCGAGATCGCAAAGCAACTCAATGTCAGCGAGCACGATGTGGTGGAAATGGAAACGCGTTTTTCCGGGCATGAGGTCGCATTGGAGCCAAACGGAAACGATGACGAAGAAAGTTTCTCCCCAATCAATTACCTTACAGATAACTCGGAACACGAACCGTCGCACATTTTGGAAACTGCTGAACGCGAGCAGCTGCAAACAACTGGCTTGGCAAATGCACTGGCGGGCCTGGATGAGCGTAGCCGCCGCATCGTCGAAGCGCGCTGGCTGTGCGAAGCAGGCGATGCTGCGACACTTCATGACTTGGCTGCCGAGTTCAAAGTGTCAGCCGAGCGTATCCGCCAGATTGAGCAAAAGGCGATGGACAAGATGCATACTACGCTGGTTCAAGTGACAGCGTAACGGCTTTACCCGGCAATAATGCCGCATTCCATGCGGCTTTTTATTTCACGATCTTCAAGTTGGGCTTGTGCGGTATCGGTTTGGACTCGCCATCACCACCGCTCGGAGCCGGAGGCGGCTGTCGCGGGTCGCTGCCTTGAAACACCAACCCCTGTCCTGTCTCCTTGGCGTATATGCCGATGGCAGCGGCAACTGGCACCATAAGATCGAAAGGAACGCCGCCGAACCGTCCGACGCAAGTGATCACTTCGTTGCCCATCTGCAAATTGTGAACTGCGTCCGGACTCAGGTTCAGGATGATTTCGCCTTCCTTCACATGGGTAAGCGGCACCTCGGTATGCTCATCAACACGGACTGCAAGATAGGGCGTCAACCCGCTATCCACACACCATTCGTATATCGCGCGAATCAGGTAAGGGCGGGTGGATAGATCACTCACTTGCGCATTGCTCGCTCGGAGGCGGTCAATGAATCTATAAAGCCCTGGCGAGAGAACAACCGCTCAGCATATTTCATCAGCGGGGCTGCCTCCTTGCCCATCTGGATACCATAATGATCAAGCCGCCATAGCAACGGTGCGATCGCCACGTCGAGCATGGAGAATTCATCCCCCAACAAGAACTTTTGACTGGTCAATATCTGGGCAAGCTGCGTCAGATTGTCGCGGATAATTGCGCGCGCCTTATCGGCCGCCTTGGGCAGGCCTTGTTCTATCACTTCAATCTGACTGTAGATCTCTTGCTCGAATCGATGCAAAAATAACCTTGCGCGGCCGCGCATGACAGGATCGGGAGGCATCAGTTGCGGATGCGGGAATCGCTCATCTATATATTCGTTGATGATGTTGGCCTCGTACAAGACCAGATCCCGCTCCACGAGAACAGGTACTTTTCCATAGGGATTGATCGTTGCAACATCTTCGGACTTGTTCATCAAATCCACATCGATGATCTCAAAATCCATTCCTTTTTCGAACAGCACAATGCGACAGCGGTGGCTGTAGGGATCTGAAGTCCCCGAATACAATCTCATCATATATTTGCGCTACCCTTTGACCAACTTGAGGCTATGCAAACGCATCCTCACGAGAAAAAAACCGATCGTCGCGACCACACCACTGACCACTATAGCGGCCAAGATCGGATATGTCCCAACGCCGCCTTTAGAGCCAGCTACCCAAACATAGCGCTCAAATATCGTGCCGATGATGATGCAGGCCGCCACCGCCATGGTCGCTTTGACATTGTGACGAGTGAACGTCAGGGCAAGCGCAGAAAACGGAATCACCAGTTTCAGAGCGATATACGTCCACCAGATAACGGTGTAATCACCGTCCTGCATACCATTCAGCCGATCCACTTCCTCCGGGATGTTGCCATACCACAAGGTGAGATATTGCGCGAAGAAGGTATATACCCACAACAATGTAAAGGCCAACATCATTTGCGCGAGATAATTGTAGACATAAGTTTCTACCGGACGCACCAGCCTATCGCGGCTGTTCAACACATAAATCCAGATCACCAGGAATGAAAGGAACATGCCGAAGAAGCTGACAAACTGCTGCATGGCAAAGATTCCACTCTGCCAGCCAGGTACCATGAACATCTCAAAATCCCACGCTACCATGGTGCCGTACACCACATACACATAGGGAATCCAGCACGCAATCCTGTGAAAACGTGCCGCATCTTCTGCACTGCGCTCACTGACCGCCTGGCGCTTGATAAATGTCCAGTGTATCGCCATCGCCACCAATATGCCGATCACTTCGCGCCAGGCGAGGAAAGCGAATCCGCCCCAAGGAGATACCCCTGCTTTATGCTCCGCGGCCAGCTTCATCCATGGGAAGGTCGCATCGGCGTTAACGAGCAAAACGACCAGCAACACGAAAGCCAGCGGAAATAGGGCAAACAAGGAACTGGCCAGAAGGCGAATCTCATATCTCCAGCGCGCACCCGCCAGATGCAGTATCGCGCTTAGCGTCACTCCGCCGAGGGCGAGATACACCACGACCAGAAAATTTACGGTCACAACCGACCAATTGCTGTATGAAAACATGTTGACCGTCTCCTATTTTTTCTTCTGCGATGCGGCGGTAGCAACGGGGATCCCCCTTTTTTGCAACACAGCGCGGATATAATTGACCACTTCCCAGCGTTCGGTGGGACTCAAATCAATGGCATAAACAGGCATAACCGCACCGCCAAAAGTCATCATGCCAAAAATGTAGCCATCCGGATAATCCGGAGAATTCCAGGGGTGAAGATCATTGCTCAAGGTCAAATTCCACGGCTGTAGAATCAATTTTTGCCCCACATATCCATCACCGGTACCGGATTTTCCATGGCAGGGAACACAATATATAGAAAAGAGGCGGTGCCCCATATCGACCGTCCTGGCATTGACCGGAACAGGATTGACCAGCTTGAAAGCGGCATCCTTGTCCTTGACCTCTGTCGTAGAGGTGGGGGTACTAGGGATAGGCACTGATCGTTTCGGAAAGGGTTCCATGCCCGGGTTGGCCGGATCCACGCTTTCCTGGGGTTTGACACTGATCTGGTTACCCTGGTCCATGGACCACGGCCATGCATACGCGAATGAGGGTGCAATCACCAAAACGAATGCCAAGTATAACTTTTTCATTTCCCTGCCTCTTCCTGGATTTCCAAAGCCTGGTGCTTGGTAAAAATTGACTTCAGCGTAATACTGACCGACTCATCCGCCTGCACCAAAATGCCGATCTGGTCTTCGGATACCTTGGCGCTATACAACGGCGAACGTCTGGCGGGCAAACCCGCACAGACCAGGAAGCCGAGAATGGTGATATATACCCCACCCAAAATGAACAATTCGTAGGTCAGCACGAAATCGGGCGGGAACGGCATGATCGGCTTTCCGCCCTTCATCTGAGCAAAGAAATTACCCTGCGAAGCACCGATCAACCAAAACATAATAAATCCCATTCCCACAGCCCCGAACAAGGTGAACCACTGCACATGGACGGGCTTGTCACCCAGAAACTCCTCCACCTCCGGATGCTCGATCGGTGATTTCACGATCAGGTCCTTGTCGGCATTGAAACCCTTGATTGTGGTGTTGCGCAATTCAGTGACGACCTTTTCCGCCTCGTCAAAGTCGGTGAACAACGCGAGTAAGTGACGTTTGCTCATTTAGTGTGCCCCTTTCCCGGTTGCGGCCAAATTTCCGGTTGCTTCCCGCTTTTTAGTTTCCAGTCTGCGGTGATAAACCATTTCCTTCACTTCGTACATGGACACGGAAGGGAATACCTTGCAGAAGATCATGAACAACATGGTAAACCAGCCGAAACTGCCGAATACGATACCCCATTGCACCAGACTGGGCCACTGGTCGTGATCCCATGTCCACGGGTAATAGCCATCGGCGAAAGTCGGAGCAACGATCATCCAGCGTTCCAGCCACATGCCGAGGTTGAGCAGCAGCGAAACAGCGAACAACACCGGGATGTTGGTTTGGAACCGTTTGAAGAACAGTACGAATGGAACGACCGAAGCACAGACATTCATCGTCCACCAGAATGGCGCGTAGGTACCGGTGGCTTTCTCTATAATCAGGCGGTGTTCGTGTGCGTTCCCGAACCAGGCCGTCGCGTATTCGACCCACACCAGGTATGTCCAGACCATTGCAATCGCGAAAGTCAACCGCGAGATCTTCTTGAGAATCGCCATCGTCATGTATTCCTCGAACTTGAACACATATCGCAAGATGATGAACAGGGTAATGATCGCGGCACAACCGGAATACAGCGCGCCGGCTACAAAGTAAGGCGGGAAAGAGGTGATATGCCACCCGGGTTGCTGCGACATCGCAAAGTCGGATGCAACAATTGAGTGAACCGACACGGCCAGCGGGATCAGGAAGCAGGCGATAGTCAAATAGGTCACGCGGAAATTGCGCCACTGGCGATCCGTTCCTTCCCAGCCCAGCGACAGCGCGGTATAAAGTTTCTTGCGCCAGCCCGGATGCATGTTGTCGCGGCAGATTGCCAGATCCGGAATCATGCCGACATACAGGAACAAAATCGACGAACTCAGATAAGTAAAGATCGCCATCGCATCCCATAACAGCGGCGACTGAAAATTTGGCCACAACTGGCGCATGTTCGGATACGGCAGCGCAAAGTAAATCTGCCAGATGCGCCCAAGATGCACCGCAACAAACAGGCCGGCCGTCATCAGCGAGAAAGTGGTCATCGCTTCGGCAAAGCGA